>Ga0209647_1003444_pt1 | contig 12239 bp, 10 predicted proteins | sample GraSoi_2013_60cm_FD_185827 | JGI IMG/M metagenome (GOLD analysis project Ga0209647, IMG submission 185827) | Grasslands soil microbial communities from the Angelo Coastal Reserve, California, USA - Sample 9_17_2013_60cm (SPAdes) (version 2) | ecosystem: Environmental > Terrestrial > Soil >... | reverse complement strand
GTCGTTTGCCTGTGTTTCGATAATTGGAAGGGCCGTCAAGGAACCACCGCCCTTAACCATGTGCCTGATCGAGGCAGGAAGGTCATTCATCTGGCTTGCCAATTGATCGTTGTTAATGATCTTGGCGGCGCGTTCCAACAACCGCGAATGAAGATAGAAGACATCACCGGGATACGCCTCTCTTCCGGGAGGCCTTCTGAGCAATAGCGACACTTCCCGGTAGGATACCGCTTGTTTTGACAAGTCATCGTAAATCACCAGCGCGGGGCGGCCTGTATCGCGAAAAAACTCGCCAATGGCCGCACCGGTAAAGGGTGCGAAAAATTGCATTGGCGCGGGGTCGGAGGCAGAGGCAGAGACAATGACCGTATAAGACATAGCGCCTGCCTTCTGCAAGGTAGCCGCTACAGAAGCCACCGTAGAGGCCTTTTGACCAATGGCAACGTAGATGCAATAAACAGGCTTGCCAGCCTCATAAAATTCCTTTTGATTAATTATCGCGTCAATAGCTACGGCAGTTTTCCCTGTCTGGCGGTCTCCGATAATCAGCTCACGCTGACCCCGCCCGATCGGTATCATCGCATCAATGGCCTTGATCCCGGTTTGCAGCGGTTCATTTACAGGCTGGCGGAAAATGACCCCTGGCGCTTTGCGCTCCAGTGGCATTTCATAAAGTTCTCCGGTAAGCGGGCCTTTGCCATCAATGGGTTTGGCGAGTGTATCCACCACACGACCCAATACGCCTTCGCCGACTTTAACCGATGCGATCATGCCCGTGCGTTTCACAATGGCGCCTTCCTTAATTCCCTGCGCATCCCCTAACAAAACGACTCCGACATTGTCTTCCTCCAGGTTGAGAACCAGCGCCCTCAGGCCATTTTCAAATTGAAGCAACTCCCCGGCCTGGGCTTTTGTAAGTCCATAAATTCGGGCCACGCCGTCCCCCACCGTAAGTACGGTTCCGACTTCTTCCAACTCCGCATCGGTTCGGGCGTGGGATAATTGTTCGCGTAATATTGCGGATACTTCTTCGGGTCTGATCTCTGCCATAAATTCGTCGTTCTAAATTAAAATTCTTTGATATATGGATTCTCGCTAAATCCCAGTTTCAGCTTCTCTAGTTTACTTTTGATGGAGGCGTCGATCTGGCGGTCGCCCACGTTCAGGATAAAACCACCGATCAACGTTGTATCTACCTTTTCATCAAGTTCTACGACCTTCTTGTCGCTCAGCTTCCTCACGATCTTTTCGATTTCAGTGCGAAGTCCCTTGTCGATCGGAATGGTCGTGGTTATGAATGCCTTGCTGATGCCTTTGTATTCATTGTATGCATTATGGAATTCCTTTGCGATCGGAAGCAATAAGGGCTCGCGGTTCTTGCGGGTAAGAATGTCCATAATGGCCAGCGTGAGCTTGTTTGCTTTGCCGGTGAAGACCTTTTCGAGAATGTCCCTTTTCTTTTCGTGACGGATCACGGGGCTCTTGAGCATCATGGTAAACGCCCTGCTTTCCTTGCAAATGGTGACGAAGGAAAGCATGTCCTTATGGACTTCCTCCAATACACCCTGCTCCACTGCCAACCCGAGCAAGGACTTCACATACCGCGATGCTACCCGTAAATCAGCCATCGGTCAATTCAGCTTTAACTCTTTGATAAACGTATCGACGAGATTCTTTTGTGAAGCATCTGTTGCGAGGTTCTTCTTAATAAGCTTCTCGGCAATTTCAATCGAGAAGGCGGCAACCTGGGCCCTTACATCCCGAAGTGCAGCCTGCTTTTCCGTGTTGATGACAGCCCTGGCGTCTTCGATGATTTTATCGGCATTTTTCTTGGCATCAGTCTGGGCCTGGTCATGCAGGCGGCTGGCCGCCTCCCGGGCTTCCCTTAAAATGACGTCGCGTTCCGCCCGTGTTTCTTTGAGTAACTTTTCATTGTCCTCCTTTAAAGAGGCCATTTCAGCTTTTGCTTTCTCGGCGGCATCAAGCGCCGTTTGAATGGACGTTTCTCTTTCTTTTAAGGAGGATAGTATGGGCTTCCATGCCATTTTGGCGAGCAGGGTAAATAAGCCAACAAAGACAACAACCTGCCAGAAGAGAAGGCCGGTGCCGGGCGTTAGTAATTCCATGTGTTAACGGTTTATCGTGGATGAATTCATCCAAATTAATTTATTTACCTGAGTAAAGAAAACTTGCCCGGCCCATTGCCTAAGGCAAGTTTTCAGTGTTGTTTGCGTCCGGAAACAAATCACAACAGCTTGGTGGCCGTTAGATTTGAGATCAGGAAGCAAATCACCAGCGCGAAAAGCGCAGCTACTTCCACCAGCGCCGCGATGATCAGCATGGAACCCTGCAACTTATTTGCAGCCTCCGGTTGACGAGCCATCGCTTCCATAGCAGAGCCACCGATGCGGCCGACTCCAATTCCTGCGCCTATGGCAGCCAGACCGGCGCCGATACCGGCACCCATTACCGCGTAGCTGACGTCCAATAAAATTGAAAATAACATAACGTTAAAAGATTAAGTGAAACAAAATCCAGGTTCGCCCTGGAGTATCTATTGGTGGTTCCCCACATTCTATTTCTTAATGATCGGGCGTGTGTTCTTCTACCGCCATTCCGATATACAGGGAAGTAAACAGGGTAAATACGTAAGCCTGAATTCCGGCAACCAATAACTCAATCAGGCTGATGAATAAGACAAAGAGAGAAGACCCGATACCCACAGCCCAGTTTTGAAAAATAAATGTCAATCCCAATAAACTCAGCAACACAATGTGTCCTGCCGTGATGGCAGCAAACAGTCGGATCATTAACGAAAAAGGTTTCGTGAATATGCCTATGATTTCCACCGGAAGGATAATGATCCTCAGGGGTAACGGTACACCGGGTGTCCACAAGATGTGCTTCCAGTAATTCTTATTTCCGCTGAAATTCGTAATCAGAAAAGAAAAGATGGCCAGCGTAAACGTCACGGCAATATTGCCGGTGAGGTTGCCCGCGCCCGGGAGCAGGCCCAACAGATTTCCGAATAGAATAAAGAAAAACAAAGTCAATAAATACGGCAGATACGTCTCATATTTTGGTCCGATGTTCGGCCTGACTATTTCATCCTTTACAAAAAGCACAACCGGCTCGATGAAGGCTTGAAGTCCGCGCGGAGCCCTACCCCTGTTTCTTTTGTAGGCGTTCGCTACTGAGACCAGCACAGCGAAAAGCAAACCGGCATTGATAAAAAGCATCATCACATTCTTGGTGATCGAGAAATCCAATACAGGAGATTTCCCCAGATAGATTTTGTTATGCTCCATCGTATACCCGTTGTACGCCACGGGTTGATGGTGTTCATCAAAGAAGTGCCGGGAAGAGAAAATAGCGAGCCCTTGGTCCGGTGAGTAAACAATCACGGGAAGAAAAAGAGTACCATAATGACCATCAAAAAAATGCCAGACATGATGGTCCATGACGTGCTCGATGATCACCTCACTGATGTTCAACTTTCCTTTTTCTTCCGAATGATCTTGCGCCTGGACGGGGCCGGAAAACCAGGGTGAAAGGACAAAAAAAACAGCAAAAAAAACGAATTTTGAAAGGGACAAACGTCTTTTCATCAGGGCCTTGCTCGGGTCTTTTTAATTTGCCTGCAAAAGTATTGATTAATCCCCCAAAAAAAAACGCCCGATAGCAATCGGTAGGAAATTTTTTTGGCCCTGTGTTGAATCCGCTTAGCGGTTTACGGCCGGAAACAGGAACCCCACTTCAAGTCCGGTAAAAAGGAGGTAAGCCACGAGAAATAGAACGGCGTTGCCCATTGCTCCGGACTTGTCGCTGAAAATAATTACAAGGATAAACCCCGCATACGTCAGCATTTTCAGGACCATCGACACCAGGTAGGCTTGGGTAAACGATGTGGACTGTGCATGCCGGATCAAAAAATAAAAAATCACAAGGGTCGAAATGCCTAAAAATAAAATGATCTCGGTCGCGAAGGAGGGTGTCGCATTCAACCAATGCTGTTGCCCCCCCAAATAGACGGCCGACAGGAGCCCGGCGATAGCGATGCTGACAGAAATAAAAAAACGGAGCATGTGATGTTATTTGTTGATTGAGCGATATACCATGACCATCATGCCTGTGAAACTGATCAGCACGAAAGAAAGTAAAAAAACGGGAAAGGCAAATCCAAGGTACTGATCCAGTTTATATCCGCCCCACGCAGCAAGGGCGATCGCCGCAAACAACTGCACCGTGAGGTTGCCGTATTTCAGATAGGTATTATACGGTTTTGAATTCTTCGGGGCGTTGCGATCGGGCTCCATTTTCTCCTACCTTAAGATCTTTTATCACGGCTCCCATTTTGCATGTTCCATTGAAAGCAGCCCCCGGCTCCACCACTAATTTCCCGGCGATGATGTCGCCGTGTACCGCTGCCGTTGCTTTGAGGATCAGTATTTCGGAGACCTCTATTTTGCCCCTCACTTCTCCTTCGATATCGGCATTCTGGGCCGTGATATTACCATCCACATGACTGTCGTTGCCCAGCGCTACTTTCGATTTGGATGTTATATGACCTCTTACTTTTCCTTCAATACGGATATTCCCAAAAGTCTCGATGTTGCCTTCCAACACCGTGCCTTTACCAATGACGTTGCTTGAGTTGCTGATCTCTTCTGCCGCACGTTTTTGTTCTTTCGTTGTTAACATAATTCAAGAAGTTAAAAGGTTACAAACTCTTCCGGGTTCAGGGAGTTGCCATTGTACCACAATTCAAAATGCAAATGCGGACCATCGGTCATCTCTCCACTGTTGCCAACGATAGAAAGGATGTCTCCGGCGTTCACAAAATTACCAACTTTTTTCAATAATTCGGCATTGTGCTTATAAAGGGAGATCAGGTTACCCCGGTGCTGCACGGCAATCACATACCCTGAATCCTGAGTCCAGGACGCCATCATCACGGTTCCATCGGCAATGCACTTCACGGGTTCATTGGTTTTGGCTACAATATCAACTCCATAGTGCGCTTTCTTCAGATCGTACTTATCGGAGATAAAGCCGGTAATCGGTGAAAAGAAAAAAGTTTCCTGCAGCTCATGGTTTTTGTTGCTGGTCAAGGGGACCGAAAACTCCGACCGTTCAAATTCTTTTCTAAACAGCGAGTCGGATGCAGCCAACTTAAGATTGCCAACAGCTGAAGCCGGCTTTATCGCGCCTTTCAATTCTTTGGCCGGGTCAACAAATCCACTGGACGTATCTCCGCTCAGGATGCGCTGGAAATTTTGAATGAACCGGTCCTTCCGGTCAATTTCAAGAGCCAAGGAGTCCACCTTCAACGCCAACGTATATAATTTCTTATTTTGCTCCATCTGTTCATGCCTGGGATCAAACCATTTTGCCAAAAGTGTCTTGGACAGGAAGAGACTGAAAATAAAAATGATGATGAAGACCGTAGCCGAAATCACCATTACCTTGGCGTACGTAAATCCGATCGTCGATTTCTCCGCCAGGTTCTCTTCATTGCGGATGACCAACTGGTATTTGGTCGTAAAGCGATCGGATAGGGTCTTCTTTTGTTTCAAACCGGCAAATTTTGCCAAAATTAGATATTCCGGCTGATTATAATATTGAATATCTGTTTTTTACGTTTGTATCTTAAATCATCAGTAAGTTGCTTTCCCGGATAAAATACCTCTTTTCGGCTGCCGGCGTGCTGGTCATGTTGGCATGGACGAGCTGTTCCATCGAACAAAACACCATCACGGCAAACGCTTTCCATAACCTCACCGCTCACTACAATGGATTTTACTACGCCCGTGAAAAAACACATGAGGTGGAGCTCGTCATCTTAAAGAGCCTGGATGACGACCACAACCAGATTCTACGATTGTTTCCCAGGCTGGACACTACGCTGGCCAAGAGCTATTCCAAAGATACGGATGAAATTATCAAAATGGCTTCCATCTCCATCCAGCGACACCCCAACAGCAAATGGGTAGACGATAATTATGTGCAGGTCGGTTTGGCGCGCTTGTACGCCAGTGATTTTGTGAATGCCATTCAGACATTCAAGTTTGTCAATACCAAAAGCAGGGACCCCCGTATGCGCCACATCGCGCTCATCCACCTGATGCGCACGTTCATCGAGCAAGGCGAATTTGACAAAGCCGGAGAAGTCTTTCATTTTTTGGAAAAAGAAAAACTGGAAAGAACGAGCCAGAAAAACCTTTACCTGGAAAAGGCCTACTTCTACCAGCTCCGCAACGATTATGACAACATGGTGCGCAACCTCACCAAGGCCGATTCCCTTCTTAAACGCAAAGACCGCAAGGGTCGAATCTATTTTATTGTTGGACAGGTATATCAAAAACTCGGGTTTGAATCAGAAGCGTATAACTACTACAAGAAATGCCTGACGACCAACCCGGAGTATGAAATTGATTTCTATGCCCGCCTGAATATGGCCCAGGTAGCCAAACTCCACGACAAACGCGATGTGCGCACGGTGAGAAAGCAGTTCAGCAAATTACTCGCCGATGCAAAAAATCAAGAGTTCAAAGACAAGATCTATTTTGAAATGGGGGAATTTGAGCGCAAACAGAACAACCTCCGGGAAGCTATCGAACGATACAAACTTGCTGCCCACGCCGGCAAAAACAAACGCATCCAGGGCCGGGCGTTTTTACGCCTTGGACAACTTCATTTTGACTCGTTGAAAAAATATAGCCTCGCCAAAGCCTATTATGATAGCGCCATCGCGGCGTTGCCAACGGATTTTGAAAACTATGCGTCCATCAAGAAACGACAAGAAGTATTAGGCGAATTTGTAAAGTACACGGAAACCATTACCTGGCAGGACAGTCTGTTGCTCATGGCCTCAATGGACACGCTGACTTTGCGAAAGCAGTTGGATTCAGTTGTATCCGCCAGGAAGAAAGCAGCTGAACTCGGCAAAAAGAAAAGGAGAAGATCAGAAGGCGCTGCCACCAGCGGTGGAAACCAAAGCAGCAATTCATTTTTTAACAACCCTGATCCCAACGCCCAGCAAATAGATTGGTACTTTGGAAACGCTTCCGCCGTGGCCCTGGGCCAATCCGAGTTTCAACGTATATGGGGCGCCATCTCGCTGGAAGACAACTGGCGCCGATCGAATAAGACACCTGCTATTGCTTCCGTTCCCGACCCCACCTCGTCAAACCAAACACCGGAAGAGAACAAAAAAAATCCAGAGAAAGGGCCAGCCTCCAAAGAAGTCGACGAGGTGGCAACCATCCTGACCCAGCTGCCAACTACCGCGGATCAAAAAAAGGAAGCGCTCGCTAAGATTGAAGACGCTTACTTCAAATTGGGTGATTTATATTATTTCCAGTTGGAAGAAAAAGAAAATGCTGCCGGTTCCTACAAAAGCTTACTCAACCGGTTTCCTGGTTCCGAACATGAGCCGGAAGTATTGTATAAACTGTACCTTATCAGCCGCGAAAAGCATACGGAGGGAGACTATTATGCCAACCTGCTAAAACAAAAATATCCTAACTCCACCTATACCCGCATTTTATTAAATCCGGATTATTTGAAAGAAAGCAGCATCGCTGCTGAAAAACAAAAATTGATTTATAAAGAGGCCTACGAGAATTACCGATCTGGAAACCTCAGGGGGGCGCAGGAAAAAATCAATCAGGCCCTTAAAGAAGGTGATACCGGTTTTTCACAACAGCTTGAATTGCTCCAAATCCTGATCACCGGAAAGACCGAGGATATTACGCGTTACCAGTATGAACTGGGGGAGTACGTCAAGAAATACCCGGACGGTTCGTTGAAATCCTATGCTGAGCAGCTTCTCGCTGCCTCCAGGGCCTTGCAGGCTAAAATTGAAAAAGCCAAAGGTATTCGCTTCATCGCTTCGTTCAAGGAACCCCATTATTTTGTGATCGTGTACAAAATGGCTGATAAGATCACCGACCCCGTCTCTACCGGACTCGAATCATTTAACCGGTCTGAGTTCAAAGACCTGAAATTGAGCAGCAGCAACCTGATCCTGAATGAAGAATTTGCCGTTACTATGGTCATTCAATTTACCGATCGCGAGGTGGCTATCGATTATTTTAATAAATTCAATTCTCAGGCCGCTGTAATGAAGCCCTTTGCGTTATATAAATTCTATACCTTTGTTATCACCAAAGATAACTTCGATCTTTTTTACCGAACAAAAGCCCTGGATGAGTACCTCACGTTCTTCGACCGCAACTATCAGCCAAAAAATCCATAAGCTGCTGAAACTGGAGAGACCCTGGTTTCACAAAATCGCAAAATACATGTGGATCGCTTTCCTGTGCCTTGTCCTGGGCTTCCCGATTTATGTTCTCAGCGTGGGCGTTGACCTCTTTGGCCTCTATGGGCCGATGCCCAGTATCCGGGAAGTGGAGAATCCTGAGAATGATCTTTCTTCGGAATTGATTTCAGCCGATGGGGTGTCCCTGGGCCGCTATATCCGGCACAACCGAAGCCAGGTCAACTACAATGAACTGTCGGAGGAGCTCAGAAATACGCTCCTCATTTCGGAAGACCACCGCTTTAATGATCACTCCGGACTCGACTTCATCGCTTATCTTCGAGTACTGCGGGGACTGGCCACCCTTAGTCCGGCCGGCGGCGGGAGTACGATCACCCAACAGCTGGCGAAGAATTTATATACGATGAATCCGGAGAAAAGCATGGACGGCTACCTCGCCCGATTGGGAAATTTGCCGAAGCGGATTATACAGAAAACGAAGGAGTGGATGATCTCTGTAAAGCTGGAAGAAGGGTTTACGAAAGAAGAGATCGTAACGATGTATCTCAATACGACCAATTTCAGCAGCAATGCTTTTGGGATCAAGGTCGCCGCCGAGACTTACTTTAATAAAGGTCCCGATAGCCTCAATCTTCAGGAGTCAGCGATTCTGGTCGGTATGCTACAGGCCCCTTCCGCCTACAATCCGAAAATTAACCCGGACAATGCCTTGCGGAAACGCAATGAGGTCCTCTATAAGATCTACCAAAGCGGCTACAAGATCAAGACGAAAGAACAGTTTGATTCAATCAAAGCGTTGCCCATCGAACTTAAGTACAGCGTTCAGAATCAAAATACCGGCATTGCTACCTACTTCAGAACCGTCACCGGCAACTTCCTAATGGCCTACTGTCGCGAGAGAGGCATCGACCTGTGGAATTCCGGCTTGAAGATCTACACCACGATCGACAGCCGTATGCAACGTTATGCCGAGGAAGCCGTCGCTGAACACATGAAAACACTTCAGGCAAGCTTTAAAGAAGAATGGGCCAAACGGAACCGGAACCCCTGGTCGGACGAAAATGGTCATGAGATCAGGGATTTCTTATCCAAGCGAATCCGAAAGACGGATGCCTATAAAATTCTTTCGGAGAAATACGGAGAGCGCTCCGATTCCCTCAAGATCATGCTTCGATTAAAAAAGCCCATGACGATTTTTACCTGGGATGGTGAAAGGGACACCCTGTTCAGCAGTATGGATTCCCTTAATTATTACGAGCGATTTCTGCAAACCGGGATGATGTCGATGGATCCGTCCACGGGGTATATCCGCGCTTGGGTCGGTGGTATTAATCATAAATATTTTAAGTTCGATCACGTCAAACAAAGCACACGACAGGCCGGATCAACCTTCAAACCGTTTGTGTACGGCCTTGCTATGGAGTCAGGCTATTCACCCTGTCACCCGATGAAAGATATTGCCCCCAGTTTCAAAGTCCCTGGCAAACCCTGGTATCCGCGCAATTCGGAGCCGCCGCCGTATGGCAATGGAGAGGAAATGAATCTTCGCCAGGCCATGGCCCGGTCCGTCAATTCCATTACGGCCCAAATGCTCAAAGCACTTGGGGAAGACAACGTAGTCGAGTTTGCACATCGAATGGGAATAGAAAGCAAATTGGACGCAGTGCCTTCTCTTTGCCTGGGAACGAGCGATGTCTCGCTTTACGAAATGGTAGGAGCCTATGGGACCTTTGTCAACAGCGGGGTCCACATCGATCCTGTTTTTATTACGCGCATTGAAGACAAGAACGGAAATGTCATTGAGAACTTTATTCCCAAAACAAGGGAATCCATAAATGATCAAACGGCCTATAAAATGATTTACATGTTAATGGGCGGTGTCGAAGAACAGGGAGGAACATCCTCAGGACTGGCCACTGACCTCCGGGAAGACAACGAGATCGGAGGTAAAACCGGGACGACCCAGGATGCTTCCGATGGCTGGTACATGGGTGTTACCCACGATTTAGTCTCAGGAGTTTGGGTGGGCGGCGATGAACGTTCCATCCGTTTCCCTTCATGGGTCTTCGGACAGGGTGCTCACAGTGCGCGACCCATTTGGGAAAGGTTCATGAGAAAGGTCTATGCCGATCCGTCCACGGGCGTTAAAAAAGGACGCTTCCAACGGCCCTCTTCGGGTCTGGATGTTGCCCTCGATTGCAACCGATACAAGGAGAACCCCGATTCGGTGCAGGTGGATGATAAACCATGGGACATTAAGAATAATTGAATTCCACCCCCCTCGGAGCTAAACAAATTTTGTTTCCCAGATCGCGCAGATTTACGCAGAATAAATGCCGAATTCGCTGCGCAAATCTGCGCGATCCGACTTCGGAGAAGTCTGCCAGAGAAATGCCGCATCTCAGCGTAAATCTGCGCGATCTGCGGGAGAAAATGCCGCATACCGTGGGTGAACAAAGGAATCGCCAGGATCGTTTGTAGAAAGTCGATCCCTTTTTCCGATATCTTGAAGCCAAATGCCTCCTACCATTAAAGATCATGCTTCCTCCTTGCCCGATGCCCCCGGTGTCTATCGATTTTACAATGAAGATGGGGTCTTGATCTATGTGGGAAAGGCCAAAAGCCTGAAGAAACGGGTCAGTAGTTATTTCAACAAGCAATCGCAGTACAATCGAAAAACAGAAAAGCTGGTTTCCGAAATCCGGAAGCTGGAATTCACCCTGGCCAACTCCGAATTCGACGCCTTGCTACTGGAAAATAACCTCATCAAGCAAAATCAGCCGAAGTACAACATCTTACTAAAAGACGACAAGACCTTTCCTTATCTCTGCATTTTAAAAGAGCGCTTTCCCAGGATCATTTCGACGCGAAAATATATCCCCCGCCAGGGTGAATACTTCGGACCTTATTCCAGCGTGGTTTCGATGAAGAGTGTGCTGGAATTGGTCCGCCAGCTCTATTCGATCCGAACGTGTACCCTGCTGCTCTCAGAAGAAAACATCCAGCAAAAAAAATTCAAAGTTTGTTTGGAATATCACATTGGCAATTGTAAAGGTCCATGTGAAGGCCTGCAGGATGAAGCGGCTTACCAGGACGAAATAGCACAGGCTAGAAATATTCTAAAGGGAAATCTGAGCATTGTAGAAAACTATTTCACTGACCATATGGACAAGGCTTCGCAAGAGATGGAATTTGAGCGAGCTGCCTTGTTTAAACATAAATTGGAATTGCTGGAAAAGTTCCAGACAAAATCATTGGTAGTCAACCGGAAGTTGACGGACATTGATGTGATTACCATCACGAGCGATGACCAGGACGCTTTTATCAACTATATGCAGGTGAAGGAAGGGGCGATCATTTTCTCAAAGAACCTGCAGGTCAGGAAGAAACTCGATGAAACAGACGAGGACATTATTAGTCTGGCGGCGCACGAATTAAGGACCGAATTCAGAAGTACGAACTCGATCCTATTCAGCAATTTGCCTGTCACCGTTAAGTTGGAGGAGGTGGAAAACGTTGTTCCGCAAATTGGCGATAAGAAAAAACTCGTTGCCCTGTCCCTTAAGAACGCCTGGTACGCCAAAACAAAAAAGGAAGCTGAAAAAACCGAACGGAGGGAAAAGAAAAACAAGGTGCTCGGCATTCTCCAGCACGACCTCCGGCTTCTGACCTGGCCTGAAATCATTGAGTGCTTTGATAATTCCAATCTTCAAGGTTCCACTCCTGTCGCGTCGATGGTGCGATTTGTAGACGGCAGACCTGACAAAGGAGGGTATCGTCACTTCAACATTAAGACCGTGGTCGGCGCCGACGACTTTGCTTCCATGAAAGAAATTGTCAGCCGGCGGTATAGCAGGATCATGGAGGAAGAGGGCGTATTCCCCAACCTGATCGTCGTGGATGGAGGCAAAGGTCAATTGAGCAGCGCCTGCGAAGCCCTTCAGGAGCTGGGCCT
>Ga0209647_1003443_pt1 | contig 12242 bp, 9 predicted proteins | sample GraSoi_2013_60cm_FD_185827 | JGI IMG/M metagenome (GOLD analysis project Ga0209647, IMG submission 185827) | Grasslands soil microbial communities from the Angelo Coastal Reserve, California, USA - Sample 9_17_2013_60cm (SPAdes) (version 2) | ecosystem: Environmental > Terrestrial > Soil >... | reverse complement strand
GGCCGAGATCCTTGCTGCGTAGCTTACCTCCGCTGCGCTGGCGCAAGAAGTCGGCAATCTGGTTGGCCTGCTCCTCGACCTCCTTGCGGTGATCGGCATAGGCTTCCGCCATGTTCTGCAAGAGGCGTGGGAAGCCGGGCATGACCTCCCTGCCATACTGACGGTCGCGCGGGGGAAAGTAGGTTCCGCCGTAGAAGGGACGACCATCGGGCGTAAGGAAGAGGGTCATAGGCCAACCGCCCTGACCGGTCATGGACTGGACGGCCTGCATATAGATACCATCGATATCCGGGCGCTCTTCGCGGTCCACCTTGATCGAGACAAAATGCTGGTTCATGAGCGCGGCGATATCTTCATTTTCAAAGGACTCATGCTCCATGACATGGCACCAGTGGCAAGCGGAGTAGCCTACACTGAGCAGGATCGGCTTATCTTCACTCCTGGCTTTTTGCAGGGCCTCCTCACCCCACGGATACCAATCTACGGGATTATGCGCATGTTGCAGCAGGTACGGGCTTGTCTCATGAGCAAGCCGGTTGGTGTGTAGATGCTGCCCCTGTATATCTGCCATTTTTATTTCCTCTCCATTTATCTTCTCACACTTATAGAACATAGGCATTGTATGACATAGGCATTGAAATGGAAAATAGAGAGGCATGGGTGACAAAAATAATAGTTAGCATAGGTCACATTGTAGCGTTGGGAGATGGTCGAGGCAAGCTCGACCCCTACAAATAGGAATCTTCCAGTTCAGCCGCAGCAACGTTGAACGCGGGTCCTAAGGGTTATTAATGTGTAAGGACAAGATGAGTCTTTTGTGGTGTGGTCACACCACAAAAGACTCATCTTGTCCTTACAAGAGGCATTAGTGGCCAAAAGCAGTGGAAAAGGGCGCGATCAGGGCGCATCCTCCGCATAGGAGCAGGGGGAGCACGACGAGGATTACGATTCTTACAATGGGCAATTTCACTGAGAGAGAATGAAGCAGACAACAGTTTAAGCTGGAGAATCCTTACAATTCACTGAGGGGCTGACGGATCCTCAATGATCGCAGTCTCATCTGTTGTGCCAGGGGGCAGAACCTGGCCTGATTTCTTCACCAAGACTCGACGCAGCACCCAGCGGAGGCTCAGGCCCTGAACTAGCAGGGTAAATAAGACCACCGCATAGGTCGAGATGACCAGAACCGAACGCGCAGGAAGCTCGGCGGGCAGTGCCAGGACCAGTGCCAGGGAGAGAGCTCCTCGTAACCCACTCCAGAAAATAATCAGGCTCCAGGTCCGAGGCAGGGGTTGGCGAACCAGGACCGGACGCCCCTCTCGGGTCGCCCAACGCGGCAGCCGCATCCAGGACCGCACAAGCAGGACCAGGACCAGGGCAAGGCGAGAAAGTAAGACGACCCCAATCGCAATGAGGGTCACACTCCAAATGAAGAAGCCCGAGCCACTGAACAATCTCAGGGCCAGCGCATGGACCTGGATGCCAATAAGCAAAAAGATCAGCGCGTTGGCCACAAAAGCTAACATGGTCCAGAATGTTTCTACATCACTTTGTGTGCGCTCGGACATCGCGGTGCTGCGTCCATAGTTGCCCAGGATGAGTCCAGCCACGATGACGGCGACAATCGCCGAGGTGTGCAACGTATCGGCCAACCAGTAGAGACCATACGCCGCCACCAACGTCACAGTGGTTTCGAGCACTGGATCATCCAGGCGCTTCAAGCCCTGACTGATGAGCAAGCCTCCTATGCCGCCGACGAGCACTCCCCCTCCGGCTTCCTGTGCCAGAAGCAGCAAGCCTTGTCCCCATGCTTCTCCTGCTGTGAGCGCGTGTCCCCGCAGAGAGAGGAGCAGCAGAGTCACAAAGATTTGGTAGAGCGAACCCGCCACTCCATCGTTGAACAGGCTTTCTGCTTCGATGATGGTCGAGAGACGCTCATTCACATGCAGGTGCCGAAAGAGTCCGAGCACGGCAACGGGGTCAGTGGGTGAGAGAATCGCAGCGAGCAGCAACGCGGTGAGCCAATCAAGCTGCTCTACCCCGTGCAGGATCGCAGCGATAATCACGAGCGAGAGCAGAAGCCCTGGTCCAGCTAGAAAGAAGATGACGCGCCAATTTTCCTTAAGCAAGGAAAGCTTCGCCGACCAGGCGCCTTCAAAGAGTATGGGAGGGAGAAACACGAAGAGCACGAGATTGGGGGTAAGTTGCGCCTCTGGGGTCAGTTGAAAGAGTCCCAGGATCAGACCAACTACAACCAGGCCCAGCGTATAGGGGACCGCAAGCTTGCTCGTGAGGAGGTTTACGACCAGCGCGATAAGTAAGAACAGCACCAGATCACGGATGAGCAGGGGAATATCCACCAGACCACTCCTTTTTGTGCTTGGTGAGCTACCAACAATCAACACTGCTCTCCCAGGGCGCTCACAACACAAAGGAGTGCCAGTGGCCGACCAGACTTCCCGGCGCCCCTCGCAAGTGCCCAGTCCCCAGTTTACTGAACATTAAAACAGGGTTAATATAAGGGACACTTCTCTGTTAATACTTTTTCCCACTCTGATGGAAATGGTACTTTTTAGCACATTTTAGCACATTCGGAATTTTGCACTTCGTTCGATCCAAACCCAATCATTGTTTTTCTTCAGGGTATCCTCTCTCAAACCACTTCTACACCCCAAACAATCGACACCTGCTTTTAATCATTCCTTATGATGCATGAGGAGAGGAGGATAGTGATTAGCGGAGGGTACTATATAGCTGATAAAATGTTGACATTTAACGACTTTTCTAGTAAAATCTCTCTATGAGATTAAGTGCTTACGCGAAAAAGATGGGTGTCACCTATCGGACGGCGTTCCGGTGGTGGAAAGCCGGACGCTTAGATGCCTATCAAATCGAGACGGGAACCATCATTGTACGGGAACCAGCCACCGCGCAAGAGGCGGCAAGCGTGGCGCTCTATGCTCGCGTTTCATCGGCAGATCAGAAAGAAGACCTGGACCGCCAGATGCAGCGCCTCAAGGACTATGCAGCGGCTCACGGCTATCAGGTGAGTAAGACGGTGAGTGAGTTGGCATCAGGACTCAATGACCAACGTCCAAAGCTCATGAAGCTGCTCACTGATGCAAGCGTAGGCGTGATCGTTGTAGAGCACCGTGATCGACTCACACGCTTCGGTTTTCACTACATTGAGCAATTGATGCAGATGCAAGGTCGTCGCCTGGAGGTCATCTTTCCGAGTGACACGGATAACGATTTGGTGGATGATTTCATTGCCGTAATGACCAGCATGGCAAGTCGTATCTACGGGCGTCGCACCTCGAAGCGTCGGGCTGAAAAAATTAAGCAGTGCGTGGAACAGGTGATGAAAGCAGAGGATGCTTCATGAAGATCAGTCGTGGTTACAAGGTGGAGTTAGACCTCAATAACAAGCAGATCACCGCTTGCCTCAAGCATGCGGGCTGTGCAAGATTTGCGTTTAACTGGTTGCGACATGAAGTCGCTTGTGTGGCTGTTGAGACTGGATAATAGGACTCAACCTGGTGCTCTCCCACCAGTACTCTACCGAAACCTGCGCCTGGAGCAATCCAGGGGTTGGGAAGCTTTCGGGACAATGTAGCCTCTCTGAAAAGAGTTACTGAGCCGTGAGGCGATGTGATAACTGCTAACACCAAGGCGGTTAAGGCGCTAGAGTCCGATGGTATGGCTAACAAATGTGAACTGCCATTAAACGTCGTAAAGACACACAAGCCAAAGGTGCTGACAGGCTTGAACCAAAAGGTAACGTGATGGGTATGGGGGTATCCAGTTTCCCCCATCGGAGACACCAAACATCACCGGCGAACAGGCAGGGACCTAACCCATTGAGGCACACAAGCGCAACATGGTAAGTCCGTAGCCCTCCCGAAAGGGAAAGTGAACCGTAAGGAACACCGATAGAGCTGCGGATAGAGGAAGACAGAAAAAGCGAACGCTCTTTTGCAATGAAAGAGATAGGGGTTGCGTCAAAAGGCAACATCACCCCACGCGAAAGCGAGCAGACTTCTGTCTGGTCTTTCATCACGAGAACGTATGAATAACCGCCATAGGAGGAAAGGCAGATGACGGTAGAGACACCCTCGACGAAAGAAGAGGAAGGAACTGCTGGTGCGTCCTCCCACAGTCAGCAAATGTGGGACGGTATCCCGTGGTATCGAACCCAATGCAACGTGCGACGGCTCCAGGCGCGTATCGTGAAGGCGACTCAGGAAAAGAGATGGGGCAAGGTGAAAGCCTTACAACGCCTCTTGACCCATTCGTTTAGCGGCAAAGCTCTTGCTGTGCGACGAGTGACGGAAAACCAAGGCAAGAAAACCCCCGGCGTAGACAAGGTTCTCTGGGATACGCCGGAGAAGAAAGCACAGGCCATACACGACCTACGGCAAAGGAATTACTACCCACAACCGTTAAGACGTGTGTATATCCCCAAGAGCAAGGGTGCTCAAAGGCCACTCTCAATCCCAACCATGAAAGATCGAGCCATGCAAGCTCTCTATCTGTTGGCCCTACAACCAGTAGCCGAGACGCTTGCCGATCCACATTCCTACGGGTTTCGGCCCGAACGATGTACAGCAGACGCGCTCGTCTACTGCCACATTCTATTCTCGCAAAAGAGTGGACCAAAATGGGCCTTAGAAGGAGATATCAAGTCATGCTTTGATAAAATCTCGCATGAATGGCTCTTAGCCCACATCCCAATGGAAAAGGATATACTGAGAAAATGGCTCAAAGCGGGATATATGGAGAAAAACGCCCTCCATGTGAACTGAAGAGGAACGCCGCAAGGCGGGATCATCTCACCCGCGATTGCGAACATGGCCCTGGACGGTCTGAGCCAGCGACTTCTGGAACGGTTCCCGCGCTCAAAACAAGGGAACAGCCCCAAAGTCAATCTGGCAAGATATGCAGATGACTTTATTGTGACAGGAGCTTCAAAAGAGCTTCTCGAACAGGAGGTCAAGCCATTCATTGAAGCTTTCATGAAAGAGCGAGGTCTTACCCTCTCGCAAGAGAAAACGGTCATCACCCATATCGAGGACGGTTTCGACTTCCTTGGGCAACAGGTACGCAAGTACCAGAGCGGATCGGTCTTGACGACTCCCGCAAAGAAGAATGTGAAAGCATTCGTGAAGAAGGTCCGAGGGATCATCGAGAAATACAGGGATAGCTCTGCCGGACAATTGATTGTGAAGCTCAACCCAGTCATCCGAGGATGGGCGACCTATCACCGCTTCGGCGCAAGCAGCAAAACCTTCAACTCCGTGGACAACGCGATCTTTAAAAAGCTGTGGTGGTGGGCCAGGAGGAGACATCCACGTAAAAGTGCCACCTGGGTAAAACAGAAGTATTTTACGACATATGGCACGTACAACTGGGTGTTTACCGGAGAAGTTGAGGAAGAGGAGGGACACAAGAAGCCCGTCCATATCAGACGAGCAGGAGATGTGAAAATCCAGCGGCATACCGTCATCCATGGAAATGCCAATCCCTTTGACCCGGCATGGGAAGTGTATTTTGAGAAGCGCCTCGGCGTCAAAATGGCACGAAACTTGACGGGAAGACGGCAGTTACGGCATCTCTGGGAGGAGCAAAACGGGATCTGCCCGATGTGCCAACAGAAAATCACCCAGATCACGGGATGGCATAACCATCACATCATTTGGAAGAGCAAAGGAGGCACACATCATGCGGCCAACCGGGTTCTTTTGCATCCAACCTGCCACATGCAATTACACAGCCAAGGTGTAGACGTGGAGAAACCGTGTCCCCCTCACCAAGAGGGGCATTAGAAAGGCTTGAGCGGTATGAGGACGAAAGACTCACGTACCGTTCTGAGGGGGCTTGGGGGCAGCAATGCCCCCCGGCTACCCGGCGGCTTGGCCCGCAAGAAGCAAGCATTCGAGCTCGGGCAGAAAATACCCACGGCGATAGACCTGCATAAAGAACTCAACGCCCTGAAAGCCACCGACTATCCCTGGATGTACGAGGTGAGCAAGTGCGCGCCTCAAGAGGCATTGCGCGACCTGGATATGGCCTACAAGAACGCCTATCGGCGATTAGGTGAAAAAAAGGCAAAGTGGGATGGCCGCGCTTTAAGTCTCGTAACAAAGGCATTGGTGGCTTCCGATTAACCGGAACCATCCAGATCCACACAAAAACCATTCAGCTTCCGCGCCCGGGTAAACTGCGCTTGAAAGAACACAGCTACTTGCCAGTGGGTGCGAAAGTGGCACAAGCCACGGTGACCGAGCGTGCAGGTCGTTGGTATGTTTCAGTTCAAATCGAGCGAGAGGTGGGAGAAATGCCAGCCGGACACGATGCACCGATTGGCATTGACCTGGGTATTAAGGCGCTGGCAACCTGCTCAGATGGAACAAGTTCTCCTAATCCCAAAGCCTTGCGTACTTGCTTAAAGCAACTCAGACGGGCATCGAAGCGCGTCTCTTCTAAGAAAAAAGGCAGTAAGAACCGAGCAAAGGCGCGGGCGCGACTTGCCCGTGTCCACGCCAAGATTGCGAACCTCAGAAAAGACTCCTTGCAGAAGACCACCACGGCCATTGTGACAAAAGCCACGTCCAACGGCCAGCGCGCTTCCTGCGTCGTGATCGAGGATTTAAATATCTCTGGCATGCTCAAGAACCGTCGTTTATCCAGGGCCATCGCCGACGTGGGCCTCTACGAGTTTCGCCGCCAGTTAATCTACAAGCTGGAAGCAGCGGGCATTCCGCTCAAGGTTGTTTCGCGTTGGTATCCCTCCTCAAAGACCTGCTCTGCGTGTGGATGGATCGATGAGGATCAGCAACTCTCTGACCGCACGTTTGTTTGCAGGCAGTGTGGACTGGTTCTGGATCGAGATGAAAATGCCGCACGCACTTTGGCGCAAGCGGCGTATGAAGATGGATTACCGCCAGTGCGGCGGGAATTAACGCCTGTGGACATTGTGTCAGACCTTGGCAACAAGGCAACGGTGGTCGAAGCAGGAACTGAACACGGCTAATTATGGCTTGTCCATAAAAGGCCACGTTTCAGAGTACGGAAGTTTGTGTGGGAGTTCACAAGGCGTCGTTCAGCCGGTATCCGAGATGTGGCTCAGTAATGATATATTGCGGATGGGCGGGATCAGGTTCTAGCTTAACGCGCAGGCGGCGTATAACGCCCTTGATATAATCAGTTGTGTCAAGATACTGAGGCCCCCATACGCGCTGCAAGAGCAGCCGAGTGGTCAACACGCGGCCCGCGTTACCAGCCAGTTGAGCCAGCAGGGCATACTCGATGGGAGTGAGGGTAACTGAACGGCCTGCCACGCTGACTTTGTGCAACTCTATGTCAATCTCTAAATCGCCGCAGACGACCTTTGTTGCTACAAGCCCGGTTCCACGGCGCAACACCGCTCGCACTCGAGCGAGTAGTTCTGCTAAACGAAAAGGTTTGACCAGGTAGTCATCAGCGCCGAGATCGAGTACAGACACGATGTCAGCCTCGCTTCCCTTGATACTGAGAATGATGATTGGAATCGCAGAGTATTCACGGATACGCTGGCAGACTTCCAGGCCACTACAGCGGGGCATCACCAGATCGAGTAGCACCAGTTCTGGCGATTCGCGCTCGAAGACAGCTAAGGCCTCCAATCCGTCGGTAGCTGTCATCATTTCGTACCCGTGGGTGGTCAGGGCCTGTTTGACGGCCACCATGATACCAGGATCATCGTCCACTAGCAAAATTCGCTGTTTGGAGTGGCTCATAGAGTTCCCTCCCCTTTGTGCTGATATCGCACAGTGCAGCTTCCTCTAAAGCCTCGAGTTCGGCAGGGGTGATCTTTGGCAATGGAAGTGTAAAGTAAAAAACACTTCCACCTCCCAATCGCTCCTCCACCCAGATCGATCCGCCATGCGCTTCCACAATGCCCCAGCAGATGGCGAGACCCAGGCCGTTTCCTTGCATAGCTGCCCTATTATGATCTCGATCCAGACGATAGAAACGCCGGAAAATCTTCTCCCGTTCTTCCAAAGGCACCCCTGGGCCGCGATCACTCACCCCAATCAGCACCTCGGTTTCAGTCCACCTGGCTTCTACCTTAATCGCGGAATATGGTGGCGCATACCTATAGGCATTTTCTAAGAGATTCCATAGTACCTGAACGAGGCAATCGGGATCGACATATTGTAACGGGAGAGGCGATAGGCTCCGCTCGATGCGACATCCTTTATTCAGCCCCTCAAACTTCGCTATAGTATCAGCAATCAAAACGGGGAGTTCGGTCCAATCGCGATCAAGAGGAAGAACTCCGGCTTCGATTTTCGAGAGGTCAAGCAGTTGATCGACGAGTCGCCCCAGTCTACTGGCCTGACTTGAGATATTATGCAGCAGGTTTTCTTGCTCCCGCCCTGATTGAGCTATGCCCTGGTCGAGCAGGCTCTCAACCGAGGCGCGGATGGCCGTAAGAGGTGATCGTAGATCGTGAGAAACGGTTGCGAGGAATGCGCTTTTGAGTCGATCAGCTTCACGCAACATCCCCATCTCGCTCTCGGCGCGCAGCAATTGGGCATTCTTGAGTGCCATACCAAGTTGCTGTCCAATGGTTTTGAACAAGGCCAGGTCATCCTGGGTAAGTCCTCGCGCGCTATGACTGCCAATAAGAAGTACGCCAAGGGTGGCGCCGCTGGTAGCAAGGGGGACGATCATCACGTCGCAGAAGTCTAGAGAGTGATGAAGCTGGTGTAGAATACGTCCATCGCTCTTCAGGTCGTTAATCAGACATGCTTCCCCTGACATGGTAACGCGCTTCGCCACTTCATAGAGCGGCTTCAAGGGATGCGCACATAAATCTGACAGGATGATTTCAGGGTGGCCGTATTGCGCAACCAGGGTGAGACTATCTGCGCCCTCGTCACAGAGGAAGACCATGCCTGCGTCCAGGTTCATAATATCCGCGATACGCTCCATGACGAAATCGAAGTGTTGACCAGGATCAGGTAAGGTACTGAGGAGTTGCGCCATGGCGTTGAGGGCTTCCACGTGACGATTGTGCTGCTGGAGAGAGTCGAAGAGCCGGGCATTCTCGATAGCAGTAGCCGACTGCGTCGCAAAAGCCAGGCCAAGTCGCACATCATCGACTACCCAGTGATAAGGAGTGTACCTGGGAGCAGCGATGAAGCCGATGACCCCACGAGCAGTCGTCAGAGGAAATAGCGCCATCGAGCGTATGCCCATCTTTTCCACAAACGTTGCTGGCAAGAAAGGTGAGGTGAGGATATCATCAATGAGTACCGGCTCGCCGCGCTCGCGAATGAGCGAGACAGCCTCAACTTGTCCAAGCAAAGCCTCCATGGTGGAAATGGTCTCAGACCGCAATGGTTTCTGTTCGGACCAGATGTGTATGTCCCCCTCACCGCTATCTGTCTCATCGAATATGCAGGCAGCAGCGCATTCGAGTCGTAATATATGAGCCAGTTGTTCGGCTACCTTATCAAGCGCGACCGATAAATCCAGGCTGGAGCTGATAGCGCCGGATGCTGCCGCTAAACGCTCCGCATCAAGCGCCCTCCGTTCCTGTTGAGCGAGTTGCGATTGTATCTCATCGGCGTAGGGGGTTTCTGATTCTGATTGGGTAGTGATATACCCCGATGTGTTATTATTCAAGTTGATCTCAAAGAGACTTGTGCTGCCAGGAAAACTAAACGTGGTATTTCGACCGTTCACGGCATACTCCCCACCATGATTTGTAGTGAGGAGTGTATGCACCTGCTGTGACGCCTCCAGCGTAGCTTCTGCCAGCGTGTTCGTAAGAAATGAGCGAATGAGGCGATAATCGCCGGTGACATCAAGAATACCCATAACCTCGCCTGTGAATGGGTGCCGGATAGGCGCTGCCGTACAAGTCAGATCCTGCCATCCATCACAATAGTGTTCGGCAGCCATCAGTTGCACGCTATGTCCATCTGCCAACGCAGTACCGATAGCGTTTGTGCCGGCCGCTGCTTCACTCCAATCCCCGCCTGGAACAAAGTCGATACGCGCCAGGCGGCGGCGAATGGTGGCATCTCCAACGACATCGAGCAGGCGGCCTTTGGCATCGCTTAATACCACCACATACCCGGAAGCGGCTAGAAAGTCTGTGAGGTGACTCATTACTGAGCGCGTGGCGCGTACAAGCACCTCGTTGGCCTCACGCAAATTCTGAAGTTGGGATTCACGCGCTACAGCTAGTGGCGCATAACGCCGAGCGGGATTCACTTGAAGATCATTGCAGCGCTGCCAGGAGTTAAGGATGATGGGACGGGGAGTACGCAAAGTCAAAATTCCTGTCGTCAGAAATTCATTACGTACTGTTGTCAATTGCTGGGCAGTATGCTCGATCTCCGATGGTGAGGCAATTGATAAGCCCACACTATATCGTTGTTTGGTCATACCCTCACCTCAATGTAGGTGTAGCATGGCACTGGCAGCGTTGCCTTTGCCCGCCGTTTGAATGTACAGTTCGTGTGAAGCGCCCACAAAGGGATTTTTATGGAAGAACAGATTACCAATAGTATTGGGACAGGACAGGTACACCATGTATATAATACAAATTGCGCCATACCCCCAGAGGGTGGCTGCGTCGTTTTACTGCAAGATCAAGCCGTGAGGATGTGTTCGTTACAAATATCGTGACCACCAACGGCAACTATCTCTATAGCAGGTTATAGCATATTGTATTTCTTCTGTCCAGAAAATGATAGGCAAGTTCTATTTTTTTCACCGTTTTTTCACCATCATACCCGCCTTTTCTCACTTCCCCCTCACCGCCACCATGTTATCATTAAGTGAGCCCTGTAGTAAGGCACTCGTTGTTATCGGACAAGTTTCGTAGCCAGCCTATTAGTATCACTGTCAGATAACCCGGCGATGTTTGACAGCCAGCAGACTAGTTTCACGAAAAAGGAGAAACATTATGGCTCGTAGTAGCATCACCAGAGCCTACCAAAAAATCCAGGAGCTTTCCTGGGACCCAACCTTTGCTACACCGGTCAAGAAGTATCCTACCGACTACAAGTTTGATAAGGCCCCTCAGAAGGAGCCGTTGAAGCAGGTCATGCAGTCCTATTTCCCCATGCAAGAGGAGAAGGATGACCGCTCTATGGGAGCTATGGACGGCGCACTGCGCGGTAATATGTTCCGTTCAACGCAGCCGCGCTGGATGGAATGGATGAAGCTGTTCTTAGGAATCAGTCCTTTCCCGGAGATTGCTGCCGCCCGTGCCATGCCCATGCTCACCTCAGTCGTACCTAATCCAGAGCTTCATAATGGACTTGTGCTTCAGATGATTGACGAGGTTCGCCACTCAACTATCCAGATGCATCTGAAGCGCTACTATATGAAGAACTACGTCGACCCTGCCGGCTTCGACACCACCGAGAAGTCCTTCGACAGGTGTTATGCGGGAACCATCGGGCGTCAGTTTGCTGAGGGTTTCATCACTGGCGATGCGATTACAGCGGCTAACATTTATCTCCAGATTGTTGCTGAAACCGCCTTCACCAATACGTTGTTTGTGGCGATGCCATCTGAAGCGGCTGCTAATGGTGACTATCTGCTGCCAACTGTTTTCCTGTCGGTGCAGTCTGACGAGTCACGCCATATCAGTAACGGCTATGCCACCCTGCTAATGGCTCTCGCCGACCCTGAAAACCGACTGCTGCTGGAACGCGACCTCCAGTATGCATTCTGGAACAACCACTGCCTCGTTGACGCGGCCATTGGTACCTTCATTGAGTACGGAACGAAGGATCGCCGCAAGAATCGCGAGAGCTATGCGGAGATGTGGCGGCGCTGGATTTACGACGACTATTATCGCAGCTATCTGCTCCCGCTGGAGAAATACGGTTTGAAGATCCACCACGAAGACGTTGAAGAAGCCTGGAACCGCATCGCGAACAAGGGGTATGTGCATAAGACCGCCCAGTTCTTTGCCACAGGCTGGTTCGCCAACTTCTGGCGCATCGACCCCATGACCGAAGAAGACTTCGAGTGGTTCGAGTTCAAGTATCCGGGCTGGTACAACGAGTATGGCAAGTGGTGGGAACACTATGCGCGTCTGTCCAAGCCCAACGGACATAAGCCCATCGCCTTCGAGGATGTTGGGTACGTGTATCCGCACCGCTGCTGGACGTGTATGGTCCCCTGCATGATCCGCGAAGATACCATAATGGATACAGTAGATGGCCAGG
>Ga0209647_1003439_pt1 | contig 12249 bp, 9 predicted proteins | sample GraSoi_2013_60cm_FD_185827 | JGI IMG/M metagenome (GOLD analysis project Ga0209647, IMG submission 185827) | Grasslands soil microbial communities from the Angelo Coastal Reserve, California, USA - Sample 9_17_2013_60cm (SPAdes) (version 2) | ecosystem: Environmental > Terrestrial > Soil >... | reverse complement strand
AGGCCCTCCTCTGTAAACCTCAAGGGGGATTTCCAGCGGCCCTTCTGCTTCCGTAAGAATTCGGCCAACGCTAAGGCCTGCTCGGGACGATTTCCCGCGCGTAAATCAACATCGGCTACTTTCCATAGATGGAAAGAGGCTTAAATCCAAGACGCTCGCCGAGTGAGACCCTCCGCGATAAGGGGGCGTTCGCTAAGATGAAAGTCACCAACGAGCACTAGATGACTCTGCTCGTTTGCTTGGAGAGACATTCTTCTCGGACAAACGATGTCGTCTTGCAACTCGGCAAAGGGCTGAAATTATGTCCCTCGAAATGCCATAGACAGTTTTGGACTGATGTGTAAACCGCCAGAAGGCCAGTTACCTATCACCAAACCTGATTTTGTGATGTTTGTTGTAGATTTTGGTTTTGTCCTAAGTTCTTCGGGCGGTCTGCTCGATGCGCCGGTTCGCTCTCGAATCAGATCGCGTTCGAATTCAGCAATCCCGGCGAAAATAGTCATTGGTGATCATAATAGCGGAATCTCCAGATGGACGAAGAATCCCTGGCGCGCCGTCGCTCTTGCGCCTGACGTGCGACAAAGTCCAGCTTTTGCAACCTGGTCCGGAGGAAGTTGGCTGTGTTCGGGACGCAAGTCGCAACCGGGCTGGTCACTGCCGCGTGAGGGTTAGCCCTCGCAGGTCGACGCGGATGCTCCCAGGCTCGCACGGATGGGCGAAGTGCAGGCGCGCCATGCGGGATGCGTCATCCGAGCCCGACCGCTCGCGCGATGACGAACAATCCTGCCCCGACGACGACAGCTCCGATGGCTCGGGCGACGCGCGCACCGGACGGTGCGAGACGTTCGATGGTGATGGCTGCCGTCACGACAGCCATGGCGCGCAGGTCCATGACGCCGATGACGAGGAGGATCGCGATCAGGCCGGCACAGCAGTAGCTGCAGTGGAGCCCGAGCCGCAAACCGTGTTGCCACGCCGTGCCGGCATCCGCCCGCAAAGTTCGGCCGCGGCCTGGTGCCGTCCGGCAGCAGGCAAGGTGATGCGCCTTCCAGGCGGTGAACTGGAGTGCGCCGGCGATCACGACCACCACACCGACCGCGATCGGAACGGCGCGCGACAGCCCCGGCAGCTGCATCTCGACCGCCGCCAGAGCTACGCCGAGCGGAAAGACAGCCATTCCGAACACCGTCCACACGAAGAAATATCCCGCGCCGACCAGCGCGGTCAGCCAACCCAAGCGCGTCTCGCCTGAGCTGGCAACGGCCTGGCGGTAGCGCCACAGCATTGGCACCAAGGATGGCAGCATCATCGCTACCATCATCACGACCCACATGCCGAGGAACGACGCCGCGACGTCGGGCCACGTCTGTCCAGGCATTCGCATCCAGGCCATCGACATCATCCAGCCGCCCGGCATCGGCATATCGCCCATGGCCAACATGGACGCGCACCAGACGATCGTCCCCACCGCGCTGGCGGCGAAGAGCAACGCCGAGCCACCGAAGAAGGCCAACTGGGAAGCTCGCTCGGAAACCATGCGGAGTGAGATCTCCCGCTCCCCGGTTACGCTAGTGACACTCATAACTTGGCTTATCGCTTGTCGTACTCGTCGTGACGGCGCCACCAGACGCCCCCGTCCTCGTTGCGCCCCTTGGGAGCGCGGTCGAGCCACTGGTACATTCCCCAGAGGCCATCTAGTCCGCGCGCGTAGGTGGAATAGGTGTGGTACACAACGCCGTCATCGAGCACGAACGCGCTCATGCCCGGCCTGTCGCGCGAGTACGTGGCCGCATCGGTTCCGCACATGGCCGCGTTCTGGGCTACGGGCTCCGGGACCTGTGTTTCGTCCATCGCGTGGCCGCCGCGCCGGTAGTTGTATTCAATGCCCCCCTCGCGCTGTTGCTCCTTGGTGTACGAAACGTTGAAATCGAAGTTGAAGTCGTTGCCGAACGACGACGCCCAGGGAAACGTCCATCCCATCCGCCGCTTGTACGCCTGCAGCTTTGCGAACGGCGCCCGCGACACCGCCGAAAGCGTGACGTCGTGATTGGCCAGGTGGGCGGCAAAGCCGTCGAACCCGTCTGCGATCGTCGAGCAGGTCGCGCACCCCGCCTGATAGTCGGGGCCGAACATGAAGTGGTAGATGAGGAGCTGCGAGCGCCCTCTGAAAAGGTCTGCCAGCGAGGCGCTCCCTTCATCAGTCTCGAATCGATAATCCTTGTCGACGCGGACCCACGGCAGCTCCTGACGTCGGCGCGCCAGTTCGTCGCTGCGCCGGGTTAACTCTTTCTCCGCCTCGAGCAGCTCGAGCCGCTCTGCCAGCCACTCTTCACGTGTCCCGGTTAAGTGTGTCGTCATCGTTTTTCTCTCCTTTGGTTGTTTAACTCACCTGAAACTTGGTTTTTCACTGCTTTCGAGATCCTGTGCGCTGTTCTCGATACGTGCTGGTTGATGGTCATGAGATAGATTAGTATCGGGCATTGAACGGTGGGAGTGACAAGTGTGGCGGGATTCAGCTGGACTCGCTCATCACAGCCGCGGCGCGTGCGCTCGCGGCGGGTGATCCCCTCGGCGCACTGAACCGGGTCGCCTTGCGCGATGACGCACCTGCGCTCGCGCTGCGAGGCATCGCGATGGCGCGGCTTGGCGATCTTGTTCGTGCGAAGGTTCTCTTACGAAATGCGGCGTCTGGAAACGTACCGAGTCACAGCGGATTCGCTGCATTTACTTTAACTCCGGCCGTATCGATGCGGCGAGAAGGCGACAAACCGTCGTCGAGATTTACTTTTATTCCTCCTGATAATGGCTCTGTATAATCGCTAGTGGCGCTTTTTGCTGCCCTCGTCTTATCCTCGACCATTCCACGCGCTGAGCGCCTTCTGGTGGCTTTCTCGCGTCGGCCCCGTCGCTCCACACTTCGGGCACGCGCCCTGAAACGATCTGCCAAGAAAAACGAGCGTTATGAACCAGACTAACCGCTTCGCAGCTGGCGCTTAACGCTCGCTAATAGCTTCCTCAGGGAGTAAGCTAATGCGCAAGCCTGGGAGACGATTCATGAAAGTACCAACCATAGTCTTGGCAGCTGCCGCTGTTGGGTTGGGTTTCACGGCATCGGCAGACCCCTACAAGGATCTGGCGGCACAAGGGTACCGTTGGGTGGCCGTTGACGGCCCCTTTGCGTGTCCGTCGAAAGATGACCTGCGGGAGATCACCAGACACCGCACCGACCGGATCGAGCTCCAAATGATCCAAGACCTCCGAGCCTACTATCTCATCCGAGGGGTTATCGTTCAGGTGGTTCAAGAGGACGCCGCTTCAGGGATGTCGGAAATCCAAATTACAGGACGTCCCAGGACCCTCTGGACCCTTACGAAATTTCTTAGCAGAAGTCCGGTCAGAGATACTTTTGGAGCAACGCTCATAACGTCGGATATGATACCCCAAGGGCAAACGACCCCCAGTGCAACCCCAAAGGCCAATGCTGGTGCTTTGAACCAGCAAGATGCAACGCCAACGCCCAGGCCGAAGTAGTGTTGCGGGTTCGCTTGGCTCCGGCGAATGGCAGGAATCGGAGCTATTCCGGTGCGAGGGAAGACAAGGGGACCTTGATGGGGCGGATCTTACAGAAATTCACACCGCCTGCTACGGAAGCAAATCTTTTGACACGTCGAGCCAGCCTTCCCTTCCGTTCCACGCCCTGAGCGCTTGCTGATTGCACCGCTCCTTGATTTCTACTAGCAGCTGTTCTAGCCACTATTGTTGCCGTACATTGAGAACGCAGTGTCAGCTTCAAAGAGCCGCGATTTTCAGGTATTGCTTGCCAGCTTTTTACGTCAAAACGGCGCGCCCATGTTGCATTTTCAATGCACGTTTCAATAAAATTAAAGTTTGCGCGGCTACCCCATACACAACGTTGGCAATATTCTCACTAGATCGAGTAGGGGAAATGGAGGAGACACCATTGTTTAACCTGAAGAAGTCGTTCACCGTGTTGTCCACGAAGGTCCTGGCGGGCTCGTTGGCCCTGTCTCCTGTCAATGCCGACGCCTGTACCCGCGTGGTCTATCTGGGATCGAATGCCGACGTGATTACCGCGCGGTCAATGGACTGGAACTCCGACATTGCCACCAATCTCTGGATCTTCCCGAAAGGGATGGAGCGCAGCGGCGAAGCTGGCCGAAACTCACTGAGATGGACTTCCAAATACGGAAGCGTAATCGCTTCCGGCTTTGATGTAGCGACAACGGACGGGCTGAACGAGGCGGGATTGTGCGCTAACCTTCTTTGGCTGGCCGAATCTCAATATCCCGCCTTCGATCGATCCAAGCCGGGACTGTCCGTCGCGGCGTGGGCGCAGTATGTTCTCGACAACTTCGCGACCGTCCAGGAGGCGGTCAACGCGCTTCGCGGCGAGCCGTTCACCATCGTCACCGATACAGTGCCCGGAGAGACACGGCTGGCCACGCTCCATCTGTCGATGTCCGATGCAACGGGCGACAGCGCCATTGTCGAATATATCGGCGGCAAGCAGGTCATCCATCATGACCGCAAGTATCAGGTTATGACCAACTCGCCGATCTTTGACGAGCAGTTGGCGCTGAACAAGTACTGGAAACAGATTGGCGGCACCGTCATGCTTCCGGGGACAAATAGAGCAGCCGACCGGTTCGCGCGGGCCTCGTTCTACGTCAATGCGATACCCAAGGATGAGGATCCGGTCATTGCGCTCGCCAGGGTGTTCAGCGTCATCCGCAACGTATCCGTGCCTTTCGGCATCACCACGCCCAACGAGCCCAACATTTCGTCAACCCGCTGGAGGACGGTCGCTGACCACAAGCGCAAGCTGTACTTTTTCGAATCGGCGTTGACGCCGAGCACGTTCTGGGTCGATCTGAAGCAGGTCGATTTTTCGAGCCAGACGGGCAAGGTGAAGAAGCTCGATTTGGGAAAGGATCAAAGGAACGTATTTTCAGGGAACACCGTGAAGGACTTTAAGGAAGCGGAGCCATTCAAATTTCAGGGGCCCTCGGGTCAGGACCAATAAGCGATTTCGTGACCGCTTAAGGTCCAGTTCGCTTGCTCTAGGAACGGGATACGGATCTAAAGCCGTCGCTCATTCATCCGGTATCTTACGTGAGTTCAAATCGGGGTCTGGCGGCATCATCACCATTTCTATACTTTTGGTCTCTATTCATATCCCTTCGACCCGTATCCGTACGTAGTTGCTGATGAGGTGCCATACAAAATTGCGTATTTCGAAGTAGACCGCACTGGATGGGAGTACCTAAGATGATTTGGCCGTATAGTAAGTCTTACGCCCAAAGAAATCGATTTGGTCGGGCGCGAGATTCAGGAAATCAGGGATGCGCTCGAGGCATTCAAAGCCGCGGTCGAGACTGGGGAAATGACTGGATTCAAGGCGGGCGGCATGCGAGCGATTAACCCGCACCGTCAATTCTCCTCGCACCATTTTAGCGCTTGCCGGATGACTTCGTTCTCATCCGAGCCTGTGAAATGCCGCAGAAGTCGCTCGCCAATTTTCTCGTAAACGAACATGGCGAATGTACCGCTCTCCGCATGCCGCCAAGCGTGCAACTCGATAGAAAAATGGCCTTGATCGATGCTTCCCTGAAACGACGGCGAGTTCCTCACTTCAGGAAATATTATCGACGAAAGCAGAGAAACCTTTAGGTGTTGTACTCGTCATAAGCAGAATGAACTTTAGTAAAGCCTTAGCCCTGGTCACCTAAGATAGTTCTGCAAGTCGCGCGGCCGTTTGGACGATAAGAGGGTTAACTAGATGCCAAGTAGTGACGCCCAGCACACCTCGTGGAAGGAAGTCAGCGAAGAATTGAACCGCTTGCACTGTTTGATGCCGAAGTACCAAAGCCAATTTCGATCGGCTGGGCGCGATGACATAGTGGAAGATCTCGAATGGTGCCGCTTCCTGTTGATGGATGCTGAAACGGCCGCCATTAACTTTGTTAAGAAAGGGTCGTCCTAAGGTGACCAATGAGCTGCTGCTCGGTTTCGTGCTCGGGGTCTGGAGCGCCGCTTTGCTGGCTCTTATGGTCTTGCTGGCCCGAGCACGCGCCAAGCTTGATCGGGACCGCAGAGCGCTCGCTCGCGACCGCTCGTGGTTTGAGCGAGAAGCGCGCGAGTTTCAGCGGGAGCGCCTGTGAATACCGCCGGTTGCTGGCTACCGCTGCTGTTGGGTACATTTCTTGGATGATTTTGGCAGCAATCAGTTACGGGTTGGCTCGTCTCTTGGGATGGAGGCTATGAAGGTGCAAGCGATCGTATTTGATGACGACTCCGGCCGCTCCCTCATCATTTATCGGACAGGCGTCTTTTGCTGGTCATACTCGATAGACGGTGTGCCGGTTGGAAAAACTTTTCTGACCAGAAAACGGGCCATCAAAGCCGCGCTCTCCAAAAGCGTGCTTCTCCCTAAACGCTCTTGAGAGAAAATGCTCGGACCAGTCGGTCTGATCAGCGCTGTTTCTTCGGTGGTGGCTTAGACTTAGTCCAAGTTGCCCGTAGGGCGACGGCGATCAGGCGAGCCCGGCGGATTAGGTCTTGGGCGAGCGCTTCACGGCCTCGCGCCCGAAAATAGCGGAGTATGCGTTTGGGGCTCATCGCGAATGCCGTTTACGGAAGCGGATGGAGAGCCTTGTACACCAATCGGCTTCATGAGCTGGTATTTCGGCTTGAGGCTGGCTATCTCTTTCAGGGGCTCATTTCGCACCCCGCTCCGCCGATGGGAAATTCTATCTGATGGTCATAGATACAACCTGTCCGTCGCTATCGAATCGCGTTGGGAAGGTGCCTGATTGAGCACAGCGTTCCCCGGCTTCCTTTGTTTGATCACCCTCTCCGTTCGGCTGAACGCCGAGATGAAAGGCTACGACATTCGCCGATGGCGCATCATTTCGCATCCGTTATCCAATCGGACACAGCCCGGCAAGATTTAGCCAAATTATGATCATTATTGAACGTTGGATGATTTCAGAAAACCGAACCCCCGAAAAAAGGAAAAAACGCGGTGTTCCTTGTCTCGGTAGTCGCCGACTCCTCAGCCAAAGCTTTTATTACTGATTACATCTCATCGAAAACTGGCCGCAAAACTGAATAGATATGCAGAAACAACCATATGCCATTCGATGGTGAAGGTGCCTTTATAGATGCTGTCCGCGTATGCCCGAGGTTGCCCCGCAGCAATAATTTCAAGAGTGATTCTTTCTTTCACGGATGAAGACCTTGGGTCTCAGGTGTGAAATATCGTTCGAACGACTCGCCGGAACTGCTCCGGTCCAACTCCCCGCGTAATCCCCGGCGTCCGGCGACCGCGTTCCCAGTCCATTAATGTCGCCTTGGATAACCCCAGCCGTCGCGCTGCCATTGCTTGAGTAAGCGCCTTCCTCGCTCGCCACTCCCTAATGTCATCGCCTGTTATTTTGGCATTCACTCGGCCTCCGGTTTTTTACGTCTGCGCTGCTTCCTCAAGAATGCTTGCAGTTTAAGGCCGTTATCCAGGTTGATCCAATCGCTGACAATCTGACGAATCCCATTCTCGAAGCGTGATTAAGACAGTTTCGGGTATTTGCGAGCAACTTGACGCTAGTTCGGTTGACGACGGAGGTTACCGCTTATTTTCTCCCTTACCCGAAGAGCAAAATCACACTGGTTATGCGTGCTGGCTTGCACGTCTTCCTCTGCCGTCGCTCACCAAATATTACACTCAGCATGATACACGATTTTATCATGTTGTTTTATGGCTTGCCAGAGAGGCAAAGCGGGAGTATTCCGCAGCTATAAACCCTCACAGAACAACGACCCTCAAAATCAGAAGCCAACTTCTGAAACCATATCGGCCAAGTCGCCAAAATTCTCGGTATCCCGGTGGCCAGCTACCTTGAAAGGTATTTGCAGACGCTCTCAAGTGATCTCTTTGGAGAACCCCTGCAACATATCGCTAACGAATTTTGGTGTACCTCGTATCCAACGCGCGAAGGTGCGTTTGCGGCCGCTGAACGTTTCGAGACTTACGCCATCGAGGAAAAACTCAAAAACAATCCCGATGTCGGCACCATTGCCACCAGCGTTGTCGAGCGCTCGCCTGGAGACTGGTCAGTCAAGGTCAGTTATTTATTTAAGGGCGGCTGGAAGCTGATAGCGTCCGATCTTTTGGGATGATGGCGATGACGACCAAGACGAATCGGATCGGTGGAAAAAGGCCTGAATGCCAGAGCGAGCGCAATCGAGCGCGGCTGGCTCTATCGGGTTAAGTCGCACTACTGTTTTGCCGATAGGTCCGCGTTAGCTGCTCTAAGACCTGGCTTTGGCAGCTCGCCTTGTCGTTTCTTTAGCTTTGGGAGTTACCTTCGTAAACAGGGCGTCCAGTAATGCCTTCAGAGCACCACCTGCTCTGCCTCGCTGCCAGATGACCAGAATCTTCCAAGTCACCTCCGCGTCCGCCAGGGGTAGAACGACGACGCCGGGCGAAGAATGATGGCTGGCGAAGGCGGGCAAGATATGAACAGTATTTTCGTTGGCAACCAACTCGAAGGAGTGTGCAAGGCTTTGCGCGGGACCGTGAAATTTCGGGCGAAACTTCCCGTACTTTTTGCAATACGCCTCGACCCGCCGGTCCAGACCGGGCGCTTGTTGAGAGTCCCAGCTGGCAAAGAATTCGCCCTTCAAATCGGACAATCGCACCCGATCCTGGGTCGCAAGCCGGTGCTGCTCCGGCAGGGCAATGTAACTACTCATTTCTGCCAGCTTTCGCGTGTAAAATTCGCCGGCTAGCAACTCGCCGCTCTCGGTCGTAAGGGGCCGTTTAGAGCACAGTTGCGGCCTGATATGCCGAAGCCCGATTCAGTTGAATTTCTTGCCCGATGCGTCAACTGGTAGTTGCGCCGGATCTCCTCGTATCCACGGAGACGGTTGAGCATCGGCGCCCAGGTCGCTGGCGAATCCATGAGCCCATGGATCACCAGCACAACAGTTTTGTTCGAGTCGTAAGGCTGAAGCCGCGAGATACGAGCCGTCTCCGCGTATTTGCGGGGGTTAAGGAGCCGCGTGAGTTCGAGTTTCTTCGGGTTGGTGCTCGCGAGCATAACGGCGAGCGGCACCGTGAAATCCGCGGCGAGAGGAAAGATCTGCCCGCCCATCCGGACGGTTTCCACCGCAAGCGGATCCTCGAAAGAGAGCACGCAGCGGCGGCCGTCAAAACGTGCGATCGCGGTGACGCCGTAGTAGATGCGTGACAGAGAGAAGTTCGCGTGTGCCTCTTTGTTCGCTTCGCGTCCAACCGCGACGACCGGTGCGCCAATCCCGTCGCGCGTGGTCCGTTCGGTGACGTAAGTGCCACGGACGTCGAATTGATCCGCCGGGGTGAAATCATAGAGCGCCGGATTCCACTGGGGACGTGGGTCTGGCCTGTGTGTGAGCACAAACTCGCCACCGTTCGCCGGCACTCGCAACGGCTGTGTCGGCTCGAGCTTTGTGTCGCGGATCGTAGCGATGATGCGCCCAACGGCAAAGTTATATGTGTTGCGTGCAGTATTGTCGTTGGGGTTGCGCTTGAGTTGGTCCAAGGCCGTCTCTGCCGCGCTCATGTATTCACCGAGAGCGATGAGCGGGTCACGGCGATCGATCCGCATCGCTGTGACGATATACGTCGATGCATTCGCGAGCGCGGGCCGCCGCCGGCGAATGGGATAAAACGGGGACGTCTTTCGCTTACCCTGGAATACGTCGCGCAACTCTCCAAGGCGCATGCGGCGAAGACGGCTAGTGCCAACGGCAGATAGCGGTTGAATGTGAAGCGCACTTTCATTGTCCTTAAACCGGAAGGTGTTTTGATAGACTAGGTTCCACCGGTTGACAAGGAATAGAGAAGTCACGTTCCCGCCGAGAAAAATAGTGATTTACGAGGCAGCGCAGTGACCGCGAGCAATATGCCCGCAGCGCCAATCTGATTTTGGCTGTCTTGATCTTCATGCTCGATTGATCATCGAACAGAACCAAATGCCGCCTGGCTCGATCGTCACAGCTTTGATTGTTCGACCAGCGATAACTTTCGTCAGTTTCTGGTTTCTTGGCATAACTTATTGGCCTGTTCCATCTGCTGGGGAATATCCGCGATCAAGCGCTTCCAACTCCGACATGAACTCGCCCTGTTTGGTTTTTCCGCAAAACCGTGAACCTGGCCTCCAATATTTGCCGGAGCGGGTATTGACCCATAATCTCAACACGCCGATGCCGCGAGCGGAAAACCCCTTCGAAACTTTCGCCGAATCTTCTCCGACGCCGGCGAAGAAACCTTGGTGGAAATTCTGGTAGTCCAAACTTGTTATCTGGACTGAGGTTGATGCCACTTATTTGTCGCCGAAAAAACCGCTAATTGTCTACGATTTAACTAAAATCGGTAACATATTTAGCTACAATAACTCATGGAGAACTCCCCCCTAACGACTCCTGAGAAGGCGAAACTCACGCGCAAGGAATACGAAAATGAATTGCGCAAACTCCAAATCGAACTCTGCAAGCTGCAGCAATGGGTAAAGCACAAAGGGCTGCGCATCATTGTCATCTTCGAGGGCCGCGATGCTGCAGGAAAAGGGGGGACGATCAAGGCCATTACCGAGCGCGTGAGCCCGCGCGCCTTCCGCGTCGTCGCGCTTCCGGCACCATCAGACCGCGAGAAGTCACAGATCTATTTGCAGCGCTACATGCAACACTTTCCGGCGGCGGGGGAGATTGTGATCTTCGATCGCAGTTGGTATAACCGCGCCGGCGTCGAGTATGTGATGGGCTTTTGCTCGGAAGAGGAGCACGAGCGGTTTCTGCGGGTCTTCCCAGAAGTGGAGAAATACATCGTCGATACTGGTATCCAGCTCATCAAATTCTGGCTGGAGGTTAGCGACGAGGAGCAGAAGCGTCGCTTTGAGGCGCGCATCGAGGACCCTTTGCGGCAGTGGAAGCTTAGCGCGATGGACTTGCCCTCGCGCAGTAAATGGTATGCGTATTCCCGAGCCCGGGATCAGATGCTGGAATCCACAGATACAGAACACGCACCGTGGCATATTGTGCGTTCTGGCGATAAACGCCGCGCGCGGCTGAATCTCATTGAGCATTTTCTCAGCCTGATCCCTTGTGAGGAATTGCCACGGGAAAAGGTGGGGTTGCCCAACCGATCCAAAAAAGACGCCTATGACGACGTCGCCTCAATCGCCAACCGTCGGTTTGTGCCAGAAAAGTATTGAGCGGCGATGCGCGAAAATGCCGAACTTGTTTGGCCACTGATGTGCTCATCGCGACACCGTGGGTCATTTTGAGTGCGGCTCACCAGCCCGCATGATGCTAGACTTTATTAACCAAAAATGCCAGGGTGCTGAATTCGTTCCCACTTCGGGGCTGCAGTGTTCACTTGGTACCTTTATTCGCCTTTTCCGAGCTGCAGGAGGCCGATCGTTCCCCCGTTCCCCCAAAGTTAACGCTCCATCGGGATGTGATTGGCGCATTTTGGTGAACGAACTGGAGTTGTTCGATGAGGTGTAAAGTTTTCTGCGAAAAGGGCTGGCATAAAACTCGTTCTGGATCGTTTGATGGAAGCGCTCACAGATGCATCGCTTAAGGCTGACCACGCCCGACGGCTGGAAGCTGTTGCGTATCGCCTTGGAAGATCACTCTCGCATCGACTTCGCAGGCTAGATTTAACAATCCAACTCCTTCGACCAGAACAGTGCGGAGGTCGCGAAGTCGATCGCACCGCTTGTGCCGAAGGGTGTTTCCGCGCAGCGCGGCCTGAGTTATGCGCCCGGCGATCACGACGCCTTGCTCGATGTGTTCGAACCCGCCAATGCGCAGGTGCACCTTCCCGCGGTCGTATGGGTGCACGGAGGCGGCTTCGTCGTCAGCTCGCGCTCCGATATGTCCGGCTACCTTCAATTCCTCGCCGCGCGCGGCTATGTGACGATCGCCATCGACTATTCGCGCGCGCCAGAGGCGCGTTTCCCTACACCAGTGCGGCAGACCGATGGAGACCAACTGCTTTGTGATGGAGGTTGAGCGTTCCTCCTGAGTGCATTTGCACTCCAGTCCACGAGGAGAGAGCTCCTATCGCGGTAGGGACATCCATTGCTGGATGCCCCCCGCACAGATCCCGGCGGGCGTGATTCACGCACCGGGCTCCCACCTCGGGTGGTTAACGACGAATCCCACGAGCAGCTTCGCGTACACAGT
>Ga0209647_1003436_pt1 | contig 12253 bp, 9 predicted proteins | sample GraSoi_2013_60cm_FD_185827 | JGI IMG/M metagenome (GOLD analysis project Ga0209647, IMG submission 185827) | Grasslands soil microbial communities from the Angelo Coastal Reserve, California, USA - Sample 9_17_2013_60cm (SPAdes) (version 2) | ecosystem: Environmental > Terrestrial > Soil >... | reverse complement strand
CCGTCCTGGATGTAGGAGACGCCGTAGGTGCGGCCGCCCAGGAACTGGATGTCGTCGGAGCCGCCGAGCACGTTCGGGTTCAGGAGCAGGAACGACTGGATGTCGCGGCTGTTCCGCGGCAGGTCGTGGAGCTGCTGCTCGTCGAGGCCGCGTGCGATGGCGCCGCTGTCCGTCGTGATGTTGTTGATCGCTTCCGCGGTCACGGTGACCGTCTCCGTCCGCGCACCCAGCTCGAGCTTCACGTCCAGGTTCACGCTGCCGGCCGCGCGCAGGGTGATCCCCGTCTGCTTGAACTCCTTGAAGTTGGGCGTGGCCACCTCGATCCGGTAGGTGCCGGGCTTGAGGTTCGGGGCCTCGAAGCGCCCCTGCGCGTCGGTGCTCACGGCGCGGGGCACTCCCGTGGCCTCGTCGACGACGAGCACGGCCGCGTCGGCGACCCCCGCACCCTGCGGGTCCGACACGGTGCCTCGTATCGTGCCAAGGAAAGACTGGGCGTGGGCGGCTCCGGCCGCGCCCAGGACCGTCAAGAGCAGGACCGCAAAGACCCGTGTTCGCATCATTCCTCCTCGACAACGCCCCGATCACCGCGCACAAGGAAGCGAGGGCGGGAGAGCGACCTCGCGTCGACCTCCCGATGCCCCTAGCCAAGTAATCGCAAGCAAAAGATAGCTATTGGAGCTTTCTATACCTTCTCTTTGGCTTCTGTCAAACTCTTTTTCCAGGGGCCGGGAGGGCTTGAGAGGCCCGGTCACCTTTTGTACGCTTTCGAAAGCCATGGCGCCTCGATGAGCCCCCGACTCCACGGCGTCGCCATTCTCGCGGCCGGTCTGATGTTTACGGGATGCGCGCGGCGTTCCGCTCCCACCGCCCCCGCCTCCCGGCCCAACGTCCTCCTCGTCACCATCGATACGCTGCGCGCCGATCACGTCGGGTGCTATGGGCACACGGGAGCGGCCACGCCGACCCTCGACGGCATGGCCGCACGTGGGGTCCGCTTCGCCACCGCCGTCGCGCACGTGCCGCTCACGGGTCCGTCGCATGCGTGCCTCCTCACCGGCCTCACTCCGCTCGGCCACGGCTTCCGGGACAACGGAGGCTTCGCGCTTCCCGCTGCCGTGAAGACGGCCGCGGAGGATTTCCGGCAGGCCGGCTATCGCACGGCGGCGTTCGTCTCCGGCTACCCGCTCGACCGGCGCTTCGGCTTCGATCGCGGCTTCGACCTCTACGACGACCATCTCCCCAAGGGAAACGATCGGCGCCGCACTCCATACGTCGAGCGCTTCGCCGACGCCACCACCGACGCGGTCCTGCGCTGGCTGCCGGCGACGGCGGCGGCGGGCGCGGCCCCGTTCTTCCTGTGGGTCCACTACTACGATCCGCACGCCCCCTACGAGCCGCCGGGAGACCTGGCCGAGCGCTTCCGCGCCGCGCCATACGACGGGGAGATCGCGTTCGTCGACACGCAGCTCGCGCGCCTGTTGCGTGCCCTCGAAGAAAAGGGAGCGCTCGCGCGCACGGTCGTCCTCGCCACCGCCGATCACGGCGAGAGCCTGGGCGAGCACGGCGAGGGAACGCACGGCCTCTTCGTGTACGACGCGACCCTGAACGTGCCGTGGATCGTCGCGGGTCCGGGCATCGCCGCGGGACGAGTTCCGGACACCGTCGCCCGCAGCATCGACGTGCTGCCCACGCTCCTGGACTATTCCGGCTTGCCCATCCCGCCCGCCATCGAAGGGCGGTCGCTGCGCCCGGCTCTGGAGGGGAGGGAGATGAGCGACGCGCCCGCGTACGCGGAGACGCTCTATCCCGAGCGAGAGTTCGGATGGGCGCCCCTGCACGCCCTGCGCACGGCGCGGTTCAAGCTCATCGAGGCGCCGCGCCCCGAGCTCTACGACCTGGCCGCGGACGCGAAGGAGACGACGAATCGCCTGGGCGAGCAGGGCGCGCAAGCGGAGGAGCTTCGGCGCAAGCTGGCCCTGGCCCTCTCGCGTCCCGCTCCGGATGCGGCGGCGCCGGTCGACTCCGAGACCGCGGAGCGACTACAGGCCCTGGGCTATGTCGCGGGCGGACGCGCGCAGCCTTCGCGCGGCGCCACGGCCCGAGATCCCAAGGACGGCGTCCGTCTCATGCCGCGGATCAACCGGGGTATGTCCCTGGCCCGCACCGATCCCGCCACCGCCATCCGCGATCTCACGTCCGTGCTCGCCGAGGATCCCGGCCTGCTCATGGCCCGGCGCACCATCGCCGTCGCCTACGAGACGGCCGGGCAGCACGCGCGCGCGATCGAAGCGCTGCGCGGTCTCGAGAAGGAGGGGCAGCTCACGGTCGAGGACGCGATCGTGCTCGGAGACAACCTGCGCTTCGCGAATCGCCTTCCCGAAGCGGTCGAGGTGCTCGAGCGCACGGCCCGGGAGAACCCCAAGTTCCCGCAACCCTGGCTCTCGCTGGCCGAGGTCCACATCAAGCAAGGCAAGAACGCGGAGGCGGCCGCGGCCTACGAGCACGTGCTCGCGCTCGTCCCCGATCACATCGAGGCCCTGCGCGGTCTGGGCGACCTCGCCCTTCTCGAGGGGCGTCTCGACGCCGCGGCCTCCCGCTACGGCCGCATCCTCGAGATCGATCCCGCGGACGCGGGCGCGATGACGAAGATCGGCGTGCTGCGCATGCGGGCCGGCCGCGCCGACGAGGGGATCGCGCTCTTCCGCAAGGCGGTGGACCGTGAGCCCTCGAACGCGGAGGCGCTCCTGTACCTGGCCGGCGCGCTGTCCTCGACCGGCCACCCAGCGGATGCCGTGCCGTACTTCGAGCGCGCGCTGGCCGCGGGCCCGCGGACGACGATGGCCCTCAACGGACTCGGGCTCACCAAGCTCGCCCTGGGCGACCGCACGGGGGCGGTGGCGGCGCTCCGCGAATCGCTGCGGATGGACCCGCAGCAGCCCGACGTCGCGCGCACCCTGGCCGAGATCCGCGGCGGCCCGTCGTAGGCGCGCGCCGTTCCGTCCACGGCGCTCGAGACCTATCCGCTCAGGATCCGCCCCGCACCCGTTCCGGAACGGGTACGCGCGGCCGCCGCGCCGAAGCCGGTCGCTGGAGCCTCGCCAGCGGCGGCGGAGCCCGCGCGCGTCGCATCCCTCGTCCGGCGCTGGCCGGGCCCGAAGAACAGATCGACCTCGTGCCCGTTGTGAGCCCGACAGCGAAGCTGGATGTTCGCGACGGTGGCGGCTCCGCCGACGGCGCGTGGCATGACGTGATGGAACTCCAGGAAGCGGCGCTCTTGGCACCGGTGTCCGTCCTTGGAGACGAACGCGCAGCGACTCGCGTCGCGCGCGGCGACCTCCCGGCGCACGGCCGCAGGCACGGCATCCGACCCCGCGCTGGGGACACGACTCGCTCGCGGCTTCGACGTGGCCGCGAACTTCCGCCGCTTGAGGTCCGCGACCAGCACAGCCAGAGCACGATGGACCACGGTGGCGAGGTCTCCGGTGGGTACGGCGTGACCCAGGAGATCCTGCGCTTCCCGCAAGAGGGCCCGCGTCTCCGCGCTGGCCGTGAACCGGACCTCGTAGCGCTCGGGCGCGAGGGGCCGGACGAGGGCTGGCTTCGACGGCATGCCGCTCGATGAGAACGGAGCACAGGGCGCCGCTGAGGCAACCACGACTGGATTGGCCGGAGCTCCGCGCATTTCGGGAAGAGCGATCTCTTCGGTGACCACGACACGACTGGGCAGTTTCCGCACCGAAGGCGACACGTCCGGCTGCGGGAACCAGGTTGCCAGCAGCTCCTCGACGTCCTGCTTGCCCTTGCCCGCGGCGGCGGCCAGGAGCGGCTCGTGGTTCTCCGCCGTCAGGTGCGGCGCGAGAAGGCGGACCGTCGTCGGACTGAGCTGACCGTCGATCAGCATCGGCACGATCGCCGGAAACAGACGCGCCGCGCGCGCGGCCTTGATCCGGTTATAGGCGGCGTCTTCCGAGAGCCGGAGCACCGCCCGGCAATACGAGAACATCGACCGGTATCCCGCGCCCTCGTAAAGCCGCCGGGCATCGAACTCGGCCAGGTACACGACGAATGCCGCGGTGGCTTCGCGTTCGCGGCCGGCAAGGTGGCCGAGCTCGGCCGCGAGTGCGTCGTCTGCGAGTAAGGTCGGGTGCGTCATCACGGTGACGATGATGCCACCGAGCCGTGACAGGAGAGGACCAAATCGAAACTGGCCAATATCAATGTGAACTGACGCACCCGTTCCAGAACGGGTTGAGGATTGCCTCTAATGAACTGTCAAATCTCTTATGCGACCTCTACCCGAACTCCGGCCCGAAGATCGCCCACTGCCGCGAGGGATGTCCCGGCGGCCGCGACGCTCGGAACATGCGGATGAGCGGCCGTTGCACCGCGAAGCCCATCTCCTCGAGCATGGCCCGCCAGTCCGCGCGCTCGGCGGGCACGTCGAGCACCACGCGACCGCCGGGCTCCGCGTGCATGGCCGCGGACACGAGCGCCCGTGCCGTGGCCGCGTCGCGCGCGGTCAGGGGGCCGATCTGCCTCGAGCGCGAGCCGCGGCGGCCGAAGCAGTACCCCACGATGGCGCCGGCGTCATCGACCCGGCACAGGGCCGGTGCCTGCCGTGCCGCCCAGCGCAGCAGGTCCGCGCGATCGGCGCCGAACACCTGGCGATCGACCTCGAGAATGCGATCGAGATCGCGGGCGTCGATGGCACGGATGCTGGCCACGTCCGTCCGGGGCGGCGCGGGGCGGCCGTTGGCGACGGGCCCCGCCGCTTCGACCCGGAGCAGCCGGCTGGTCTCCACGAATCCGAGGCGCGCGTAGACGCCCTGGCCGAGCGCCGTGGCATCGAGGCCGACCGCGCTCAGGTCCGTGAGGCGATCGAGCACGCCTTGCACGATCTGCGTCCCGATGCCGTGACCGCGCGCCTCCGGATCCACGAGGATCATGCACACCCACGCGAGGGCCGACCCGTAGCACACCGCGCCCCCGCTGCCGATCACGCGGCCGTCGCGGACGGCGGCCACGAAACGACCGGGGTTGCCCTCGAGAAGGAAGCGCCAGTCCTCGCCCGTCTGGTTCCATCCCGCGGCCGCGGACAGGCGCAGGCCGTCGGGAATGTCGTCCGCCGTCATCACGCGGAGCGCAACCGGCTCCGCGCCGCGCGTCACCGTCGCCCGCCGCGCGTCACCGCCGCCTCAGCTCTTGATCCCCAGGATCCGCGCCGCGTTGTCGTGGTAGACCTTCTTCAGGATCGACTCCGGCAGGCCCAGGCCGTAGATGCGCCAGCGGCCCTGCGGCGGGATGGCCGCGGGCGCGTAGTCGAAGTACTCGTCCTCCGTCTCCAGGAACCGGAAGTAGATCTCGTAGAGCTCGTCCCTGAAGACCTGCTGCGGGTAGTTCTCGCCGTCCGGCGGCGGCACCGCGTCCGTGCCGAACAGGATCCGGTCCTGGTACCGCTCGAAGAACTTCCGCGCCGTGCGCGGCTGCCGGCCCAGCTCGCCGATGCGCGCCCCGATCTCGACCGTCGTGTGGGGGAACCGGTCGAGGGTCTCGCTCACGAAGGCGAGGTTCTCCGCGTCGTGACCGACGTGGTGCAGGATGAACTGGGTGCCGGGGTGGCGCGCGAGCATGCGGTCGCGGGCGGCCAGGATCTCCGCGTTGCTCGGGAAATCGTGGTCGTGGAACGACCAGTCGGGGTGGTGGCCCAGCTCGTCGTAGCGCTCGTTGAAGCGGTCGATGGGCGTGAAGAACGCCTCGGGGTCGGAGACGTGGATGGAGACCGGGATCCCCACCTTCCCGCAGGCGTCCCACATGGGGTCGAAGCGCGGGTCGTCGACCTTCACCAGGGGCCCGGAGGTGAGGTTCTCGCGCAGGAAGAGGCCGAGCGTCTTCAGGACCTTCACGCCGTGCGCGCCCGCCCGCTTGGCCTTCTCGATCTCGTCCGCCTGCGCCTGCGCGTAGCCGGGCTGGTTGGTGCGCGCCCACATCGGCTCCGTGTAGCTCAGGAACCGTCCGGGCGCGGCCTGGTCGAAGCGCTGGATCGAGGCCGCCAGGGCGGGCCCGGTGCCGGCGGTCAGGTTGCACATGATCTGGACGTTCTTGCGGTCCATGACGGGCAGGAGGTCGGACGGGGTGGCCAGGAACTGGATCGTCTCCGTGCCCTTGAGTCCGCCCGACCAGGACAGGTGCGTGTGGACGTCGATCACGGGGAACCGCGCGCGGGCGACCTTGTGCTCCTCGACGTGCAGCATGCTGCGGGGCTGGAAATCCTTCAGGGCGAGCTCGCCCGCGCCGGGAGAGGGAGTGGGCGCGGCCGCGGGCGGCGGAGCGGGGGCGGTCGACGGCGTCCGCGCCTGGCTCGGCTCCGCGCGCGGGCCAGCCATTGCCTGCGGCCTGTTTTCATGAGGACCTCCGAGAGACCAGGTTAGCGCGGATGCCGGTTGAGGATACGGTGGACCTGGCGCGTGAGGGCGACGGCCTCATCGAACGGGCGCAGCCACATGTTGCGCCCGAACATCACCCCGGTGGCGCCCGAGTCCATGTACAGGGCGACCTTGCGCAGCACGGCCGCGTCGTTGTCCTGCTTCACGCCGCCCGAGAAGAGGACCATCACCCGGCCGGCGGAGCGCACGACGCGCCGCAGCCGGTCCGGGGGCGCCTCCTTCAGTGAACGATACGGCTCGGGACAGCGCTCGTTGTCCTCCTCGGGCTCGTGCAGCTTGACGAGGTCCGCGCCCAGCTCCTCCGCCACGCGCGCCGCGTAGTCCTGTGCGTAGAGCGTCCCCTTGCCGCCGCGGGCGTTGACGGCCCGGCCGCGCGGATAGGCCCACATCACGACCGGCATGCCCAGCCGCTCGCAATCCTGGCGGACCTTCTGGAAATCGCGGATCCCCACGTCTTCGCGCGGCGACCCCACGTACAGCGTGAAGCCGACGGCATCGGCGCCCAGCCGCACCGCGTCCTCGACGCTCGCGCTGAGGGACGAGACGGCGTCGCCGTCGTCGGCGATGTTGGTCTTGCCGTTGAGCTTCAGGATGAGGGGGATCCGGCCCGCGTACTCCTTCATGTACTTGTCGGCCAGGCCGATCCCGAGCGCGATCGCGGAGTAGTCGCCTTCCACCGCGAGGCGGAACTGGAAGTCGGTATCCACGGCGGCGGCGTTCGGAAAGAAGTCGGCCGGCCCGTGTTCAAGTCCCTGATCGAGGGGCAGGACGGCCAGGGTGCCGTTGCGCGGCCCGTGGCCGTACAGCATCCTCCACAGCCGAACCCGCTTGCCGTGCGAGACGGAAAGGGTGGCCAACGAGGGCCCCGCGGCCGTCGAAGGGGCCTTCGCCACGGCCCGCAAAATGGATTGACTCTTTCGTTTCATTTCGATAACCTTCAGACGCTTTCTTTTTATAGGGATCGTCCCTTCGATGTCAAACCCGCCCGATACCTCCGCATGGCGCTTCCGGGGCCCCACTCCGTGACCCAGGCCGCCGAAGTCGATTCCCGACTGCGCGGATCCGTCGACGATTGGCTTGCCTTCCTCGGTGGCCGCTCCGTGGAGGTGGCCCGCCTCCTGGGCGCCCGACCCGAGGAGCAGGACCGCGCCGGCTATCGTCACACGCTTCGCGAAATCAGCCAGCAGCCCCTGACGTGGCTGGAAACCGCGGAGGGCGTGCCCGCGCGGCTGCCCGCGATCGCGGCCGCCCTCGCGCACGTGACCGGAAAGGGCCAGCCCGGCACGATCGTGTTCACGGGGTCGGGCAGCTCGCTCTACGCGGGGGAGTGCCTGTCGCCGGCGCTCCAGGCCAAGCTGCGCGTGCCCGTGCACGCGGTGGCGGCGGGCGAAGTCCTGACCCACCCCAGCGGATGGCTGCCGCCCGCGGGCCCGTGCCTTCTCGTCTCGCTCGCCCGCTCCGGCAACAGCCCGGAGAGCTGCGGCGTCCTCGACTCGCTGCGTGACTCGGACGTTCGACACCTCGTGATCACGTGCAACCGTGCCGGCCGGCTGGCCACGAGCTACAACGACGATCCGCGCGTCACCACCGTCGTCCTCAACGACAAGACCTGCGACCGCAGCCTGGTCATGACCAGCAGCTTCACGAACATGGTCCTGGCCGGGCAGATCCTGGGCCTGACCGGGGACGCGGCCGGCTATCGCGCGCGCGGCGCCACCCTCGCTCGCCTGGGGGCGGAGCTCCTCCTGCGCTACGCGGATTCGCTCGCGCGCCTGGCTCGCGCGGAGTATCGTTCGGCCGTGTACCTCGGCAGCGGTTGCCGCTACGGCTCCGCGCGCGAGAGCGCCCTCAAGATGCTGGAGATGACGGCGGGCGAGGTGACCACGTTCCCGGAGACGTACCTGGGCCTGCGCCACGGACCCATGGCCGCGGTGGACCGGGGCGCGCTCGTCGTCTGCTTCCTCTCCGCGGACCCGGTGGTCCGCGCCTTCGAGGTGGACCTCATTCGCGAGCTCGACCGCAAGAAGCTCGGGGCGGCGAAGGTCATCGTCGGCCACGACGTGCCCGCCGACCTGGGGGGCTCCGGGGACCTGGTCGTGGACCTCCCCGGCCTGGAGGCGGTGAGCGACGAGGCGGCTCCCGTCCTCGACGTCCTCGTCGGCCAGCTCCTCGCGTTCTTCCGCTGCCTCACCATCGGCCTTCGCCCCGACATGCCTTCCGACGACGGCGTGATCAGCCGCGTCGTGGAGGACTTCGCCATCCACCGCCGGGCCTGATCGCCTCCGCAGGATGAAGCGGGTCCTCGTCGTGGGCGAGATCAACGTGGACCTGATCCTCCAGGGCGCCCACGCCTTGCCCACCCCGGGCAAGGAGGTCCTGGTCGACGACGTCGTCCTGACCCTGGGCAGCGCGTCGGCGATCTGCGCGATGGGGCTGGCGCGGCTGGGCACGCCAGTGGCCTTCCTGGGCAAGGTGGGAACGGATCCCTGGGGCGAGTTCTGCCTGGACGTCATGCGCGCGGCCGCCATCGACGTCTCGCGCGTGATCGCAGAGGCGAAGATCAAGACGGGGGTGACCGTCTCCGTCACTTCGCCGCGCGATCGCGCGCTCGTGTCGTATCTGGGCTCGATCCGCGCCCTGCGCGCGGAGGACGTCCCCGACCGCGCCTTTCGCGGCTTCGACCACCTTCACGTGTCGTCCTACTTCCTGCAGGAAGGCCTGCGCCCGGGGATCCGGGGACTCTTCGCGCGCGCACACGCGGCCGGGCTCACCACTTCTCTCGATCCCGGGTTCGACCCCAGCGAGCGTTGGGATCCGGACATCGTGGCCACCCTGGCCGAGACCGACCTCTTCTTTCCGAACGAGGTCGAGGTGGCGGCGATCGCGCGCTGTCCCGACGTCGCGGACGCGCTGCGCCGGCTCGAGAACGGCCGCACGCGCGTGATCGCCAAGCTCGGGGCCCAGGGCTGCCTGACCCTCGAGGACGGCCGTCCCCTCGCCGTGCCCGCCTTCCGCATCGATCCCGTGGACACCACCGGCGCCGGCGATTCCTTCGACGCGGGCTTCCTGCATGCCTGGCTGCGCGGGATGCCGTTGCTCGACTCCCTGCGCTGGGGAGCGGCCTGCGGCAGCCTCTCCACGCGCGGACTCGGCGGCACGGGCCGCCAGGCGGACGTCGCCGAAGTCGAGCGGCTGGTCGCGTCCTCGTGATCACCGTCGGCGGGTTCAACACCTCCGTCGACAAGACCCTCGAGCTCGACCTCCTGCGGCCGGGCGAAGTGCATCGCGTGCGGCGCGTGCAGTCCTGGCCGGGCGGAAAGGGGCTGCACGTCGCGCTCACCGTGGCCGCGCTGGGGGAGCCGGTGCGTCTGGTCGGACTGATCGACGCGGCGCACCGAAGCGAGTTCGAGGACGCGCTGGGCGCGCGTGGCGCCACGTTCGTGGGCGTGGAGACGAAGGGCGCCTTGCGCACGTGCCTGGCCATGCGCGACCAGGGCGGCGCGCGGATCACCGAGATCCTGGAGCCGGGCCCCGCGCTCGAACCCGCGACCCGTGACGAGCTGAGTTCGCGCTTCCTGAGCCTCGCCCGCGATTCCGCCGTCGCCGTCCTCTCCGGAAGCACGCCGCCCGGCTTCCGGGAAGGCGCGTACGGAGAGCTCGTCGCGTCCCTGCGGGAGGCGAAGGTGCGCTGCCTGGTCGACGCGAGCGGGGAGCGGCTGCGCCTCGCCGTCGAGGCCCGGCCGTTCCTCGTCAAGCCCAATCGCGAGGAGGCGCAGGCCCTCTCCGGCCAGACCATCGACGGGCCGGCGGCGGCGGCGTGGGTGGCGCGGGCGCTGGCCGCGCGCGGGGTGCAGATGCCGGTCGTGTCCCTCGGCGCGGCGGGGGCGGTGGCGGCATTTGAAGGACGCGCCGCCCACGCGTGGGTCTCCGTGCCCGGCGCCGCGCATCCTGTCGGCTCCGGCGACTGCCTGCTCGGCGGCCTGGCCGTGGGGCTCGCGCGCGGGGACGCGCCCGTCGACGTGCTGCGCCTGGGCGTCGCTTGCGGCGCCGCCAACGCGCTCCGCCCGGAGACGGGATGGGTGCGCCGCGAGGACGTCGACGCGCTGCGGCCGCAGGTCGCCAGCGCCTGGATCGACCCATGATCGGACGATACCGATGGTGGATCGGGACGCTCCTCTTCCTGTCCACCGTCATCAACTACATCGACCGGCAGACCCTCAGCGTCCTCGGCCCCCACCTGAAGACGGAGTTCGGATGGACGAACGAGAAGTTCGCCTGGATCATCATCGCCTTCCGCCTCGCCTACACGGTGATGCAGCCGGTCTCGGGACGGCTCCTCGACCGCTTTGGCACGCGCAAGGGCCTCACCCTGGGCGTTCTCTGGTACTCGATCGCGGCCATGCTCACCTCCCTGGCCACGGGTCTGGGCAGCTTCTGCGGACTGCGCTTCCTCCTGGGGGTGGGCGAGGCGGCGAACTGGCCGGGCGCGACCAAGGCGGTCGCGGAGTGGTTCCCGCGACGGGAGCGCGGATGGGCGGTCGCGCTGTTCGACAGCGGCTCGTCGTTCGGCGCGGCGATTGCATCGGTGCTGGTGCCGTTCCTCTACGTGTGGGCCGGAGGCTGGCGGCCCGCGTTCCTGATGACGGGGACGCTCGGCTTCCTCTGGCTGATCGCCTGGCGCCGCAGCTACTACCCGCCGGAGCTTCATCCGCGGCTCGGTGAGCAGGAACGCCGCGAGATCCTCGAGGATCGCGCGCGGGAAGGCGACGTGCCCGCGGTCGTGGGTGACCCCGCGGCCCCGCCCGTCGGCGTCGGCGCCCTGCTCGCGCGCCGTCAAACCTGGGGCGCCATCGCTGCCCGCGGCCTCACCGATCCCGTCTGGTTCATGATCACGGACTGGTTCGCGATCTACCTCGTAGGCCGCGGATTCCGGCTCGAAGAGACCGCGCTGGGTTTCTGGGTCCCGTTCCTGGCCGCCGACCTCGGCAACTTCTTCGGCGGCGGCGTGTCCAGCGCGCTCATCCGCCGCGGCTGGAGCGTGGGCCGAGCGCGACGCTTCCTCATCGTGGCCGGCGGTTTTGGCGTGCTCGCCCTGATCCCCGCCGCCCTCTCCACCCGGTTCCTCTTGCTCGTGGCCTGCTTCGCCCTGGCCACGTTCTCGTACGCCGTGATGTCGACGATGGCGCTCGCGCTGCCGGCGGACCTCTTCGAGAGCCGCGCCGTCGCGTCCGTGGCGGGCCTGGCCGGAGCGGCCGCGGGCGGGGGGACCCTGCTTTCGACCTACCTCATCGGGATCGTCGCCGACCGCTTCTCCTTCACGCCGATCCTGATCGTGGCCAGCCTCGTGCCCCTGGTCGCGGCCGCGCTGGTCGTATCGCTGGTGCGCAACACTCCCGAATCGGGCCGTGGCCTGGTCAAGGCGATCTGATCCGGCCATGCCCGCTTCCGACCGGCCGCGCGTCGTCGTGCTCGCGCCCGCGCCGCTCTTCCAGTCGTTCTTCGACGCCGCCACGCGCCGGCGGCTGAGCCGCTCCTTCCGCTGGATCCGCGTCGCCGGACGCGTCCTCGCCGCGCCTCTGCGCTCCGCCCTTCGCGACGCGGACGCGCTCATCACGACCTGGGACAGTCCGAGGTTCGGGGAGGACCTTATCCGCATCGCGCCGCGCCTGCGCGTGATCGGCCATTGCGGGGGCGAGGTCAAGGGCCGCTTTCCGGAGGCCCTCTTCTCGCGCCTCACCATCACGAACGCGCCCGCCCCCATGGCCCGTCCGGTGGCGGAGCTGGCGGTGGCGTTTCTTCTCTATTCCGCA
>Ga0209647_1003433_pt1 | contig 12254 bp, 14 predicted proteins | sample GraSoi_2013_60cm_FD_185827 | JGI IMG/M metagenome (GOLD analysis project Ga0209647, IMG submission 185827) | Grasslands soil microbial communities from the Angelo Coastal Reserve, California, USA - Sample 9_17_2013_60cm (SPAdes) (version 2) | ecosystem: Environmental > Terrestrial > Soil >... | reverse complement strand
TTCATCCTCCTGTTTAAATATCACTCGTCAAGCAACGGTATGAAAAGCCAAAGAAGAAGCTTTTTTTACGAACGGACGTGCTAAGTAGCCAGGACAGGTGTCAGCATGGCTCAGTGAAGTTGCCTCGAACGACTCCTACGACGACGGCGACACGTATCACGACAACAACCGCAATATCGACGAGCCGATGGGACGCGCCTCAGCGATCGCTGTCTGCGGTCACAGCGATGACACAGCAAACGATATCGGCTCTCTTGGCCGGGCCAATTGTCTGACCGAGTGGTGGTTCGACAATTGAGGTATATTGCCAAGATGTAGCGCTGTGGGTACACTATATCGCGGTAGCGTCGTTGCGACATCTGGTGGGTGTAGGGCACAGCATTGACCTGATCATCCTGCTTACTTGCTGACCATCAGGCAGTTGGCCAGGTCGCGGTGAGGCATATCGGGCAGATCGCTACGAATAGGGGTGATGACATTTCTAACTTCCGAAATCCATAGACCTTGTGAGAGGGGAATTTGGAAGTCGAAAATGTTGTCATCCCAAACGTGGCTTCGCCAAATATTCGTGACGATAAGCAAGGTTTCGCCAAATATTCGTGAAAAAAGCTGCCAGAAATTTCTGACGATAAGCATCTTCTGTGCTCAATATTGTTGAGCTTCTGCCAAATATTTGTGACAATCACCAGTAGATTTTCACAAATAATTGGCAGATTATCAATAAAATTTGGCCCAGATTGTCACACATATCTGGCCATAACACAAGGAGATGCTCCCACCATTTAGAAAGGCTGCTCTGCCACCTCCCAAAGAAGACTTTTCCCTTTCAAAAAACAGACTGCCTGTACTAGCTGCTTGCTTCATGTGGTGAAGAACGCAAAACACAGAAGAAGCTGCTCCTTTACTGACACCATAAGTGAACAGCGTTTGAAAACAGAGCAATACTTGCTGATTGTAGGCACGTCTCACGCTTCCTTACAAGCACGCTCGGATAATCGTTCTAAGTGGGCTTTTTCTTGAACGGATGTCTGATGTAGCCAACACAGCGTCGGGTGCAGCGAGCAAAAGTGTGCTCAGAAAAGCGTTCAACCTTTTCGTCTTGCATCTTTCGCATCAGCGAGGACGCGTAAGAACCAAGATATGGGTGAAGCTCATCTTCAGCACACATTTATTGGAACGGATATCCCAAGTAGCCAGTACAGCGACCCATTCCGTTGTTGAGGCCAAGTGAGTACGCGCCTAGGTCCAGAGGAAGAGGTGCTTTTCCAGCTGAGGGCTGGGCATCAGGCCGAACTCGTGCAGTTGGCCACGAATTTTGCTGCGGGCAGCCGAAGGCGCGGTGTGGCGAGCATCGACGAAGGCGTGCGGCCAGAAGCGCTCGGCCAGATCCCAGACGTAGGAGTACGTGCCGCGCGTGCGACCTGTCAGGTCCACTTTGCAGACCAGGAAGCGGCGTTGCAGTTCCACCAGCGCGCGTTCGGTCGCCAGCTTCTTCGATGTTTCGCCCAGCCTCGTGCCGCGCCGCAGTTCACGCGTCGGTTGGACGGGATGATCGAGCAGCCAGTCGTAGATCGCTTTGGCTTCACCGGAGAGCCGCCCATCGAAATAGAGCCGGGTCACGTCCCGCTCTTGCTCCAGGCCGCGTCCGGCCAGAGCAGCGATGAAATCGGGAAGATACTCAGGAGCAATGAAGCTGGGCTGGCCGGCAATGATCTTGCCGTAGTAGAGCTGCTGAACAAAATGCAGGTCATCTTTCCACGACCAGGTGCGCTCTAAGACCGAGGTCGCCGTCTCCCCCATAGCCTCGGCCAGGTTGGGGAACGGCAGGCGCGGCACCGGCCCCCACGTGCAAAAGCCGCACCCAGTGACAAACGCCAGCGCCTCTTCCGGCTCCTTGATCGGTCCGGTGATCAACGCATGCCATCTGACGGCTTCCTTCATCTTGCCTGCTCCCTTCTAGCGCTGCCGATGAATCTCGTAGCCCTCTGTATAGAAGGCCACCCCAACCCTGCGAATGACGCTTCCGTTTCCGCACGAGCGTGGGAAACGTCGGCAGCAAGCGTGCCCGGCTGCTCTCCATCGTACTTCCTACTTTGCCCCGTTGCAAGTAGGTGCATGTGATTTGTCAGCTTTCCCGTCCTCTAAGGTCTTTGGAGATAAAAACGTGGGCTAAGCCTACTGTATTCCATAACGGACGTTACCAGTCCGAAATCTCGACCCCCTATTGCCTGGACACCGCGTAACATGCAACAAGTAACGAGCGTCCGGTATTTATTCCTGAAGCCCTTTTCTCAACTGCCGCCACCGTCTCTTTAGCCAGGATGTAAAGGCCCCGAATTCTTTCTGGTAGTCTCCTAGCCAGGGGTCTTGTAGAGGGAATACGTAGCCAGGGGCGTTCATGTTTCTGAGTATTGCCATGTTGCCCTTACCTGCCATCACTGTACCTAGTTCATAGTTGTTAGCTAAAACATCTCTGGCGTAAAATGCTTCTAGCAATGCCTGAAGCCTCAAAGCGTCATCTCTATCTATCTCTACATACGGATAATGCGTCATCCCCTGATTTTTCGGTATTGGGATCCCATTTTCTTTCATGTATCCCAACATGTTCGGCTCAAGCTCAGGTTTAAAATGTCCCCCACAAGAGCCTATAGTGGGTATGCCGATAAGGTTAAGAGCAACAACTAGATCAAGGATGCCCTCGTCAATTTTGCCCCCGTTATCAAGGTTCCTAAATTGTGTTTCTGCTTGCAGCCATTCATCTGTTTTATATGCTGGCCTGGTTGCCATAGCTATCCTACTTCCCTATTCCCTTTAGTGCGGTTGCATGACTGACAAAGTAACTGAACATTGTTAGCCGTACTAGAGCCACCTAAACTAACGGGTATAATGTGATCGAATTCTATTTGTTGGCTAGAGCCACATTTGACGCATCTACCTTTATCCCGATGGAACACCTCTAACTTTACCTGTTGTGGGATATAGCGGGGGTTCTGTGCTACACGGTCAATTTCCGCCTCCCGCTGCGCTTCCATCTCTAATCTTGCTTTCCAACGGTTATGAAACTCTGCCGCGAATGCTGCCGGTACTTCAAATGCAACACGCCTCTCCAATACCAGAAGTTCATCTATACGTTTCCGAGACTCCATGATGATTTGTGCAGCCCGATAGTCAGGAATGCGACCAAGAGCAAGGTAACGGCTAATGACAATGAATATGTTATTATATACATCACCATAAGGCACCGTAGTAAAGAAGTGGTCATAGTAAAGCACTTTTGCATACGCCGCAACAACCATTCTAAGATCATCCCCCGCTAAACTACCCTCTTGTACTAAAAAACTAAGAAAGTCCGTAAATTTAGATGACAGGGTGTCTAGCAGGTAGACGCTTTGTTGCATGTCCAATACCTGGTTTGATGGACATATGCTTAAGGGAGATAGGACTCCCTTAAGCGCTCTCGCTTAAAGCTCAGCAATTCTGGTGCTTGACAAAACTTTGAAGCGTAGATGTTTTATGCTGGTTCCAATAACTTCGATAAGAAGGGGCTGTCCAAATAAGGCTGGTCGCAGTAACTTCGACAATAACAAGGTAGCAATCTCACTAACTGTGAAAATTAGCGAGGCGCTCCACTAGGGCAGGCTCCACTCAAACTCACTTGGTCTCAGTAACTTTGATTGCAGTCTCACTAACTGTGAGATCCGACAGTTGTTGTCATTTTTCATAAATATCTGGCCCTGTACCAGAAATATCTGGCTATTCCACAGATATTTGGCACGGCCAGTTTGTAGTAGGATTGTTTGTAGGATCTCACAGTTAGTGAGAATCAGTTGTCAAAGATAGTGAGACCAGCTGAAATGTAGGTTCTCAAAATTACTTTGTAGGATCGTAGGACTCCAACTTAGTTGGAGTAGCTGTATCAGCGCTCTGCTTCGGGGGAACGTCTTTGGATGGCGCTCGATGAACAGGGGTCCTTTTCCGTCCTGGATGCGTTCATTGAGGGCGGAGGGAATTGTATTGATACGGCTGATGTCTACGGGCAGGGCGCATCCGAAAGCATCCTGGGCCGTTGGATGAGTGCTCGCAAGAACCGCGACCGCATCGTGCTCGCGACGAAATTGGGATTTCCGATGGGGAACGACCCCACGGCACGCGGCCTCTCGCGGCGGTATATCCTGCAAGAGGTCGAGGCTTCCTTGAATCGCTTGCAGACCAACTACATCGATCTGTATCAAGCGCATGGCGATGACTCTGCTACACCGCTGACCGAGACGATGGCCGCCTTTGATGAGCTGGTGCAGCAGGGCAAGGTGCGCTACGTGGGTGCCTCCAACTACAGCGCCAAGCGCCTGCGAGAAGCGCTCTCGGTCAGCGATCAGCATGGCTATGTCCGCTACTCGTGCTTGCAGCCGCCCTATAACCTGGTCAATCGCGCGCCGTATGAGGGTGAACTTGAGGCGCTGTGTCTCGAACAAGGACAAAGAGAGCCGTCTGGCCTCATGTGTTAGGGTCTGCTAGAGAGGGAGATGAATAAGGCCAGCCCAGCATTGACCTGCTGCACCGAAAATAGTTCTGGTTGGGGCCACCATGTGTTTTCGGGGAAAATATACGCTAAGAATCGGTTATAGAGAACCTAACCTTCATTGACTACTATTGGGCTTATTGCCAAATAGAAAATTTTAAGCATTGTGCAGGGATCCTGTGTGATCTTTCGCATGAAGCACCCATAAGAAGTCGTATTTGGAGAGTTATATTGCTTGCCATACTACAACCCCCTCAAATATTGCAGAGGCAATACGGGTGCTATCATGCGACCACGCTAAAGCTTTGCTCAAGCTTTTTAGCTACCGCATACACAGACCCGAGCTTTGCCTTATCGTCAATGGTGGCCTCAGCAATACCTGTGAGGATACTTGCTCACCCTCTAATTGTCGAATCAGCATCTCTGCTCCCATGTGACCCATCTTGCGGGATGGAAAATCAATCGTGGTAAGCGTGGGGGCCGTCATCTCGGCGAAGCGCGAGGTGACTAGCGCGACGATGGAGACGTCTTCTGGTATTCTGAGACCGCTATCGTAGGTGGCGCGGGTGATGGCACTGCTGACGAGGATGTTGCCGGTCACGATAGCGGTAATTTCGGGATGCTGAGTAAGTACCATTTTGACTGTGGTATAGCTTGCATCAAGGCCTGGCTCACAAGAAAACGAGTGACCATCTAGTCCTGTGCTGGCTACATGGGATATCCGTTCTAAAATAAGAGGGGAAAGAGCAATGTGGAAAACCTTGCCCGTTCTGTGGATAAAGAGGAAAAGACATGGGTAGAGCTGATCATTAGAGCACATTTATTAGAACGGATATCCCAAGTAGCCAACACAAGCAACCATGCTCAATTGTACCAGAGATGTTATTCGTCAACAGAGCCTTTCAAGCCTTTGGATGCTCGTTGAAAAATCGCATCATTTCAGCGGAGGCGTCAGGTCCCCTGGGATCGGTATATAAACCACTGGGACTCCCTCCCGACCAGGCGTGACCCGACTGGTGGATCATCCACTTCTCTATGATGGCCCGACCGCTACTATCGTGGTAAATGGAGCGAGTGTAGGCATGGCCTTTTGCCACCTGTCCCCGTTCCACTTTCACGTCTCGCACGCTCTCCTGCCCATTGCTTGTCCCTTGAAGCCATTGTTCAAGCAGGCGGTCGGCGTTGTCTGGAGCGACCGTTGTATCTCCATCCCCGTGGAACGCGATCAGCGGAATGCTCTCCGTCAGACGTCGTGTGCGTTGGCGTGTCCCCTGTCTCATCGCCGCGAGCGCGGAAGGGAGATCGTGTGCGGCACCATAGGCAAGGCCGGAATGCACGCCGACTGCGGCATAGAGGTCCGGGTATGTCGCCGCCATAATGGCAGCCATGGCTCCGCCAGACGACAGCCCGGCGACGTACACCCGTCTCACATCGACATGATACTCGCTCGTAACCTGTTGTGTGATCCCGGCAATGAGGAACGGCTCGCCCATATCGCGCTTCTGATCGCTATCCTGGAACCAATTCCAACACTTCGAGCTATTGGCCGAGCTTCCTTGCTCAGGGTAGGCAACGAGAAATGTTTCACCTTCAGCAAGCACATTCATGCGTGTACCGACGGCAAAATTCACAGATGTCTGGCTACAGCCGTGGAGCATGACCACCAGGGGAACCTCCTGCCCTGTATAGCTGCTCGGGATGTAGAGTTTGTAGGATCGTGTCCCAGCCATATTTGTAAAGGCCTTCTGCACAAACTGCCCGCTCGCGTTGGTGGAGGAAGAGACCACGTAGGGCGTAACCGGGCTCATCGACTCTGTAGTCCCGCGCATGACGCCGGGGAATCGCAGTGCGTCTGCAAAGGGCGTTCTTTCTGGTGTAGCAGTACGCGCCGTTGCAGTTGCTCCTCCTGTGTTACGGCTGTGGGGCACGCTCCCTACTGATGTCTCCCGCGCAGGTGAGGTATCATCAAGAATGCGAAACTCTGCCTCGATTGGTACACCAGCACTGCCGGGTTCAGCCGTCTGTGCCGGTACGTTGGTGGATGGCGCGCCCGCAAGGGTGCGCTGAATCATTGCGGTCGCCTCCGCAAGTTGGCCAGCGCGTGTGAGGCGCGTGGCTTCGGCCATCCCGTCCTGCATATAGTTATTCATCCGAAAAATCTTCCTTCATCTATGTGACGCCCAGCGACACAGTGACAGTATTATCCTGGTCCGTCGTGTATCTTTCTGTGTTCCCCGCGTTAGCGATAGGCAAGCACCCTCAACAAGGCGAGGACTGCCGCCTCACCTGATACGCCCTGTCAACGCCGCTTTCACGGCAGCACTAGCCCGAAAGGCCCCCAGCACCTCGATCGAGTCAATGGTCGCCAGAGCCAGTTCTGGTGAGACATCCTCAGCGATACTGGCCAGGCCAAGCACGTTGACCTGCAGCGTTTCGCCAGCCGCACGCAGTGCCTCTAGATCACGGCGTGTGTAGTGCTGCACACCAAGCACCATTGTCTTGCGTGCCACCGTGCGCTTGACCACCTCCATGTGGGTGACAAGCTGCGTGCGAATGGCCGTGCGGATAAAGTCAGTGCGATTGGAATAAAAGCCCTCCTGCACCAACAAGTCGATCTGTCCTAAATCCACGATTCCCAGGTTGATCGTAATTTTCTCAGTTTTCTCAATCTCAGTCATGGTACCATCTCCTTACCATCTATATGGATGGTACACGGAGATCAATTCTTTGTCAAGGGTCAATTTTTTCGGATATTGTTCAGAGTTAGCCTAAAGAATTTGGCTTGGCCAGCACAGCTAGACAATGGAAAAATGGATTAAGTCCTTGAGCCTGTGCCGGCTACCTGGTGCATCCGTTCTTAAAAAGGGGAAGGGAAAAGATCTGCAGACAGCAGTGAGACCGTAGCCATTTTTGTGAGTCATTACAAGCCTATAGACCTATTCCCTCGTTCTTCTCTCTTCGTAGGACGGTCTCAAGATGTACGGAAAAACGCGAAAAGCAGCAATTTGGCAGGGCCAGATAGTATTTCACAGAAACTGAGTTCGGATCTGTAGAAATAGACGGAAATATAAGAAATGTCTACGGAGGAGGGCGGGGACATCACGGCCAAAGCCGCTGTCGATAAGCACTGGTTTCTCGTCCTCAATCAACAGCGTATTGGCACTTGGAAACGGCCGCTGCCAGAAATGGAGCCAGTCTGGAGGTTGGTTGGTCATTGGTTCCTCTCTTTTCACTCGCTTCGGCAATCAAAACCTCGATGAGAGGTAGCTCCAAGATGGGGTAGCACTTCGTAACGTGTCACAGCTTGCTCCTCCAGGCGCACCTGGGACGCCTCTTTTGCTGGCTGCCCCAACTCATGGTATCTCTGATATCGCTTCGGTGTCTGTCGCCTGAGGAGAGCAACGGCGCTTATTCCGGAACATCGATCTCGTGATCCCGAAAGAAGAGACGCCAGGGACCACAGCCGAGTATGAAGGGTTGCATCAGCGCTCGCTCGGCTTGAACCGTGTGATTCAAATCGTGAGCGGCCCAGGTATGAAGCATCTCCGCCAGCGTGACGGTGCCCAGCTGAGGATGCCGTACGGTCCGTCGCAGGTCGTCATCCCCCACGTGCTTGAGCAGGACAAGGCTTTCTTGACGAGAGCGTGCGAACGCAGCAGCGAGTTGCTCAGGAGTCTGTGCATCAAGGTCTGGGGCGGCACGGTTTGGATCGAAAGCGACGAAATCCTGTCCTGCTAAAAAAGCGTGGAACCGGACAGGAAAGTTCAGGCGTTCCGCGTCCAGTAAATGCTGTAAGCAATGAAGCGCTGACCACTCCCCTGCGACTGGCGGACGGGTCAGCAGGTCAATGGGAAAAGTGCTGACCAGCCGCTGCCAGCGTTCTGGGGTGGTGGAGAGGACAGCTAGTACATACTCTAACAAATTATTCAATGAGAACCTCCTTCGCTCTCTCATCTTGAGAAAGCATGCTCTCTCGTTTGCCTCTCTTCGGGCGTCCGAGAACTGGAAGGCCCTGTGCATTGCTTGGCAGGAAACAATCCATGTGCTACGATTCTGCCATGAATGGAACACTTCTGCCAGTGGTAGAAAAGACAAGGAGCATCAAAAAACTGCCATGCGTACCATTGCGGTTATTGTTTATGACGCCGTCAATCCTTTTGAACTGGGCGTAGCAACGGAAGTCTTTGGATTTGAACGTCCCGAGCTCGGCGTGCCATGGTATCGCTTCCTGATCTGTGCCAATGAGCCGCGACCTATTCGTACCTCTGCGGGCATCTTTCTCACGACGCCGTATTCCCTTGAGCACGTTGACGAGGCGGATACAATCATTGTTCCTGGTTCGCGTCCTGGCATCGTCCCTGTTTCAGAAGCGCTGCTTGATACCCTACGCCGGTCCTATCAACGGGGAGCTCGCATAGTAACGCTCTGTACGGGAACGTTTCTCCTGGCTGCCGCAGGGCTGCTGGATGGCCGTTGCGTCACGACACATTGGGCGTGGGCAGCAGAACTGGCAGCGCGCTATCCCAGGGTACAAGTCGATCCACAGAGACTTTATATCGATGATGGCCAGATCCTGACCTCCGCCGGAACGGCTGCCGCGATTGATCTCTCACTCCACGTGGTGCGCCAGGACTATGGTGCCGAGATCGCGGCTGCAATAGCCAGGCGAATGGTTGTTCCTCCACATCGCGATGGCGGTCAGGCGCAATACATTGAGACGTCCCTGCTCTCTGCACCAGATAAAGGCGAGCCGTTTGGCGCGACTCTTGCATGGATGGCTGCCCACCTGCATGAAGATCTCGCCGTGGAGCAAATGGCGGCTCGGGCAGTGATGAGTCCACGGACCTTTGCGCGCCACTTCCGGGCAACCCTTGGGACGACTCCCTATCAATGGTTGCTCCAGCAACGCATTGTGCTAGCTCAACGTCTGTTGGAAACTACCAACGAGACCATTGAGCAAGTGGCTACCTGCTGTGGTTTCAGTTCAGCAGCCACGCTTCGTCTGCACTTTCAACGTCTCCTGCACACCTCACCACAGGTGTATCGCCACGCCTTTCACCGCGAAAACAGAGGAGAAAGGCCCTCGGGTATGAATGGACCGGAAACAGCAACACGAGGTGTTAGCTAGCAACGTTCCCTTTTTCTTCCTTTGCTTCTATAGTAAGAAAAGAGACTGATGGGTCTGTTGCCTTTCCTGAAAGGAGTATTCATTATGACCAATCTGGTAACCTATACGCGCTCAGGTCCAATCAGCAGGATCGTCATGGACGACGGCAAGGTCAATGTGATGTCGATCGATATGCTGGAGGCGCTGCATGCTGCTTTCGATGAGGCCGAAAGGGATAAGACGGTTGTCGTCCTGACCGGACGTGGCAAGACCTTCTCTGCTGGCTTCGACCTCAAGGTGCTCGCCAGTGGCAGCGCCCACGAGATCTATACGATGCTCAAGGCGGGCGGTGAGCTGGCCCTGCGCGTCCTGTCCTTCCCCACGCCGGTGGTGGTCGCCTGCAACGGCCATGCCTACCCCATGGGCGCCTTCCTGATCCTGGCAGCCGATCTGCGTCTCGCTGCCCAGGGTCCCCACAAAATCGGGCTCAATGAAGTGGCCATCGGGATCACCGTGCCCCAATTCGGCATCGAAGTTGCTCGCCAGAGGCTCACGCCGGCCTATTTTAGTCGCACGGTGATGACCGGCGAAATGTTTGCTCCGCCTGAAGCGGTCACTGCGGGTTTTTTTGATCGGATAGTCCCCGCTACTGAGCTGGATGCAACCGCCGATCAGGCTGCTGAAGCGCTGAGCAGGATCAACCTATCCGCTCACGCGGCCACGAAACTGCGAGCGCGAGGTCCAACAATCCAGGCCATGCGTGCTGCTATCGACACAGACATTACGCTGGAATACGCGGAAGAGAGGGTCGCGAGTCGCACCGCCCATACCTGATTGCCTGTTTCCGGAAAGTTGTCATCGCGGCTCGAAATCGGCGCGGCAGCCGTGGTGATCTCGTTGAACAGGAACAGAGGAGTCTTTCATGTATCGGATAACTGTACTCTTTGGACACCCCCAAGACCCTGCTGCGTTTGAACGGTATTATCGTCAGACACACTTTCCCCTTGCAGCAAAGGTGAAAGGAGTCAAGGGTGTGACAATTGGGAAGCTCGAAGCGCTTGGTCCAGGTCAGCCTGCTCCATACTACCGGATAACCAGTTTATATTTTGACAGTCGTGAGGCATATGAGGCCGTGCTGGCTTCACCAGAAGGTCAAGCGATTCTCGCTGACTTGAACAACTTTGCTACTGGTGGCGTTTCCATTGTGGCAAATGAAGAGGAAGTGCTGGTTCCCATCTCCCTTCCCCCGACGCCACAGGACTGGAAGCATCACCTGGTGCAGGATCACTTCGGCGCGGCAGCACGAGCGTATACGACGAGCAAAGTGCATGCCAGTGGCCCAGATTTAGCATGGATTGTGGAGGCCGCAGCCCTCACAGGCAAGGAGCATGTGGTAGATGTCGGGACGGGGACAGGGCACACAGCCCTCGCGCTTGCCCCCTACGCAACCGAGGTGGTAGCTCTTGATATCACACTCCCCATGCTCGAAGAAGCCCGGCACCTGGCGGCCAGCCGGGGTGTCACCAATGTGCGTTTCCTCCAGGGAGACGCTTACGCACTTCCGCTCAACAGCAGCCAGTTTGATCTCGTCGCCTGTCGCTATGCCGCTCATCATTTCACGCATGTCGCACAGGCCATCGGCGAGTGGGCGCGCATTCTCAAAACAGGAGGAAAAGTCGTTGTGGCTGACTCCGTTTCTCCAGAAGAACCTGAAATAGATCGCTTTCTCAACGAGATCGAAGTGTTACGCGATCCATCTCACGGGCGCAACTATCGTATTTCGGAGTGGTTCTCACTGCTGGCCGAAGCCGGGTTTACTGCCAGTCTCGTGCGCTCCTGGACCATCCCTCTGGATCTTGCCTCCTGGACGCAGCGCATCCAAACGCCACCCGCGTCTGTCGCGCAGATTGAGCGACTGTTTGCCGACGCCTCATCTTTGACAAGAGAACGCCTGCACATCGGGCTGAATGAGGAAGGTCTGCTCTCTTTCGCGCTCCCGGCTGCAGTATTCGTGGGGGTCAAACCAGTGTGACGTTCGGGCAAGAGTCTCATGCGTTGTGCTGGCTACTGGGGACATCCGTTCGCAAAAAAGAGTTGGACGTCCATTTCATTCCAACATTTACACCCAGAGCGACAAATAAACTGACAAACAATACGACCAATCTGAGCGGGATACATTTGCAACCCTGTTTAAGATCACGTACAATTTTTAGTAGTGCCATCCGGCAAAATTTTTGGGGAGGTAACGATGCCAACTCGTTCAGAGATCCTGGACACTCTTGCTGCATCGCAAGAGAAAGTCACTGCTTATTTTCAGGGGCTGAGCCCGGAAGAACTTGAGCGTCCATGCACGGCGAGCGCAGTTCTTGGCGAAGCAGCTTGGCGAGCGAAAGATCACTTTGCCCATCTGGCAGAAAATGAGCGCAACATCCAGATATTGCTGCGCCTCATGCTTAATGGCGAGACGAGTCTGCCCGGCAACCTGGGTGCGATGAGCAGAGAGGAAAGGCTGGCGTTTTCAAACCAGCGTAATCAAAGCTACGTCAATGCTCACCACGACGACGGTATGGAGACGCTTGTAGCGGATTTGGCTGCAGCGCGCCAGGAAACGCTGAATCTCCTTGAGCT
>Ga0209647_1003432_pt1 | contig 12257 bp, 13 predicted proteins | sample GraSoi_2013_60cm_FD_185827 | JGI IMG/M metagenome (GOLD analysis project Ga0209647, IMG submission 185827) | Grasslands soil microbial communities from the Angelo Coastal Reserve, California, USA - Sample 9_17_2013_60cm (SPAdes) (version 2) | ecosystem: Environmental > Terrestrial > Soil >... | reverse complement strand
AACAACGCTTTGGTTTTCGCACCAAACTTAGCAAGCGTTGCGAAATCTAAGTCTTTGTATGAACGCTTCAAGCGCTCATCTGTTCTGGCGCTGGGGGATTGGAGATAAACGGCAAGCCCGCCGAGTAATCGCAAGGTAATGCCCTGCGCATTGGCCGCTTCGAGTATGCGGATTGCCTCTTCTGTGATTTCAGGATTCTGTCCTACAGTGTCGCTCATGCTAGCTTGTTTGTGCGGCGTGAAGTCCTGGACCCTTGCATTCGGTGACGCATGGGAAAGAACGCCGCCACTCCTTTCTAATTGGTCAGATTGTATCACGTTTTGAAAGCGTCTGGCCTATGTGTGGGGGCGCATCCCCTATAACTGTCATAGACATTTGGAGAGAAGGCTTCCCGTGAGCGGACTTGAGAGGTGTCTTGGCTGTCATCCCTTCGCTTCTCTCAGGGCAAGCTCTGAGCGCAGCGAAGGATCTCTGCGTCCGGCGAGCCAGCCCTTTCGCGGAGTTTCCCCTGAGCGCAGCGCATGGGCTCAGGGTGACAGGCATTCGCTCCAAATGTCTATAACTGTCAAAATACACTTGACAGGTTAGCTACTTATGGTGTATATTATAACCATCATAATGATCTTGATGAGTTATATATTCTCTTGCTTCAAATGTTTCTGAAAGGAGAGATTTCCATGAGTATATTCCTTGGTGACATCCTACTCGCTGCAGGAACTTTGGTCCTCATTGTTGCGTTCATTACGTATCAGGTCCAAAGGATCGAGAGACTGAAGCAGCACGGAAGACGAATCATTGCTACGATAACATCAATCCGGCATGAAACGGGCAAGTCGTTCGGTTTGACACGAGACAACTATTATGTTACTGCAAAATGGACAAATCCCCGGACGGGGAGCAATTATACTTTCTGGACATGGATCATCAACTCTCGTCTGAATTATAGGCAAGGGGACCTTGTGCCGGTCCTGATCGATCCACATCATCCGGAGCGCTATACAATGGTTCTCTGAGGCATCTTGCGCCTGAGCTTTCCAATTTGCCCCGCAAGGTGTATATTACAGAAGGCGAAGTAATCAATCTGACAATCGATTCGACGCCCGAAAGGAGTCTCATGGTATTCTGCGGTAAATGTGGCCTTCAGTTATCAGCAGGTGATACGGTCTGCCCGCGGTGTGGCACGCCGACGGACCCGGATTTGATGCCGGACCAATCGTACGCGAATAACCCAACAATTGCTTCGGGCGCGACGTATGCGCCTGAAAAGACTCAGCCTAATACTCAAGGTCCAGCGAGACCAGGCAGACCCACACCTGCACAACAGCAGCCTCTTATCCTGGGCCCGGATGGAACTACTTATGCTCCCGACCCGCAAATGGCTAACCAGGCCACTACGATGGGTTCGCAACCTTACGGTATGCCTGGTCAAACTCCTCCCGGGGCAGCATACCCCGGCTATGTGCCGCAGAGCGCGGGCAATTATCCAACGCAGAGTCCATCGTATCCTGGTTTTGCGGCCCAGGGAACTCCCTACTACCAGCCTGCGCCGGGTCCATATGGTACCTCGCCCGCTGAAGCTGCCAGAACCAGGGCAAGAGGCCGGGTAGTCGGGCTGCTCCTCATCCTGCTTGGCCTGCTCCTTATACTCGGCGCTATGGTGCTGTTTTTAGTGACACACAGCAACTCCGCTAACACTTCTCTTCATTCAGCCTCTTTCCTTATTGCATCTCTTGTCCAGATGTCACAGAGTCCTATTTGACAGCGTATAAATTCATACGCTGTCAAAATATGATGCAAACAATCCCAAAACATGTTACAATGCCCGGTATGAAAGAACTAACCAACCAGATCGAACGCCTGCAAGGGCGTGTCCATGAAACAATGGTGCGCCTTTGACCTGGCACAGAAGAAAAAGCAGATAGCTGACCTTGAAACAGAAAGCCTGGCCGAAGATTTTTGGGCTGATAACCGCAAGGCCCAGGCACAAATGCAACAATTGAACGCCCTGCGCGACGAAGTCACTACATGGGAAGGCATCGCCGCGCAACTGGAAGACCTGCATGGATTAGCCGGATTGTTAGAGGAGGAGCCGGACGAAGGAATGCAGGGAGAAATAGCGCAAGCGCTGGCAGCAATTGAGCAAGAGGTCGAGAAGCTACAATTCGCGCTGATGCTGAACGGCGAACACGATGAACGCAATGCCATTATGAGTATTCACGCGGGCAGCGGCGGTGTCGATGCCCAGGATTGGGCGGAGATGCTGCTGCGCATGTACCTGCGCTGGGCCGAGCGTCACAATTTCCGCACAGAGGTGTACGAATACAATGAAGGTGAAGAAGCAGGCCTCAAGAGCACAACCGTAGAAATTTCAGGACGTCACGTCTATGGCTTGCTACGTTCGGAGATCGGCACGCACCGCCTGATCCGCCTCTCACCTTTTGATGCCGCACATCGCCGCCATACCTCATTCGCCAAGGTCGAGGTTCTTCCCGATGTTGAGGATACAATTGAGATTACGATCCGGCCCGAAGACATCGAAGTGGATACCTACCGCTCAACAGGAGCCGGTGGGCAGCATGTGAACAAGACCGACTCGGCGGTACGCATGCGTCATATCCCCACGGGCATCGTAGTGACGTGCCAGAATGAACGCTCGCAAATCCAGAACCGCGAGGTCGCGCTGAAATTGCTCAAAGCCCGCTTGTACGAACGTGAACTGAAAAGGCAGGAAGAAGAGAGGGCCAAACTCAAAGGTGAGAATGTGCAGGCAGACTTTGGGACGCAGATTCGCACAGTAACAATCCACCCGTATAACATCGTCAAGGATCACCGTACAAACTATGAGACCGGCGATACCGAGGGGTATCTCAACGGCGATGTCGATCCGTTCATCTATGCATACCTGCAATCCAGGGCGGCTGGCGTGGCGACAGCGGTGCCATAATCGATTTCCCGCTCTGTCCACCCGTGCACGGGCAACCAACCGGTATAAAAACTTGACGTAAGTAGTAACACCTGTTATTCTAGAGGTAGAAGCAGGCGTACGTTGTCACATGCTTAAAATATGTATACAAGTGAAGAGATGTGAGCAATACACAAGACAGGTGAAAATTTCTTCATCAGTATACTGACAGCAGTAGGATTTTGTGGTATGATAGCGGAGGAGTAGACCAATGTATTACTGCTGTGGGGATGCGGATGCAGCGGCGGAGGCTCCCCCTCGGCTTACTTCATCGCCCAACCTCTCTGAGTTTATCCGGTCAGGTAGGCGAATTCTACCCTCTCGATAGCAGGAAGGAGACGATTTCGTGGAGTTTGCATTTCCTCGGTGTCGCAAATGTGGTGAAGGTGATCTGGTTCCGCTTTCGGATTTTGGCAGCCAGGGAGCTTCCATCGAGTACAAAGCCTGGGTATGTACGAACCCATCTTGCTTGTACAACATAAAGATTCGTAATGGCGATATCATCATTAATGAACCCATTAGCGATGGATCGCTGCACTCGTACCGCAGCCGCCAATAAGCGTAGTAAATGTTACCTGGCGGCCCTCGTGGTCGCCAGGGTAATTTCATGACTTTTACAGAAGTTCGTGGCCGATTACGTTGTAAGGAGAAGAAGGCAAAGGGCAGAAAGAACCTTTTCGCTTTTGTCTTTTATTTTGTCCCTGGGGAAAAGGAGTCAAAGCTGACGTGCTCAATAGATTCTTTGGGCAGAAATCACAGGAAGAACCAAAACAAGACCCCGTTATTACTCAAGAGCGCGTAGGAGTGGACTCCATGCCTGAACAGGGCTTCAACCCCTTTAAAAACACCTTGAGCCGCACGCGCAGGCTGTTTGGTCGTTTAGGCGATTCCCTCAAGCAAGACAATATCACAGATGAGCTGTGGGATGAACTGGAGGAAGCGCTCTTGAGCGCCGATGTCGGCCCAAGCACAACTACATGGCTCATAGATCGCTTACACCAACGCGTTGCCACGGAGCAAATGCACACAGGTTCCCAGGTACAGCAGGCAATACGAGAAGAGCTCGTGGCACTCCTTGGCAAGCCCTCTCCATTGCGCTTTGCCAGGCAGTCCCCACTCACCGTCATCCTGGTAATCGGCGTCAATGGCTCCGGCAAAACAACCACCATCGCCAAATTAGCCTACCGTCTCAAAAAGGAAGGACTTAGCGTCATTCTGGCCGCCGCCGATACCTTTCGCGCCGCCGCTATCGATCAGCTCAAAGTGTGGGGCGAGCGTGTTGGAGTACCTGTAATTAGTCAGAATCCCGGTTCCGACCCCGGTGCAGTCGTTTACGACGCAATCCAGGCCGCGGGCACACGGGGAAGCGATGTCCTGATTGTAGATACCGCTGGCCGTCTCCAGACCAAGTATAACCTGATGGAAGAGTTGAAGAAAATTAACAAGGTTATCCAGAAATTGCTTCCTGATGGTCCCCATGAGTTATTGATGATCATCGACGCAACTACTGGTCAGAACGCCCTCTTACAGGCACGCAAATTCGCAGAAGATGTTGGGCTGACCGGCGTGGTCATCACAAAACTGGATAGCACCGCCAAGGGTGGATTTGCCTTCGCGGTGACCGACGATTTAGGCGTACCTATCAAGTTTATTGGATCAGGAGAAAAAGTCGAGGATTTGGCTCCTTTTGATCCACAAAGTTTTGTGGCTGCGCTCTTCGCGCAAGACTAACCAGGAGGTGATTCATGGCTAATGAAGCTGCTGATTCCCCCTCAGCAACATCTGCCGATCACCAGGCCAGGCCTGGTTTGCCTCCGGGAAACCTGGTGGTCAAATGCACGAACTGCAAAGAGATTCTGATCGCCCGCGAGTGGGAAAAGAATCTCAAGGTATGCTCGCGCTGTAACTACCACTTCAAGCTCTCTGCATACGAACGCATTGAACTGCTGGTAGACCCCGGTAGCTTCGTGGAAATGGACACGAATATTGTTTCAGCCGACCCGCTGAACTTTGTGAGTCGTACGAAGGATGAAGTTCAAGCCTATAGCAAGAAGCTCGAAGATGAACAGAAAAAGGTGGGCTTGAACGAGGCCGTGGTAATCGGCCACGCAACCATTGTAGAGTTCCCACTCGCGCTCGCCATCATGGATTTTCGCTTCATTGGCGGCAGCATGGGCTCTGCTGCCGGCGAAAAAATTACGCGAGCCATCGAGCTGGGCATTGAAAGACGTATACCGGTGCTGATCGCTTCCGCATCTGGTGGCGCTCGCATGCAAGAAGGCCTGTACTCGCTCATGCAAATGGCGAAAACTTCAGTAGCGTTGGCAAAACTGGGCGAGGCCAAAATTCCTTACTTCAGCCTCCTGACAGATCCCACCACCGGAGGTGTGACGGCAAGTTTCGCCATGCTGGGCGATGTCATTTTCGCAGAGCCGGGAGCGCTGGTCTGCTTCACGGGTCCTCGGGTCATTGAGCAGTTTATGCACGTGAAACCACCGGAAATCAATTCCGAGTTCGTGCTACTGCATGGCATGATTGACGCTGTTGTACACCGGCGGGATTTGCGCCAAACACTGGCACAGCTCCTACGCCTGTACTCGCCCCGCACACTTCAAGAGGCTTATCCGCAAACTAACTCACAGATACAAGCTGCAAAGCGAACAGGGGAAAGCGATGGCCTACGACCTGGAATTTGAAAAGCCGCTAGCCGAGCTAGAGAAGAAGATTATAGCGCTGCAACGCAAGGGTGATCGCCTGAAGCCTGACGAACACAGGCAGTTGGAGGAAGAGGAACGTGAGTTGCATCGCCGCACCGAAGAAATTTATAAAAACCTCTCATCCTGGGAAACGGTACAGGTGGCTCGCCATAAAGATCGGCCCTACTCGGCAGATTACATCCATTTGATATGCGAGGATTTCTTTGAACTGCATGGCGACCGCTCCTTTAGCGACGATCATGCCCTCATTGCTGGCCCGGCCAAACTGGGAAACGAACATATAATGCTCATCTGTCACCAGAAAGGCCGCGACATGAAGGAGAAGCAATTTCGTAACCTGGGCATGCCGCACCCCGAAGGATACCGCAAAGCGGGCCGTTTGATGCAGCAGGCTGAAAAGTTTGGTTTTCCCATCATTTGTCTGATTGACACTCCTGGCGCATTCCCTGGCCTGGCAGACGAAGAGCGCGGTCAATCGGAAGCAATTGCAGCTAACCTGTATCTCATGTCGCACCTGCGCGTGCCGATTGTCGCCACAGTGATAGGCGAGGGTGGCAGCGGTGGTGCGTTAGCTATTAGCATCGCTGATCGCATTTTGATGCTCGAACACAGCATCTATACTGTCGCCATGCCGGAAGCATCCGCTTCAATTATGTGGCGTGACAAGGTTTACGCTCCCCAGGCAGCCGAGGCCATGCGCATCAGCGCCAAAGAGCTGAAGGCGCTAGACCTGATAGACGAATTGATTCCCGAGCCGTTAGGGGGAGCGCATCACAACTATCGCCTGACCGCCGATAATTTAAAGGCAGCACTGCTCAAGCACCTGTACGAACTCAAGCCCTTGTCCGTGGATGAGCTGTTAGAAAGACGCTACGAGAAATACAGGAGCATTGGGAAATTCGGCATACTGACGTAGAAGTGAAAAATACCCTTGACCTAATAGATAATTAGGTCAAGGGTATAAATCAGGCTCCTGCTCTGTCAAACAGGGCCAGGACTGAAATCTACGCGAGCAAGTGCAGGCAACTCCTAACTTGAAACTACACATAACTACCCCGCGTAGTACTCTATAAACGATGGCTACTTAGCTTCTTTACTCGGCATGAGTACTTGTCTCGGAACGAGTGGCATCGGCAAAGGTCCTTGAGCGTAGAGAATAATTCCATCACGAGTCACATTTTCGAGAAACATCGAGTCCCATGTTTCCATGACGCGATCGGACAGCAGGACATTGACCTCACGAGGAGCATCTAGGTGAAGGCAGCAAGCGTCTCCAACAGTGTAAAAGATACTTCCTCTATAGGGTTCAACGAGCCGATCTGTTGTATCGAAGATAGCTAACAGATCGACATCGCTCGGTGAGGGGTCGTCAAGGGAACGCTCTTCGTGTCGAGCTACGGAACCAAACAGAATGATAGTCAGTAAGATGTCAGCATAGCGTTGGACAAGCAAAGCGACAGTATCTTCAACAAGTGCGCGAGTCGCGCTGTCCAGCCATTCTGGAACAGGTGCGTGCTTCATACAAGCCCCTTTTCTATGTGTTCGCCCAAGCACGAACGCGAGCAAGTAAATCAAGTGCTTTTTGAACTTCCTTGCTCCCAGCTTTATTGCCGTAAAATCCTGCCAGTCGTAAGTCCTCAAGTTCGCGCCACCATTGGGCAGCAGTCCGTTCACCAAGGCTATCAAAGTAGGCGGCTAACCCCTGATGTTTGTCTCGATGTTGCTGATGCCTCTTAATACATCCATAACATAACCAGTGGTAGGCTGCTGCCCAAGTAGCTTCAATAATGCCAACAGAAGTAGAGGGGTCTTGTTGGGCCAGGGTAACGGTTCGTTCAAGACTCTCAGCGTGATGCCTATGCGCATCTGCTTGCATAGTATCTCCTCTTGCTGGATTCAACTTGTTCCATAATAGTATACGATATCGGCGGCCGACTATCCCCCTTGCCCGGACAGGACGAATGCACTAATCATAATTGACTATTGCACCTGCTGAAAAGATGGTTGGGATAATGTTCGAAACAACCTTGTGGGACACTTTGGGAAAGTGGGAAAGTCAAGCGTGTTGACAAGACCCCGGAGTTGTAGTATCCTCAATATACGTTTTGTTTCGTGTTTTGGACACTTGTTTCGATGAGAAACTGGGGCTACGGAATACGCTGAACGAGCTTCCCAAGCCGGCGTGGCGGAACGGTATACGCGCTTGTCTCAAAAACAAGTCCCCGTGAGGGGTTGAGGGTTCGAATCCCTCCACCGGCATAGCCCATCCACTGATGTCTGTGGGAGTCGATTCCACACTCGGTTTCCCACCCTGGCGTCTACTGGTGTCGTTGAAAATCCATTGTTGTCTATCGGTTCTCCTGTCAACTCTCCTGTCAGGCTACACTGTATAGACATCGTTTGAACAGGCAAGTCGAACCGCCCGCTACGGCTAGCAGACGTGAAAGAAGCCCGCAACAAGCAACATGCCGTGCTCGTTGCGGGCTTCTCCGCTGTAAACGTCAAGTGATAGAGGTTCTCCCCACGGGTTGCGCAACGAGTTTTACCTCAGCAGTAATCTAGCTTGAGAGCGTCCTTTATTGCTCTCCTGTCCCCATAAGGCAGAGGTATTTTCGACCCTCTTACCCGAAACAAGCGGGAAACAAGTATGCGAAAGAGGTGCAACCCTCACCTCAGCGCCCCTGCTCTCGCCATTACGGACCAGAAGTCCAACACGCATTGTTCCTGGTCTGGAGGGCGGCCAACCGCATCTGCGCCAAACGCCTCATCCCTTTTCTGTCCACGCTCGTCGAAGCGGCTTCTGCGGCATGAGCATCTCCAGATCATGGGTCAAGGTTGCCAGCAGCATCGCCTGCGAAGCGCCGGGATGGATGCGTCTCAGCCACTCCTCTGCTTTGAGCAGGTGCTGTGCACTCTTGCCGTGGTGCTCCTTGACCCTGGTGCGTGAGAGCTCAATCAGTTCATCCACGGGCTATCCCGCTTTCCGGTGTCCCCCATATCACCGTGCCAACCACTTGAAGAGGAAGCATGCCGCCTGTGTGAAACTGCAAAAGAAGGTCCCTGACCTGCTGGTCCAGGTCAGCCGCCTGTTGCTGGCTCATGTGTTCGCGCGAGAAGCGACTTCTGGAATGCAGGCCTTCGATAAAGTCTTCGATCGATTGGAAAAAAGGAACAGGAGCGGTCTCTTTTTCCCCTTGCTTGTGAAAAAAGCCACGTGTCTCTACCTCTTCAACCACATGGGACGGCCTCGCAGATGGGTGCGCTGAAAATTGGACGCGCAGTTTCCTCACGTCGGCATCCCAGGGCATCGGCAGCGTCCTTCGATAGACCAGGGCAAGAGACCCATGCGGGGTCAGCGCCGAGCGAAAGAGTGGGAACGCTCTCTCCCACTCCATCCAATGAATGCTTGATCCCGCGGTGATCAACGCGTAGGGAGGCGAAAGCGGCACCTCTTCGACCTTCCCGTAGATCCAGCGCAGATGAGGATGATCCCCATGGGGAAGCTGCTTGCCCTGCTCGATCATGTGCTCCGAGAAATCGACGGCATCGACCCGCCGGGCGACCTCGACCAGTCGCCGGGCAAGATCTCCGGAGCCAGCCCCGACATCAAGGATGGTACGAGGTTCATCCGTGAGCAGGCTGGCGAGAATGGCAAAAACCTCATCAGGATACGGGGGCCGGTGCCGGTACGCGTCAACGACCCGCCGATCTTTGAACGTGTCCGCGTAAAAGGTGCGCACATCTTGCGGTTCGGGTAGCATCTCTGCTCCTTCTCAAAGGCATCTATCATGCTGGTCTCTGTCAATTCTATGCATATCTTACGACATGTTTGCTGGCTGGGAAGGAATGGATCATCCTCGGCGCTGCCGGTTGTGTTGCAAAAACTCAAAGAGGAATGCGATGGGCGTGAAGTCTCATCTCTTGTTCAGCTTAGACTGCTACTCCAAACAGGCCGGAGACGAACGTCACCTGACTCATGATGTCCCCTTTTCCCACGCCGCGTATTTGACCCTTCCCGAGCATGTTCACGGCTTCATAGCCTTGTAAGGTTCGCCACGCCGTCTCCAACGAAAAGAAGCCCATCCCTGATTTGACCAGCCGTTTGAATATGCCGTCCGGTAAGATTTTTGGTGGAGCAATGCACCCACTGCATGCAGTATGTGCATGAGAATTTCCCCATCTTTTTCCAAGAGACTTCTCATGATCCCCTGCTACCCTGATCAATGCGAGGCGGTCGTTCTGGATCACCTCGGTACGAAATGAGAAGAAAAGCAATGATAGAGCTTACACGCTCCATCATCTGGTCTCATGGAAGCCACATACCACTTTGGGAGGATTTATTCATGAGAGAACAAGTGAGCACATCTCTTGCCCAGCCTCATGCAAGGCATGAGGGCACACCTATCACCAGGCATAGTCTTTCAGTTATCTTACCAGCCTATAATGAAGCGCAGGTCATTGCCAGCACGGTCTCGACCGTTCACTCCGTGCTGGATGGCTGGAAGGTGGATTTTGAGATCATCGTCGTCAACGATGGCAGTACGGATCAGACAGAAGCGATTCTTGCTGCGCTCGCAGCTCGAGACCCCAGGATTCGTTTCGTCACCCATCCCGTCAATCAGGGCTATGGCGCGGCCCTCATGAGTGGATTTGCAGCGGCGACCAAAGAACTCACCTTTTTTATGGATGCAGATGGGCAGTTCGACATCCGTGACCTGCGAACGTTCTTCCTCTTCATCGATCACTACGATGCGGTCATTGGCTATCGCCTGGATCGCCAGGACTCCTGGATGCGCAAACTCAACGCCTGGGGATGGAAACTGCTGATCGGCCGGGTGCTTGGCGTTCACGTGCGAGACGTGGATTGCGCGTTTAAGCTCCTGCACACCGACTTCCTCCGCCAGCACCCTTTGGAGACACGTGGTGCCATGATCAACGCGGAGTTGTTGTACACCTTGAAGCAAGCTGGAGGAACCTATCAAGAACTGAGCGTGCATCACCTGCCACGTCAAGCTGGCCGCGCCACCGGGGCTTCGCTCAGCGTCATTCTGCGCGCGTTCCGCGAACTGTTCGCCTATGCCTACAAGTGGCGGCGAGAAAAACAGCAGAGGATTCAACAGGCACAGATGCTTCACACACCATGAGGACGAACCATTGGAATATTCTCATGTGTTTCCAATTGAAAATCAACGAACGGAGCGTAAGCTCAAAGAGATCGGAAAAGACTGCTTACATCACAGAAGCAACACACGCTCTGGAGGATACCTTTCAAGCGGATAGCCTTCTCCAACGAGCGGAGTGTCACCTGATAGAAACGGAAGGAAAACAACACGATGCTTGATACAAATAGCACTGCGACACCACTCACGACTCCTCCAGATGAGGCTGAGCAGCCGATAGCGCCACCGGGAAAGAAGCGTTTATTCGCCCGGCATCGAGTAGCGCTCGGAGGCATCCTGCTCATCTCGGTCGTCATGAACTTCTATGAGTTGGGCAAGAACGGCTTCGGTTCCTATTATCCGGCCTCCATCAGAAGCATGCTGGATAATTGGCATAATTTCTTTTTTGTTGCCTATGACCCAGGGGGCTTCGTCTCGATCGACAAGCCCCCGGTAGGCTTCTGGTTGGAGGCGGCCAGCGCCAAAATCTTTGGCTTCAACTCGGTCAGCATCCTCTTGCCCCAGGCACTGGCTGGCGTGCTGTCCGTTTGGCTCCTCTACTACCTGGTCCGACGCCACTTTGGGGTCATCGCTGGCCTGCTGGCAGCGCTGGCCCTGGCTCTCAATCCCATCAGCATCCTGACCAATCGCAATGTGACGATTGATAGCACCCTGACCCTGGTGCTGCTCCTGGGAGCCTGGACGGTGCTGAAGGCGGCTGAGACGGGGCGCCTGCGCTGGCTGCTGCTGACAGCCTTGATCGTCGGCATCGGCTTCAATATCAAGATGCTGGAGGCCTACCTGGTGGTTCCGGCCTACGGGCTCCTCTACCTGCTGGCCGCTCCCCACAGCCTACGCAAGCGCATTGCACACCTGGCCTTAGCCGGGGTGCTGCTGCTAGCCGTCTCGCTCTCCTGGGTGGTCGCCGTCGACCTCACCCCGGCCTCGCAACGGCCCTATGTCGGCTCCACGCAAGATAATTCGGAACTGAGTCTTGCCTTTGGCTACAATGGCATCCAGCGCTTGCTGGGAAGTTTTAGAGGAGGGTCAAGTGCAAACAGATTCCCAAACGGCGCTCCCCCTTCTGGGAACACCGGCAGAAATGGCACGTCCTCCACGCCTGGGACTCCCCCCAATTTTGGAAACGGTGGATCGACCAACGCCAGAGGGATCAGAGCAGGCCAACAGCCGCCGTCAGGAGGATCTGGCGGTCCTGGTGGGCTCTTTGATATCGGGACCCCGGGTCCGCTGCGGCTCTTCATCCAACCTCTGGCAGGACAGATCGCCTGGCTCTTGCCCTTCGCGCTTCTGGGAGCCGTCGCCCTGGCCTGGCAACGACGACCACGCTTGCAAAGCGACCGCAAGCAGCAATCGCTGGTGCTGTGGGGCATGTGGCTGCTCACCATGGGCATCTTCTTT
>Ga0209647_1003430_pt1 | contig 12260 bp, 12 predicted proteins | sample GraSoi_2013_60cm_FD_185827 | JGI IMG/M metagenome (GOLD analysis project Ga0209647, IMG submission 185827) | Grasslands soil microbial communities from the Angelo Coastal Reserve, California, USA - Sample 9_17_2013_60cm (SPAdes) (version 2) | ecosystem: Environmental > Terrestrial > Soil >... | reverse complement strand
AAGCCTGGATTTATCTCGCCATGATCCGCATCATGTTGAGACGCTTGGCACAAACCCAGGCCTGAGGCCTTTACACACAGCCTCTTAGCATATCCGTTCCAGAATCAGGAAGTAAACAGTTATACAGGAAACCTTTACGCCACCTACTGTTTCATAAATTGTAAAGAAAAAGAACCGGTTGAGCCGTCATTAGCATTCTTTTTTGGAACGGATATGCTAAGTAGCCAGCACAACCAATTTGGGAATGAGCCCGAACATGCGACCTGGATACATGAGTCACGGCAAACAAGTTGGTGAGTGGACACCATCTGATAAACTTGGTAACGTATAGAAACGAATCCAGATGGCAAAGAAAGGAACAAAAGAATGCAACAAATCACACCGCATTTCTGGTTCGACAAAGAAGCGCAAGAGGCGGCCGAGTTTTACACGTCTTTACTGCCGGATTCACAAGTGACCAATATTACCACGCTGCATGATACCCCTTCGGGAGAGTGTGATGTGGTTTCGTTCGAACTTGCTGGACAGCCGTTCATGGCCATCAGCGCCGGACCGCTTTTCACCTTCAATCCTTCGGTTTCCTTTCTCCTCAACTTTGACCCATCAAGAGACAACCATGCGCGAGTGCATTTAGATCGGCTCTGGGAGCAGTTGTCGGAAGGCGGGACAGCTCTGATGCCTCTGGATGCCTACCTGTTCAGCGAACGCTATGGCTGGGTCCAAGACCGATATGGACTTTCCTGGCAGCTCATGCTCACGAATCCCGCCGGCGAAGAGCGGCCCTTCATCATTCCGTCGCTGATGTTTGCAGGGAACATCGCCGGTCATGCCGAGGAAGCGATTGAGTTTTATTGTGCGGTCTTCAAGGGGTCCAGGCGAGGACTGACGGCTCGTTACCCTCAGGGGATGGAGCCGGATCAGGAAGGAACGCTGATGTTCGCCGACTTCTCGATCCTGGGGACCTGGTTTGCCGCTATGGACAGCGCGCAAGCACGTCATTTTACGTTCAATGAAGCGATCTCTCTCCTTGTGCCCTGCGAAACGCAAGCAGAAATCGATTATTACTGGGAAAAACTTTCTGCGGTTCCTGAGGCCGAACAGTGCGGGTGGTTAAAAGACCAGTTTGGTCTCTCCTGGCAGGTGTGGCCAACGGTGATTGGCGAGATGATGAAAAACGGCACGCGTGAGCAGATTGATCGGATCACGCAGGCGTTCTTGCCGATGAAGAAATTTGATCTGGCCACCTTACAGAGAGCCTATGAAGGAAAAGAGCGATGAACAAAAAAGAGATGGCCATCTCCTTCCTGCACCTGGCTTCCTCCGGGAACGTGCGTGAAGCCTACGAAACATATGTCCATCCACAGTTCCGCCATCACAACCCGTATTTTCCGGGTGATCGAGCCTCGCTTTTAGCTGCGATGGAGGAAAATGCGGCCAAATTCCCCAACAAGGAATTTGAGGCGGTGCGCGCTCTTGAAGACGCAGATCTGGTAGCAGTTCACGGACGAGTTCGGCTCACGCAGAGTAGTCCGTGGATCACGCTCATACACATCTTTCGCTTCAAGGACAACCAGATTATTGAGGAGTGGGAAGCCGGTCAAGAAGTGCCGCAAGACTCTCCCAATGAGCATGGGGTGTTTTGAAAATATCTCCTCATGAAGATTGAGAAAGGAACATGAAACATCTGCCGCCGCGTGTTTTGAGCAAGATGAATGGGGCTCTTCCGCATCTTGGAAGTGGTGGCGAATGGACAAACTGAGCCTGGTTGCCGGCTCCTGCCTCACTCAGCGTTCAAGCTCGGCTTTACAATTCGCCGCCACTATCAAAATGGAGGAGTGCCACACGTTGTTGGGCACCCGGAACCTTATCCACGCGGTCGTTTCAATTTGATGGCTCCAGATGGGGATGTTTCAGCGTAGGCGCCTTTCACGTCGTGTCGAAAGTCTGCCCGCCAGGCTCCTGCGCATAGCGGCCCTGGAGCCTGACCGCCATGCGCCACACCGCACCATGACCTGGCAGTTTACTCGTCCGCATGCGCGTGAGAAGCTCGCTCAGCTCTCTCCCCTTGCTCAGACACACTTGCCTGACCACTCGTGAGCACTGCCCCTTCAGGCTGACGCCACGTCCAGGCATACCAGACAATGAACAACAAACAGGCAATTTCTATTGCTGTAAACAAGGCATAATACAGGTTCCAATACAATGGCCCGGTCAGTGATTGGACATTCGCCACAATCTGGATGACCGCTACGATGATGTTGGCCCAGCGATTGACTCGATACTTCAAGACCCGGGACAGCAGCACCATAGCAATCGCCGTTTCCAGTAAGAGGGCACCTAGCAACACAAATCCTTGCGTGATGTGAACCGACCCGACGGTCCCTGACTGGAAGAGCTGCCATGCTTGCTTTTGTAACACATTATTAAAGTACAAGGTAAGAATATCCGCATACGTAAAATTGAACATCACGAAGATCCAGAGGAGTGAAAGCATGGCTTTCCTGTCTTTCATGACGGTGGTCTTGGTCGTTGTCTTCATTTTTTCTTCCTTTCGTGAATGCGAGTGATACGTTTCATTGATACTCGATGCTTCTGCCTGACCGACTTTGACGCGAACGAGCCGCGTGCAAGGGTATTCCTACGGCCCCCTCGCGACTGCCCCTGCATCTGGTCGAACGCAGGAGCCGTGCGTTCGCTGGCGATTACACTGCCGCCCTCTCTCGCACGCTCTGATCGGGTTCCAAGGCTTTGCTCGCCTGCTCGTGCCAGCGTTGAGAGTTCACGCCCAGGACGCAGAGCCAGAGGATCATTGAGCATTCGCCGATGGCGCCTGCGATGCTGTTATACGGTAAGAGATATGCTGCAATCGGCGGAATGGAGAACGTGAGCCACCCCAGGCCCGTGATGCCCATGAGGACGCCAATGGGACGAGGAATGAAGGTGGACTTGAAGGCGAGATAGCCGATGAGCAGGTCGTAGCACCCGAAGAACGCCAGGGCGATGTAGTAGATGGGGTTGTACAGCTGCAGGGCCGCGAGAGCGAGGGCATGGAGCTGATCGGGAGTCAATGCCGTCAGGGAGTGCTCGCCTCCCAGCAGGACGAGGGGCGCGAGCAGGGTGATCGCCATGACCGCCTGCAGCGTCGTCGCTACGATGTTGAAGTAGACGGCCAGCAGAGCGATGCGCTTGTTGACGGGCTTGAACAGCTCGTAGAACAGCAGCATAAGGATGAGGCGGAAGGCCACGACGAGCAGGAAGAAGGGGTAGCCAACCCAGAAAGCGCTCTGGTGGGAGACGATGTGGTCGAGCGTGGCAGCGTCGATGGTGTTTAACAATCCGAGATTGGGGACCAGCACCGAGAAGATTTCCCTGGCGACGAAGATCGCGAGGTAGCATGCGCCAGCGATGCGCCCCGAAGCTTTGGGTGACGTTTGTGTCATCCATTGCCTCACGTGAGACGCTCCTGTCCCATCTGCGACTCGTGCAGTCATTTTGTCCGCATTCATTGTATTCTCCTTTTTTGCACACTAGTGGTGCGTTTCATTGACGGGCTTTTGCCTCTGCCTGGCCAGGTTTCATGCAAACGACCGAGAGCAATGGCATGCCCACATCACGCACTTTTCTGAGCAAGCCATACAACGCGGCCTGATCGACCACCGCGCCGGTGAGCAGCGTCTCGCCGTTGTCTTCCAATGTGATAGTCAGGCCCTCAAACCAGTCTGTCCACTCGCGACCCAGGTGACCCTTGATCCTGATCTGATAGACCATGGGTTGATCTGGATCACCCGTTGAGTTGAATGTGCTTGCCATGACTCTGTCCCTCGTGTGGCCGGTTATCTCCGTCTGTGCGGCTTGCTCAATCTAGCAGAAGTATAGCTGCATGACAGGATGCGCGGAGAGGCCCGAAAGGGGTGCTCACGCTTTGGCTTGATAGGTTGCTTGCAGGCCGTTCACGGAGACCTCGTGTATGGAGAGGCTGATGGAGAGACTACAGCAGACCCAATTCACGCGCCCGGGCCACCGCTTCAGTGCGCCGTTGGACGTACAGCTTGCCAAAGATTTTCTTATTGTGTCCCTTCACCGTGTCCAGGGCGAGGACCAGCCGCTCGCTCATCTCCTGATTGGAGAGGCCTTGCGCCATGAGCTGGAGGACTTCCAACTCGCGTGGGCTGAGTGGCTCGAGCAAGGGCTGGGCAGGACGAGCCGATGGGGCTTCGCGCTTGTGCTCCTCTGCTTTAAAGGCGGTGAGCACCTTCCCGGTATACTCCGGCATCCTGCCAATAGCCGCAGCTTTGGACAAGAGGTGCGCCATGGGCTTGCCTTCGTCGACAAAGAGCCGGATGAAGCCGTCCGGCTCGGCGAGCGCGAGCGCATCCAGGAGCAGGTGCATTGCCTGGTCCTTGTCCCCCTGAGCCTCGAGAGCGATCGCCACGAGCACCAGCACCTTGAGCCGTTCATCCTCCCACCCCCTGGCCTCCGCCTGCTCTCGCCAGGGAGAGAGCACCGCCAGTGCCGCGGAGGGGTCGCCCTGGGCCAGGTGGATCCGAGCCTGGCTCAGCGGGAGATCGTACGTCTGCGTGAGATGAGCATCAGCACCTGCACGGCAGCAACTTCAGGGATACGATACACCAAGTTGTGCTGGCGCGCGGACTGGCTGGCCTCGGCGAGCAGAGCGGCCGCCCCAGCCTCGTCGCCCAGGGCCAGTTTCAGGCGGGCGAGCACTACCTCACCGGCAACCCATTTGTCGGTGTTTTCTAGCTGCCTCGCCAGGTGGACGCACTGCTGCCCGTGCTGCTCGGCGGCCTCCAGGTCGTTCCATGCGTAGCAGAGACGGGCCAGACCAAGATGCGCTTCGATTGCGGGCGGCTGCGGCAGATCGCCTGCCAGGTGCAGGACGCGCCGGTAGGTCTCGGCTGCCAGAGCAAGCTGGGTGTCTGCTTCCTGGACGTTACCCAGGCCGATGGTCGCCCCTATGTACAGGATGAGATTGCCGGCTGCCTGGCTCAGAGCGATGGCTTCGGTATAGGCCCGACGGGCGGCTGCCCGGTCTCCCTGCAGGAAGGAGGCAAACCCCAGCGTCCAGAGCGTGGAAGTGCGGGCAGCCAGGTTGCTGGGGTGCAGATACTCCAGGGCGCGGCGCGACTGGGCCATGATGGTGTCCAGTTGGTTGGCAGGAACAGCCAACATGGCCCGGATAGCGGCAATTTGCCCGACAACGTCTCGGGTCGTATCGTCCCGCTCCTTGCCTTGCATCGCGGCTTCGGCCGCTTGCAGTTTCTCTTCGACGCCGGCAAGAAAGCCCGTCATCGTTAGTGCCGAGGCATACATCACCCACAACGCGGGCCTGGCATCCAGGGCTGTCTTTGGCAGCGACTCCAGCCAGTGTAGGACCGGGGTCACCGTGCCCCGAAAGTGCAGGGGCATGCCATCTCCTTCCACCAGGCGCGCGGCGCGCTCTACATCGTGAGCGGCAGCCGCATGCTGAAACGCTTCAAGCGAGAGGCCCTGCTCTTCAAACCATTGGCTGGCACGCAGGTGCAATTCGTCCACCTGGCTTTGCGCCTCTACTGGAGAGGAGGAGAGACTCTGGCGCAGTCGAAGCCTGAGCAAATCCGCAAAGAGCTGGTGATAGCGGTACCAGCGCCGCTCGTCGTCCAGGGAGACGAGGAACAGGTTGGCGCGGGCGAGATCTTCCAGAATGGTTTGCCTGGAAAGAGAAGGGTCGAGCACCACGGCATCACATAAGGGGCCCGACATTCGGTCGAGGAGAGAGGTGCGCAACAAGAAATGCTGAATGCGCTCGGGCTGCTGCCCCAGGACTTCTTCGAGCAGATAGTCCAGCACGAAATGGTGGCTGCCGGTGAACGATTGGATGAAGCTGGCGGCGTCTTCATGTCCCTGCAGGGAAAGCGCGGCGAATTGCAGCCCGGCGATCCAGCCTTCGGTGCGCCTTTCCAGGGCGGCGATGTCTTCTGCCGAGAGGGTAAGTGCCATCGCCTGGTTGAGAAAAGCGGCGGCTTCGGAGGGGGTAAACCGCAGGTCGGCGGCGCGCACTTCGGTCAAGTGCCCCCGGGCGCGTAAGCGGGCCAATGGCAGCGCTGGATCCTCACGGGTGGCGATGACCAGGTGCATCTGCGGGGGCAGGTGCTCGACGAGATAGGTGAGAGCCTGGTCAATCGGTTTGACAGTAATCATGTGGTAGTCGTCCAGGACGAGGACGAACGGGTCTAAGATGGTCAAGTCATTGAGCAGGGCCGTCAGAATAGATTCGGGCGGCGGTGGCTGAGGAGATTGGAGTGCACTCAAGACCCCTTCTCCAATCATGGTCGCTATCGTCTGCACAGCAGCGACGAGGTACGTCAGAAAGCGGGCCGGATCACTATCCCCTTCGTCCAGGGATAACCAGGCGACTGGTCGCTCGATGAAAGCGACCCAGGCACTGACGAGCGTGGTTTTGCCAAAGCCGGCGGGGGCAGAGATGAGGGTCAGCTTGCGGTGCAGACCCTCGTTCAGTCGCGCGAGCAGGCGGGGCCGGCTGACGACGTTCGGCCGCAGCCGCGGGATATACAGTTTGGTGGCGAGAATAGGCGTTGGCATAGCTCCATTATAAAAATCAGGGGTCTCGGCCGTCAACAGCAGCACTTTGGTGGGGAGAGCCGTTGTGTGCCACGGTGATGACGACATTGCCCTTTTTGTGTCCTGTGTCGACATACCGGTGAGCCTCGACAATGTGTTCCAGCGGATAGCATCGGTCTATGACCGCGTGTAGCTCTCCGGCCTCAATCAGCTCTGTCAGGAACAGTAAATCTTCAGTATGTAGCCTTGGACGCCCATCTCCAACCGACACGTACTTTCCGTTCGGAGTGAGTACTTGCTTGCCATGTGATTTGGAGGCTTTCCCAACTGCATCGAAGATGAGATCGTACAGCTCTCCCTTTTTCGTAAAGTCCTCTTGCGTGTAATCAATGACCGGATCTGCTCCCAGCGATTTGACCAATGCCAGATTGGTGGAGCTGCATACCCCCGTCACTTTTGCCCCAAAGTGCCTGGCAAGCTGTACTGCGGAAGTCCCGACCGCTCCGGAAGCTCCATAGATCAGTACGCTTTGTCCGCTTTGGATCTGACCTTTTCTCAGAAAATGCAGGGCTAACAGGCCTCCAAAGGGAACAGCCGCGGCTTGCTCATAGGTGACATGAGACGGTTTGCATGCCAGCACACTGTTTTCCGGCAAGCAGGTGTACTCGGCATACGCCCCAAACCGCGTAATGTTCAAGGCATACACCTGGTTCCCCTTGTGAAAGCGTGTGACCTCTGTGCCCACCGCTTCAACTTCTCCAGCCAACACCATCCCGAGGATAGCCTTTCTCGGTTTGGTAAAACCGATCACCAGTCCCATCGGGAGTCGCAATGCGAGAGGAACCTTGAACCCCCGGATGATACAGTCACTTGAGGTGACTGCTGTCGCATATATTCGTATCAATACTTCATTGTCCGAGGGCGCGGGTTTTTCCACCTCTTGGAGCTGAAGCACGTCCGGCGGTCCATATTTCGTGCAGACTATGGCTTTCATGAGTTCCCTCCAAGGGGAAGTAGGAATGTTGCTCTTCTTTCTTCCCAGCGGACAAGAAACGCTACAAGGAGCGGCGTGCTGCTTTCAAAAGCAGCTACGTTCGAGGGTTACATCATTGTCATGGAGATAGATAATGATGCTGAAGCCCGTGAAGCCCGTGTTGAAAGATATCGACGTGTGAGGCCTTCCATCGATTCCTCCTTGAGGCAAACTATGCTATACTATAGCTCAGGAGAAAAGACGATGGCACAGCAATTAGAGCCGGTTCCATTTGATGAGTTCCTCTCGCCTCATACTCCGCGCCGGGCGGACCTGCTGATCCGTGCAAGCGCTATTTACTCCATGGCCCAGGATCGCGCGGTCTACCAGGCTATTGCCATCCGCGATGAATGGATCGTGGCGGTCTCGCAGGACCCTCATGGCCTGGATGGGTTGATCGGCGCTGATACCCACGTCCTTGATGCCCCAGATTTGACTATCCTGCCGGCTTTCGAAGACACCCATAACCATCTCATTCTCGCGGCACAGAATGTGGGTCTGGTTCCTGTTGACCGGGCGCATACCCTTGCCGAATTCATCGACTTGATCAGACAACGCGCGATTCAGACTCCTCCAGGCACCTGGATCCAAACCTCTGCTGCCTGGCATGAGGTCAATCTGGCAGAGGGACGCCTGCCCACCGCGCCTGAACTCGATGAGGCGACGCGGGACCATCCGGTGCTGGTCAGGCGCGGTGGGCATGTGGTCGTCGCCAACTCCCTGGCGCTCACACTCGGGGGCATCACGCGGGAGACTCTCGACCCCCCGGGAGGCACCATCGTGCGCTTCCCTGATGGTACCCCCAATGGTGTCCTCATCGAGGCCCCGGCTTACGCACCCGTCATCGCACTGGTGCCGGCGATGACGCCTGAACAGCTGGTCGAGGGGTTGAGGCTGGCATGCCGAGAGTACAACGCCTACGGCATCGGAGCCGTCCGCGACCCATGGGTGATGCGCGAGCAGGTGCCGGTGTACCAGGCGCTGTGGGAACAAGGTGAGCTGACCGTGCGCAGCCGGCTCATGCTTGCACCTATGGCGGCGACGCTGGCGGAAAGGATGGCGATCATCGAGGGCTTTGGGGTGCGCAGTGGCTTTGGGGACGACCTCCTCAAGCTGTGGGGGCTCAAGTTCGGTCTGGACGGCGGGGCGGAAGGAGGCGCCCTCGACGAGCCCTACGTGAACAATCCTGGCTATCGAGGACATCTGCTCTGGAACCCTGACGACCTTCTGACCATCATCAACTTCGCGGTTCGTCGGGGTTGGAAGGTCGGCACCCATGCCATTGGTGATCGTGCGGTGCGCACGCTGCTGGATGTGTACGAACAGGTCATCACGGAGAATCCGGGCCTGGGCCCCGGCACGCTGGTGCTTGAGCATGGGTTCCTGGCTGATGCCGGGCAGAGAGCACGCGCCATCCGGCTTGGCATCCCGGTGACGATCCAGCACCCGCTGCTGTACACACTGGGTTCGGTGCTGCTCGATGGGTGGGGCGAGCAGCGCACCCGTGAGATCATGCCTGTGCGAGCCTGGCTAGAAGAAGGAGCTTCGCTCTCCGTCGGCACTGACTACCCGGTCAGCTCGTTCAATCCGCTGCTTGCGCTGTGGGGCATGGTGACCAGGGGTACACTGAAAGCCGGTATCCAGGGGCCTGAGTATGCCATCGACCAGTATACGGCTGTGCAACTGTACACTGTTGCTGGTGCGCAGCTCAACGGTGAGAGCCATCGACGGGGCGCACTCCAGCCTTGCAGGCTCGCTGACTTGGTGGCTTTCCGGTCGAACCCGATCACCTGTCCGATCGACGACCTCCCGTCGCTACGGCCCATCTTCACGATGGTGGGAGGTCGGGCAGTTTACGATCCCGAGGCCATGCTTGGCAAGTCATGAATTTTGCGTGATAGCGATAGCGTCCCAGCATTGCTTCACTTCACGGAAGGACCTTCTGGGATGTACTTTCGCCATCCGGGTCTGTTGCCGGCCCACCAGAGTTCATAGAACGCATCGGTACCAAGCGTGGGGATGAGCGCGCGGGCCAACTCTGCCACGGGTCCCGTCTGCCCCAGTTTCAACCAGTCGTCGACTCCTCCCAGAGAGGACATCCGCTCTGAGCCGAACAGCCGCTGTTTGGGATCCAGGAGGGTGAAGCGCAACACCGGTGTGTAGTGCGCGTGGCGCTCCTCCAGGGCTCGCAACTCCTCGGCAAGGCCCGGTCTCGATAGGCCGGGGATGTGCAGTTCGCTGACCAGCTCGTTGTAATCGGGGCCGATCTGCTCGTAGACCTCGATGCGGTTGCCCTTGACGGCGACCCGGTAGCGGCGCGCCGCGGGGTGCTGCTGCACCGCCGCCTCGACGGCCTCCACCTCCTCTGGCTGGATCAGTGCGGGGCGGTCTTTGACCAGGGAGACTACGCCGTTGACGCTCTCGCTGATCGTGTAGCCGGGTGGGATCTCCGTGACCGGTTCGCCTTGACTCTGGCCAGGGCGGCCAAAGTAATAGCGTGGCTTGCCGGTCCTGGACTGTCCCCGGTACAGCGTGTACGTCACGCCCTTGCGAGTGGTGTGGTTTACCGGCATGTTGATGCTCCTGGTTTCACCCCTCAACACGGTGTTGATGCCGCTTTAAAGCGGTGTGCGCCCACCTGGACACCTTCGCTCCAAGCTTTTTCTGCTTCTCCATATCGGCAGATCAGGCACTTCATGCCTGTTTCCTCCTGGTCTTAATTTTTGTACTATACCATAGAACACAGGAAATATGAGATGGACTCTGATTGCGACCTTACCCTATTCTTGATTGTTACGCAACCTTGCTGATATCAATGGTGGTACACTGAAAGTTTGTACTCTTTTCTCTCATCCTCGGTATCTTCAGATGCTCTTCTTGTTGTGCTTGCTTCTTGTTGTTCTTTCTCTCCAGACTCTTCTTGTCATGATGAAGCACGCGACGCTTGAGAAGATCGAGATCGGCTTGACCATACATACTCCTTTTAATCAGTTTGAGTCGATTCACCTGCCCCTCAACAGGACCATTACTCCAAACCAGAGTTAATCCCGCAATTACTGCATCTTTGTCTTGTTGCACTCCAGTCACGAAGGACTGAAAAGCTTGGAGATGACTGGCTTCCACTTTGTTCAGCCACTCCTCAAGCCGTTCTCCGCTGAGCTCACGCACCATTTGCAGAAATTCTTTGACCAGCTGATAGGCCGTTTCCAAGTCCGGGCTTGCCTGCCTCAACTGTCGGAGGGTCTCCTGCTCCTCTGCTTTCAAATCTTCTTCTTTGCGGAAAAAGAGCCAGGTGGCTTGGGGCGCGGAGAGAGCCAAGAGGGGATGGGGCTGGCTTTCGGTCTCTGAGCTTGCTGATGCAGAAGAGCGCCTGGAAGGAGAACTAACAAAGAGTTCCAGGGTAGCTAAACAGCGATAGATCGCCTTTGGTGACCCTTTGTAGCCTTTGGCTCTCAATTCTCTTTCCAATTGTGCGCCCGACCGACAACCCTGGTGCCAACGCTCCAAGAGGTAGGTCTTGTACGGGTCAAGGGGACTGGATCGAGGCTTACGCAGGCCAGAATAAGGGATGTCTCCCCTCTCTCGCCAGTGGCGAACGGTTCGCTCGGCCATGCCCACCACGGCAGCAATCTCAGCACTCTTCATTCCTTGATTTTGCAAAGCCGTGATCTGCTCATAACGAGCTTGGCGCTCAGCTTGACGAGCCTGTTGCGCACGTCTTTCGGCTCGCGTCCGCTGATAGCTTGGTAGCTCGCCTGAGGGTTGCTCAACTTGTTCAACGCCCGCTGCAGCCCCAACCTCTGCACGACGAAGTTGAGTGAGGCAGGAGGCGAGCAGAACCGAGACGCATCCAGCAAGATTCTTTACCAGATGCCAACGATCACTCACTTCTCTGGCTTGAGGCGCGCCTTTCTTAATTGCTGAGGCATATTCCGAGGAGCCATCGCGGCTAATCGTGTCAATCGTGGGATGCTTCTTCAACCAGGCTGAGACAGTCTCCACAGTGCGGTCAGGGAGCAAGTCTATGGGCAAACCTCGTTCCAAGTCACAGATCAGGGTTCCATAGCGTAATCGGCGTTTCCAAGCCCAGTCGTCGAGACCGATGACGCGTGGCTCGCACTTGGCAGGCGGTTCCGACTGATGAACCAGACGCAAGATCGTATCTCGACTCCCGCTGAAGCCGAGCTCGCTTCCCAGATCTGCGCCAGCTTGGCCTCCTTCTTTGAGGCCAAGCTGGCGAAGCGCTTCTTGCAACCGTTTGGTGCGCTGAGCGTGAGGACGGCAGAGATCGGGAAGTCGTTCCACGAAAATCTTTTGGGCACAGGTACTCCTTTTACAGAAAAAACGACGCACATGCAGAATGAGAAGGATGGGACGCCCAACGGTGGGAAGATCGCGTAGTGTCCGTGTATAGCGACTTTGAATGCGCGAAGATACGGTTCCACATGAGGGACAAGAAGCGGTTGGGGATGTCGTACGTAGGGTGAGGATGATCTCCTCAGCTACCTCTACTCCTTCCACCTGGACGTTGGAAAGGTCTGGAAAAATGATCATACGATGTCTTTTAGTCCTCGAAAAAGTTGGCAAGAGTGAAAAAATGTTCAATCTTTTACTATACCACAGAGCTGATCAGCAAGGTTGCGTAACAATC
>Ga0209647_1003429_pt1 | contig 12260 bp, 13 predicted proteins | sample GraSoi_2013_60cm_FD_185827 | JGI IMG/M metagenome (GOLD analysis project Ga0209647, IMG submission 185827) | Grasslands soil microbial communities from the Angelo Coastal Reserve, California, USA - Sample 9_17_2013_60cm (SPAdes) (version 2) | ecosystem: Environmental > Terrestrial > Soil >... | reverse complement strand
CCCGCCAGGTCAATTGGATCCAGTTTAGCTAAGGATATCCCTGTCTCTCAGTCTGGCACGCTTCAGTGTCTGCCTGAACGGAAAGCCCTCACGGGGTGAAATCACCAACTGAGGAGGTTCTCTTGGATACACATGTCGATCTGGGCAAGGCCCGTTCGTAGTGAAGGCGAGAGGCGGGAAGTGCCTGCCCTCACGAGGAGGAACACCATGACGCAGTACCTGTTGTCCGCCCACAGCGTCGAGGGCGAGGTCCGCGACCCCATGACCGTCGAAGCGATGCAGCAGTCCTATAAGCAGGTCAGCACCCTCGAAGCGGAGATGAAGGCGGCCGGCGCCTGGGTCTTCGCCGGCCGCCTGCACGACCCCGCCACCGCCACCGTCGTGCGCGTGTCCGACGGCGAGGTGCTGACCACCGACGGCCCCTTTGTGGAGTCGAAGGAACACCTCGGCGGCTTCTACATCATCGAGGCCGAGGACCTCGACGCCGCGCTCGCCTGGGCATCGAAGGTGAGCAGTGCCGTTAAGGCGCCGATCGAGGTCCGTCCGTTCGCGTTCACCGGTGAGGCGGACGCTGCCGCTTACGACCGCCTTGCCCAGGCGTAGGATGAACCCGAGGCCGGACAGCGTGCACGACGGCGGCGCCGCAACGAACCTGGACGAGACCGCGATCGGCCGGATCTTCCGCGAGGAGTCCGGCCGATCAGTGGCTGCCCTGATCCGCGTCTTCCGTGACATCGACGTCGCCGAGGACGCGGTGCAGGAGGCGTTCGCAGTTGCCCTGCGCAAGTGGCCAGGTGACGGTCTGCCACCCAACCCGGGTGGCTGGATCACCACGACCGCCCGCACGCGTGCCATCGACCGCCTGCGCCGCGCGGCGCGTGAACGGGAACTGCTCAGCGAGGTGGCGGTGCTCTTGCCCGCCACCGACGATCCCGACCTGCCCGAGGAGGTGGGACCCGTGGAGGACGACCGGCTGCGCCTCATCTTTACCTGCTGCCACCCGGCACTCGCCACGGAAGCGCAGGTGGCGCTCACCCTCCGACTGCTCGGCGGCCTGTCGACCACGGAGGTCGCCAGATCCTTCCTGGTGGCCGAGCCGACGATGGCGTGGCGCAACGTCTAGTGCGTGCCAAGCGCAAGATCAAAGCCGCCCGCATTCCCTACCGCGTGCCTGAGGGTCACGAGCTGCCCGATCGCCTATGTCCTGTACTGGCCGTCCTCTACCTGATCTACAACGTCGGGCTGACCAGCCAAGCCGAACCGAGTCTCTGCGCAGAGGCGATCCGGCTGGCACGGCTCCTGGCAATGCTTATGCCCGACGAGCCAGAGGTGGCCGGCCTGCTGGCGCTGTTGCTCCTGACTGAGTCCCGTCGCGCATCGCGCACGCGGCCCGACGGCTCCCTGGTGCTGCTCGGCGAGCAGAACCGCAGACGATGGGATCGGTCCTTGATCGAAGAGGGGCAGGCGATTGTCCGCTGGTGCCTTCGCCGCAACCTCCCCGGTGTGTATCAGCTCCAGGCTGCCATCAACGCCGTGCATGCGGACGCTGCATCAGTCAAGCAGACCGATTGGTCGCAGATTGTCGCCCTGTACGACCAATTACTTGTGGTCGCCCCTACGCCGGTCGTGGCCCTCAACCGCGCCATCGCCATTGGCGAGGTGCAGGGACCCGCCGCTGCGCTGGCGCTAGTGGACGAGTTGGACTTGGACACCTACCACCCGTTCCACGCCACGCGAGCCGATCTGCTGCGGCGGCTGGGCCGGAACAGCGAGGCCACGGCCGCCTACGAGCGTGCCGCCGCCATGGCGCCGACGGACGCCGAGCGGGACTTCCTCAAGCTCGGTGGCCGAGCTGCGCGTTGAGCGAACCGTTGACTTCGCGTACCCGTAGGCTCCGACCCACCATCCTATCCCGGGCGAATACGCCAGCAGGGCGCTGTCGACAAATCTGTTGGCGCTAGCCACGCGAGCAACGGCTTGAACGCCCCGCCACCCGCCACCCAGTCGCGCGCTCAGAGGCTGTTGACGTCCTGGGTGACGTCTCGTGCAATGCATTTGCCCTCACACCCTGCGCACCCCTCCCGACGGGCAAATGGATAAAGTCGAGCTCAGAGACCGTCTGAAACGGGTACTCAACGGGGAGGCAGCGGCATCGGTTCGGCTGCGGAGCCTGATCCCCGCCACCTCGCTCACCGCGCACCGACCTCCTCGCGGACGCGGAGGGGGAGCGTTGGCGGCAGCAGTTAGGTGCCGCCGAAGGATACCGGCACTGGCCGCCCGCGCCGGCACCGCCAGCGCACGCTCGTCAACGCCATCCTGTCTCTGTCTATGCTCCGCAGCGGCGGCGCCCTGCTACCTGGGCGAGTGCTGCTGCGCGACCTCCTGTGCTGGCAGACTGTCTCTCACTCGTTGCGCAATTCGCACGTGGCGCCGGGCTGGCACCTGGGAGCGGATCCAAACGGCCCTGCTGCTGCGCTGTCGCCTGCGCGTGCAGCGCGGCCGCGACGGGGGAGCCGAGTGCCGCCAGCAGCGAGAGCCAATCGGTCAAGACTACCGGCGTGGGCAGCGTGCGCGGGTAGGACGGATGACGGAGCCAAGCAATTGGTCGGGCGCAGGCGCCACGTCCTCGTGGACACCGAGGGCCTCGTCATCGCGCTCGCTGTCGAGCCGGCCAACAGCATTGGGCGAGCTGGACGGCGACGGCATCAAGCGGGTGCTCGACGACTGGATCCTGGCTCAGCTGCCGCGCATGCAGCTGCTCAGGCTGGATGCGGGCTATAACGGCCGCGGCAAGGGAGAGAGGGCAGGGACTGGGTCGAGCGCACCCTCGGCTGGCGGGTCGAGACGGTCAAAGCCGTGCACCGCTACAAACGCTAGTGGGTGCCTACGTGCCTAGCGCACGGGTGGCGACATGAACTCGGCCGCGGGCACACCCAGCAACCCACAGACCCGCCGCGTGTCCTCGCGGTGCTGTGGCGTCCACTTCGCATATTCGAGGCACCACAGCAATTGGTAGAGGAGACGGCGCTGCGGATACTGCGGGGAGACGGCGCGCAGCGCCGTATATGCCTCGCCGAAGCCCGGCCCCATCATGCCGCGCCAGAACTCTATCCGCGCCAGGTCGGACTCTGGGCAGCCGGCCCACGCGTTATCGAAGTCCACGATGCCGGCGAGCTTCCAAACACCCTGTTCCTGGCTGAAGAGAATGTTGTTGGGGTTGAGGTCCTCGTGTGTCAGGCCCGGCGACACGTCGGTGAAGGCGGCGGCATATTCCTGCACTAGGGCGATGTAGCGCTCGGCGAGCCGGGAATCGTGGATGCGGCGGCGTGCCCGCACGAAGAGCGCCTGCGTATATGATGAGCCGAAGGGCAGGGTCGCATCCGCCGCCAGCTCGCCGAATTCCGCGAAGGGAATATTGTGGATGCGCGCCACCGCGTCGCCCAGCTGGCGATAGGCCTGCTCGAGCTGTGCGGCATCGAGCGTAGGCCAGACCTCGTTCCAGCGCTTGCCCTGCAGACGGGTCGCCACCATGTAGCGCCAGGGATACTGCCGGTACGAGACATCCACCGCCACCACACCGAAGACGGGCACCGTCGTGTGGGTGCGCACGAGCCGGGCGATAGCCGCCATACGGTCAAACGGACAGGCGACGGGGGCGCGCGGCCCCGCCAGCTTGACGATGACCTCCAGCGCTGGCTGCTCCAGCCGGGCCAGCAGCACCACGTAGTCCTCGGCGCGCGTCTGGTACGTCGTGTCGGCGATGCGGCAGGCCGGACCGAAGGTCTGGCGCAGGATCGTCAGGAGAGCGGCTTCATCCTGAGGTGAGAGCGTCGGGTTGAACATGTTCTCATCTTCTACCTGCGCGGGGGCGCGGGCCTGCGTTACCCTTGTGTCATGCCGTAACGGACGTTCAGAGTGGTAGCGGAACACGCGGCGAGCGAACTACCTATAGGTATCAACGGACGAAGGTGACACCCGTCATTGCAGAAAACACGCTGAACGCGTCGCGTCTGCTACTGTCTGTGTGGACGGACCGCGGCCAGCGGGGGATGATGCCACGTCAAGCCAGGGAAACGTCGAGTGGTCGCGGCGTGGGCCGGCGCCCTTAGCGCACATGGGAGGCGGCGAGAGTGAACACGCAAGCCATCCTGAGCGAGACGGCCTATCGTCCGTATCCACTGGCCAGCGGACCGTGGATCATGACGCAGGCGTGGCACACCTTGCTCTTCGCGCATTGGCCGCTGCCAGCGGCGGCGCTGCGCCCGCTCGTGCCGGCGGCGTTGCCGCTCGATACCTTCGAGGGACAGGCCTGGGTTGGTGTCGTGCCGTTCACCATGAGCGACGTGAGCCTGCGGTTCGTGCCGCCGCCGCCAGGGCTTTCGGCGTTTCCCGAGGTCAACCTCCGCACCTATGTCACGCTGGACGGCCGCCCCGGCGTTTATTTCTTCAGTCTGGACGCGACCAATCCGCTGGCGGTGTGGGGCGCGCGCCGCGTCTTCCACCTGCCCTACTACCATGCCCGCATGGCGGTGCGTGCCAGTGCGGCCGGCGTTGCCTATGCCAGCCGGCGCACACAGTACAAAGCGCCCGCCGAGCTGCTCCTGCGCTACCGTCCCACCGGGCCGGCCAGCGGTCCACGCCCCGGCACGCTTGCGCACTTCCTCACCGAGCGCTACTGCCTCTACACTACGCACCGCGAGCGCGTCTATTGCTGCGAGGTCCAGCATGGGCAGTGGCCGCTGCAGCCGGCGGAGGCGGAGCTCGAGGCCAACACGCTGGCGCTGGCGGTGGGCATCCAGCTGCCAGCGGTCGCGCCGCTGCTGCACTACGCCGCGCTGCAAGAGGTGCTGGTCTGGCCCCCGCGCCGCATCGCCGGCTAAGCACGTCCGTTACAGTACGGTGGCGCCACTCCCGCATCCGCGTGATGCATGGTCTGGCAGCGCGTGCAGCGGCGCACTTCTATTAGGCATGCGGGCGTTGTAGGATATCTGAGCCGGTCCACGTCAACTGTGAGCGCATCGGTCGCGATCGGGAGGTGGCGATGAGGCGAGAACCGAACGTTCGTGTCAGAGGCGCCGTTGTGATTGTCGGCAGTGTATTGGTCATCGTCCCTCTGATTATATACCTTGCGGGTGGACCCTATTGGATGCCAAGACTAACCCTACTGTTTTATCTGGCCTTGATTGGGGTGATGTGGCTGATGTGGAAGTACTTCTAGCGCACAGAGCAGCGCTCCAAGTCCAGTGTAATGTGATGCTTGCAACACGCAGCCACCTGAGCCCTACGCACGAGGAGGATGCATGAGCGTCTCGAACGAGCGTGCTCCCGTTCGCTATGGGCTGATCATCGGTGCGGCCTGCGCGTTCTGCGGCCTTGGATGTGTCCTCCTAGGATCGATTGCCGAAGGTGGAGGTAGTGTTGACCGTGGCTGGAGTCTAGCTGCGTGCATCGTGTTCCTCATCTTCCTTTGGCTCATGGGCGAAGCAGGATACATCTCCGCCAGGCAAACGGGGCGTACAGAGTCGGGCATCATCGCGGGTGCCATTGCGGGGTTGCTCGGAGGAATTGGTCTAGGACTAATTACCCCACTGATGGCACGTCAGGCGCCGTTGTTCCAGCACCCACGCGGCTCAGATGTCTTTGGTGATGTAGTGGCGATACTGATAGTGACGGTATTGATCGCCCTGATGGGAGCGGGGACTGGTGTGGTCCTGGGTGCGCTGGGAGCATCTATCGGCAAGTCGCGTTACCGCGCGGTTCAAGCCTCAACATCACGCCCGGAGCAGAGCCAGCCGCGCCCGCCTGCCTATCCGAATAGCACGACTGATGGACGCGATTCGGAGTAACGAGCGGGCACTGCGAACTCGCGGTAATCGGGGACGCTGACGAGTAAACGTGTGGCGCTTCGATCCGTGTGGCATCCCTCTCCGGGCCTGACAGGGTCAGAGGTGAGGTCGCCCCTCCGCTCTCCTGCCTCTAACACTGCCTTAACCTTGGCTGGCCGCTGGCTTAATCCTGCGCCTGTACGCTGCCTATGCCACATCAAGCTCTACCGGCGTGGCCCAGGTTGTCGGCAAGTGGCTACCTCTCTTCCCTCAGCAGTGGGAAGGGGGCGAGGGGTGAGGACTTGAGGCGAGGTGTAAAATGGATGAGGCAGTGATCGCGGCGGCCGGACCAGCGCACGTAGACTTCGCGGAAGAGCTACGCGCGCAGGGTCTGCAGCGCGGCATGACCATCGCCGACGGGCGCGGCGGCGCGCTCTGGCTGGACCTGGCGAGCCCCGGCATCAGCCGGCTGGCGGAGGCGCTCCTGCGCCTGATGAGCGGGCAGGTGCCGCCCGGCGCCACCGTCCTCAAAGTGACGGTCGGCGCCGAGGTCTATCTCGCCAGCTGGCGCGAGGGTGGGGACGGCGAGGAGACGCTGCAACTGGCGAAGCTCTTCGATCCCGGCGAGCGTGTGGCGCTCTCGCGCACCACCGCCGAGACCGTCGCGTCGCTGCTCGCACTTGCCGCCCGCCAGGCCGCGCTCTCGTAGCAGGCGCTCCTTCGATCGCCGATGCCGCGGCAGGCAATACTCCGGCGGCAAGCGACGCGTATGCGCGCGGCGCGCCAGGCTGGCGGCTCAGTTGAGACCGGGAGGTGGGGTAGATGGCGCAGTCGTCAGCAGGCAATGACCAGACGCAAGGCGCACGCCGGCAGCGCTATTCGTTGTGGCAGCGTCTGCGCGCCGGGCTGTATGGCCGCCTGTCGCTCTTCGTCGAGTCGCTCGTCGCGGTCGGTTTACTGCTGCTCGTCCTCCTGCTGGATGTCACCTACCTGCTCCAGAATCACTACTCGGCGGACCTTGCCAGAGCCTTGGTGGACACCATCTCGCTGCTGGCGCTGCAGGGCCAGAGCATCATCGGCCACGACAGCGGCGCCCAGTTGCTGCTCGTCGCTAACGTCCTCTTTTCGGTGCTCTTTGCGCAGAGCCTGCTCAATTCCGCCCGTGTGCTCTTCCGCCAGCGCCCCGTTGCCAACAAGCAGCTGGGCCTGGCGGCGACGCTGAGCGACCATGTCATCGTCTGTGGGCTGGGGCGCGTCGGCCTGCGTGTCATCACGCGGCTGGTAGAGGCAGGTTGTCCTTGCGTCGCCATCGAGCGCGACTGGACGAACGAGCTGGTCCCGCGGGTGCTGGATCTGCGTGTGCCGGTGCTCGAAGGCGACGCGCGCGAGCCGTTGCTGCTGCGCCGGGCTGGCATTAACCGCGCGCGCGCCATCATCGCCTGCATCGACGGCGACCTGGTGGATGTCGAGATCGCACTGGCCGCGCGCGCCGAAAAGCCCGCCATTCGCGTCATCGTGCGCGCCTTCAGCGAGGAGTTCGACCGCGGCCTGGAGCATAGCTTTGGCCCCAACTCGGCGTTCAGCACCTCCGGCCTCGCCGCGCCGACCTTTGCCGCTGCCACCATCAGCCGCGGCCTCGACCACGTGGTGCCGCTGGATGACCAGCTGATGGGCGTCGCGCAGCTCGTGGCGCCGGCAGGCAGCCAGCTGCCCGCAACAGCGGACGCGCTGGAGGCGCGCTTTGGCGTGCGCCTGCTCGAGGTGCGCGCTGCTGGCCGCAGCGCCAAACGCGAGGGCTCCATCGCGCCCGGGAGCCGCCTGGTGGCCATCGGCCCGCTGCCGGCGCTGGAATGGCTGGCAGCGGCGTGCGCGTTCCAGCCTGTCGCTGGCCATCCAGCCCTAGCGCAGACCGTACAGGCCGTGCAGGCCGTGCAGGCCGTACAGGCGCCGCAAGGCGTCCAGGGCAGCCCGCTCGTCATCGTCTGCGGGCTGGGCAAGGTTGGCTATCGTGTCGTGTGGCTGCTACGCTTGCAGCGCCCAGACCTGCTCATTCGCGTGGTTTATCGTGAAGACGACAAGAAGTCCTTCACCAAGCGGGTAGCCCAACTTGGAGGCGTCGCGTTGATCCGCCGCGATGCGCGCGACGCCGACACGCTGAACGAGGCGGGCCTCCAACACGCCGTCGCCGTCGCCGCCGTGACCTCGGACGATCTGACGAACCTGCAGATCGGCCTGGAGGTGCGGCGCAACCGCCCCGATGCGCATGTGGTGTTGCGCGTCTTCAGCGACTCCTTGGCAGACAAGCTGGCCGACCTCTTCGCCATCCACACCGCCTACAGCACCTCCGATCTGGCCAGCCCGACCCTGGCGGCCGCCGCGGTGCTCGGCAACGTCGAGCATGCCTTCTTCGTCGGCGGCCGGCTCTACGCGCTACAGCGGCTGAAAGTGAGCACCGGCGACGGGCTGAGCGGCAACACGATGGCGGCGATCCGCGCGCGCTACCAGATCACCGTCATGCAGCTGCGGCGCAGCCAGGTGGCGTATTTCTTCCCGTCGGCGCAAGACGTTGCCACACCGGGTGACGAGTTGGCGGTCATCGCGCCCATTGCCACGCTGGGCAAGCTCCGCGCCAACTAGCCTCGCCTTCGGCACAGCCTCTTCCGCCCCCACAGGTGAGCGCCCTCACTCGCTGTGGCGCTGGCAGCGGGAAATATGCGCCACGACGGCAAGACGCGCACCGTTTCCTGATGTTCGGTGAGAAGTCGTGCGATGGCAGGCTCCATGCGATGTACTGTTGCCAAGCGCGCCGACAGCCGGTGTGTGTGTGGCCGGTCGCGACTTGATGAGAAAGGAAGCAGCACATGCCCAACCCCATCGTCCACTGGGAGATCGTCTCGCCCGAGCGAGGAGTGCAGCTGCAAGAGTTCTATGCCAACCTCTTCGGCTGGAAGATCAAGACGGAGAATCCCTTCAATTACGGCCTGGTGAATACGCAGTCTAGCCTGGGCATCAACGGCGCCGTCGGGCCAGGCGAGGGTCCGCGGCGTGTAACGCTCTATGCCCAGGTGGATGACCTACAGGCCTATCTCGACAGGGCGGAGAGCCTCGGCGCCACAGTCTTGATGCCCGTTACCGAGATTTCGGGCGTCATAACGATTGCGCTGTTCTGCGATCCTGACGGCAACGTCTTCGGTCTCATGCAGAACAACGCCTAGCCTGGCGGTGAGGAGCGGCATCTCTCCGGCATCGTAGCGCGCCCGCGGGGAAAGGAACACCCCATTGAAACAGCCACTGAGCGTTGTCGGCATGGCCGTTCAGGTACGCGTCGGCGACGTCAGCGCTGCCGGCCAGTGGTACGAGCGTCTCTTAGGCCGCCCGCCGGATCGCACGCCGCACCCCACCCTCTGGGAGTGGGAGCTGCTGCCGATGTGCTACCTCCAGCTCGTGGCCGGCGAGCCGCGCCCCGGCTCCATGCGCGTCCGGCTCGGCGTCGCCGATCTCGCGGACGAGCGCGAGCGCCTGCAGGAAGCGCTGGGCCTGGCGATCTCGCCTGTCGAGCGCATCGAAGGCAGTGCCATATGGTGCGATTTCGACGACCCCTTCGGCAATCACCTTGGGCTGTTTGAGGATTTGGCCGATCGGACCCTGCTCGCTTAACCTGTGGCATCCAGACCCGAGGGAGCGCGCGCAATGCGTGAGCGCGCGCCGCGCCGTGCATGCGCGCAGCCGTGGCGCACCAGGCCGCATATCGTCTGGCAAAGGCGAGCGGCATGGATGTTGCGCACTCATCATGCTGTGGGAGCATTTCCCATGACCGTACGGAGTCTCCGGTGCATGCAAAGGCGCGCCGGTCTGGCCCCACGTACAGGAGGAAGACCATGAACGACGAGTATACTCGCCGCCAGGATCAAGATTACTACGACGACGCTGACGAGCGCACCGAAGAGGATCTGCGGGCCCGCGGTGACAAGAACTCCGTCAAGGGCAAGATGAATGAGGCCTCCGGCAAGGTGCAGGAGGAGTTCGGCGACCTGACCGACAACGAGCGCATGCAGGCCGAGGGCAAGATGAAGCAGTGGCAGGGCAAGGCGCAGAAGGACCTCGGCGATATCGAGCGCGACCTGGACGACGACAACCTGTAAACTGACCACGCGCTTTCACTCGTGCCGCCCCCGCTCCAGCCCCATCGGCTCGGCGGGGGCGGCGTTTTGTCTCCCATGTGGCGATCACCGGCACGGCCGGTATGCTGCTTGCACACTTTCCCCCCAGAATGGTAGGCTGTGCTGAAGAACATTGGCGAACGTGGCGGTAGCAACACACCGTCATTCGTGAGCTGTGGCGCCTGCATACCTGCGCATCGGCGCCCACGCGAGCGCAGCGTATCACCGCGGTCCCCTGCGGCTGCGGGCGCGATGCTTCGTGCACATCACCTGCCACCGGCGGAACGCACCGCGGGCCGCAGCGTCGCGGCGCCCGGATGCCACATCAATGATGAGGGAGACTTTGTATGCCAGGAACCGCAGCGCTCGAAGCCTGGGTGGAGGAGTGCGCGCGCCTCACTCGTCCCGACCAGATCGTTTGGATCACCGGGTCCGAGCAGGAATATGAGGGGCTGATCGCGGGCATGCTCGCGGACGGCTCGATGACCCGTCTCAATGAATCGGCCTATCCCAACTCCTATCTCTATCGCAGCGATCCGACCGACGTGGCCCGCACCGAGGAGCTGACGTATATCTGCACCGAGCGCGAGGAAGACGCCGGCCCGAACAATAACTGGATGTCGCCTCGCGAGGCCAAAGAGAAGGTGCGCCCACTCTTCGAGGGCTGTATGCGCGGGCGCACGATGTACGCCGTGCCCTATCTGATGGGCCCTGCCGGCTCGCCGCACGCCAAGGTGGGTGTCGAGATCACCGACAGCCCCTATGTCGTCGCTAACATGCGCATCACGACGCGCATTGGCCAGATCGCGCTCGACACCCTCGCGGAGAATGGCGGCGAGTTCATCCCTGGCCTGCACTCCATCGGCGACCTTGACCCCGACCGCCGCTATATCCTGCATTTCCCGGAAGAGAAGCTGATCTGGAGCATCGGCTCCGGCTATGGGGGCAACGCGCTGCTCGGGAAGAAGTGCCTCGCACTGCGCCTCGCCAGCTGGATGGGCTGGAAAGAAGGCTGGATGGCCGAGCACATGCTGATCCTCGGCCTGGAAGATCCCGACGGCAACGTGACATATATGGCCGGTGCCTTCCCCAGCGCCAGCGGCAAGACCAACCTCGCCATGCTCGTCTCGCCGCTGGCGGATCGCGGCTGGCGGGTCTGGACGGTCGGTGACGATATTGCCTGGCTGCGCCCGGGACCGGACGGGCGGCTCTGGGCCGTGAACCCGGAGAACGGCTTCTTTGGCGTCGCGCCCGGCACTGGCCCGGATACCAATCCCAACGCCATGACCACGCTCTCGAAGAACTCGATCTTCACCAATGTCGGCCTGACGCCGGACCGCCTCCCCTGGTGGCCTGGCATCAACCCAGACGAGAAGGAGCCGCCCGCCGGCACGATCAACTGGCTCGGCCACCCCAAGGAGCAAGAGCCGGACGTGCCTGTCGCGCATCCCAACTCGCGCTTCACCTCGCCCGCCAGCCAGTGCCCCTCGATCTCGCCGCACTGGGAGGATCCGCAGGGCGTGCCGATCTCGGCCTTCATCTTCGGCGGGCGGCGCGCGCGGGTCGCGCCACTGGTCTACCAGGCGTTCAACTGGCAGCACGGCGTCTTCGTGGGCGCTGGCATGGGCTCGGAGACGACGGCGGCGGCCACCGGCGAGGTGGGCGTTGTGCGGCGCGACCCGATGGCGATGCTGCCGTTCTGCGGCTACAACATGGCTGACTACTGGAGCCACTGGCTGACGATGGGCGCACAGATCGCGCACCCGCCAGCCGTCTTCCACGTCAACTGGTTCCGCAAGGGCAGCGACGGGACGTTCCTGTGGCCGGGCTTTGGCCAGAATGCACGCGTATTGATGTGGATGCACGACCGCATCCACGGCACGGGACGCGCGCGCGAGACGCCCATCGGCTACGTGCCCACGCCCGACGCACTGGACCTGTCTGGCCTCGATCTCGCGCCTGAGACGGTCGAGCAGCTGCTGGCAATCGACAAGCACGACTGGCTGGGCGAGTGGGGTGACCAGGCCCCGTTCTTCAATCAGTTCGGCCAGCGCCTGCCTGCCGCCATCGCGCGGGAGCATCTTGAGCTCAGGGCGCGTCTGGACGCGCTGCCAGGCTAGGGACTCATCGTGTGCCGGAGCCGTCACGCGTTGGCGGAGACGGTTTCCGGCGCGAGCACGCCGAGCTGCGCCGCGATGTTGCCCAGCACCGTGGCCAGCGCATCGGTGTGGACGGGCGTGCCGACGGTGATGCGGAAGTGGCGGGCCAGATCGGG
>Ga0209647_1003426_pt1 | contig 12271 bp, 10 predicted proteins | sample GraSoi_2013_60cm_FD_185827 | JGI IMG/M metagenome (GOLD analysis project Ga0209647, IMG submission 185827) | Grasslands soil microbial communities from the Angelo Coastal Reserve, California, USA - Sample 9_17_2013_60cm (SPAdes) (version 2) | ecosystem: Environmental > Terrestrial > Soil >... | reverse complement strand
TGAGGACGACGAGAAACGGGATGATATAGCCAAGCCCGCCGGTAAGTATGCTCATGAGTTCCGTTCCACTGCCTTAAATCAAATCGCCCGCGCCCGGCCGTCCCCAGCGACTAGCCCGGCGGCAACCTCGCGCGCCTCTTTGTCGAAATTGTGAACATCGTCCAGCGTTGCGAGGCCGGTGTCGTCGAACGATGCCAGCGTGCGCTCGACCAGCCGCGCGATATCGAGAAAGCCGATCGCCCGATCGAGGAATGCCTGCACGGCGATCTCATTGGCCGCATTGAGGATAGTTGGGCATCCGCCGCCCTGTTGCAAGGCGGCGCGGGCCAGGCGGAGAGCCGGGAAGCGTTGCGCGTCGGGCGCCGCGAAGGTGAGCCGGCCGAGCGCGGCAAGATCGAGATTCGCCGTCGGGGCCGCCATCCGTCCCGGCCAGGCCAGCGTATGGGCGATCGGCGTGCGCATGTCCGGCGTGCCGAGCTGGGCGAGCACCGAGCCGTCGCGATAGACGACCATGCCATGCACGATCGACTGGTGGTTGATCAGGATCTCGATCTGCGTCTCGGGCAGGCCGAAAAGGTGATGTGCCTCGATCAGCTCGAGTCCCTTGTTCATCATGGTCGCCGAATCGACCGAGATCTTGGGGCCCATGCTCCAATTCGGGTGCTTGATCGCCTGCTCGGGCGTCACGTGGCCCATGGCGTCGAACGGCAGCTCGCGGAAGGGACCGCCGCTGCCGGTCAGGACGATGCGGTCGATCGCCGCCAGGTGCTTACCCTCGAAGACCTGGAAGATGGCGTTGTGCTCGCTGTCGACGGGCAGCAGCGTGGCACCGTGCCGCTTGACCTCGTCCATGAAGAGCGCGCCGGCACAGACCAGCACCTCCTTGTTGGCAAGGGCGACGATGGCGCCGCGGCGGATCGCCGCCAGGGTCGGCGCCAGGCCGGCGGCGCCGACGATCGCCGCCATCACCCATTCGGCCGGACGGCTGGCCGCCTCGATCACCGAATCGGCGCCGGCCGCGGCCTCGACGGCGCTGCCGGCGAGCGCCGCCTTGAGCGCACCATAGAGGCTGGGATCGGCGATCACGGCATGGCGCGCCCCGAGTCTCCGCGCCTGAGCCGCGAGTAGCTCGACATTGCGGTGCGCGGTCAGGGCCTCGACGACGAAATCGTCCTTCTGCCGCTCGATCAGATCGATGGTGTTGCAGCCGACCGAGCCAGTGCTGCCGAGCACCGTGACACGGCGGGGGGCGTTGTCAGTCATCGCCATATCGGTCATCGCCCTGTCGATCATCGCCATGTCAGCACACTCTCGCCGCCGCACAGGGTGAGGAGCGCCACGGCAGGGATCACCGTGAGCATGCCGTCGAGGCGATCGAGAAGACCGCCATGACCGGGAATGAGGCCGCTCGAATCCTTGACGCCGAAATGCCGCTTGGCGATCGATTCGGCGAGGTCGCCCATTTGCGCGACGACGGCGAGCAGGCCGCTCAGCAGCGCCAGCGCGCCGATATGGGGCGAGGCGACGAGCAGGCCGGTGACGGCGCCGACCGCGGCGGCGCAGACGACGCCGCCGAGCAGGCCCGACCACGTCTTGTTTGGGCTGAAACGCGGCGCCAGGCGCAGGCCGCCGAACGTCCGTCCGGCAGCGAAGGCGCCGGTATCGGTCGCCCACACGACGGCGAGGATCCATAGCGTCGTCGCCCAGCCGGCGCGCGGATCGAGGGCCAGCCAGATCAGCGCGATCGACGGCAGCGCGATCCACAACATGCCGGCGCCGACCAGCAGCGCCTGGAAGCGGCCGCGACTCAGCACGCCGACCGCGGCGCTGCCGAGGACGGCGATGGCGAGCGCCGGGCGCGGCCAGCCAAGCGTCGCGGCGACCACGCCGGCGACCACCACCACGACGATCGCGGCGATGATCGACGTATCGCCCTCCCGCCTCGTGCGGCACAGCCGGCCCCATTCCCAGGCCATCAACCCAGCGGCGACCGCGACGACGACGGATAGCAGCGGCGGGCCCCACCAGGCGGCGGCGAGGCCGATAGGTGCCAGCACCAGCGCCGAGACGGTGCGCTGCCGCAGCGCGCCGGCCGAGCGGACCGGCGCGTCGGTACCGCGGTCGACGCGGCTATCAGCGCGAGCCAACGGACGCGCCGTATCGACGATCGCGACCATGGAAATCCTGTACCGCCTTCTCGAGGTCGCTCTTGGCAAAATCGGGCCACAGCGTGTCGGTGAAGCTGAACTCCGCATAGGCCGTTTGCCAGAGCAGGAAATTGCTGATCCGCTGCTCGCCGCTGGTGCGGATGACGAGATCGGGATCGGGCATGTCGGCGGTCAGCAGATGCTCGCCGACCAGCATCTCGTCGATCGCATCGGGATCGAGCCGGCCGGCGGCCACCTGGTGCGCGAGGGCGCGCGCCGCCGCCGCGATCTCGTCGCGGCCGCCATAGGACAGCGCGATGGTCAGCTGCAGCCCGGTATTGTCGCGCGTCAGCGCCTCACCGTTCTCGATCAGCGTGACGATGTCGGGGGCGAGGCGCGTACGCTGGCCGATGACGCGCAGGCGCACGCCGTTGCGGTGGATCTCGGCGATCTCGCCGCGCAGATAATGGCGCAGCAGCCCCATCAACCCGTCGATCTCGGGAAGCGGCCGCTTCCAGTTCTCCGAGGAGAAGCCGAACAGCGTCAGATAGCCGATGCCGAGCTCGGCTGCCGCCTTCACCGTGCGGCGGACCGCCTCGGCGCCGGTGCGGTGCCCGGCGATCCGAGGCAGGCCGCGCGCGGTCGCCCATCGCCCGTTGCCGTCCATGATGATGGCGACATGCGTCGGCGGTGCCGGCGGGGAGACGTGCGGCTGATTGTCCATCCGCGTCAGACCTGCAGGATCTCTTCGTCTTTTTTTGCCAAGGTGTCGTCGATCTTCTTGATGTACTCGTCGGTCAACGCCTGGATGTCGTGCTGCAGCTTGCGGTGCTGATCCTGCGAGATGTCGCCGTCCTTTTCCTTTTTCTTGAGCGGATCGAGCCCGTCGCGGCGCACGTTGCGGACATGGATGCGCGCCTGCTCGGCGTATTTCGCCGCCACCTTGGTGAGCTCGCGCCTGCGATCCTCGGTAAGGTCGGGGATCGGCACCCGGATGGTTTGGCCCTCGGTCTGCGGGTTGAGGCCGAGCCCGGCCTCACGAATTCCCTTGTCGACGGCCTTCGCCATCGAACGGTCATAGACCTGGACGACGATGAGGCGAGGCTCCGGAACACTGACCGACCCGAGCTGTTTGAGCGACATCATGTTGCCGTAGGCCTCGACCTGGACCGGATCGAGCAGGCTGGCCGAGGCGCGGCCGGTGCGCAGCCCGGAGAATTCCTTGCGCAACGCCTCGAAGGCGCCCTCCATCCGCCGCCGCAGATCCTTGAGCAATGCCTCCTCGACCATCCCTCAGCTCTCCTCCGTGATGATGGTAAACAGCCCCTTGCCGCTCACAACATCGGCGAAGCCGCCCGGATTGTGAATGGAAAAAACCAGAATCGGTATCCGGTTCTCGCGCGCCAACGAGATCGCCGAGGCGTCCATGACCTGAAGATCGCGGGACAGCACGTCGAGATAGCTTAGCCGGTCGAAGCGATGCGCACCGGTGACCTTCTTCGGATCGGCGCTGTAGACGCCGTCGACCTTGGTCGCCTTCAAGAGCGCATCGCAGCCCATCTCGGAGGCGCGCAGGGCGGCCGCCGTGTCCGTCGTGAAGAACGGGTTGCCGGTACCGGCGGCGAAGACGACGACTCGACCCTTCTCCATATGGCGGATGGCGCGGCGCCGTATGTAGGGCTCGCAGATCGCCTGCATGGTGATCGCCGACAGCACGCGGGTGACGATGCCGCTGCGCTCGAGGGCGCTCTGCATGGCGAGCGAATTGATGACCGTCGCCAGCATACCCATGTAATCGGCGGTCGCGCGCTCCATCCCCGCAGCGGCGCCCTTGACGCCGCGAAAGATGTTGCCGCCGCCGATGACCAGGCAGATCTCGATGCCGAGATCGTGCACGGAGCGGATTTCACCGGCGACGTGGGCGAGCATCGCCGGATCGAGTCCGTATTCCTGGTCGCCCATCAACGCTTCGCCAGAGATTTTGAGCAGAACGCGGCGGTAACGGGCGGCGACGGACATTAACGAAGACCCTCAAGCCGGGAAACGCACGCCTCGAACAAGCGCGCCTATTGTGTTCTGCGGCACGCCGTTATAGCCGGATCATACATCAATCCGACCGCCGGCGCTCGCTTTCAATACGCTTTCGCCGTCATTGCCGCACACCCCGAAAGGGCGAGAATCATCGCCCGAGCTGGGCGGCGACCTCGGCGGCGAAATCGGCTTGCTCCTTCTCGATCCCCTCGCCCAGCGCGAAGCGCGCGAAGGCAGCGATCTTGATCGGCGCACCGGCTTCCTTGGCCGTCGCGTCGACGACCTTGGCGATGCGGGTCTCGCCATCGACGACGAAGATCTGCTCCAGCAGGACGACCTCCTCGTAATATTTTCGCAGCCGGCCTTCGACCATCTTGTCGATGATGGCGTCGGGCTTGCCGCTCGCCTTCGCCTGCTCGCGCAAGATGTCGCGCTCGCGGTCGAGCGACGCCGCATCGACATCGCCGATGGTGAGGAATTGCGGATTGGCGGCGGCGACATGCATGGCGAGCTGCTTGCCGAGCGCCGTCAGCTTGGCGCCATCGGCCGTCGATTCGAGCGCCACCAGCACGCCGATCTTGCCGAGTCCGGCGACCAGCGCATTGTGGACATAGGAGACGACGACGCCCTTGCCTACCTCGAGCCGGCGGATGCGCCGGAGGCTCATATTCTCGCCGATCGTCGCGACGAGATGGGTGAGCTCCTCGGCGACGTTGCGTCCGGTGCCGGGGAAGGCAGCCGCCTTCACCGCTTCGAGCTCGCCGGTGGCGAGGGCGAGATCGGCGACCTGGCGCACGAAGTTCTGGAAGGCCTCGTTGCGCGCGACGAAGTCGGTCTCGGAGTTGACCTCGACGACCGCTCCGGCATTGCCTGACGTGGCGACGCCGACGAGCCCCTCGGCGGCGACGCGCCCGGCCTTCTTGGCGGCAGCGGCGAGGCCCTTCTTGCGCAGCCAGTCGACGGCGCCCTCGATGTCGCCCGCCGTCTCGCCGAGCGCCCGCTTGCAGTCCATCATGCCGGCGCCGGTCTTCTCGCGCAGTTCCTTGACCAGCGAGGCTGTGATCTCGGCCATCGATTCTACTCCTGGAAAACCCTATGCCCGCGCCTCTGCCGTCGTCTCCTCGCCGGCAGGCGGCAATTCGGCGATGTCCGCCTCTGCCTCGGGGACGATCTCGCCGGGGATCTCCGCCTCGGCGCCGACATCGACGCCGGAGCCCGAGAGCTCCGCCTGCAGCCCGTCGAGCACCGAGCCCGAGACGAGGTCGCAATAGAGATGGATGGCGCGCATCGCATCGTCATTGCCGGGGATCGGATAGGCGATGCCGTCGGGCGACGAGTTCGAATCGAGGATGGCGACGACCGGGATCTTGAGCACGTTGGCTTCGCTCACCGCGATCGCCTCCTTGTTCGTGTCGATGACGAACAGGACGTCGGGCAGGCCGCCCATCTCCTTGATGCCGCCGAGGGCGCGCTCGAGCTTGTCGCGGTCGCGCGTCAGCTCGAGGAGCTCGCGCTTGGTGAGGCCGCTCTGCGTCTCGCTGATGCGCTCGTCGAGCTCGCGCAGGCGGCGGATCGAGTGCGAGATGGTCTTGAAATTGGTCAGCATGCCGCCGAGCCAGCGGTGGTTGACGTAATACTGGCCGCAGCGCTTGGCCGCCTCGGCGACCGGCTCCTGGGCCTGGCGCTTGGTACCGACGAAGAGCACGCGGCCGCCGCCGGCGACGGTGTCGCGCAGCTGCTGCAGCCCGCGATGCAGCATCGGCACGGTCTGCTCGAGATCGATGATGTGGATGCCGTTGCGGACGCCGAAGAGATACGGCTCCATCTTGGGATTCCAACGGCGGGTGTGGTGGCCGAAATGCACGCCAGCTTCGAGGAGCTGACGCATGGTGAAGCTCGGCATCGTCATGCGGTTTGTCCTTTTCCGGTTGGTCCGCCACGGGGGAGAATCAGCCGTCAAGTCAATGACTTGCAGCCAACACCGGAGCGGCCCCGTCCCTGCTGGAACCGGCCGCGACCCCGTGTGAGGGTTAAGTGTGCGCGGTTAAATAAGCCCCTTGCCCAAATTTGGCAAGCGTTTCGCGGATTCCGCAACCGACGCTTGTTGCACTGTAACTACAATTCTACTGTCCCCACTACTCTACCTACAGCCTGACGATAAAATGAAGCGCGGCTCCGGCGGAATCCGCGCTTCACTCAAGGGGATGAACCGCACGATCGCGATCATCGAGCCACCGCCTCCAGCCGATCGATCGTCGCCTTGAAGCGGGCGAAGATCTCGGCCTCCCGAATATGGACACCGTCGCGCACCACCCATCTGCCGCCGACCATGACGTCGCGCACCGGATTGGCATTGCCGGCGAAGACCACCGCGTCGAGCAGCGTATCGCCGCGCCTGCCATAGAGCGTCGGCAGCGCATCGGCGAGGACGACGAGGTCGGCGCGCTGGCCTGGCGCGAGCGTGCCGAGCTGGCGGCCGGTCGCCGGCGCGCCGCCCTGGGTTGCGCCGGTCCACAAGGCGCGGCCGCTCGAGCCGAGGGTCGGCCGGCCGGCGACGTTGCGCTCGCGCGTCACCAGGCGCTGGCCGTATTCGAGCAGGCGCAGCTCCTCGACCGGGCTCACCGAGATATGGCTGTCGGAGCCGATGCCCCAGCCTCCGGTGCCGAGATAGTCGGCAAAGGGGAAGATGCCGTCGCCGAGATTGGCCTCGGTGGTCGGGCAGAGGCCGGCGACCGCGCCGCTGGCGGCCAGGCGCTGGGTCTCGTCCGCTGTCATATGCGTCGCGTGGACGAGGCACCAGCGCGCATCGACTGCCTGGTGGTCGAGCAGCCAGTCGACCGGACGCCGGCCGCTCCACGCCAGGCACTCGGCGACCTCGCGGGTCTGCTCGGCGATGTGAATATGGATCGGCGCCGCGGCATCGAGCGCGCGCAGCCCGGCAACCGCGTCGCGCAGCGCGTCGGGCGGCACCGCGCGCAGCGAATGGGCGGCAAGGCCGATGCGGAAATTCGCATTGTCGCGATGGCGGCGGCCGAGCGTCTCGATCATCGCCAGAATCGCGTCGACGCCGTTGATGAAGCGGCGCTGGCCCGGCCCCGCCGGCGCGCCGCCGAAGCCGCCGGTCTGGTAGAGCACGGGCAGCAGGGTCAACCCGATCCCGGCTTCCGCCGCCGCGGCGACGATCGCTTCCGACATGGTGACGCGGTCGGCATAGGGCGTGCCGTCGCGGTCGTGATGGAGATAGTGGAACTCGGCGACCGCCGTGTAGCCGGCTTTCAGCATCTCGACATAGAGCTGCGCCGCGATCGCCTGCAGATCCTCGGGGCCGATCGTGCCGACGAAGCGGTACATGATCTCGCGCCAGCCCCAGAAGCTGTCCTCGCCGCCGCCCGCCCGCTCGGTGAGCCCCGCCATCGCGCGCTGGAAAGCGTGCGAGTGGAGGTTCGGCATGCCGGGCAATACCGTGCCGGCGAGCGTCTCGGCCTTCCCGGCGGCATCAGGCGCGCAAGATGCAAGCTCGCCCGACGGCGCGACCGTCAGGCGAACATTCTCGGCCCAACCCTCGGCCAGGAGGGCAGCGGCGGCGAAGAGCGCGGTCATCTTGCGTGCCTCACTCGTCGGACCCGCCCCTCGCCGTCGTAGCGCCCTTTCATCTCCTTCGCCAGCTTGCTCTCGCTCACCAGCTTGGCGCCGGCGAGCCAGAGCTCGCTGACCTTGCCGCGTCCGTCGCGCACGCGGCGTACCGGCTCGCCGTGATTGGCGAAACCGCCGGCGAGGGCAATGCGGCCCGTCGCGGCATTGCTCACCGCGATTTCGCTGGCGTCGAGCACCGGGTTGAGCAGCGCCGGTTGGGCGACGAGAACCTTGTCGCCGATCGGCAGCAAGTCGAAGGCGCCCCAGACCGACCACCAGCGGCCGGTCCAGCCGCTCACCTTGCGCGACGGCGCGCCCTCGCGGGCGAAGCGGCGCAGGATCTGCACCGCGCCGTCGAGCCAGGGATGCGCCAGCCCGTCGGCGGCATTGGTCAGCACCGAGACGGTGAGGCCCTGGCCGAAATCGGGACCGGACAGGCCGGGGGCGGATAGCGTGGCGGTGCGCGTGATGTAGCCTTGGAAGCCGCCGGAATGGCCGAACCAGCGCCAATCGCCGAGCCTGCCGCTGATGATGCCGAGCCCGTAATCGCGGCCGAGGCTCGAATGCTCCTCGTGCCATTGCGGGCGGATCATCTCGCGCCGGCTCGCTGGCGTCAGCACGCCGCCCTTCGCGGCGGGGGCGAGCTGCGAGAAGAAGCGCGCGAGATCGCCGGCGGTGGAGACGAAGCCGGTCGCCGCGGCGAGCGCATTGGTCGACGCCTCGCCGGGGAAGATCACCCGCTTGCCGAGCGGCAGCTTGCCGCTATGACCGCGCGCCAGCGGTGTCCCTTTCGGCAGCGGAATGTCGGGCACGGTCGCCGCCAGCCCGGCCGGCTCGACGATCTCGCGCTTGATCCAGTCCTTGTAGCGCTCGCCGGTGATCGCCTCGATGACGAGACCGGCGAGGCCGAAACCGTGATTGGAATATTTGAAGCGCGTATTCGTCTCGATCGTCGTCCCGGCGGCGAGATCGGTGCGGATCTGCGCCTCCGCGAGGAAGCCGCGGCGATCGAGCCACTGACCGCTATCGGTGCCGTCGCGCACCAGCCCGGCGCTGTGCGAGAGCAGCTGCAAGAGGGTCGCTCGCGCCACCGTGGGATGGAGAGCGCCGATATATTGGCCGATCGGATCGTCGAGCCTCAACCTGCCCTGCTCGCGCAGCTTCATGATGCCGGACGCGGTGAAGCTCTTGGAATGCGAGGCGACGCGGAAGCGGTGGCGCGGCGTCAGGGCGATCCCCTTGGCCAGATCGGCATGGCCGAAGGCGCGCTCGAGCACGATCCGGCCGCCTTGCGCGACGGCGACGACGCAGCCCGGCTGCTCGGTGAGGCGCATCTGGAAATCGAGCCAGTCGGGAATGTAGTCGAGCGCCGCGGCCAACCATCTGTCCATCCGTTTTTCCTGTTCGCTTGCACCACGATCTTGCGTCCTTCGAGACGCGACCTCCGGTCGCTCCTCAGGATGAGGTGTTTTGTCGGTGGCACATACAGATTTTCCTCATCCTGAGGAGCGCTCGCAGAGCGCGTCTCGAAGGACGCAACCCACCGATCCAAAACAATATCGAACCCGTACAGTCTGCTAAGCACGCCCCGCCACCGCCTTGCCGAAGCGTATCCGGTCGGATGGCACGCCGTCGATGATGGCGTAGCCGCGCTGGCAGACCTCTTCCTGATAGCTGGCCGCCGCGGCGAAGCGCCGCGCCGCGTCGTTGGCGGACTGAGCGAAGCCGGTCAGGCGGCTCAGCCCGCGCTCGCGCGCCCAGGTGTCGAGCCCGGCGGCGAGGGCGCGTCCGATGCCGCGTCGCCGATAGGCCGGCAGCACGCCGACGAAGACGAAGCCCATATGCGCCATGCGCGAGAACGGCTCGATCGCGACATTGGCGTAGCCGACGATGCGCTCGCCCCCGTCCTCGACGATCGTCGCCGCCAGGAGATGACGCCGCTCGTTGACCACGGCATCGGCGACGTCCTTTTCGAAACGCTCCTGCGGCAGGATCTCGTTTTGAGCAGGAACGGCGTGTCGCGCAGGAGAACCGTTTCCCAGACGCGCAATTCACGCCAATCCTCGGCGCGCAGCGGACGGAGCGCGAACGCCGCCGCGGGCGCCGCGGCCACCGGTAGCTGTGTTTGCGATGGCACCCCGGACGACACGGGGGCGGGAAAATCCACCAGCAGCTTGCCCATGAGATGGCAATCATAGGAGCGACCGCTGCCGCGGAACGAATCCACCATCGTCCCCTCGATGGCGAAGCCCTGGCGATGGTAGAGCGCGAGAGCGCGCCGGTTGCCCTCGGCGACCTGCAGCTCGAGACGATGGGCGCTGCGCTCGCGCGCCCAGGCCTCGACGGCGTCGAACAGCCTTCCGCCGAGGCGCCGGCCGCGATAGGCGGTGCGCAGGCCGATATGGGCGATGTAGATGACGCCGCGATTGCGCGCCAGCCAGCCGGCGAAGGCGCCGAGAAACCCGACGATCTCCTCCCCGTCGAGCGCGACGATATAGATCCCCGCCCCCTTCTCTTCGAGCTCGCGCAGATAGTCGCTCTCGCGCCCGGTCCACGGCAGCGCCTCGCCCGGCTCGCCGAGATACTCGGTCTCGCCGTCGATGCGCTTGATCGCCGCGCCGAGCGCCGGGCCATCGGCCGGCACGGCGAGGCGGATTTCGATGCTGCTCTCGCTCGCCTCAGGCATAGCTCGGATCCTTTCCCCCGAAATCCTCATCCTCGAAATCCTCATCCACCACATCCTCGTCCGCGTGGTGCCCGCGCTGCTGACGCTGCCACATCGCGGCATAGAGGCCGCCTTCGGCGAGCAGCGCCTCGTGACGGCCGCGCTCGGCGACGCGCCCGCCGTCGAGCACGAGAATCTCGTCGGCATGCACGACGGTCGACAGGCGATGGGCGATGATCAGCGTGGTAGTGCCGCGCGACACCGCCTCGAGATTGCGCTGGATCGCCCGCTCGGTATGGCTGTCGAGCGCCGAGGTCGCCTCGTCGAAGATGAAGATGCGCGGGTGCTTGAGCACGGCGCGGGCGATCGCCACGCGCTGCTTCTCGCCGCCCGACAGCTTGAGCCCGCGCTCGCCGACCACCGTGTCGTAGCCGTCCGGCAGCGTCGCGATGAAATCGTGGATCTCGGCGAGCCGCGCCGCATCCTCGATCTCGCCGCGGCCGGCCGCGGGCGCGGCGATCCCGATGTTGTATTCCAGCGTGTCGTTGAACAGCGCGGTGTCCTGCGGCACCACGGCGATCGCCGCGCGCAAGCTGGTCAGCGTGAGCTCCGGCAGCGCGGCGCCGTCGATCGCGATGCGCCCGCCGGTGAGGTCATAGAAGTGGAAGAGCAGCCGCGACAGCGTCGACTTGCCGGCGCCGCTCGCCCCGACCACGGCGAGGGTGTGGCCGGGCGGCACGCGGAAGCTCACCCCGTCGAGCACCGGCCGCCGCTCGTCATAGGCGAAGCTGACATCGCTGAAGACGATTTCGCCCGGCCCGTCCGGCAGCACGCGCGCCGCCGGCGCCTCGACGATCTCGCTGCGCTCGTCGAGCAGCGCCGTCATCTTCTCGACATAGGTCAGCCCCATCTTGATCTCGCGATAGGCGAAGCTGAGCACGCCGAGCGGCCGGATGAGCTGCAGCATATAGGCGTTGACCAGGACGAAATCGCCGACCGTCATGCTGCCCCCGGCGACGGCGCGCGCGGCGGCGACGACGACGGCGCCGAGGCCTAGGGTCAGGCACAGCGCCTGGATCAGCCCGGTAACCGAGCGGATATTGTAGAACAGCGTCCCCTTCGCCTCGCCGACCGTCAGGCTGCGGTCGAACAGGCTTCGCACGTGTCGCTCGCCGCCGAAATACTTGATCGTCTCGTAGTTGAGATAGCTGTCGGCGGCCTTGGCGAAGGCCTCGGTATAGGCCGAGGTCGTCTCGCGCAACGCCGTACGCTGCCGCTCGACGCCGATGACGAAGCTGACGACATAGAGCGCCGTCGTCGCGGCGACGATGGTCACGAAGAGCGGATCGTAGAATCCGCCCAGCACGAAGCCGACCAGCGCCAGCTCGAAGATCAGCGGGACCACGACGAAGAGCGCGTTGAACAGGACCAGGCGATAGCCCATGAGCCCGTTGCCGATCGTCTGCTGCAATCCGCCGGTATGCCGGCCGAGATGAAAACGCAGCGACAGCGCATGCACGTGATCGAAGAGCAGCAGGGTCAGCCGCCGCTGCACGCGCTGCTCGACCTTGCCGTAGAGGAACCAGCGCAGCTCGCCGACGACGAAGGCGAGGCATTGCAGCGCGATATAGGCGCCGAGTAGCAAAGCTGGCAGCAGCGCCGGCAGCGGCGCGACGGAGGCGGTGAAGCGGTCAACGAGCTGCTTGAACATGACCGGCGCGAGGGCGTTGAGCCCCGCCGTCGCCAGGGTGAGCAGCACGGCGGTCAGCAGGCGCACCCGCAAACCGGGCTCCGC
>Ga0209647_1003425_pt1 | contig 12275 bp, 10 predicted proteins | sample GraSoi_2013_60cm_FD_185827 | JGI IMG/M metagenome (GOLD analysis project Ga0209647, IMG submission 185827) | Grasslands soil microbial communities from the Angelo Coastal Reserve, California, USA - Sample 9_17_2013_60cm (SPAdes) (version 2) | ecosystem: Environmental > Terrestrial > Soil >... | reverse complement strand
GGTGGAAAGGAAGATCGTTCTGTCGGCATCAACCGATCGATTCACCAGCGTGAGCGTTGCGCGCACGGATGGACCTGGTATGACCGACAAAGTATCTCTCAGAACAAGTGAAGGAGCAGAGCAATGACGACGAAGGAACTGACTGGGAAGGTGGTCTGCATCACCGGTGCAGCCGGTGGCATCGGCTCGGCGATCGCGCGGGCATTTGCCGAGGCGGGCACCAACCTCGCGCTGCTTGATCTCAACGAGGAAGGGCTTGCTCGCCTGGCGCATGAAGTGCGTGGGAAGCGAACACCGCCGATCAGCGTGAGGACAGCGGTGGCAGACTTGAGTACAAAACAAGGAGTCACATCTGGGATTGCAGAGGTCCTCTCCGCTTTCGGGAATCGCATCGATATCCTGGTAGCCAACGTTGGCTTCCTCATTGCGCAACGGTTCGAGGAACTCACCGGGGAACAGTGGCAACGCGCATTCGCGCTCAACTTTTTTACCCACGTGTATGCCTGCCAGGCAGTCATCCCCCTGATGAAACAGCGTGGAGGAGGCACGATCATCTTCACTGGGTCGGATCAGGGTCTCCAGCCTGATGCGGGATTGGGGCCGTATGCTCAGGCAAAAGCTGCCGTGCACAGCCTGGTCAAGATGCTCGCCAGGGAATTGCCGTCCGATGGGATCTTAGTCAGCGCGGTTGCGCCTGGCATGACGCGGACGCCGCTGGTGGAAACGCTGATGGAGGGGTACGCGCAGGAATTCGGGACGGATAGCAGGACGGCGGAGAAGCTGGAATTGCAACGCCGGGGGGTTCCGCTGGGCAGGTTGGGGGAGCCTGAAGAGGTGGCGCAAGCCGTGCTCTACCTGGCAACGGCACCATTCTGCAATGGAACCATCTTGAATATCAGCGGGGGAAACGTGCGTGCCGTGATGTGCTGAACAGATGATAGCCAGGGCTAGCAACACTCCTAGTCCTGGCTGTTTGTAGCCAGTCCAATTCCTCGCGTTCAGGCTTGTCAGGAGGGAGACAGAGCAGGAGTCAGGTGTGCTCCCCTTCGATGAGCACCAGCAGAAGAGATGACATCGCAAAATCTTCCTAGTTACACACTTGCGGCTGCACTCGCTGAAACTGACCGCTGGGAGAAACTCAGTTCCTCCATCGACTTCGATGACAGCGAGGAGAACCGTTGGACACCCATTGGATTACCACAATCAAGCCAGGAGGCCACGAGGTCATCCGGCGAGATTGAGTGCCGCGCGCGCAAGCTCATATACCAAAAGTGCGACATCCTCCATGCTTCGCGTGGGACCTGCCAGGGTATCAAATGTTTCAAAACTACTCAGCGTAAAGAGGATATCAACCGTCTTGTCGAGCGATTCGCCGGGAGTGAGGGAATTCCGCACGGCGAATCGCTCAGCGATCACACGTACTCCCCGCCTCCTCCATTCATCTCTCGTCCGTATCACCTGCTCGAAATCCGGGTCCAGGGCAGCCAGAGCCCGCAGCCGGCGCATCACGAGCCGATCCACGTTCCAGAAGTGACCAAAGACCAGCAGATACTCCTGCAGAGCGTCCAGCGGCTCCGATTGGCTGAATGCAGCAGCCATTTGTTGCATGCCACCGCTGGCTGCCAGCGAATCACATAACGCTTCGAGCAATCCTATTTTGGAACCGAACTGGTGATAAACGGTCATCCGGGCAACATCAGCCTGGCGCGCAACAGCGTCGATAGAGAATCTAGCATAGCCGGAATTTTCCATAAGCAGTTCGCGGGCCGCGCTAATAATCCGGGCTCTGGTCTTTTCGATGGCTGCCTGGCGCTGGCCGAGCTGATACGGTCGAGGACTCATTGATGACCTTGACATCCTTTCAAATTTGTTGTATAGTCTGTATATCCAAAATAATTAGTTGGGTGGACTGTCTATATAATATTCTAGAGGAAGGCTCTTGTAAAGTAAAGAGCCAGTTACAGAAAGGAGTTACACAATGAACCGGGAACAAACCGAACAAGAGGTATTGCATCTTGCAGACACCTGGGCCGCCGCCGAATTGCGTGGTGATACCGCTTTTCTTGAAGATCGACTTTCCGATGACTTCATTGGTATAGGTCCCCTCGGATTCATGCTGATCAAGCAGGAGTGGATCGCGCGACATCAATCGGGTGACTTGAAGTACCAATCGTTCAGCCTGGACGAGGTCAAGGTGCGCGTTTACAGCGATGCCGCCATCTTGACAGGCCGCCAGGTCCAGGAGGCAGCCTATCGCGGCAACCCCATACCTGGACAGTTTCGCATCACGCTGGTTTTCATACAACAACAAGGGCAATGGCGGCTGACGAGCCTGCAATTGAGTGCCATTGGCCAACCACCCAGTTTCGCGAGAGGATAGCACATGAGCATCTATACCGTCGTCCTGTTCTTGCATGTCAGCGGAGCCATCGGCTACTTCGCCAGTATTGGCATCTGGCTATTCGGGCTGATAGGCCTGTGGCGGGCGCAGCGCGTGGAGCAAGTGCGCGCCCTCACCGGTCTTATCGGCCTGACAGGCCCTCTTTTCGGGATCAGCGTGCTGCTCATACTCGCCGCCGGGCTCTTTATGGCGATCACTGCCTGGGGCTTGCAGACCGGCTGGATTGCTGTTGGGCTGATAAGCCTGGTCCTGATGGCCCCGCTCGGTACAGCGCTCATCGAGCCACGCAGGCGCACCATCGACCGACTTGCACGAGATGCACCAGACGGTCCGCTGCCTGAGTCGCTAGAGCAGCGTATCCATGACCCTGTTCTCTTGACGTCGGTGCTGACCATAGCCGCCTTGCTATTCGGCATTGTCTTCCTGATGACCACCAAACCCGCGCTCATCGGCTCTCTCATCGTGATGGCGGTTGCTCTGGTGATCGGTTTAGCTTCAGGCGTGCTCGTTACTCGTGCAACGCCCACCAGAGAGCAGCATGCGGCTGCTCAAGAATGACAGGAGAGTCGAGAGCATAGCCGAAGTTGACAGCAGGCATAGCTGAGGTGCGCGAGGAAGGAACACACTACTCAAAAATAAGAAGGAGGTGTGTCGACGCAATACAAACGTAGATGGTTGGCAGTCGTCGCCCTTGGCCTCTCACTCTTTCTTTCGGCCCTGGATGCGACCATCGTTGCGCTGGCGCTACCGCCAATTGCCCAGCATTTTCAACTCTCCGATAGCCTGGCGTCCGTTGTGACCTTGAGTTACGTGATCCCGCTGACCCTGCTTATCCTCCCTGCGGGGGACCTGGTGGGCCGCTTCCGCACCCTCCCAACGTTCCTGATCTCGGTGGTGGGCTTCGGCCTGGGCAGCCTCATCTGTGGACTGGCGCCGAACTTCGCGCTGCTGATAGTCGGCCGCGTCGTGCAGGGATGCTTCGGTGCAGTGATTGGGACGCAGGCCATCGCAGTAGCCGCAGCCGTCGTCTCACCGGGTGAGCGCGGGCGCGCCATGGGCCTTGTCGGTGCGCTCGCTCCCCTGGGAGGAGTCGCGGGACCAGGCATCGGTGGCCTGCTCCTGGCGCGTTTTGGCTGGTCCTCCATCTTCTTCGTGAATGTGCCGGTCTGCCTGCTGGCGGCTCTGCTGGGGATCTTCAGCCTGCGCGATGTGCGCCTGGGGGACCGGCAGTCGGGCAGTGTCTATGGTCAGATGGCAGGCTTGCTGCGTCGTCCGCCGTTCTTGTGGGGACTGCTGGCGTTTTTCTGTAGTGTAACGGCCAGCACTGCCCTCTACTTCCTCTTACCGTTTGATATGAGCGCGGTACAGCACATCGCTCCAGCACACGCGGGCTTGATTCTGCTCTGTGTCCCGCTGGGGATGGGAGCAATGGGCACTCTGGGCGGCTACCTGACGGATCGCTACGGAGCACCGCCGTTCCTCCTGGCAGGTTCAGGCCTGCTGCTGGTTGGCCTGATCGCACTGACTTTGATTGTCCGGTCGCCAACAGCCGAACTCGACCTGGCCTGGCGACTACTGCTGAGCGGCATCGGTATTGGCCTGTTTACCAGCCCCAACCAGACCCGCCTCATGAGCACGGGCGCGAGAGAAACGATGGGAGCTGCCAGTGCGCTCTCCAACCTGGTAAGTCGCCTGGGCTCGGTCTGCGGCCCCCTGGTGTTGGGTCTCGTCTGGACGTTCCTCGCCAGCTTTTCAGCCCAGATGACCATGGGAATCCTGCTCATCGATGGCTTCGCGCTGCTGAATCTGCTCTTTGCCTGGCTATCACTTCAGAGGAGCGCACGAGGCATACTAAATGAGGAAGAGCCTGAACCTGCTTGACTGGGGGTGCGAGGGGCAAAGTCCCCTGCCGGACAACCTGTCCGGGAGGACAGGGAATCAAAGGTGTCCTCGCACTTTGCTCTCCTCCAAGGCAGGCAGCAGGCCCGTCAGAAGAAGTAAGAGGAGATGTCAGAACTGACTAGTGATAAGGAGAAAGAATACATGGAAAACGTCATTGCGAGAGAGCAACTTCCCGGCCATTTGTTTCAAGGAGGGGAACATGGAGGCATTCCCATTTCGTTTTTCTGGGTGCAGTCTTCTCCTGGCGGAGGCCCCCGGCTGCACAAGCACCCCTATGAAGAGATCTTTGTGATCCTGGAGGGCCACGCCATCGTCACTATCGGTGAGAGCACGCTAGAAGTGGACGGCGGGCATATGGCAATCGCGCCGGCCGGCGTTCCCCACAAGTTCATCAATTCTGGCGCAGGGCTACTGCGGACGATCAATATTCATCCCAGCCAAGAGGTGATCACAGAGTGGCTTGAGGATTGATTGCAATAGAGAGGAATTGCTCTCAACCTATCGAGAAACCGTACTCCTCAGAGGCCTGGAACGGCAAATGCGCTATCTTGCTCTGCCAGCTTCGCGCATTTTAGGCCTTCATCCTGAAAACCACACCCGCTTTACCTTCCCAGTAGATCTGTTCCTCGCACACAGGTACAAGCGATTGGACAGGGGCTGGCCGCTTTCTTGAGAAAGCACGGTGGGTACTCATGGATGCTTCGCATCCCCGAGATCCCGATCACGATTCGGAGTGCGGAACTGCCATCACGGTCTCGTAAAACAGCAGCTCGAACTCGTGGCTCAGGCGCACGGCTCGCGTGATGCGTTGGCGATCTTCAAGCGTATCATAGCGGGCCAGCAGGAGCGCATCGATGTGGTCAATGATGGCGAGATGAGTAAAATCAGCTACAAAACGGAGTGGGAGCGCCCATCCCCTTCCAATGGACAGGGTGAAAGCGACCCCGCTCGCCTTGCTTCCCATGCTATCTTTTACCGTCTTTCGGGCGAAGAAAAAGAAGAGACGTACATGAAAACCATTCGCGTGTATCGCCTGAATAACTTGTCGCCAACGCTCTTGCGGCGTCTCAAAGCAGCACAGATGGAAGCGGCCCGCGTGTGGAATCTCTGCACGCAGACCCATAAAGCAGCCCGCGTGACTCACGCGCAGTGGCCGGGGCAACGCGAGTTGGAGCAGGCCACCAAAGGCCAGTTCGCCCTCAATGCTCAGGCCGTGCAGCAGATCGTGCACGCCTTCCTCGCCAACGTCAAGACAACGCGCACGCTGCGCCGGGAGCATCCGGAGATGCGCATGAAGTACCCCTGGCGCGAGAAACGCTTCTATCCCGTCAAGTGGCCCGCTCAGGCCGTCCATCGGGAGGAAGGGCGCGTCGTGTTGCCGATGGGCAAAGGCCACCCGTCCCTGATGCTGCCACTCGCCCTGCCAGAGAACGCTGGGGCGTGCATGCTGGTCTGGAATCGGGGCTTTGAATTGCACGCCTGCCTCGAGGTACCGCAAGCGAGCGAGGCTCCCGGCAGCGTCCAGGCTACCGTTGACTTGGGGGAGATCCACCTCGCTGCCGTGACGACCAACTCGGGCAAGGCGCTCATCGTCACTGGGCGCGGTATCCGAAGTCTGAAGCGACAGCGCGGCAAGCAGCTTGGCCAACTCGCCAAGAAGCAGCGCCGGTGCCAGAAGCACTCCCGGCGCTGGAAGAAGTTGCAGCGCACGAAGAACAAAGTGTGCAGACGGGCCGAACAGCGCATCCGCGACCTGCGACACAAGGCCACTCGCACAGTCATCGACTTCTGTATCAAGCACCAGGTCGGCACACTCTTCATCGGCAACCCACATGGCGTGCGCCACCGGGACTGTGGCCGACATCACAACGGCCGCATGGCGCAGTGGGAATACGGCCGCGACATTGATTACCTCACCCACAAATCGAAGCAAGCCCGCATCTCGTGCTCGACCGGCTCCGAACGAGGCACCAGCAGCCGGTGTCCCCGCTGCGGGCATCGTCACAAGCCCAAAGGCAGAACTTGGGCGTGCCGCTAGTGCGGCTTCCGTGGCCATCGTGATCTCCGTTGGCTCGATCAATATGCATCAGGATGCCTTTGGTGTCCACCTGAAGTTTCCTCGTTCCTTCACGTATCTCCGTCCCGGCTCGCTGAGAACCAGGAAAAGGAGTAGTCGGGCAGGCACGCCTCACGTTGTTTGGATCAGCCGGCAGGTCAACCGCATCTTGCAGAGATGGTCTCCTTGGAGACAGGCCACACTGCCGACGATGCCCAGAAGCCCGTCCCCTAGAAGGGGACGGGAGTGTCACAGCACCTATGTCAAGGACCGTCTGACCGGGTTCGAAGGATAGAGCACGCAGCCGAGAGCGCTCCCGCCGGATATCGCCGACTTTCCGGGCTTCGCCGCGCGGCTGCCCGCGATCAGCCAGGTCTCGACCATGCCCGCCTGCAATGGCCCGGTGCGTTATCGCGGGCAGGCGGAGGTGGCGCGCGATCTCACCAACTTGGCCGTCGCCTTAACAGGCGTGCAGGTTGCTGAGGCCTTTCTGACAGCAGCTTCGCCGGGAGTCATCGCGCTGTTCCTGGAGAACCAGTACTACCCGACGCACGAAGCCTATCTCTCCGCGCTGGCCGAGGCGATGAAGGAGGAATACGACACCCTCGTCGAAGCCGGCTTTCTCCTGCAACTGGATTGTCCCGATCTCGGCGTCAGCCGGGTACGCGGTGAGGACTGGCGCGAGGACTACCGCGCCCTGCACATCCAGGCACTCAACCAGGCGGTGCGGGATATCCCATCCGATCGCCTGCGGCTCCATCTCTGTTGGGGCAACTACGAGGGGCCGCACCACCGTGATCTTCCCCTGCGGACCATTCTGCCCGATGTGCTGGAGGCGCGCCCAGTGGCCCTCTCTTTCGAGGGGGCCAACCCGCGACACGAGCATGAATGGAAGGTCTTTGAAGAGGTCAAGCTGCCGGAGGGGAAGATCATCATGCCGGGTGTGTTGGATTCCACCACGAATTTCATCGAGCACCCCGAACTGGTCGCCCAGCGCATCGAACGCTACGCCTCGGTAGTGGGACGTGAGCGCGTCATCGCCGGAACCGACTGTGGCTTTGCCACCTTCTCTGGCGCGCTTACGGTTGACCCGGACATCACCTGGGCCAAGCTGGCAGCCATGGTCGAGGGAGCGCAGATCGCCTCGGGTCGACTTTGGCCGTCCTCGTGACGACGCGGGGAACACCGCTCGCACTCGCCGCGGATCTTGTGATGTGCCGGCGAAAATGATGCGTTAGCGGCCTCCCGTCTTGCTCTGGCTTTGGTACAGCTCGACCCGCTCCTGGACGGTCGTCGCATCCTCTGGCTTTTTATCTCCCTCTGGGATAGCCCTGGTGGAGCATGCAGGAGGACAGCGAGCGCGCCTACCCGAGGTGATTGACCGTCATCCGACCACGCGCCATGACCAGCTTGAGCCGATGCTGCGGATCGGTGAGGACGCCAATATCTTGCAGGGGGTCACCATCAACAACGAGCAGATCGGCAGACGCTCCAGGCGCTACGACGCCCACCTGCCCCTCCAGACGCAGTAAGCGTGCTGCTACCGTTGTCGCCGAGCGCAGGATATCGGCTGGCGGCTGCACCTGGCGGCGCAGCGTGAATTCGCTGAGTTGCTCTTCGTGCATGCCGCCCAGCAGATCTGTCCCATACACGATCGGGATATGCGCCCGGTGCGCCAGCTCAAGGGCATGCAGGCCCGCATCCAGGACCTCGAACACTTTCCGATGACTGTGTTCCGGCAGCCCAAACTCGCGCCCGCGAGTGGCCAGGGCGGAATAGGTCACGAGAGTCGGCACATACAAGGCTCCGCGCTCCTGGAAGAGGGGCAAGCTGCTTTCGTCCATGAGATTGCCATGCTCGATACTGCGCACGCCGCACTCCAGGCCCCGATTGATGGCCCGCGAGGTATAGGCGTGTCCAGCGACATAGAGGTTGGCTGCCTCGGCTTCCTCGACGGCGGCACGGATCTCCTCGCGCGAGAACTGGACCGAATCAATACGGTCTGTCGGAGAAGCGACCCCACCACTGAGCATGAGCTTGAGATGGTGGGCACCGCGTCGGATCTCCTCGCGGGCTGCCTTGCGCACCTCCTCCACGCCATCACAGATGACTCCCAGGCTGGGGCAATAGTGACAGAGATCGTAGGCCTGCCTGCCCGGGCCGCGAACATCGCCATGCCCTCCCGTCTGCGAGAGCGCTTTACCGCCAAAGAGGAGGCGCGGCCCCTCCAGGTAGCCCTCCTCAATGGCCTGTGCCAGCCCGTAATCGGCTCCGCCTACATCGCGCACCGTCGTGAAGCCGCGCCGCAGCATGCCCTCCAGCACGCGAGCCGCTCGCGCCGTGACATAGGCCGGGGACCACTCGGCCAGCCGCGCCAGGTCTGCGGTGACGGCGGTCACATGGACATGGGCATCGATCAAGCCGGGCAGCAAGGTCAGGCCAGCCAGGTCAAAGCTCTGCACCTCGCTGGCCTGAACATCGGCTCCTCCGACCTCCAGGATGCGGTCTCCCTCGACGAGGACCGAGCCATCAGCAAGATAGTCGCCGCGCTCGGCATCCAGGATCTGTGCGTTCCGAAATAAATAGCGTGCCATCGGTCCTTTCTGCTTCCTCCCGTGCTTGGAACATCTGGAAGTGCTCGCTGATGCCCCGCTGAAATCGCGAGAAAAAGAGGAGCTTCCTCTCTCTTCCATTCTGCTCTGTTTTCCTCTTCTTTGTCAACACTCTGGCTGTCCACGTGGGAATGCCGGAATCTTGCCCCATTTCCGTTCCACATGGTATAAATATTGAAATTCCATGAGCCTATTTTTTTGACAATTATCTGAGGTCATACCTGGGAGGAAATATCTCGCTTGATTGAGCATGATCTGCTCTTCAGTTCGGCCTCTTCGGCCCGCTGGAGACATGTACAACGCGAAGACTTTTTCGAACCGAGACCTACCGGTAGGAACTGAAAAGCCTTCCCGCCGTTTTCTGGTCTGGCTGGCTTTGCTCTTTGAACGCGGGTGATCCACTTTTACTTTTCCCTCTGTCGTCCGCATCCCTGTCCCTGGCTGGCCGCGTCCAGATGAGGCCGGTGAGAACGGCGAGCAGGACGGTCGCGGCGCCAGAGGCCGTCAGCGTTTGTGTCGCGCCGATTGTTCCGACAAGTGGACCCCCGATCGCCGTGCCGAGCGGGGTGGCGACCATGATGATGGCGCTGCGGGCCGCGAGCACTGTGGGCAGGTGAGCGCCAGTCGTGGAGGATTGGAACAGGGCGTAGGTCAGCGGAATGAACGGGCCGTAGATCAGCCCACCCAGAGCAAAGCACACCAGCGTCACGCCAACCGGGGCGAAGACGAAGGGCAGCAGGCACGCACCCCAGCCCGCGACGATGAGAAGGGTGACCCGCCGGATGTTCCGGTTGCGCAGCGTGCCCGTAATTAACGCAGCGACGAGCGCGCCGATGCCGAAGGCCGTCCAATAGGTGCCGAGCAATCCGGCATCAGCGTGCAGGTCATGTGCGACATAGACGGGCAGCGCGACTTCGACCGGGCCATACAAGAAGAAGAACAGCCAGGTCAGGATGATCAGGCTCATCAAATGGAGTCGGCGGAGCAGCCGGAAGCCAGATTCCGCCGTCCGGGTATTGACCGGCTCGTCGGCAGTGGCTGTACTCACCTGAGTACGCCAGGCCATGATGCCCAGGAAGGCGAACGAAGCAGCGTCCAACGCGATGAGCGCTCCTATCCCCAGCGGCCTCAAGAGCAGTCCGGCAAGCACCGGCCCGACGATCACGGCAATGGCTACCTGCGCGCTAGAGAGGGAGTTCGCGCCAAGACGGCCTTCCGGCCCGCCCAGCTCTGAGAGCATCGTATACCGCCCGGCGTTGCCCCAGGCATTCAGGACCGACGAGCCAGCGAGGAGTGCCACGTACACATCCGGCACCAGGTTCCCGGTTGCCCACAGGATGGCGATCGTGGCAAGGAAGCCAGCTCGCAGCCAGGTGTGGGCGAGGACGAGGACCCGCGCAGGACGGTGGCGCAGGAAACGACCCAGCACCAAAGCTCCCACGACGCCCGGCAACGTGTACGCAGCTACGGCGATCCCGACAAACACTCCGACATGGCCGGATGGGGCAAGCAGCACTGCCAGCCAGGCGATGCTCACCGTACTCATCCCATCGCCCAGGGCCGAGACACCCAGCCCAAGCAGAAGGCGGCGGGTCTGCGCGTCGCTCAAAAGCCTCCGGTATACCGCAGGGATCAGGCTCCGTCTCTTCTGAGAAACTGCCACCAAGGCATCGCTCTCTCCTTGTCTTCTTACTTCTTCTGTCCTGCTGCTCATTGGCTCTCTCCTTGTGCAATTGGTGAGATCTCTCCACCATCTCTTCCTCGTCAAGACAGCTTTCTACTGCTTCAGGGGAAGCTCATCTTCCTGGAGATCCTCCCCTGCCTCGCCAGCGGCGTCAGCCAGCATCTATCCCAAATACTGGCTCGTCAGCGAATGCTTGGCGCCGAGTAGTTCTCGCGGGGTCCCCTCGAAGATGACCATGCCGCCCTTATTGCCGCCTTCTGGCCCCATATCAATGAGCCAGTCTGCGTTGCGAATCACATCGAGATGGTGCTCAATCACAATCACGGTGTTGCCGCCATCGACCAGCCGGTTCATGATGGTGAGCAGGCGACCAATATCCGACAGGTGCAGGCCAGTTGTCGGCTCATCCATGACAGAGATACTGCCCTGCTTGTGCAGTTCGCTAGCCAACTTCATTCGTTGGCATTCTCCGCCAGAGAGCGTGCTCAAGGGCTGACCCAGCGTCAAGTAGTCCAGACCAACATCACTCATCGCCTGAAGTTTTGGCAGCACTTCTTTGATCGTAAAAAACTCCAGGGCTTGATGGATCGTCATGCCCAGGACATCAGCAATGGATTTCCCATCAAACTTATAGCCCAGGACCTCATCCTTAAAACGCTTTCCGCCACACACTTCGCAAGGAAGCTTGACGCCCTCAAGAAAGCCCAGGTCGGTATAGGTAACGCCAAGACCCTGACAGTTAGGACAAGCACCCTTTGAGTTAAAGCTAAACAGACCCGCATCGACGTGGTTCACCGCCGCAAAAGCCTTGCGCACGTCATCCATGATGCCGGTATAGGTAGCAGGATTGGAGCGGCTGGAGATGCCCACAGGCATCTGGTCAATCACCACCGCTTGTTGATGCTGGCTGAGGAACGCTTCATTGATCAATGAACTCTTGCCCGAGCCAGCTACGCCAGTGACCACTGTTAAGATGCCTGTGGGAATATCTACGCTGACATCTTTCAGATTGTTGACGATAGCATGAGTTACCGAGAGCTTGCCTCTCGCTTGCCGAAATTCAGTCTTGAGTGGCCTTTTGTACTGCAAATGGGTGCCAGTGAGGGTATCAGCTTTGAGCAGGCCCGCGAAGTCACCTTCGTAAACAATCTGGCCGCCTTCACTTCCTGCCTTCGGCCCCATATCTATGACATAATCTGCTACTTTGATGACATCCGGATCATGCTCTACCACCATCACCGTATTGCCTTTATCACGCAATTTTTCGAGCAGCTCGTTCAAACGATGGACATCGCGCGGGTGTAAGCCGACACTCGGTTCGTCGAAGATGTACATGACATCCACCAGGCTCCCGCCCAGATGCTTGACGATCTTCACCCGCTGCGACTCACCGCCGGAGAGCGTATCAGTTGCTCGATCCAGGCTGAGATACTCCAGGCCAATCTCCACCAGGTGTCGCAGCCGTTCGGTCAACGTGCGAACGATTGGCGCCGCCGCCGGTTCTGTGATCCCCTTGACTACCTCTAAAAGCTCATCAACCTCCATCGCTGCCATGTCGGCAATAGTGTACCCCTTGACCTTACAGCTTAAGGCGGCCTGGTTGAGCCGGGCACCCTTGCA
>Ga0209647_1003424_pt1 | contig 12279 bp, 10 predicted proteins | sample GraSoi_2013_60cm_FD_185827 | JGI IMG/M metagenome (GOLD analysis project Ga0209647, IMG submission 185827) | Grasslands soil microbial communities from the Angelo Coastal Reserve, California, USA - Sample 9_17_2013_60cm (SPAdes) (version 2) | ecosystem: Environmental > Terrestrial > Soil >... | reverse complement strand
TCGCCTGCCCCAGGCGGTCGATACCAGCGATCTCTTCGTCGGTCTCATCAAGGCACCGGTCTTCGCGGTGGTGATCGCCGTGATCGGCTGCATGCACGGGTTGCGGGTAAGAGGATCGGCCGAGAGCGTCGGCAAGGAGACCACGCGAGCCGTGGTGAAAGCGATATTCCTGGTGATCGTGCTCGACGCGTTGTTCTCGATCTTCTTCGAAAAGGTCGGCTTGTGAACGCGATCCTCTCGGCGAAGAACATCGTCAACCGCTTCGGCAAGCAGAAGGTGCACGACAAGGTGAGCCTCGACATCATGCCGGGCGAGATCATCGGCATCGCCGGCGGCTCGGGCTCGGGCAAGTCGGTGCTGCTGAAGACGCTTACCGGCTTGCACGTCCCGGACGGCGGCGAGGTGGTGATCGAGGGCAAGCCGGTCGCCGACCTGGGCGATGCCGAGCGCGCGTCGCTCATCGGCGTGCTCTTCCAGCAGGGCGCGCTCTTTTCCTCGCTCTCGGTGGCGCAGAACGTGATGCTGCCGCTGCGCGAGTACACGAAGCTCGAGCCGGACGACCAGGAGCGCATCGCCGCGATGAAGATCGAGCTCGCGGGGCTGCCCGCCGAGAGCGGCATCAAGTTCCCGGCGCAGCTCTCTGGCGGCATGGTGAAGCGCGCGGCGCTCGCCCGCGCGCTGGCGCTCGACCCGCGCATCCTCTTCCTCGACGAGCCGACCTCGGACCTCGATCCGCTCACCGCGAGCGGCATCGACGAGCTCATCACGCGGCTCAACAAGGGCCTCGGCGTCACCGTGGTGATCGTCACCCACGACCTCACCACCCTCTTCACAGTCTGTGCGCGGGTCGCGGTGCTGGTCGACGGCAAGATCACCGTCGGCACCGTGAAGGATCTCATGCGCTCGGAGCAGCCCTGGATCCGCGACCTGCTGCATGGGCCGCGGGCGCAGGGGGCCATGGATGCCGCGAAGCACGGCGACAAGAAAGGGCAGAAAAATGGAAGCCGATAAGCGCTACTTCATCGAGGGAGTCTTCATCATCGTCTTCTCGATCGCGATCGCGTTCGCGTTCGTGTGGCTCGCCAAGACCGGCCACCGCGACGACGTCGTCTACCGCATCCATTTCACCGAATCGGTGAGCGGGCTCTCGCTCGGGGATCCGGTCAAGTTCCACGGCGTCGACGTCGGCACGGTGAAGACCCTGAAGATCGACGAGAAGGACCCGCGCCAGGTCCAAGTCGACGTGGGGCTGCGCAAGGAGACGCCCGTCAAGACCGACACCCGCGCCACCCTCAAGCTCAAGGGCATCACCGGCGTCTTCTTCATCGAGCTCGACGGCGGCAGCGCCGAGGCGAAGAGCCTGGTCGAGACCACGCCCGCGGGCCAGGTGCCGGAGATCCCCTCGGAGCAAAGCGCGCTCACCAAGCTCCTCGATGAGCTGCCCAAGATGGTCGAGAAATTCAGCGCGATCGGCGGCAAGGCCGAGAAGGTCCTCGGCGACATGGGCGCGGCGGCGAAGAATGCCAAGGACACCTCCGCCAAGGTGAAGGAAAACCCATCGCTGCTGCTGCGCCGGCCGAAGGAGAAGGACAAGTAAATTTCACGAATTCGTAGACCAGTTCGCAGTCTGAGCGTTACAGGAATTGGAGTCTGACCCCAAATTATTGGAGGAGCCCATGAGATACGTCCTTGCCGCCGCCTGGCTGATGTTGGTGCCCGCGGCCCCTGCCGTCGCCGCCACCAGCGTGAGCATCGGCATCAACCTCGGCGCCTATCCGCGCCTCGTCCCGGTGCCGGGCTACCCGGTCTACTACGCGCCGTCGGTCAATTCGAACTACTTCTTCTACGACGGCATGTACTGGGTCTTCGACGGCGACAACTGGTACGACAGCCCCTGGTACAACGGTCCGTGGACGGCGGTCGATCCGTTCTACGTGCCGTCCTACGTGCTGAGGGTGCCGGTGCGCTACTACCGTCGACCGCCCGTGTACTTCCATGGCTGGAGCGTGAACTCAGCGCCACGCTGGCATGAGCATTGGGGCAACCAATGGGTCGAACGGCGCCGCGACTGGAATCGTGCCGATCGCGGTTCGGCGCCCGCGCGCGCGCCCCTGCCGACCTACCAGCGCCAGTATTCGGGCAACAGCTATCCGACCGAGCAGCGCCAGGTCGAGATGCACACGCAGAACTACCGCTACCAGCCGCGCGACGAGGTCGTGCAACAGCACTACCAGGAGCGTGGATTCCAGCGCGGGCAGGAGCGGCGCGCGGAATCACCGGCGCCGCAGCGCGAGCAGCGGGAGCAGCGTTCGCCGCGCGAAGACCGGCAGCGCGAGAACCGGCAGTAAGCAGAGGCGCGTTACGCCGGGACGCGCTGGCGTCCCGCGGTGCCGAGGAGCGCGTCGAGCTGCTCCACCGCCACCGGCTTGGTGACGTGGGCGTCGAAGCCCGCGCCGAGGGCGCGGTCGCGGTCCTCGCGCGCGCCGTAGCCGGTGAGCGCGATGAGATAGGGGCTCTGCGCGCCTTCCGCGCGTAGCCGGCGCGCGACTTCGTAGCCGTCCATACCCGGTAGTCCCAGGTCCACGAACGCGACATCGGGACGGCTGGCGAGCGCGATCTGCACGCCGGAGATGCCGTCGCGCGCGCCGTCGACGCGGTGGCCCATGAGCTCGAGGAGCGTCTGCAGAGTCTCGCGCGCGTCGTCGTTGTCCTCGATCACCAGGATCGAGAGCGGTCGTGAGGCGGCGCGCGGCGGCGCGGCGGTGGGAGCGATCGCACGCAACATCGCTGGAATGCGCACGGTGAATTCGCTGCCGCGATTCTCGCCCTCGCTGCGCACCTCCGCGGAGCCGCCGTGCAGCTCGGCCAGGCGCCGCACGAGCGTGAGCCCGATACCGAGCCCGCCCTGCGAGCGGTGCAGCTCGCGGTCGCCTTGCACGAAGAGGTCGAAGGCGCGCGCCACCAAATCCGGCGCCATGCCCACGCCGTCGTCGGATACCGTGAGCACGCAATCGGAGCCGTCGCGCCGCGTACGCACCGTGATGGTTCCGCTGGGCGGCGTGTACTTCACGGCGTTGCCGATGAGGTTGGTGACGATCTGGTCGAGGCGCACGGGATCGCCCTCGACCCACGCCTCGCCGAGCTCCTCGATCACGCGATGGTTGCGAAGGCGCCCGGTGGCGCCGAACGCGTGCAGCGCTTGCCGGGCAACCAGCGCGAAGTCGATCGGCGCGCGACGCAGCTCGATCTTGCCCAGCAGCGCGCGCGCGGCCTCGAGAAGGTCGTCCGTGAGCCGCGCGAGATGGCCGACCTGGCGCTGGATCACCTCGCGCGCGCGATCGGCGACCCGAGGCTCGAGCGGCGCGTGGTTGAGGAGGCTCGAAGCGTTCGAGAGCGCCGCGAGCGGATTGCGCAGCTCGTGCCCGAGCATCGCGAGGAAGGCGTCCTTCGCCCGGTTCGCCGCCTCCGCCTCGCCGCGCGCCTCACGCTCGCGCCGCAGGACGTCCTCGATCTCGACTTCGATCGCCATGCGCTGCTGCGCCGCCGCGGATATCGCCGCGCCCACGTCGTGCACCTCGCGAATCTCGGTCTCGGGCACCGCCGGCTCGGCGCCGCGCCCCAGCATGTCCGCCGCCTCGCGCAACCGCGCCATCGACTCGTTGATGCGGCGCGCCAGGACCAGCGCCATGCCCAGCCCGAAAAGGATCGAGAGCGCCACCGCCAGCGCGACTGCGGCGATCGTACGCGCCGCGCCGCGATTGGCCTCCCCCACGGGAATGCCGATCGCCACGGTCCACCCGCTGCTGGGCAGTTGCGTGTACGCCGTATATATGGTGTCGCCTTCCAGCGACTGCGTGACACCCATGCCCTCCTTGCCGCTACGCGCCATCAGCACGCGCAGGCTTTCGGATGCGAAGCTGCCGACGTTCCCGTCCTGCTCGCGCGAGCGCGCCACCCGCGCGCCGTTCGAGTCGAATACCGAGATCACCCAGTCGTCGGCGACCTGCTGGCGGCGCACGATTTCCGCGATCGCATCGGGCGCCACGACCGCGCTCAGCACGTAGTTGGGGTTCTCACCCGGGGGCACGGCCACGCGTAGCGCGAAGGCGTAGCTCTGGCTCCCCTTGGCGAGCGTGCCGACGGTCGCCCGGCCCGTGCGCACGGTCGTCGCGAAGCTCTCCGGCTCGTAGATCGGAGGGAGAGGCTCGTTCGCACCGTGCTGGGTGTTGACGAGCACCACGCCCTTCGGGGTGGCGAGGATCAGTCCGCGCCAGTTGGGCTGGGTCGCGACCACCCTGCGCGCGGTGGCCTCGAAAGCGTCGATATCCCGGTTCTCGAGCGAGCGCGAAGCCGCCATCAACCGCAACGCCGAGAACGAGGTCTGCAGCTCGGAGTCGACGGCGATGCCGAGCGCGCGCGTGATGTCGAGCCCCCGGCGGAGCGTTTCGGAACGCTGCTGGTCCCAGAGAACGAAGAGGCCCACCACCGCGAGGATCGCGAGGGGCAAGATTCCGGCGACGGCGAGGATGAAGAGCTGCCGGCGCAGCGGGACCCGAGACATGCCGTTAATTATGCGCCCGCAAACGGAATAAAATAATCGGGGTCAGAGTCCATATATGGATCCGAGCCGCCTCCTGCCGCTGGCCATGCTGGCCTTCGCGTCCTCGGGCGCGTTGGCGGACTCGATCGCAGTCGTGCCCGCCAATCCGACCCCGGTCGACGTGGTGCGGCTGCGCTATCAGCACACCGGCTGCATCAATCCCGATTCGCTGCGGATCACGCAGGAATCCAATCGCATCGTAGTCTCCGCTGACCGCGGCAGCTTCATCGCCGACGAATGCGGATCCATCGCCGGCTTCTTCGAAGACCTCACCATCGGCCGCTTCCCGTCGGGCGAGTACGACGCCCAACTCGTCGTCAATCCACCGCCGGGTACGCTCGGGCCCTCGTTCCTCGTGGGACCGATTCACTTCACCGTGGCGAGCATGCCGCCGACTGGCTCGCTGCTGCCGCACGAGGATTATTCGGATCTCTGGTGGAACCCTGCCGAATCGGGTTGGGCGCTGCTCGTGAAGCAGTCGGGCGCGCAGCTCTTCGCGGTGTGGGTGACGTACGACGCGGCGGGGCGACCCACCTGGTACTCGCTGCAACCGGGCGCGTGGCGGCGGGACTCGACCAACACGCTGCGCTATTCCGGGACCGTATATCGAACGACCGGCCCGTATTGGGGCGGGGCGTTCGATCCCAAAGCGGTCACCATCACCGCCGCGGGCACGGCGGACTTCGCGCCCTCGTTCGCGGGCAGGGTCCTATTCACCTACACCATCGACGGCGTGAGCGGCTCGAAGACCCTGCAGCGAATGCAGTTCTAGAAGATCTGGCCGCGGATCTCCCCGCCGGGCGAATTCGCCGTGTGGATGTTCGCGTAGGCGGCGCCGGCGCGCAGCGCCGTGATGATGCGGGCGAGGTCGCCAGCGGCGAGCTGCTGCGTCGTGGGCGAGGCGAGCACGGAGGTGGAGGTGATCGTGCCGCGCACGCTGCCCGATTGCGGGCAGGTCGGCGTGCCGGCGGGGCCGGGAAGCGCCGTCGTGCCGCACAGCCAGATCACGATCGGGCCGTTTACGGCGACCTGCGCGAAATGGATGTGGGCCTGAGCAATTGCCGAGGAGAGCCCCGAGATCGTGAGCGTGTAGTCGATCGATTGCAGGTCGCCCGCGAGCTCGGCATCGAAGGTTGCCCGGGCCGACGTGGAGACGGATGGCACCTCCTGGAAGCCGATCAGGTCGGCGTGGAAGGCAAAGCCCGGCGGGTCGGCGGCGAACACGCTGGTTGCGGCCAGGGCCGCGGCGGCTATGGCAAGTCTCTTCATGGCGATCCTCCTCGGGTGGGATATCCCGCAGGGGTAAACGCCTCCACCCCGCCCTCTATTCCCGCGGAGTAACATTTGCCGCATGCGAAACCCCCTGTTCCCCGCCGCCGTCGCCCTCTGCCTCGCCCTGCCCTGCGACCTGGCGGCCAAGAATCTGCGCTGGGCTTCACAGGGTGATACATCGACCCTCGATCCCCAGGCGCAGAACGAGACCTTCACCAACGGCATCAACGGCCTGATCTACGAGTACCTGGTCACCTACGACAAGAAGCTCGAGCTTTCGCCCGCGCTCGCGACCTCGTGGAAGAACACCAGTCCCACGACCTGGGTCTTCCAGCTGCGGCGCGACGTGAAGTTCCACGACGGCAGTGCCTTCAGCGCCGACGACGTGGTCTTCACCATGGAGCGCGCCAAGCAGTCGGGCACGACGTTCAAGATGTACTCGAACCAGGCCGGGGTCGCCAAGAAGCTCGACGACTACACCATCGAGTTCACCACTCCGGTGCCCAACCCGATCCTGCCGATCACGCTCACCAACCTCTTCATCATGAACAAGGCGTGGTGCGAGAAGAACAACGTGGTGAAGCCCCAGGACTTCAAGAACAAGGAAGAGACCTACAGCTCGCGCAACGCCATGGGCACCGGCCCCTACATCCTCACGAAGTACGAGCCCGGCGTGAAGATCCTGCTGAAGAAGAATCCCGACTGGTGGGGCATCAAGGCCGGCCTCTACGAAGGCAACGTCACCACCATCGACTTTCGTCCCATCACCAACCAGGCCACGCGCATGGCGGCGCTACGCTCGGGCGAGCTCGACTTCGTGATCGATCCCTCGGTGCAGGACGTGCCGCGCATGCGCACGGACCCGGCGCTCAGGGTGTGGGAAGGCGGGGAATTCCGCTTTGTCATGATCGGGCTCGACCAGTGGCGCGACCAGCTCCTCTATTCCGACGTGAAGGGCAAGAACCCGTTCAAGGACCGGCGCGTGCGCCTCGCGCTCTACCAGGCGATCGACATCGACGCGCTGAAGAGCCAGGTGATGCGCGGGCTCTCGCAGCCCACGGGCATCGCGCTTCCGAGCCCGAAGGGCGCCGGAGTGCCCGCCGCCCTCGAGAAACGCTATCCCTACGATCTCGCCGCGTCGAAGAAGCTCCTCGCGGAGGCGGGCTATCCGAACGGCTTCGGCTTCACGCTGCACTGCCCCAACGATCGCTATATCAACGACGAGAAGATCTGCATCGCGCTCGCCGGCATGTGGGCCAAGGTGGGCCTCACCGTGCGCGTCGAGACGATGCCCAAGACGCAGTACTTCCAGAAGGCGGAGAAGCTCGATGTCTCGGCGTTCATGCTCGGCTGGGGCGGCGCGAACCAGGACGCGCTCATCACGCTCAAGGCGGTGATGCACAGCCGCAACCACCAGGGCGCGGGCGACGCCAATTACGGCGATTTCAGGAACGACGATCTCGACAAGCTGATCGACCAGATCGACGCCGAAATGGACATGGCGAAGCGCCAGGAGATGATCAACCGCGCGGTCGCCATCATCGAGGACGAGGTCCTGGTGCTGCCGCTGCACCGCCAGGTGATCCCCTGGGTGTCGCGCGCCGGCGTGACGCTCGTGCACCGCGCCAACAACACGCTGCTGCCCTACACCGTCAAGCTGCCCTAGCGGCGGCGCCTTCTCTTCTTCGGCGGGGGCGGCGGCGCTTCGAGCTGGATGTTGATCGCCTCGACGAGCGCGGGAAAGCGGTCGGCGAGCCGGCCGATCACGGCGCTCAGCAGCTGCCACTCCTTGCCCGGATCCTTGGGTGATGCGATCTCGCACGCGATCACGCCGTCGCTCGGGGTCCATTTCATGTGGCCCGGCGAGCGGATGTGGACCACGCGCGTGCCGTGCTTTTCCAGCGAGAAGGTGCGCAGGTCCTTGGAGCGGATGGCGCGCTTGAGGAACTTGAAGAGCTCCACGCCGGGGCGCTCGACGATCTGGAGACGGATCATGGCTTCTCCTCTTGTCATCCCGGCCGCCGCTGCCGCGGCAACGGGCCGGGATCCAATCGGCATTGTGCGCCCTCGCCCGAATCCGCGGCGGGGTAGGATCGCGTCCAACCACCAGCCTTGGACGAAAGAGAATCGATGCGCCGCGCCCTCGCTTTCGCTGCCGCCCTCCTCGCGCTCGCCCCTCCCGGCGCGCTCCCCGCCGACGCTCCCGAGAACTTCGTCTTGTGGCGCGTGGGCCTGGCTTCCTCCGCGCAGCCCACGCGCGAGTGGCTCGCCACCGTGAAGCGCAATTACGACGTCCTCATCAACCTCGCGCCGCCGCAGGTCCAGGGTTCCCTCGCCGACGAGGGCGGCATCGTCGCCTCGAAGGGCGTGGTCTACGTGAACATCCCAGTGAACTTCGGCGCGCCGACGGCCGAGGACTTCCGCATGTTCAGCGAGGTGATGAAGGCCTCTGGCGGGCGCAGCGTCTTCGTCCATTGCCAGGCCAACTTTCGCGGCTCGTCCTTCGTGCTCCTCTACCGCGTGATCCACGAGGGCGCGGACCTGTCGCAGACGCTCGCCAAGCTCAACGGCGTGTGGGTGCCCGACCCGGTGTGGAAGAAGTTCATCGAGTCGACGCTTGCCGCCGCCGGCAAGAAGGCCGACATCTTCTAGGTGTTCTCCCTCTCCCCGGGGTCCCCTCTGGGGCAGGATCAAATGGCAGAGGGCAGGGAGGGTCCTACGCGAGCACGATATCCAGCGCGCCCCGCAGCTTCGCGCCGGAGGCGGCGGGCGCATCTTCGAGCTTCATCGTGACCAGGCGCTGCTCATCGCGGGCGAGGTGGCGGTAGATGCCGTCGCGCTCGTTGCCGGGCTCGCCTTCGACGAACATCTGCGAGGTGAGGCGGCGGCGCTTGCCCTCGAGGACGCTGAAGTGGATGTGGGGCGTGCGGCCGGGATAGGGCACCGGCTTGATGGTGCGGAAGGCGTAACGGCCCTCGGCGTCGGTGGAGACGGCGCCGAAACCCTGGAAGTTCTCGTCGCCCGGGGGCTCCTGGCTGCCGACGTGGTGGTAATGCCCCTGCGCGTCGCACTGCCAGATCTCGACCCGCGCGTTGGCGCGCGGCTGGCCGCTGCGGTCGAGGACGCGGCCGCTGACATCGAGAACGACGCCTGCCGCGAGGGCCTTGTTCCCTTCGACGCGCGTCAAGTCCGCGTCGGTGTCCGCGGGAAAAGTCTGCGGATAGAACGGCCCTTCGGTCATGCGCGGCGTCGGCGGCCGGTCATCGGCGAGGAGCGGCGTCGGCAGGAGCGGCGCGACAGTGGCGGCCCCTATCCAGGCGATGATGCGGCGGCGGCTTGCTTGCATGGACGTTCACTCCAGTATCGACAGGCTTCCTGCTGTCCTGTCACTGTAACCCCGCCCCTCGCCCGCGACAACACGATGCGCAGCGCCCCTTCCTGCTCCGTGCGACGCAGCTCGATGCCACGTTCGGCATAGCGGGCGACGACGCCGGCATTGGGATGGTGGAAGCGGTTGCGATAGCCGACAGAAAGGATGCCGACGCTCGGGTGCACCGCGTCGATGAAGGCCGGCGTGGACGACGTCTTCGATCCGTGGTGCGGGACGAGGAGCACCTCGGATCGCAACGCAGCCGCATCGCGCGCGACCATCTCGCCTTCGCTGCGTGCTTCGACATCGGCGGCGAGGAGCGCCGCGGCGCCATGGGTTGCGACCCTGAGGACGCAGCCGCGGTCGTTTTCCTTGCGCCCCTGCCGTCCCTCGTAAACCTCCACGCCCGGATGCAGCACCACGAAATCCACGCGATCCCACGTCCATCGCACGCCCGCCTCGCAGCGGATCGAGCGCGGCACCAGGTCGTGGAGCGGGTCGTCGCCGGGGAGCGGTGAAAGCAACCATTGCGGCTCACGCGACGCGGCGACGGATGCGGCGCCGCCGTAATGATCGTCATCGGCGTGGCTCACGATGAGGCCGTCCAGGCGCGGCACGCCCTCGCCGCGCAGGAACGGCACCACGATGCGGCTGCCGCTATCCGATTCCGCCGTCCACGTCGGCCCGGCGTCGTAGGCGAGCGCGTGGGTGGCGGTGCGCACCACCACGGCGAGTCCGTTGCCGACGTCGAGCACGTCGAGCCAGGCCTCTCCCGGGGCGGGCGACGGCGGCTGCAACGCGAACATCGGCACCATCCAGATCGCGCCGCAGGCGCGCAGCGGAAAGCCGCGCGGCGCGAGGAGCCAGGCGCATCCGACGAGGGCGGCGGCGACCGTCCACGGGGCGGGCGCATGGCTCTCCACCATCGCCTGGGGAAGCTCGGCCAGCCATTCGAGCGGCGCCATCACCGCGAGCATGAGGTCGTGCGCGACGTCGAGGAGGGGCGCCAGCGGCAGGAAGGCGCCGGCGATGGTGAGCGGCACGACCGCGAGGCTCACGACCGGGATGGCGAAGGCATTGGCGATCGGCGAGACGAGCGACACCTGCTGGAAGAGCGCCAGCAGCATCGGCAGCATCGCCACCGTCACCGCGAGCTGCTCGAGCGCCGCGCCGCGCAGCTTCCCGTGCCGCCCGGTGCGTAGCGCCATCACGTAGAAGATCGCCGCGACGGCGCCGAACGAGAGCCAGAACCCCGGCGAGAGGACCGCCCACGGATCAAGCGCGAGGACGGCCAGCGCCGCAAGCGCGAGCACACGCGAGGCCGAGCCGTGGCGATCGACCAGCACGCATAGCGCCACCACCGCGAGCATGGTGAAGGTGCGCTCGGCCGGGACCGCGTAACCGGTCATCAACGTGTAGGCAAGCGCCGCGACCGTGCCGGCCACGCCGGCGACCTTGCGCGCGGGAACGCGCAGAGCCAACGCCGGCACCCGCACCCAAGCCGCGAAGGCGAGCATGAAGAAGAGCGCGGCGAACATAGTGATGTGCAATCCCGAGATGCTCATGAGGTGCCCGACGCCCGTGCGCCAGAAGACCTCCCAGTCGTCGGCGCCGATCGAGTCCTGGTCGCCGATTGCGAGCGCCACGAGAACGCCGCGAAGGCGCGCGTCTCCCAGGTGCGCGACCATGCCATCGCGAATCTCGCCCCGCCATCGGTGGAGCGTCTGCGGCCAGCCGTCGACGCGCTCGGCGAGGAGCGAGGCGCCCGCCTTCGCGCGCACGTAGCCCGTGGCGCGGATGCCACGCTCGAGCGCCCAGGGCTCGAAGTCGAACGCGTGCGGGTTGGCGTAGCCGCGCGGCCGCTTGAGCCTCGCCGTCAGCCGCCACCGCTGCCCCGCCACGATCAGCGGCGGCGCAATCGGCGGCGCGCCTTTCACGCGCTCGGCGTACCACGAGAGGGAGATGGTGGATGGAACGCCCGGGGCACCGCCCTCGACGTCGAAGAGGAAGCGCACGCCCTTCTCCGTAACCTGCGGCAGCCCGGCGACAATTCCGACGATCTCGACGTCCGAGCCCTCCATCGCGCGTGGCAGCGCATCCGCAAGGCGCTCCTCCGCGCGCCACGCCGCGTAGCCAAAGCCGATGCAGGCGCCGGCAGCGAGCAGCACCACCGCGCGCAGGCCGCGGCGCGCCTCGGGAACGAGCCTCAGCGCGAGCAGTGCGGCCACCCCGAGCAGGCCCAAGCGCAGCTGCGGCAGCTCGACCGCGTTCTGCAAGGCGAAAGTGCCGGCGATGAAAGCGAGCGCGAAGAGCCGCATCTCCCGACAACGCGGGATGGACGAAAACCGAGGACAAACCACGGTTTCCGAGCGAGGAGTCCGCTCCTGCGAATGGTTGACGAATGCCGAGCGCGTGCGATCGATCTATGGGGGGCTGCGCAGGACGCCAATTCTCGTGGCCTGGGCGAAGGCCACATCGTTGCTGATGACCGCGACGCCGGACGGTCGATCGATCACGCCTGGCGCAGGTCCTGCCTGGAATCCGAGCTGTCCGCGCGTTCCGGCGACAGTCGAGACGACACCGGCCGGCGACAGCTTGCGTATCAACGCATTGCCCCAGTCGGCTACATACACGTTGCCGCGGGAGTCCACGGCAATTTGCCTTGGAATGCTGAAGGTCGCGAGCAATGCCGGCCCGTCGGCATCGCCCGCGGCGGAGGGCTGGCCGGCGACTGTCGTCACCTTACCTGTTGGCGTCACCTTGCGGATAGTGTTGCCGGCGTCATCCGCGACGAAGAGATTCCCAGCGGAATCGAGCGCGATGCCGGCCGGACCTGCGAATCGCGCCGCGCCTCCAATACCGTCGACTTCAGCCTGCGCACCGGGCATGCCGGCTACCGCGGTGACGTCGCCATCGAGCGTGAGCTTGCGAATCGTCCCGCGGACATAGTCAGAGAAAAAGATAGTGCCCGTAGCGTCGATCGCAATGCCGGACACATACTGTATTTCCAGGTCCGAATGGTCGCTGCTCTTCAGCA
>Ga0209647_1003423_pt1 | contig 12279 bp, 10 predicted proteins | sample GraSoi_2013_60cm_FD_185827 | JGI IMG/M metagenome (GOLD analysis project Ga0209647, IMG submission 185827) | Grasslands soil microbial communities from the Angelo Coastal Reserve, California, USA - Sample 9_17_2013_60cm (SPAdes) (version 2) | ecosystem: Environmental > Terrestrial > Soil >... | reverse complement strand
CGGTCGCGGCCCTAAAGACCAAGCAGGACATTGCGGAGCTTCTGCATCTGCCGTTCGCGACGCGCCGGCTCGATGATTTGCTGGAGAACCGCTTCGGCCTGCCGCGCGATCTCATCCCGAAAAGCATCCTGAAGAAATGTGGACTCAAGACAACGACACGGGTCTCCGACAGCGGCGATCTGGCACGATTGCAGAAACTCGTCGACGCACTTGCGCCGGCCATTCTCGAAAATGCGGCCGACGAGCGCGCCGCCATGGTCCGCTATCTCGATGATCAAGGCATCATTGCCGCCGGATCGAGCTGCGCCCTGGTCGATATCGGCTACTCCGGCTCGATCCAACGCTACGTGCAGAACATCCTAGGGATGAACATCCCGGGCTACTACATGCTGACGCATGAGCCGGCGCGCTGGACCTTTGAGGGCAGCACGGCGGAAGCGTTCTTCACCGAGTGGGACGAGCCGCGGATGGCGGATTGCCATCCCCTTAACGACTACGTATTCCTCTTCGAGACCGTGCTCTCGTCGTGCGAGGCATCGCTCAAGCGGCACCGCTATGACGACGAGGGTGTCTGGAGTATGGAGCACGTTTCGGTCGATTGGGAGCCGCGGCGCCTCAGCTTCATGAAGCGCATCCATGCCGGCATTATCGCCTTCGCCGAAGACTTCATCAAACGGGCGAATTGCCGCTTCGACGATTTGCCCTTGGGCACCTATCTCGGCAGCAAAGTATTCTTCGACCTGGCACGTCGGCCGAGCGCGGGTGATGCACGGCTCTTCGCCGGCCTCAAGGTTGAGAACTCGTTCGGCGGTGGCAACACTTGGCTGCTCTACGACGAGCCGGCGGGGGCAAACGCGATCACCCCGCGGGCGCGCGACATCGCGCTCGGCAAGAGCCAATGGAAGGAGGCCGCTCAAGTCCTCTATGCGGCGCCGTCGGCACCGACGCCGGCCGCCGGAGCGGCATCGCCGCAGAACGGCAAGAGTCCGCCGGCGCCTCTGGCCCCGCCTCCCGAGGCGCTTCCAGTGCCTGTCGGGACGGTGCCGGTGGCCGGCCCGCCAGTCGTCGAGGTAATGCCGTTGCAGGCGCTCGTGCCGATCAAGAACGGGCACGACTCGGTTCCGGCGCAGCTCAAAGGGGTCGAGGTGCCGCCGGCGATCCGCAAATACGCGAAATTCAGGCGCGACCCCTACAATTTCTGTGCCGACAGCAAGAACCCTTTGGTGAGGGTGGCCCGAGTTTTCTATAGGGAATTTCAATGATCAATCTGGCAAATGACCAATTCAGGGTGCCGCGGCGCGACCATCGGCTGCCGCCGACGCGGCGATCGCCGATGCTGGTGGCCGTCATTGCTTTGCTGCCTGTGGCTCTTACGGATTGCGGGTCGCTGCCGCAATCCGGCCCCTCGACTGCAACGGTGCGCGACCAGTACCTCGGAAAAGGCGCCGACGTGGGAATTATTGAGATCGATCGCGCCGCGATCGACGCCCTGGCGGTCCGGCCGGTTGACATGCTGACGCAGCACTTCGAAGACCGTCGCCCGCCCGCGGAATTGCGGGTCGGCGTCGGCGATGCGCTCGACGTGACAATCTACGAGGCGGCCGCGGGCGGTCTTTTTGCCGTCGCGGACAGCACGAACGCGCGGAGCGGTACGGTGCGCGGGACCCAGCTCCCGCCGCAGGTCGTCGACCGGACCGGCATGATCACTGTGCCCTATTGCGGGCAAGTCATGGCGGCGGGCAAGACGCCGAGTGAAATCGCTTCGACCATCATCGACGGGCTGCGCGGGAAGGCGATCGAGCCGCAGGTGATCGTGTCGATCGCGCAGAACCAGAGCAATCTCGTCACCATCGCCGGCGAAGTCGGGCAGGGCATGCGCTTTCCGTTGCGCCTCAACGGCGATCGCATTCTGGATGCGATCGCGCTCGCCGGGGGCCCGCGCAGCCCGTCCTACGAAACCTTTGTCCGGCTGACGCGCGGCGAACAATCCGGCTCGATGCTGCTCCAGAGTATCGTCGCGAATTCGCACGAGAACATCTACCTGCGTCCGGGCGACGACATCTTCGTCTACCGCCAGCCGCCGACTTTCACTGTCTTCGGGGCGACCGGGCGAAACGGCCAAATCCCATTCGAGTCCGACAAGCTCACGATGGCCGAGGCGCTCGCCAAATCAGGTGGCCTCCTCGATCATCGCGCCGACGCCAAAGGCGTCTACATCTTTCGCTATGAGGACGCCGAAATCTATCGCCGGATCAAGGACCCCGGTGCCACAACAGAGAAAAATCCGCCCATGACGAAGAACGGCCGCGTGCCGACGGTTTTCCATGCCAATCTGGAGACCGCCGATGCCTACATGCTGTCGGCCGATTTTCCCATGCGCGACAAGGACCTGATCTTCGTCTCGAACGCGCCGATCAGCGATCTTCAAAAGGTCCTCGGTATCGTCGGGTCCGCCTTCGGGGCGACCGGCCCCGCCATCGCCAAGGCGCCCTGAAATGACGGCGCAGATGACGATTGGTGCGATCCGCCCGCGCGGGCCGGGTCTGGCGCAGGGCGCGGCGACTCAAGCGCGCGTCATCGGTGCGCTGGTGCTGCGCGAGACGCAGACCCGTTTCGGCACGGCGAAACTCGGCTTCCTGTGGGCGATCATAGAGCCGTTCTGCCACATCCTCGCCTTCAGCCAGGTCGCCAAAATGATCCATCACTCGGCGCCTCTGGGCAGCAGCGTCGAGGTCTTCTTCGCCACCGGAATCGTACCGTTCTTCCTCTTCCGCGACCTGGCGTTCCACCTCTCACCGTCGCTCAGCGCCAACCGTTCGCTGCTCTATTTTCCGCTCGTCAAGAACATGGACGTGCTGGCGGCGCGCGCGCTCCTCGAGATCGCCACTTGGGCCGTGGTCGCGGTCCTCGCTGCGGCGACCTTCGCCTGCTTCGGCCTCGAGCTCGGAATCAGCGATCCGCTGAACCTCATGCTGGCATGGGGCGCGATGGGGCTGCTCGGGACCGGTTTCGGGGTCACGAGTGCGATTATCACGATGTTCGCGCATAGCTGGGACCGTCTCGTCCATATGTTCGTTCGCATCCTCTACGTGACCTCCGGCGTCTATTTCCTGCCGAACCATCTGCCCGAAGCCGCCCGCGACTTCATCTGGTGGTTCCCGACGTTCCACGGCGTCGAATGGTTCCGCGAAGCCTTCTTTCCCGGCTACCACAGCATGTCGCTCAACAGGCCGTATCTCCTCGCCTGGGGTGTCGGACTGCTGCTCGTCGGCATGTTGGGCGAGCGTCTCCTCAGGAAAAGGATGGAGCACGAATGATCCGCCTCGAGGGGTTGCACAAATCCTATGCGGTCGGCGAGCAGCGCAAGGTAGTCTTTGACGAGGTCAGCGCGGAACTGCCGCGCGGTCGCAGCGTCGGTCTCCTCGGCGTCAACGGAGCCGGCAAGTCGACTTTGCTGCGGCTCATCGCGGGCACCGAGCTACCCGACAAGGGCAATGTCGTCCGCAATGGCCGCGTCTCTTGGCCGCTCGGCTTCAGCGGCAGCTTCCACGGCAGCACCACTGGGCGCTCTAACGTGCGCTTCATCGCCCGAATCTACGGCAAGGATGTTGACGACACGGTTGCGTTCGTCGAGGATTTCGCCGAGCTAGGTCCCTATCTCGACATGCCGGTGAAGACCTACTCCTCTGGCATGCGCTCTCGTCTCGCCTTCGCCGTCAGCATGTCGATGGAGTTCGACACCTACCTGGTGGACGAGATTACCGCCGTCGGCGATGCGCGGTTCCAGGCGCGATGCTCGCAAGTCTTTCGCGAGCGGCGCGGCGCGGCCGACCTGATCATGGCATCGCACAATATCACGACGATCCGGGAATACTGCGACATGGGCGCGCTCGTCGGCAGCGGCGGGCTCACGGTGTTTGATCGCGTCGACGACGCGATCAAGTCTTATGAAGAGAGGCTCAAGGCGTCATGACAATAGATCTGAAGGCCCCCGATGCAGCGGCGCACCGTGCCGAGATCGGCGCACATGTGCACGCCGTCCGATCGACGAAAATCGCCGATTTGCCGCTGCCTCGTCGGCGGCGCACCGGCAGACGCTGGCGCACCATGTCGGCGTTTCTGCTTATCGTGATGCCGATGATCGCCGCCTCCGTCTATTACGGGCTCTTTGCCTCGGATCAATATGTCTCCGAGATACGGTTCAGCGTGCGCGGCAAGGAGACGCAGACGGCCGATGCGCTCGGCATGCTCGCCGGCTTCCCGGTGACGCAATCGCTGTCCGACAGCTACGTTGTCGCCGACTACATCAAAAGCCGAGAACTTCTCGACGAGCTGTCGCTGTCGATCAATCTGCGGGCGCTCTATTCGCGCCAGAATATTGACTGGTGGGCCCGATTCGACGCCACGCAGCCGATCGAGCAGCTCGTCGACTACTGGCGCTGGATGGCGAACGTCAAATTCGACTCTACCTCGAGCATCATCACCGTCGGCATCCGGGCATTCACTCCTGAGGATGCACGGCTCATCGCGGAGAAAATTCTCTCGGCCAGCACCGCCCTCGTCAACCGGATGTCCGCCGAGGCGCGCCAGGACGCCGTGCGCAACGCCGAGGCGGATGTGCGCCGCATGGAAGAGCGTCTCGCCGGTGCGCGCGCGCAGCTCGAGGGCTTCCGCGGCCGCAATGAGATCATCGATCCCGCTCGTAGCGCCGCGGGCCGGCAGGAGCTCGATTCGAAGCTGCAGGCCAACCTCATACAGCTGCGGTCCGAGCTCGCTGCGGCCAGCCGGTTTCTCAACGCCAACTCGCCGTCCGCGATTGTCCTCACCGCGAAGATCGCGTCCGTCGAGAGCGAGCTGGCGCGACTGCGGGCCGAGCGTACGCCGACCGCAGAAAAAGGCCCGATGTCGGAAATGCTGACGCGCTATGACGAGGTCGAGACCGAGCATCAGTTCGCAGAAAAGGCCTACGTCCTCGCCCTCGCCTCACTGGAGCGGGCACGATCAGAAGCCGACCGTCAGCAGCGGTTCCTCTCAGTCTACGTGTCGCCGAGCCTGGCCGAGGAGTCGCTTTATCCGCGGCGCCTGGTCATGATCGCTCTTATCGGCATCGGCGGCGTCGCGGTCTGGGGTCTTGGGCTGCTGCTCGTGCTTGGTTTCCGCGATCACGTGCGCTGAAGGTTGCCATGAGCAATATGTCAAGACGAAGCCTCGCCGCTGTGGTTCTCCTCGCGCTTGCCGTCGGGCTCGTTGGCCCGGCGCATGCCGCTGGCCCGGCGCTCGCCGTCGGGGGCGCGGCGGCGCAGCCTCTCGTCGGCAAGTTCTACGAGTATGCCCCGGCAATCGTCGTCGATGGCGGTGTCAAGCATGTCTTCGCGTGCGCGAACGTCGTCGCCGGGGAGATCCGCGACCACATCGTGCATCACCGTTATGTCGGCGGCCGCGAGGTCGCAACCGATGTCGCCCTGCGACCCGCGGAAGAGAAGCATCGTTTCGACTCCTTTCACGTCTGCGACCCCGAGATCGTCGCCGGAAGCTTCTTCTACCGCGGCCACGTCTTTCGCTTCGCCCTGCTCTATACGGGGAACGACAAGCCGCTCGCCAAGGGAAACCGGCTTGGCATGGCGCTTGCGGACACGCTCGACGGGCCATGGCAACGCACCGCCGAACCGGTCGTCTCCTTCGACTTCGGCGGCGACGAGAAGAGATCGTGGGGCGTCGGCCAGCCGGCCGCCGTCAATCCCGATCACGGCGACGGCTTCCTACTATTCTATACGGAAGGCGCAAGTGCAGGTACCCGCACGCTTGTGCGCTCCGTCAGGATGAGTGCCGAGGGGGGCTCCCCGATGGTCGTCGGCGCGCCGCGCACGGTGCCGACCGCCGGACTGCGCCAGGCCGACGGCAAGATGCCGGATTTCCTCAACGACGCGGCCATCGCCTATCTGCCGGGCTTGCATGAATTCATCGCCGTGAGGCCGGTCCGGCCAATGCCGTCCACGCCGCCGACGATGATCGAGGCGCGGCAGGAGATCGACATCCTCGCTGAGGAGGCCCTCGCCGGTGACGACGGCAAGATTTGGCGCAAGCTGACTGTCATAAGCCCGGCCCTGACGAAGGCGCCGCGCAATCACAACGGCGGCATCGTCAAGGACATCTGGGGCGGGCTGCCGAGGGCAGACAGGATAGGGGTCGTGATGACGACGAGCGATGACTGCGCGGCGGCGCTTCCCTGCTTCCCCACCGCCTTGTGGAGCTACCGCCTGCACGAGCTCGACTTTCCACTTCCCGCGTCGCCCTGACCATAGAAAGACGCTGCAGATGTCCGTCGAAAAAAGGGCCACTGGCAAAACCGCCGCCGCTAAGCCGCGCCAGATTGGCCGCCAGGCGGTCTTCCTCATCGGCACGTATTTCTCCGGATCGACGCTGCTCGGCAACTGCCTCAATGCGCATCCGTCGATTTTTTTTGCCGGCGAGATCGATCGTCTCGAGGCATTCCGGCGCGAGCCGGATTGGACCCATCAACGCGAGCGGGGCTGCCGCCTCTGCTCGACGCAAGCCGAGGCCATTTGTCCGGCCTGGCCCAGTGAATTGCTCGAGAAGATCCGGCCGCTCGACGACATCTCTGCCTACCGCGCGGTGATCGAGCGGACCGAGGCGCCGATCCTACTCGATGGCAGCAAGCGGATCGACTGGCTCAACAGCCTTTACGATTCCGGGCTCAATTCCAACATCAAGGTGATCATCTGCGCGCGCACGCCCTTTTCGTTCGCGAAGAGCTCCGACGGTGGCGCGCAGCCTCTTCGGCCGATCGAGGCGGGGGCCTCGTGGCGCGATTTCTATCTGCACACGCTACGCTCTCTTGCCGGCCGCGGCATCCCGTCGCTCATCGTGCGCTACGAGGAATTCGCCTTCAAGCCCGAGCCGTCGATCCAGCGCGTCTGTGATTTTCTTAACATCCCCTTCGACCCCGTCACGCTGAACTATTGGCGGGTGCCCTCGCACGCCGTCGGCGGCAATGGCGGCGCCTATCTGCGCGACCCCAATTTCACTCCGTCCGCCCTCGATAAAGATGAGAAATGGAAGCTCGACTATTTTAGCAACAAGCCATTCGGCGGCTGGATCGAGGATAAGTGGATCCACGGGCTCACCGACGCGGCCGTCCGGCAGATCATGTCGGTTCCGATGCTCAATGATGTCGCGAGCCTGTTAGGCTACGACCTCGCCTGGTTTATGGGGGAACGCATGCGGATCCAGATGGAGGACGAACTGCGGCGGACGACTCACGTCCCGTCGGCCCCGAATTGCACGGCCGAAGTCAAGGCAGGGTGAGAGGAACGACGGTGAGAAGCTCGGGTCTGGTAAGCGTGCTGGCGCCAACGCCGAGAAGTAGATGGTCGAGAGGCGCCCTCCTGACAAGTCTGAAACGCCTCGAATCCGAGGCGATCGCCATCATGCGGGAGGTCGTGGCGATGGCGCGCGACCCCGCCATATGTATCCCGTCGGGAAAGACTCGACGGTGATGCTGCTGATATGCGCGCCCGCCTCTCAAAGTTCTCCGAGGGCCGCTCACTTACGAACCGCATGGTGACCGGCTGTTCTTCGTCCCCCAGTGCAAAGCGCCTTTCAGCGAAAGCGCGGGCAATGCGATCGCCGCTTGCCATGCGATGAAGAACGCGAAATCAGGAGCGAAGGGCGCCGGGCATCGCACGGCGTGCGTACGCTCAGGGCGTCGCGTCTGGTGAAGACGGCGAAATCATCCTCAATGCAGCGCAAGGCGATGTACAGCGCGGCGCGGATTGCGACGTCGTCGGCGTCGGCTTTGTCGGCGGCGGCGAGGATTTGCAGCAGGTTTGCTTTGGCGATCATCTAGAGTTTCCTTTTCATGGCCGCGCTTCCGGCGAGGTGAGCCGGGTCCAGCCAAAATTTTTAAGGCATTCGAGAGAGCCTCGTTCAGGCGTCGCAGAGCGCCGCTGGAGTTCTGCAATTCATAACGTGGACGCCAGATGCTCGATCAATTGTGTGCCATGCGCAGGACAGAGATGGGAAGCGCCGTCAGGAATAGGGGAGACGTATGGCCGCACTTGTTTCATCCAACGATCTAAAGAGCAATTGGGGAGGGACGCGACCGACCAAAAAGAGAAGCTGGTCTGATCGTCCACCCGTCGCCCGTCATCGCTCGGCTTGTGCGAATAATCTTGGTGTCGTCGGCTCATTGCCGACGGCGGATAACTCCTTTGAGAACGGGCGCTAGGCCATTTGGGGGATAGATTACTACCCTGCCAAGCGTCAGAGTTGCAATAACGGACGAGGCGCGCGCGAAGGTGCTAACTCATTAAAGCGCAGCGCGGTCCTCGGGAGGAAGTCGCCAGATCAAAAACATCGACCAGGGATTACTCATGAATAACACGAAGGTTTTACTCATCGACGCGCATGAGATCTCACGCGAGGGGCTGAAGCTTCTGCTCCACAGCGACTCGTACGACGTCGTCGGTGCGATACGATCGCTTGAGGAGGCCCGCACGGCGATCGCCGAGGGACTACGCCCCGATCTGGTTCTTTTCGTGCTTGAGCATCTTGGCGAGAGCGCCGTAGCTCTGCAGCAGATTCGCGCCGGGTTCTCGGCCTTTAAGTTCGTCATCATCACGGCGGGAGGCTCGCCGTCTCTGTCTGCGCGCTGCATCGAAGCCGGCGTCAACGGGTGTCTTCTCGGGAACATGTCGACGAACGCCCTGACGCAGTCGCTTCGCCTCATCATGCTCGGCCAGGAGATTTTCCCGGCGCCGGCCGGCGTGCTGCCGATGGAGGCGGCGAGCCATCCTCCTCGCGAGTTGGCGGAGGGCGCTGCCCTGCCGGGCCCGAGCAGAGTTCTCTCAGGGCGCGAAGGCCAGATCCTGTGCAAGCTGTTACTCGGCCATTCGAATAAGATGATTGCGCGGGAGCTCGCGATCAGCGAGGCGACGGTGAAGGTGCATCTCAAGGCGCTGCTCCGCAAGCTGAAGGCTCGAAATCGCACGCAGGCTGCGATCTGGGCGATCGAAAACGGTTATGGCGAAAGAATCCCGGCGTAGGAGGGCGCCGGAGCGAGGTCGCGATTAAGAGCGCCGCGTCAGGCCTCGCCGTCGTCCGAATTCTCCACGCCGTCACCGCGTCGAAATGCGATCGTCGGCGACGCGTCGCTGTGCTCCCCTCGGTTCGTCATCGACCAAGATCTCGCCCCGCGGAGCGAGATCAAAGTATCGAAGAGAGTGACGTCAAAGCGCAGAGGTGACGCGTCTCGTTCGGCGCGGGTGCCTCTCTTGCCGCTTGCCGCGGCGCGGCGCCTGGGCGCAATCCGCTTACCGCGTCCAGCAAGTCGCCGCCGGCCCCAGGCTACCTCAGAATCCCGTTATGCCAGCCGAAAGTGAAATGGCGCACTGCGCCATCTGGAACGCATATTGACCGCGCGATCATATCGCGCAGTGACGGGCTAATGCAAAAGCCGAGGCATATCGCGAGACCGCCGCGTCGGGACACGCTGAGGTTTTCGGGAATCAGGAGCTTTCATGCAAAGTATCAAAATTCTTCTGGTCGATGCGCACCAGCTGTCCCGAGAAGGGCTGCGGCGCCTGCTTGGGAGCGAAACGCACGACGTCATCGGCGTGGCGCGCTCCCTTGACGATGCGGCCGAGCAGATCGGGATGGGTCTCAGCCCTGACATGCTCGTCTACGCATTCGACGAATCGACATCGGAAGATCAGAACGCGATCGTCGATCAGCTGCGCGTCAAGTTTTCCGGTCTCAAGGTCGTTATCCTTTCCAACAACGTGTCATCGAGCTTGCTCTCTCAGGCGATCAACGCGGGCGTCAGCGCTTGCCTTCTGCGCGACATGTCGATCGAGGCGCTGAGCCGCTCGATTGAGCTCGTCATGCTCGGTCAGCAGGTGTTTCCAACGCAAGCGGCGCTGTTGCTCATCGGGAACCGGGGCCTCGGCCCGTCTCACTTTGGCGATACCTCTTCCTCTGTCCGCTCCTTGCAAACGCGGGGTGTCTCGGGTCGCGAAGGCGAGATCCTGCGCAGTCTCCTCAGCGGCTACTCGAACAAGCAGATCGCGCGACAGCTCGGCATCAGCGAAGCAACCGTCAAGGTCCATCTCAAAGCGGTGATGCGCAAGATCAACGCGCAGAACCGCACTCAGGCCGCCGTATGGGGTTTGGCGAATGGTTTCGGCGAAGACGCGGAAGTCAGGAAGGCCGCCATACTGTAGGAAACGGCGAGGGCGCTTGTGCGGTACTTTGCTTTCCGGTGCCTTCGAGCAGATCCGCGCATGGCCACGCTTGTCGACATTGCAGCGTCGGCCTGGCGCCTAGGTCAATCTGGCCACAACGAAAGCAGGGGCGAGTATAGCTCCGCTTGTCGGTGCCCTGTCGCGTAAGGGCAGGAAGGGACGACCGACCGGTCAAGGCGCGCTGCGCCGCCATTGCGGCGACGACGTGGGAAAGTCGCCTCGATCATGCATTGATCTGTGTTCCGCCAGCGTAAAGCCTGAGCGGGCGCCGGCCTCATTCTTCGGAGCAGTCCCCCGAACCGTTCTGCGCGGCAAGATTGAGGCGCATGGCAAAAATCGCCGCCTCAGTGCGGTTCGTCAGGTTTAGTTTCGCCAGCACGATGCGAACCATCGCCTTGACGGCGTTTTCCGGAAGATCCATCAACGTCGCGATGGCCTGGTTGGTCCGAGCGTTGGCGAGATGCTTGAGAACGGTTCGCTCCCTCTCGGAGAGGGATTCCAGCGCGGCGATCATCGCGGTTTGGCTCGCCAGCGTCGTCAGAATGCCAATCGGCAGCAAGGAATGAGCGTACCGCGCCAGCAAGAGTGAATCGTTGATATGGCTCAGCAGATGATCGGCGATCGCCAAGCCGTCGATGCTCTTCGAGAATGCCCGCGCCTTCGCGAGATGCTTGCTGTGAACAAGCAGGACTATAATGCCCGATCGCTGAATGCGGGCGATATCCTCCGCGTGCTTGCGATGCACGCGCCGCAGCATGCGAAGATCAATGAGGCAGACATCAAACCCAACATCGTTGCTTTCATGCTTTATGAGAGGCGGGGCATCGCAATAGCCGACGACCTCGGTGGTCTGCGGATCGAGCTTCTTCATGATCGCGGGTAAGCCGGCAGCGCTGTGCTTCGCGATCAGCAATCGATGACGTGGGCCCATGCGCCTACCACTCCAAGAACCACATGACGGAGCCTTTCGCGGCTCGCCAATCCAAGCGACGCGGCTGCGCCTGGCCGCGTCAGCCCGCAACGGACGTTCCGTGCCAGTTGGTGGCCGAAGCGAAGCGTCCGGAGATGCTTCTCTTGCTTGATACTGTACGCGTCGACGATTTGAAAATGAGCGAACGGCTTCGCAAGTGACAATTACGCACTTGTAACAAAGAGAGAAGAATTACTCATCTTCGTCATGCATAAAGATCCGGGCTAGCCCATCTTGCGCGCCAGCTTAGACATTTCCGCCCCTTGGCGATGCACCGTAACGTCGTAATCTGCGTATCTAAAGTCGCAAGAGCGGCCACGTTTCCACTCGACGGCGCCGCTCTTTTACCGATGCACCCGAGAGTCCGACTGAGGTCCTATGGCGAGCATTCCTGTCGTGTCGTCGACCGTCGTCCCGCAAGGTACGGGCTATATCGGCAGCTTCACGCTCGGCCCGCTGGCGGGCAGCACCGGCGCCGTGACCGGTTCGGTCGGCTGGACCTTCACGACGCTGCCCGGCGCGCTCGATTTCCTCGCCGCCGGGCAGACCCTGGTGCAGAGCTACAATGTGACGATCAGCGATCCTCTCCTCGCCGGCTCTGTGGTGCAGGTGGTGACGGTGACGCTCACCGGGACGAACCACCCGACAGTGGTCGTCGCTGCGGCGACGACGGCGAACGGCTCGATCGCCGAGCAGGCGGGCGTCACCGCCGGCACGGCCACGGACTTGGCGAGCGGATCGATCGTCTTCACCGACGCCGATCTGACCGACACCCATCGGGTGCTGAACGTCGTGCCGCAGGGGGCGGGCTATCTCGGCAGCTTCACGCTCGGCGCGCTCGCGGACAGCACCGGCGGCGTCGACGGCTCGATCCCCTGGACCTTCTCCGTGGCGGACGGTGCGCTCGATTTCCTTGCCGCCGGCCAGACCCTAGTGCAGAGCTACGCCGTCACGATCGGCGATTTCCACAACGGTCCGGCGACGCAGATCGTGACGGTGACGCTGACCGGGACGAACGATCCGACGGTGATCCTCGCCGCGGCAGAT
>Ga0209647_1003422_pt1 | contig 12281 bp, 10 predicted proteins | sample GraSoi_2013_60cm_FD_185827 | JGI IMG/M metagenome (GOLD analysis project Ga0209647, IMG submission 185827) | Grasslands soil microbial communities from the Angelo Coastal Reserve, California, USA - Sample 9_17_2013_60cm (SPAdes) (version 2) | ecosystem: Environmental > Terrestrial > Soil >... | reverse complement strand
GTTGCCGGCTTGATCGGCAACCTGGCCACGGGTTGGGAAAATATTGCCCTGGAACAGGCCGTGCGATTCAATACGGAAGCGTTGAACGCGGTGAGTGTCGCGGCGCTCGGTTCAATTGCGGTACTGATCGGCCTCAGCAATATCATCGCGGACCCGCAGCCGACAGGACGCAACGTCGTCTATAAAACACTGATCCGAACAATTTATTTTCTGGGCATTGTGTTGGGCCTGGTGACCATCTACCTGTCCGGTTCGCGAGGGCCGTTGATCGCAACCGGAATTTCAGCAATGCTGCTGCTGTGGATCTCCTCCCGCGAGAACCTTCGAAAAGCGGCGATCCTGGCCTTGATTTTTATCGCAATCACGACAGCGGTGCTGGTGTACGGCGAAACGATCAGCAGCGGCGCGCTGTTTACGCGCTTGAGTAGCATTGCCACTCTGGAAGATCAGTCCGATACGACCCGACTGGAACTTTGGCAGGACGGGACGATCCAGTTTCTGGAGAGCCCGATAGTGGGCAGCGGATTGGAAGAAAAAAATTCCCAGTTTTATCCACACAATATTCCGCTTGAGGCCTTCATGGCCACCGGTCTCATCGGCGGAACCTGCTGGTTGATCATGCTGGTCATGGCGCTGATCAGCGCCTTGAGACTTCTTAAACTCCCAGCGCAATATTCGTGGATTGGCGTTATTTTCATTCACCTTTCCCTGATGTCATTGCTGGCCGGAAGCCTATGGGCCTCGGCGAGTCTGACGCATTTGATGCTGGCCTCTATGGCGCTATATTTCGCCAGCACGCGAACCGCCTCGGCGCTGGCATTGCCGCCTTCGCCACGTCGCCTCCGGACGTTTCCATAAGTTATGTGCGGACTTCTCGGCGTCATCGGCGCAAATCGACAAGCGAATCCTGCCGCACTCGATGCCGCGCTCGATTTGCTCTCTCACCGTGGCCCCGATGACCGGGGCACGTTTTCGCTGCCGGCAATATGGCTAGGGCACCGCCGTCTATCTATTATTGACCTCACGGCGGCAGGTCACCAGCCAATGATCGACCCGGAGTCGGGCTGCACCATCATCTTCAATGGCGAGATATACAACTACCTTGAACTGAAAGCGGAACTTCAGCAGTGCGGGCACGTATTCCACACTTCAAGCGATACTGAAGTGCTTATCAAGGCCTATCTGGAGTGGAAGGAAAGTTGTCTTTCCAGGTTAAACGGGATGTGGGCCTTTGCCATTTGGGATCCACGTCGCAACGAAGTTTTTCTTGCGCGCGACCGATTCGGCGTCAAGCCGCTTTACTACACAGAACATGAAGGCTGTATCAGCTTCGCATCCGAACCAAAAGCACTTTTGCAACTGTACCCCGCCCTACGAACCGTCAATCGACGCGCGCTATATCGCTTTATTGCCTACGGCGAACTTTATACGGAGAACGAATCCTTTTACAGCGGGATTCATCTCTTGCCGCCTGCGAGTTTTGCTGTCGTGGCCACCGGCAATCCGAGTGTGACCCCGCAATCATTCTGGTCACTCAAGCCTGAAGTGGCGACAGACTGGCCAAAACGGGACCCGCTTGCAGAGTTCTCTGCCTTGTTCGAAAGTGCGGTCAACCTGCGCCTGCGGAGCGATGTGCCCGTAGGCCTATCACTTTCCGGCGGCATTGACTCTTCTGCAATCCTGAGCCCGATGGCAGCAGCACTAGGCACAAACCTCACCTGCCTGACGACAGTATATGGTCGACGGGCAGAGGCTGAATTCGGCTGGGCCACAATGGCAGCGGCGGCGCGCAATGCCCATTTAGTGCCTGTCGAAGCCCCGCATGGAGACTGGCTGAACACGATGACGCCCATCGCTTGGCATATGGATGCGCCAGGTTATTCTCCGGCCGTGTACCCCACATGGAAAGTCATGGGAGCGGCAAAAAATATGCATATCCCCGTCATGCTTGAGGGACAAGGCGCGGATGAAGCCTTTGCGGGCTATGCGCAGTACGCGGCCATTTTCTTGCTCTCAATGCTGAAGCGCGGGCAATTGCTCAAATTCGCGAGGCAGCATCGCAAACTTAAACGGACATTTCCGGGAAACACTTTGATGCTCTGGATGCTGCGTGAATCCCTTCCATCGGCATTTCGATTTTATCGGCGCCGACAAGGCGGTGAAAATTTATTGCGCCAGGACGCATTTGATAGCGCCGCAAAGGCGGAATCCAAAGCCGCGCGCCTCAACCCCTCGAAAAGCAGTTCCCTTCTCACGAAACGGCTTTATAGCGACTACACCAGGACGATCTTGCCCGGCCTGCTTCACTATGGCGACGCCATCAGCATGGGGCAATCCATAGAATCGCGATTGCCATTCATGGACTATCGGCTGGCCGAGTGGATTTTTTCAGCGCCGGACAATCTCAAAATTAACGAGGGTTCAACCAAAGTCATCCTGCGCGAATACCTGAACAAGATTGGGCTCAAATCAATCGCACAGCGTCGCGACAAGCAAGGCTACCGAACGCCCGTTGTACAGTGGCTTATCGATAATCGTGGCGCCTTGGCCAAAGAAATTTTGCTTGCCCCGAATTCGCGAATTCTTGAATACTGCGGCGAGGATGCCATTTCAAATTTAATCGAGCGTCATGTAAACGGAACAGCGGTACAAGGTGACAATCTCTACAAACTCGTCTCTACCGAATTCTGGTTGCGGACTTGTATTAATGTGAGTGGCGCACCAACGCAGCAAAACTATGCACAGTGAATTACCTTCGATCGCTTTCTTTGCGTACAAAAGACCTCAACATACGGAACGCACAATTCGGTCGCTCCTGCGTTGTAAAGGTGCCGACGACTTTCGGCTACATATATTTTGCGACGGCGCCAAGACAGAAAAAGATGAGCCATTCGTTAGCGAAACCAGGACGATATTAAAAAGTCTGCTCGGCACCAGGGCAACATACTCTTTCAGGGAAACTAATGCTGGTTTAGCCCGGTCAGTCATTGCCGGTGTTTCTGAGCTCGTAAGTACTTCTGGAAGTGTGATTGTCGTTGAAGATGACTTGGAGCTCCATCCTCGGTTCTTAGAGTTTATGCAAGGCGCACTTACCACCTATCGTGACAATGAAAAAATCATGCAAGTATCGGGATTTCTTTTGCCGACGGATAATTTGATTTCTACCTCGACCTGCAATTTTCTTCCGTTCACTTCTTCATGGGGCTGGGCTACATGGGAACGTGCATGGCGCATGTTTGATGAGAAAGCCATGGGTTGGGAAGCGCTGTCAACTGACACGGCCCTGAAAAATAAATTCAATCTAGAAAACACGTTGGACTATTCGACCATGCTGCGAGACCAGATGGAAGGCAAAATTGATTCTTGGGCTATCCGCTGGTATTGGAGCGTTTTTAAGAACGACGGACTCGTCGCTTACCCCCCAGTTAATCTCGTGACGAACCATGGATTCGACGGTTCAGGTACACATGGCCGCTGGCTTGCTAAGCGCATTACCAAATCTCAACCACTAGTTTCCAACCAAAGTATTACGTTTCCTCCAGTGCCGGAATTTTCAGGCAGCCTTTATCATTCAATTGTTTGCCGATTGAAACGGCACGCATCAATTCGAAGCAGATTTTTCTTCAGGCTTCCCTATAAAGCGTTACTTTTGGCAATTACCTCAGTAAAAAAATTTACGTCGCGGGGCCGGTAAAACCAGCGCAACAACTAAAAAAATCATTTGGCAAAATATAACCAATTCAATATTGATCGATCAAACTTGTGAAGTCTTTCCTTTCATACCTACTAATTGCACCGTTCGAAATTACGCGGCGCTATCGCAATTGGGCATACCAAAAGCGATTTGAAAACTTAGCGAAAATAGGCGCCGGCACCGAATTGCTCGAAGGTTCACAAATCCTTAACGCGCAGCGGATTTCTAGTGCGATTAGTATCGGTGAGAATTCCGTACTTCGTGGTGAGTTATTTGTATTTGGCCATGGTGGAGAAATTCGGATTGGTGACTGGTGTTATGTAGGCGCAAATAGCCGAATTTGGTCCTCCTCATCGATTCAAATTGGCAATCGAGTGTTGATTGCCCATGGCGTGAATATCCATGACAACAATAGCCATCCTATCGACGCTGATGACCGCCATCGGCATTTTGTAGCGATTAAGACTGATCGCCATCCATCAAGTGGCCTCTCGTTCGCTTCAGCCCCAATCATTATCGAGGACGACGTCTGGATAGGTTTTAACGTCATTGTTTTGAAGGGCGTGCGAATTGGTAAGGGATCAGTAATTGCTGCCGGAAGTCTAGTTACGGACAATATTCCTCCAAACAGCCTCTTTGTTGGTGACAAAGTCATAAAGACAATTAACCTAAAGTCATGATGAATGAATGCCGCTGAGAAATACTCCAAGATGCCCGAGAATCCCCTGTCATGGGAACAGGCAGTTCGTTGGCTGCTGGACCAGGACGAACACCGTGAGCTCTCGAAGGCCTGCTACTACGACTCGTCCGCGATTGTTGCCGCGCGCAGATACGAGCAGAGCGAGGAGTGGAAATCCATTCGGCTGCTTATCCCGACCGTACCGGGCCGCGCACTTGATATTGGCGCCGGTCGTGGCATCGCGAGTTACGCTCTCGCTAAAGCAGGCTGGGATGTGGTCGCCGTCGAGCCTGATCCAAGCGATCTGGTCGGTGCAGGCGCGATCCGTTCATTGTCGGCAGAAGCACCCTTGCAAATACAGATTGTGGAGCAGTATGGAGAGAAGCTTCCGCTGGATGCGGAAAGTTTCGACCTCGTTTTCGCAAGACAATCCCTGCATCATGCGCATGACCTTGAGGCGTTGGTGAAAGAAGCATTCCGAGTGCTGAAACCGGGTGGCGTGTTCGTCGCGGTCCGCGAACATGTGGTGAATTCCGAAAAGGATCTTCCGGCATTCTTTGATCGGCACCCCTTGCACCATAAATACGGGGGCGAGAACGCATATCGATTGTCACGCTATCTCTCGGCACTTCGCCATGCAGGGCTACGGCCTGACGGGGTTTGGGGCCCATTCGATAGCCCGATAAATTACGCGCCATTTACCTCTCAGGAATTGCAGCGCGAGATGCAGCAACGCGCCCACAAAGTACCGGTGCTCGGCATGCTTAGCGGCATTCTGAATGTGAACTGGATTTTTCGCGTGGTTTGTCGCATTGCATCCCGTTGGGATCAAAGCCCCGGCCGCCTCTACTCGTTTTGTGCAAGGAAACCACTGTGACAGCGGCGGTTTGGTTTTCTTGGCCGGCACCTTTGTACTTTAGCCGCCCAAAACGAATGGCGCCTGTTTGGCGTCGGCCACGGCAACTGGCCCGAACCGGATCGACGCCGCGCAGGCATGGGCCACTGGATCAATGGTGACGTTGATCACGCTGCCTTGAGTTCGCTGCAGACAGTATCCGGCCCACCCAGTTATGTTTTTCACCTTGCCGGCGGCTCGTCGGTCAGAGCCTCGCTTCTGGAGCCTTTTGAAGATCTGCGCAGGACAGTGCTTTCAACGGCCGCCGTGCTGGACTGGCTACGCGTGCATGCGCCAGATGCGGTCTTCGTCATGGCATCTTCAGCAGCCGTATATGGCACCACCTCGCTCTCCACCATACCCGAGTCGAGCTTGGCCGTACCGATTTCGCCGTACGGGATAAATAAATATGCGGCAGAGCTTATGGTGCGAAATTATGGAAAGAACTATGGCGTTCGCAGCGCGATACTGAGAATGTTTTCTGTATATGGACCAGGCCTCGAGAAGCAGCTAGTGTGGGATATAGGCAGCCGACTCAATAGTTCGCCTTCGAGCCTCATGTTATCGGGAACCGGTAATGAACTACGGGACTGGATATTCGCAGAGGATGCCGCGCGCGCGCTCCTTCATGTACGTGATCATGCGAACCGTGATGCACCAATCTTCAATGCTGGAACAGGCCATGGCACCTCGGTCAGACAAATCGCAGAGCTGATAATTGGCTTATGGGAAAGCCGGACTGCACTGACCTTCGATGGTGTGGTCCGCGGAGGCGACCCACTCAAACTTGTTGCGGATCCAACACGCTTGCTTGAATCAGATTTTTTATGGAAAACCTCCCTTGCTGCCGGCATGACACAAACCGTCAACTGGCTGAAGCTGCGACTGAACGCGCAATGATTCGAATCGCGTTTTTTATTTACGGCGGCGGCTCTTCGCTCGGCAACATCAACTACCTTACCAATCTCATTACAGCGCTTGTCGCGCATTCCGAATGCGAAGTCGAGCCGGTGGTTTTTCGGGCGGAGGAGATTTCAAGCAAAACTGATCTTGCCGCTCTCGCTTCTACGGGTGCCGAAACTATTGCCACACCGGTTCTGAATGCGGCTCGTTCGCGCCAGCATTTGATCCGCGCGATTGTCTTTGGCAGAGTTTCAGAAATTGAGGACCTCCTGGTGGCCAATCATTGCGATTGTCTTTTTGAAAATGCTGTATTTACCAGCTGGCGCAGTCAAATTCCCCGGCTGGCCTGGATTCCTGATTTTCAACACAAAGCATTGCCGCATATGTTTAAGCGCCTGGCCTTGCTCAAGCGCGAACTGGGCTTCAGGGCTCAGTTATTCAGCGGCCGCACTTTGATTGTCAGCAGCGAGGCAGCCAAGCGTGATTTCGAGCGCTATTACGCCTTCGCCTCGCAAAAGCCCTATGTGGTGCGCTTTCCATCGCTGCTTGCAAGCAGCGCTATTACCGATCCGGCAGGCGCCGCGCGGCGATATGAAATTGCAGAGCCTTATTTCTATATTCCCAATCAGTTCTGGAAGCACAAGAACCACGGCATCGTGATCAATGCGCTGGAAATTCTGGAAAGGCAGGGATTGAAACCGCTGCTTGTCTTGTCAGGTCGCCAACAAGATCCACGACATCCCAAGTGGTTTGCGCAACTGAAGGCAAGCATCGAAAAATCCAGCGTCAACAAGCAAATCAAAATGCTTGGCCTTATCCCCTACAAAGATGTGATCAACCTGAACGCTGGCGCTCTGGCCATCATCAACCCCTCCCGATTCGAAGGGTGGAGCACGTCGGTCGAAGAAGCCAAGGCGCTGGGCACGCCGCTCATATTGTCGAATTTGCCCGTGCATATTGAGCAGACGCAGAATGCAGGCAACTACTTTGACCCGGACGACGCTAACGCGCTTGCGCATCACATGATGCGCGCGCTAAATGAACCTATGCTCTATTCGAGAGTTCCGAAGTTGATGCTTCTAGAACTGAATGCCGATCGGACTCGGGATTTCGCTTTGAACTTTGCTGCGGCCGTAACCAGCTGCGTCACACCACAGAACAAATCATTGGCCTCCTGAAGCCGGCCGAGGCCGGGCTTGCCATCAAAGACCTGTGCCGCAAGGTCAGCGTCTCGAAGGCCACTTTCTACAACTGGCGGGCGAAGTTTGGCGGGAGCGCAATCATCGCTTCACATGACCGGTGGCTCGCTGTGAGCAGAAATATCCGAAACGCGCAAAAAGGAGAAAACTATCAACCCATCGTGACCGCAGGCATTACAATTTAGCCGCGCAGCACTGCCTCATGCACAGCGGTCACGTTCAGCCGGAATACGCGCTACGCTGTCCATATAAGGGCACACGCTTTCGGGAGAACCTCGAATGAATAGAAATTTAAAAATTGATATGCCTGCCCGGTACGGGCATATACCAACTTTAGATGGGCTACGAGCGGTTAGCATTGCGATAGTAGTTTTAGCCCACATCGTCAGCTATCGATTTCCCGGCGGCTATGGCGTATTTCTTTTTTTTGTCATAAGTGGATTTCTGATAACTCGACTCCTGTATTCAGAAATGAAGGCAAACGGCTCCATTTCCTTGCCCGACTTCTATAAACGCCGCATATTCAGGCTTTATCCTGTAATACTAATATATTGCGTGATAATCGTAGCAGCAACGCCCACCCCGCTCAAATCCATCAATTTTGCTGAGCCGCTTTCGGCGCTGTTTTATTTCGCCAACTATCTCGTCCCTTATTACGAAGTAATTGGAGTTGATTACCAAATGCCATTTCTGGTGTTTTGGTCACTATCTGTTGAGGAGCACTTTTACCTCGTATTTCCTATCGCTTTCTTATTGCTGCAGGGGGCACCAAAGAAAATTGCGATATTTGCAGCAACCATCTGTCTCATTTCGATCTTGCTGCGAGCCTATTTCATATTGTTTATGTCCCCTTCGTATCAGGGGCACTATATGTATATGCACACGGAGTTTCGCGCAGACTCTATTGCTTACGGGGTCTTACTGGCGTCAATGTGTGAGTTGCCACTAGGGCGCCAAATCTTGGCACTAGCCGACCGGTGGATGGCCGCATTAATCATAATAATTCTCGTCGCCTTGGCTGTGGCCTTGCCACACTTATTGAAAGAGATTTTTAGAGATGTATTTAGGGCACCCGCCGTATTAATAGGAATCTCAGCGCTCCTTTTTGGAAGCACTTTTTCATTCGTTACTACACTTCTAAACTTTCAACCCGTAGCTTGGCTTGGAAAGATTAGTTATTCACTATATGTCTGGCACATGCCTGTTCATTTCCTTGTTCAGAGCATGCTTCCCGGAGTCTGGATTGCAAGCATTATTGCAAGCATTGCCGTCGCCGCTGCCTCCTATCATTTTGTAGAATTGCCGTTTATTAGGATGGGGCGCAGCCTTAGATTAAGAACATCGCTGCGAGATTTCACGGTTAAGGCGTGATCCAGGGTCATCTCTATGCAAGACGAGCGGGTGTTAGATGGGCATTGTTCTTTTGCGTGGAGTAGCGAATTTGCGCACTAAACAACCACCGGCTAAAGCCGGTGGGTTTGATTGACGGACTGAAAGTCCGGATACGCGTCGACTGAACGACGCGTCCTACTCGGGTTCCATCTTGAAATCATCGTTCGCCCACGGCTCAAAATGATGTTCCAAATACCGCTCGATCAAGTGATACTCAATCTGAAATACCGTATGGCTTCCGTATCTGTAGTCCATGCCACGTCTGCCTTCCCGCAGCATATTCTCGCAGCTAAAGCCGGTGGTTTAAACCTTACGATTGATAATTAAAGGCGAAAGTCTATGGCGAAGCCGTCGCCCTTCTCGGACGCAGCGCGTTCGCATGCCATTTGCCGCAATGGGTGCAAAAAAAACGCTAGAAGGCCATTTGGCGCGGTGTTTGAGGCATTTTTGCCTCAAACACCGCGCCCAGAGCGGATTTCACTATCTATGCCCTGCAATATGCGCCGTGCACGCAACGCCGCTAGCGTCAACGGCCGCTGCGCAACAATCACCTTTGCAGAAAGCAGTATGCTGGTTCGCGGCGACATCACTTCAGGTTTTTAGCAAACTCCTTGGTCTGCTTCCACCAACCTACGTTCTCATCCCAATCGGCCGGGTGCTTCTTGGCAAAGTCGAATCCACCCCAGATGACCACGCCGTCTGCATATTTTTGCACCGTCTCCAACTGTATTTTCCAATAATCTGCTTCGATGGGCATTCCACCAAGCTTCTTGTTGGAATTGTGATATTCGGTCCACAGAAATACGTAGACGGGCTTCTTGGATAACCTTCTCGCCTCACAAATCTGCGCCTTCGCATATTTGACCCAGCCTGGCCTGTCGTCATAGAAAGTGTAAATCGACGGAAACAGCGCGTCGGTCTTTTGCTCGAGTGCCCTGAGCTTGTCGTTTTCTGCCTGCCATTGTTGATACTTTGGCGTCCCAGGTCCTGCCGCCGCTCGCCAGTAATCGCGAATCGGTAAAGTCGCGTAGAAGCCGAACTTCCGGTCTGGCGCGGCTGCCTTGAATGCCGCCATGATCGCCGACATCTTCGCAATGGAGTCTTTGACGACCTCATCACTTCCCGTAACCGGATAGCTCTCGAAATCGAGCACGACCGGTGTACCGTCCTTTGGAATTTTCTGCATCAGGCCTTTGACCAATGCCGGATCGGGTGCCGAAGTATTGCTCGCACCGGCCGGCCAGATCCCCCGGTCGATAATGGTGAGAGGCTTAATTCCATACTTTGAAACATCAGGCTTTTTCTGGAAAAGCGTACCGTCGAACATCAGGAACGGCTGCATGCGGCGCGCACTCAGCTGAGCATCGCTGCATTCTTCGGCAGCAAAGGCGGCGCTTGAACAAATCATCGCTCCAAGCAAAAGGGCAAAATGCGGGGCGTTCGCCTCCCAAATTTTTCGAATATTCATTTTGAATCCTCCAATTTAAATTCTGGGCCGACTTGGCTGCGCATTTTTTTCAGGCGCTTGGGTGCCACCACGTTGATATTCCCCGCATAAGCCATGCCTGCTCAGGGTACTCCTATGCTTGCCGGGCTTCCTGAGCTGGCCGATCAAGCGGCTGCCAGTCGCGAGCAACCACTATTGTCTATGGATGACGTCCGCGAAACCGCCGCCGCGGCTCATATAGGGTTGGTTCGGGATATCGAAAAATCCGCAAATCGCGGGCGCGATATCCGTTGTCGGGATTGGGGTCTCGACCGTTGCAGCAGTCTTTTTCCCCGGATCGTAGACCAGCATGATGCCTTCTGGAATATGGTAGCCGGTGGAGCCGGCTTCGTCCTCGATTTCCAGATTGGTTAACCCCAGGCCGTGTAGCGCTACTGCAGCATCGTGCCGTTTCAACACGCAGTTATCGTCAGCCAAGTTGATCTGCCCAAAGGAAATGGAGAAAAAACCTTCGGCTTGGCGGATAAATTCGACCGGCTGGCCGTTGAGCGTCAGCGCGCGCAGTTCCTGTTCAAAGGCATCCGCATGGCTTGAGGCGACCACGCAATTGAATTGCGGCACCATCGCGGGACGCTTCTCCCAGCATCTCGCAGGCACGCCCAGCTCATGGACAAATTTTGCGGGATCGCTAAGGACCAGCTGCCGACTCACCTTGCGCGCATCGTGCGCGGCCTGGCCCATGCTTGATGCGATAACGAGAATGGTGTCTTTCCGGCGATCACAGAATTGCATAAGGCTTTCGACCAAGTCGTCCGCAATATTCATTGCCCAGGCGATTTCGCCTTCATATCGTTTCTGCCAATCGTTATCAAAATCCGAAGTGGCAAAGTCCTGCGGATACTTGGCCGCCCAAAACCGGTGCATGGATGAAGCAACATGATTGGTAAAGAATGTTGCAAACTGCGGCTGTTTTGATTTCATCAGTTTCATGAATACATCGAAACATAAAACTGCTTGCAGACTCCTGCGTCTGTTGCGTTTCCATGGCGAAACACGCTCCGCCAAAAGCTGTTGGCAAATCTTGAAAGCGGTACGGAAGGTAAGCCCCAGGGAAAAAGCTTTTGGCAGAAAAGCCAGCGCGGTAGCTGGAATTTTGGTGGAAACGTTTCTTGCCGACTCGCCAACCATCGCCAGATTGAAGGCTTGAAAATGCGACACCTTCTTGGGGTGACATTCCGGGCTGCTTGCGAAGGTATCCGGCACGTAAAAATAGTTCGATTCATCCATAGCCGGCATGGGATAGCTATGAAGTGAACCAAACACGCCGGTAGAAACGCCATGTTGCGCAAGCAGTTTCCATATCGGGGGATATTTGCCATCGGCAACATCCAGCGATTGGCCAAATGAAGTCAATCCATGCAGGGCGTTGCTAACGCCGCGATGCAAGGTAGGCCAAGTGATCCACGGAGACAAGTGCCCATCATCCGGCGTAAAGGTCTCGAAACTCGTGCCACAATTTATTACCTTTGCAAATGCAGAGGAAGGATTGTCCGTCGCGAAGGACTGAAGTACCCGCTTGGGCACTTCATTCAGTTCCAACAGGATGATTTTTTTTTGCATTCCGGGCCGATCAAAAGGAAAAACAACGCTATGGCGCATGATAATGGCCTGCCTACCCAACAGCAAGCGAGAAGAACAGCATGAATTTATTGGCATGAAAAAACAGCGAATCGTCTTTGTAAACCGTTTCTGTCACCCCGATGTTTCCGCGACTGCCCAGATATTGAGCGATTTGGCAAACTCTCTTGCCGAGGGGGCCGATGTTCATTTGGTCGCAAGCAGCATGCGCTACGACGACGCCGAGGCAGTTCTCCCACCTCTGGAACATTGGGACGGCATCACTATTCACCGCGTATGGACTTCGCGCTTCGGGCGCAAGCACCTGCTTGGACGGTTGCTCGACTATCTCACCTTCTATATCACCGCGCCGCTGAAGTCCTTTCAGTTATCCACGAAAGATACCGTGCTGGTCGCGATGACTGACCCGCCAATGATTTCCATTCCGTTGGCAG
>Ga0209647_1003421_pt1 | contig 12281 bp, 7 predicted proteins | sample GraSoi_2013_60cm_FD_185827 | JGI IMG/M metagenome (GOLD analysis project Ga0209647, IMG submission 185827) | Grasslands soil microbial communities from the Angelo Coastal Reserve, California, USA - Sample 9_17_2013_60cm (SPAdes) (version 2) | ecosystem: Environmental > Terrestrial > Soil >... | reverse complement strand
TTTGATCTTTTCTTTCCACACCAAAATGGTCGCGTCATAGATCGCTATGTTCATCCACGATGCGGGTATACGCAGCATGACCAGAGGGCTCTGTTCCACCAATTGCGGAAGAATTTGATTCCACCGGTACGCCGGCGCTCCGGCATCCCAGTATTTTATTTCCCTCATTTTGGTTTCATCCACGGTACTCATCCTTTGCCTGACCGTTTGCAGTTCGGCTTTTGATTGAGCACCTGAAGGAGGAGGAGGTACTACTATTTGCTGAGGATCATCTAAAAGCCATGTTTTCCAATTCACGGCCTCATACGTTGTTGACGGGTGCGGTACATCACCCTGGGCCATTGCCGTTGCAGCAATAAGCGTGATCATAGTCGAAAGAATAATTTGTTTCATACGTGTATTAATTAAAGGTTAGAGTTGAGATTAGCACGGATTCATTTTTACCTATCCTGCTCGGTAGGGTAATACAAAATTACCGGATGAAGGAGCGAATCAGGAGCTCACGTCAATACACAACGGATCCCGGTATACAAACCGCGCGCTTTCGTCAATTACCGCGTTCCGGAGAGGGATACGCAGAACAAATTATTCGCTGGTAATGCAGGAAAATGGACTCCTCTTTTTTTGATCGACTCTTTCCTGGTATTGGTTTACCACAACATTGATTCTGTAGACTAAAGAAAATTAAAACACAAAGATTTGCCGACCTTTATCATGATAAACAAAAGAAGATGAAAAGATCAATCGATATAAAGAAGGTCCGGTTTTATTTATGGGTTGGGCTCGGTTATTTTTTCCTCGGGCTCTTTAGTATTGTAGGAAAGTATCCCGACCGGTTTTTTTCCGTTGTGTTCAACAATGTGTGGGGGGTGCTGTACCTTATTGTTGTCAATTTTACACTTTTTGAATATGCGGTTCCCTTTATATTGAAGAGAAGGAAATCCATTATTAATAACATTCTTTTGGGAATTCTGCTCTCCTGGGTTTATTTGATCGTGTATTCTTACGGCTCTTATGTCTGGAGACAAACAGGAATACTGTTGCATATATATACTTCATTAAAGCAGTTCGACTCCCTGGGTCATTTGCTCGAAAATCAAATGGGCTATAGCGTTGGTTCCGTTGTCCTTTTTAGCATCAGCAGGCATGTTTATAATTACATTAAGTTGACGCAAGCCGGACAACAGTTGCGGATAGAAAAGCAGGCGGCAGAATTGAATTACCTGAGGTCACAGACGAATCCGCATTTTTTATTTAATACGTTAAACAATATTTATTCACTGGCAAGGGACAAGTCAGACCTCGCGGCAGAGTCCATCGTACGGTTGTCGAAGATATTGCGTTTTATGCTGTATGAAACGGGAGGCGAGTATATCGCGATCGAACAGGAGCTGCAGATCATGAAGGATTATATCGACCTTGAAAAATTACGGTACGATGAATCGCTGCGGATCAATTTTAACCACGATATTGAGGATATGAAACAAGCGTTATCACCTCTGTTGCTGATGCCTTTGGTAGAAAATGCGTTCAAGCATGGTGTCTCAGAAACAAGAAACCAACCTTTCGTTGATATTCATTTGTCGGTAAATAAGAGGGTGTTAACATTCATTATTAAGAATTCTGCCGATTCCTCTTCCGGGGTACGGCCTGTAAAAGAGAACATTGGTCTTTCAAATCTCAGGCGTCAGTTGGAATTGCTCTATACGGAATACAATTTATCTGTACAGCAGGGGGATGCCGCATTTACGGCTACGTTGAGAATTAACCTTGCCAGCCATGTCTGAGATTGGCTGTATTATCATAGAAGATGAGCCTCTGGCAGCAAAAGTGTTAACCGATTACATTGCACAGGTACCTTTCCTGCGCCTGCAGGGAACATTCAAGGATGCTATTCTGGCAACAGAATACCTCAGGGATAATGCGATTGAACTTATCTTTTTGGATATTCACCTGCCGAAATTAAAAGGGATGGCTTTTTTAAAAACACTTCCGCATCCCCCTGCTGTCATTATTACAACCGCCTACCATCAGTATGCGGTCGAAGGGTTTAACCTGAACGTCACCGATTACTTGTTAAAGCCCTTTGATTTTGAACGTTTCCTGGTCGCGGTGAACAAGGTCACGTCAGCACAGCGCGAAAGGCCAGACCCAATTGAACACACCGACACAAAAGAGTACCTGTTTCTAAATGTGCAGAAAAAGAAAGTGAAGATCATGTTTTCAGAGATCACTTACATTGAAAGTCAGCGGGAGTACGTCAAAATCGTTACGACGAAGAAGGAATACACGGCGAAAATGAGTACGCATGAAATCGAGGGTCTGTTGCCCGGCACGCTCTTCAAACGTATTCACAGATCGTTTATAATTTCACTCAATAAGATTGACTCTTACAATGCCGAAACGGTAGATGTTAACGGCGTGTCCATTCCCATTGGCAGAGGATATCGGGATGTACTTGAAAATTTGTAGTCCTCGGTGCTGGCTGTTTTTACGGCCCTCGGAATCAAAAATCAGACATCAACAATAAACAATCCACGTGACGGATTTTTGATTGTTTATTGGTGATTTGTGATTGCTGATTTTACGACGCTGGAATCAAAAATCGACTCAATTTTTCGGGTCAACGTTTTAACCCTGATCAAAAGCATAGCCAACAATCCCGACTTCCACCGGTAATCGCGAACGATACTATTTATCCTAATAATTATAAATATAGTTGTATTACTATAAATATAGTTATACATTTGATGTATGGAGAACAGAGAACTGACGAAAGCGGAAGAACAAGTCATGCACTATTTGTGGGCCCTGGAACAGGGCTTTCTCAAGGACATTATCGATAAATTCCCGGCCCCCAGACCTGCTTATACTACCGTGTCGACTGTGATCCGGGTTTTGGTGAAGAAAGAGTTCGTTGGATATAAAGCGTATGGCAAGACATACGAATACTACCCGCGGATATCCAAGACCCATTATTTCCGGAGTCGCTTGAAACCCATCCTCTCAAATTATTTCAGCGGATCTCCCTCCGATTTTGCGTCCTATTTTACCCACGAGAGGCTCAACCTATCGGAACTGGAAGAGATAAAGCAGCTTATCGAAGAAAAGATCAGGAAATTGAAAGCCAAAAAGAAATAATATGATCGCCTTCGGATTGTATCTGTTGAAAGTAAGCGTTTGCCTGGCGGCGTTTTATGGTCTGTACCTGGTGTTATTCAGGACTAATACTTTTTTCAGTTTAAACCGGGTCTGGTTGTTGGCGGGACTTGTCATTTCATTCGTCCTTCCTATGGTCGACCTTTCCCTGCGTCAGACCCGGTACGATGTCATCTCATTCGATTCTGTGGTAAATTCTTTTCATGAGTCGGATGACATAGGCCCATTTCCAAAAGTGAGAAGCGACAATCGTGCAATGGACTATGTTTTCATTTTGTCAATGATTTATTTTGGAGGCCTGATTTTTGTCCTTTCCCGGTTTTTGCTTTTCACGTTCAGGTTGATTCGGATCAAGAACCGTTCGGAAACCCACAGCTATGGCAATATAAAGATCATAAAAACGAAAATGCCCCTGCCGTTTTCATTCCTCGACCTGATTTTTGTACCGGAAAAAGAAATCAACGCAATGATCATCGAGCATGAAAAGGCACACATTAACCAATTTCATTGGATTGATTTACTGTTGATGGAAACCGGAGTAATGCTGCTGTGGTTTAACCCGATGGTTGGACGGTACAAGAGATCAATGAAAATTCAGCACGAGTATCTTGCGGATGCCTTCACCCTCGGGAAGGGTGTTCAACCCCAGGATTACCTGGCGTGTATGCTAAGTCAACTTCAGCTTGAAACGGCCTCCGGGCCCATCAGCCATTTTTACTCCCAATCCATTAAACAAAGAATTGCCATGATCACGAAAAACAAAACATCCGTCCGGTTTTACACCCTATACCTCGTATTGGTACCCATCGTTTTTGGTCTGCTAGTTGCTTTTTCCAACCGACCTTCGCGGGCTCTTTCGAATGTCTCCCGTAGTGTAACCGTGCTTGCTGGCGAAGACAAACCGTCTATTGCCCCGGTAGAATTGACGAAGGTAAAAAAAGGCACGAGTGGCTTCGGAAAGCGATGGCACCCGATATTGAAAAAAATCCAGTTTCATACCGGAATCGATTTTGAAATGCCGGAGGGCGAGGTCGTGATGGCGGCAGCGGATGGTATTGTAATGGAATCATTTTTTCATTCGGAGAGGGGCAACTATGTTGTTGTGAAGCACGGGAACATCTATACGACTTCCTATTCGCATCTTAGAAACGCCGTGGTTAAGGCCGGTGATAAAATTGCAAAAGGACAAACTCTCGGCTACGTAGGTTCGACGGGGTGGTCCACCGGCGCTCATTTACATTACGAGGTCCTGAAGAACGGACGTCCCGTAGATCCCATTCGTTATTTCTAAATCAATCAACTAGCCGTTCCAACTAATTGGTTCTACATCCCTTTGTCAAAAAATAAGGTTGAAACGTGCACAGAATCCCTTATTTTTTATATAAACAGGTAATTGCTCTTTCAGGGCGTATTAGTTGACTCACAACCTAAGGCTATATTTTCGACTGCAAGATACTCTCTCAGTGTACGCCGTGGTCCGCCGTGTTCGTTGTGGCCTTTTGCGTTGCAAGGTCACGGCGGGCACGGCGAACCACGGCGAACGCGGCTGGTTCAGAGAAAATATTTTTGAAGATATTTGTCGTATTCAAAGCTGTTTAAGGTTTTAGTACTATTATTTAAACATCGTATTGAGCCATGATTATCCACATCGTTAAGTTAGCACGTAAGGCTTTGTTCAAGTACAAATATTATACGGCCATCAACACGTTTGGTCTTATATTCGGAATGTTGTCGGCACTTATTATCGCCAAATACATCGGGGGATCAATGCAATTTGATTCTTTTCATATTAACAAGGATAGAATTTTTTCAATAACCCAAGAAGAATCTATAGAAGGAAATCTCCAACAAAGTCGAAATTCTACGTATTGGGGCGTTGGAGATTATGTGAGTCAATTTCCTGATGTTATTGACTGGACTAGGTACAGCCAGCAAGTCGAATCTCTGGTCATATCGGAGGATGAAAGAGGAAATAGAAAATCATTTAATGAAAACAAGTCATTTGTCGTCGATTCCGGATTTTTCAGAATACTCACTTTCCCGATGCTTTACGGGAATCCAAAGACCGCATTGTCACGGATCAACTCAATTGTTCTCACGAAATCAACTTCCGAACGGTATTTCGGAAGCAGCAACCCCTTGGGGAAAGTGCTAACTGCGAGGTTGCCATGGGGTGAAGAAAACACGTATGAAATAACAGGGGTCATCCAGGATGTTCCGGTAAAATCTCGTTTTGACTTCAACATTTTGATGACTCGCCCCAGGCTGAATCCTGAAGAACTTTGGACTTCTCCTGACTATCCGATTTACGTTTTATTAAACAATAGGGCGAATTATTTTGAATTGGCAGATAAGGTAACAAAATCTCTGACCAAGGTAGAGGATTTAAGTGCGTCCAGGCGAAAAGTAACCATCAAACTAGAGCCGCTTACCGATGTGAAATTATCAAAAACTGAATCGTTACTCCTTGCGGTTGGTGTCTTCATTGTTATTATTTCCTGGATCAACTACCTTAATCAAATTATTGCTCAGTCATACTGGAGAATTAAGGAAATCGGTATGCTTCGAATCCTGGGCGCAAGCAAGACAAATCTTCGAACCCAATTCCTTGTTGAATCTTCCACCACATGCCTTTTTGCCTTCCTTATTATTGTCGTCATTTACTTGAGTCTGGAACCGTTCCTGCAAGCCTTTACTCATAGCCATTTATTGCCATTGATAGGCGATCCAACTTCCATCAATGTCATCTTTATCGCCGTTTTCTTCGTCGGTATAGCAGTCACGGCAGCAGTCCCAACCGCGATCTTCTTCTCACGGGGATTTGCATCGACTTTGCGAGCCAGATTTGTAAACAGGATTGGAAACCTGGGAACAAGATGGGCCCTAGTTATTTTTCAGTTCTCAATTTCTACAATTCTTGTGATAGGAATGCTTGTAATAACTCGACAATTGGAATACATGGACCGCAAAGACAAGGGCTTTGATATGTCGGATATGCTCATTATCAAAGCGCCAATGGTTCGCGACACCACGTGGCTCGTCAAAAGGAAAACAGTCGAGTCATTTAAGGAAAAATGCACTTCGTTGCCCTATGTGATCGCAGTAACATCGTCCACGACAGTTCCTAGCGATGAATATAGGCACGAGACCTATCTCAATCTTGAAGGAGGAAGTAACAAAGCACTTATTCACCAAAGTGGAGTCGATGATCATTTTCTTACCATGTATGGCGTAAAATTTATTGCGGGGCATGACTTCTTGCCAAACGCCAGGTCGAAAAATAAAACTAGTATTATTCTAAATGAGTCTGCAGCGAAATTGTTAGGTATTTCTGACTACAGCGCAATGATTGATTCTAAGATAATCGATCAGCAAGAGCCCAGTCAACAATACGACTTGATCGGAATCGTTAAAGACTTTCATCAGACTTCCATGAAGTACGAAATAAGGCCGATGTCATTTAAATTCAACGTCTTCCATGGGCAGTTTTCGCTCAGAATAAATGGCACAAAACTTACCGACCCGAACTTCGACAGGAAATTTAGCCAAATAAAAGAAATTTGGCAGCAAACGTACGGTGATGCCTCATTCAACTACTATTTCTTGGAGCAGAAGTATAAAGATCAAGATCAGGAAGATTTCTATTTTGGCAGACTTTTTGAATTTTTTACTGTTCTTTCAATTGCCATCGCGTGTTTAGGTCTGTTTGGCTTAACCATTTTACTCTCTTCGAAAAAGCAAAGAGAAATCGGTATAAGAAAAACCTTTGGAGCATCTTCTCTCAGTATTTTGACCACACTTCTCAGAGGCTATTTAGGTCCATTACTGCTGTCTGTCATCATCGGCGCGCCCTTGTCGTACTACCTCATGGAAGCATGGCTCGATTCGTATGCCTATAAAATACAAATTGGGCCGGGACTCATGTTAAATGCTATTTTGGTTCTCATAGGAATATTTTTGTTAACCGTATCCTACCAATCGATAAAGTTGGCAAGAACTAACCCTGCGGAAATATTAAGGGAATAAACATGGCGACCAAATTTGCATTGAAAAAGGACAAACCCTCGGCTACGTCGGTTCGACGGGGTGGTCAACCGGCGCTTATTTACATTATGAGGTCCTGAAGAATGGACATCCGGTAGATCCCATCGGTTATTTCTAAATCAAATTAACTAGCCGTTCCAACTAATTGATTCTACCTCCCTTTGTCAAAAAATAAGGTTGAAACGTGCACAGAATCCCTTGTTATTTGTATAAACAGATAATGCTCTTTCAGGACGTATGAGTTGACTCACAGCTAAGGCTATATTTTCGACTACAAGATACTCTCTCAGTGTACGCCGTGGTCCGCCGTGTTCGTTGTGGCCTTTTGCGTTGCAAGGTCACGGCGGGCACGGCGAACCACGGCGAACACGGCAGGTTCAGATTCAAAACACTCATTTGTATAATTAGGTAGAGATAGTTGGAAGGGCACTAGAGTTAACCCGTAAACGGTACCGGAATTAGGGATTACGGGCTACTGATTGCCCATTCCTGATTGGTTTAGGGATTGCCGCCCTATTCGGAGCTCAAACTGCCTACTGGCCGATGGATTGCGGCCTCCGTTGGAACCAAAGGCATTGATAATTCCGATAATCTTTCCTTCCTTGTCCCGTTATGATGTGGATTGTGAGGCTGGCCCTGAACAGGCCATACACTTTTTTGGTCATGTCGGTCCTCATCCTGCTATTGGGATTGTTCTCTATTCTTCGAACGCCGGTCGATATCTTTCCTTCCATTGATATCCCCGTCGTCACCGTTATTTATCAGTATAACGGAATTTCCGCCGAGGAAATGGAGCGAAGAATTGTAACGGTAGCCGAGCGAAGTTTCAGCAGCTACGTCAACGACATCGAACACATGGAGTCGCAGTCCCTGAAGGGGATCAGCCTGATCAAATTATTCTTTCAACCGGACGCCAAAGTGGAGGCCGCCGTGGCGCAGCTTGCAGCGATCAGTGCTACGATCCTGAGGATCATGCCTCCGGGGATGACCGCTCCTAATATTATACGGTTCAGTGCCACGAATGTGCCCATCCTGCAATTGAGCCTAAGCAGCGACTTGTTATCCGAACAGGACATTAACGATCAGGCAAACAACTTTTTGAGAGTGGGACTGGCGAGTACACAAGGGGCAACGGTACCTCCTCCGTATGGCGGTAAACAAGCTCAGGTTGTAGTCGATCTCGATCCGGAAGCATTGTATGCCAAAGGGCTGACGCCGGTGGACGTCAGCAATGCTATTAACGCTCAGAATCTCATCCAGCCGGCAGGAACTATAAAAATGGGGGATAAGGAATACGATGTAAAATTAAACAGCAGCGAGGAGGTTGTAGAAACCATAAATAAAATTCCGATCAGAGAAATCAAAGGAGCCACGATATTCATCGGCGATGTTGCCAACGTACACAGCGGGTATGCCATCCAAAACAATGTCGTGCGGCAGGACGGCAAGAGAGGTGCTTTTCTCAGCATCTTAAAAAATGGCGGCGCTTCGACGCTGGACGTTATAAAACGAATAAAAAAATTATTGCCGAAAGTTCAGGCAACCCTTCCCACCTCTCTGAACGTACAGCCTTTATTTGATCAGTCCATTTTTGTTAATGCTTCCATTGACGGGGTGGTTCGCGAGGGCATTATTTCTGCCTGTCTTACGGCAATGATGATCCTTGTTTTTCTGGGAAGTTGGCGAAGCACGATTATTGTTGCTATTTCCATTCCCTTATCCATTGTCGTCTCCATCATTGTTCTAAGTATGCTGGGCCAAACCATCAACATCATGTCGCTGAGCGGATTGGCGCTCGCCGTCGGAATACTGGTGGATGACGCAACGGTGGAAATTGAGAATGTCCACCGCAACATGGGGATGGGAAAACCCATGATCCAGTCTATCCTGGATGGCGCTTCCCAGATTGCCACACCTGCCTTCGTATCGACACTGTCGATTTGTATCGTATTCGTACCCATATTCTTCCTAACGGGCGTAACCAAGTTTCTCTTTGCGCCTCTGGCGATGGCCGTGATTTTTGCCATGCTGGCCTCGTATTTCCTGTCGCGGACCCTTGTACCCACTATGGTGCGGTACATGCTGTCGAATGAGATACATATTTATCAGGCCGCTGCCAAAGGCGAGCACGTGGAAGGAGGTATCTTCTGGAAAATTCACAACCGGTTTAATGTATCTTTTGAAAAATTCAGGGCTTCCTACAAAAGTCTTTTGGAATTTAATCTAAAACACCGGGGTATCGTAACGGTTATTTTTATCGTGACCGTCACCGCTTCCCTGTTTATTATTCCATTCATCGGTCGCGATTTCTTTCCCACGGTGGATGCCGGGCAATTCAGGATGCACGTGCGCGCCCCTTCGGGAACCCGGATCGAAGAAACAGAGGTAATTTTTGAGAACATCGAAAACATTATTCGCGAGACTATCCCGAAGGATGAAATGGGACTTATCCTGGACAACATTGGTCTGTCAGGATCGAACATTGCCTATTCGGACAATTCAAGCATCGGTCCATTTGAAGGTGAAATAAATGTTTCGTTAAATGCGAATCACCAACCGACCGAAAAGTATAAACAGGAAATTCGCAAAGAAATTGACAAGCAATTGCCCGACGTGATTATTTTCTATCAGGCCGCGGATATGGTCTCGCAGATATTGAACTTTGGATTGCCCGCACCGATCAATGTTCAGGTAGTCGGGAAAGATAAAATAGCAAATCTGAAAATTGCGAAGGAAATTGAGTCGCGTATCGCTGCCATCCCGGGAGCGATTGACGTGCATCTCCAGCAGGTTTTAGACGTACCCCAGATTAAAGTCGATGTGGACCGCGTTCGCGCTCAGCATGCGGGGTTGAGCCAACGCGATGTGGCAAATAATGTATTGATCTCCCTGACTTCCAGCGGTCAAACGGCGCCTAATTTCTGGCTCAATCCCAGGAATGGCGTCAGTTACCCCATCGCCGTGCAAACACCGCCGTATAAACTAACTTCGATTGCAGAACTGGAAGAGACACCCTTGATATCACCCACGCTGCAGCCACAAATGCTGAGCAATTTTGTCACAACGAGCCGGGATATAACACCGGGCGTCGTTACGCACTACAACGTTGCACCGGTCCTCGAGATATTTGCCAATGTTGAGAACAGTGATTTGGGAAGCGTGGCAGATAAGGTAGACGACATCGTTAAAAATTACCAGGGCAAATTACCGAGGGGAACCAGCTTACAGACCAGAGGACAGATTCAGAGCATGAATGAGTCTTTCGCTGGTCTTGGGATTGGCCTCTTCTGCGCGATTATTCTGGCGTATTTGTTGATGGTTGTTAATTTTCAGTCATGGATGGATCCCCTGATTATCGTCTCGGCTCTCCCGGGGGCATTGTCTGGCGTGCTTCTGATGTTATTCCTCTCCAACACCACCTTCAGCGTGCCCTCCCTGATGGGCGCCATGATGTGTATCGGGGTTGCTACATCGAATAGCATCTTGCTGATCACGTTTGCCAACGACGAGCGGATTGCAGGCAAGAGCGCTATGGAAGCGGCCTTGAGTGCCGGGCATACCCGGTTGCGCCCCGTCCTGATGACCGCGCTCGCCATGATCATTGGGATGCTTCCCATGGCGCTGGGACTGGGGGAAGGAGGGGAACAGAATGCCCCATTGGGAAGAGCCGTGATAGGAGGATTACTCCTGGCAACCGTCACGACGTTGCTTTATGTCCCGTTAGTGTATAGTTATGTAAGAAGAAATACCGTGCCGGTTACCGAAGACGTTGCTTGATGATCATGAGCGAAAACACGATGCTAGCCGATCGTTCTAAAAAACCCTCCAGGGTCCTTTTTATTATTGTAGGGATTGGTGCAGTGGGTCTCCTTCTCTTTTTCGTTGTTCACTCCATTCAGAAAAGAAGAAGCGTAGCGGAGGCGGCAAGATTAGCCTCAGCGCCGCATACCCTAGAAGTTCGTGTTGTCGCGCCGTCGCTGGCTCCGGATACGGCTATCATTTTATTGCCGGGAACCGTACAGGGGCATCGCGAAACGTCCCTGTATGCGCGGGTGAATGGTTACATCAGAAATTGGTATGTCGATATCGGAGACCCTGTAAAAGAAGGTCAGCTGTTAGCGGAGTTGGAGACGCCCGAGCTCGACCAGCAGCTTGCGCAAGCAAGAGCCAACCTGGAATTGGCTAGATCAAGTTTGGAAAGAGTAAACAGCGTAACAATGGAAGGCGCTGTGTCCACTCAACAAAAAGCGGATCGCGATGGAGCCTATCGTGCGGCGCTCGCGTTAGTCAATCAACTCGAGGCCCAAAAATCCTTCCAACGCGTGGTGGCGCCCTTTTCCGGAATAATTACATCCAGAAGCATTGATATTGGCACCCTGGTAAACGCCGGCAGCGTGAGCAGTCAGCAACTCTTTACGATTGCCCAGGTCAATCAACTCCGGATTTTTGTAAATGTTCCCCAGTCTTTTGTCTCCAGCATAAAAATAGGTTCGGAAGCAAGCATCATCATACAGGAGATTGCCGCAGCTGCCGTCGTCGGAAAGGTAACGCGTACCGCGGGTGCGCTGAATCCCGATACCCGGACGTTGCTGGTACAGGTCGAATTTGATAACCCGGGCCATCTGTATTTGCCGGGCATGTATGCAAAGGTGAAATTTGTGGTCAAAAGAACAACCAGCGCGATTATCATTCCAGCGAATGCACTCGTTATCCGCACAGAAGGCCCCGAAGTGGTAACGGTTACACCGCAGAACACCATTGCCATGAAACGGATTACCATAAGGAAAGACAATGGAGCAACCCTGGAGATCTCGGATGGATTGAAAGGAGATGAACTCCTGGTGACGAATGCCAGCCTGGCCTTAACGGAGGGGTTGAAAGTTTCAGTGGTACATAAATTGCCTGAAAATTAAATCGCCATACGATCCGCTTGAATACGAACATGAGAGTGAAGCTGATTTGTTTTCTGATCATTTACCTATTGGCCGCATGTAAGGTAGGTCCCTCTTTCAAGACACCGTATGTGCCTGACCATTCATGGAATTGGAAGAATCAAACCATTCAGGATACATCGGCTA
>Ga0209647_1003418_pt1 | contig 12285 bp, 11 predicted proteins | sample GraSoi_2013_60cm_FD_185827 | JGI IMG/M metagenome (GOLD analysis project Ga0209647, IMG submission 185827) | Grasslands soil microbial communities from the Angelo Coastal Reserve, California, USA - Sample 9_17_2013_60cm (SPAdes) (version 2) | ecosystem: Environmental > Terrestrial > Soil >... | reverse complement strand
GGCGGGCCGGGCGTTCTTCCGGACGTAGTACTTCACGCCGTTCGGCAGTGTGCCGGTCCTGACGGCCGCGTCGAACGGCAGCGCCTGCTGCAGGTTGACCGCCTGCGGCGCGGAAACGGCTGCCTGGCGGGCGGCGAGCGGAAGAGACGCCAGCGTGACGAACGCGGTGACGGACGCCACGCGTTGAAATCGATCGGTCATCAGCAAACTCTAGCACGCAGAACCGTTGCCCGTTGACCGGTCAGGGTTAACTGCGAACTGTGAACTGTGAGCTCCGCGTCAGCGGTAGCGCGACAGATCGATCCGGGTCTGCCACAAGGTCTGCCCCTTGTCGTCGGTCACAACCAGGAACGGCGCGTCGGCGCGCTCGATCTCGGCCCGGACGAACGAGGCCTCGAGCCGCACCGCGAGAATCGGGAGGTTCGAGCCCGGCGGAGTCACCGGCGCGCGCTTCAGGGTTTTCGCGGCGACCGGCGGAGACCTCGGTCCGGTGCTGACATAGAGATCGTACGGGGGCGCGTTGATGAACGTGTTGAGCGGATTCAGGCGCACCTCGACGATGAAGGTCACGAGCCCCTTGAAGGGCTCGAGCGCCTTCGAGAGATCGTCCGCGTTGAAGCCGATGTGCCCCTGCTGCCATTGATCCCGCGCGATGAGGACCGCGCGCCGGAGCTCCGTGATGATCTCCACCCGATCGATCGTCCCGGACGGCGGCAGGCTGTAGCTCTTCGTGAACGACGCGAACAGCGCATCGTCGCGGGTCTGCGCGATCGTGAGGGCGTCGCGGAGCTGTTCGGGCTGGAGCTGTGAGATCGTGGAGGAGGCGGCCAGGGAGGAAACGACCGCAAGGACCAGGAGGAGTGTGGCTCGCATAGGGGTTTCCGTACTCGATTAGGATGACGGCATGGCCGAACAGTTGCAACCCGTAACCAGCAGGAATCTTCCCACCCCCGTGGGCCCGTATTCACCCGGGATGATCGTCGGCAACCTCATCTTTGTGTCAGGCCAGGCCGGACGCGATCCGGCAACCGGCACGGTGGCGCCAGACGTCACCGCGCAGACCGAACAGGTCCTGAAGAACGTGAGCACGATTCTCGAGGCCGCCGGCTCGAGCCTCCAACAGGTGATCCGGTGCGGCGTCTTCCTCGTGGACATGAAGGCCTTCCCGAAGATGAACGAGGTCTACGCACGGGCGTTCGGCGCGCACCGCCCGGCGCGTACCACGGTCGAGGTGTCGGGCCTGCCGGGAGACGGACTCCTGGTCGAGATCGACGCGGTTGCCTACATCCCGTGAGACGAGCCCACGGCACACCCACAAAGTGATTGGCCGTCGGCTCGTGTAGACGTTCTCCTGTTCACGAACGGCCTAATCCGCGTAGGCTGCGTTATGAGCCCGAGATGATCCCGATAATTGAAGAAGCGGCGTTGCGCGGAGCCATCACGCCCCAGGTGGCCGTCGATGCGGTGCGCGAGGCGTTCCGCGCCGACGGCGAAGGACGCGCGCACGTGCCCGCGGTGATCAACCTGGACGTGCCGGCCCACCGCGGCGAGTTCCACGTCAAGACCGCCTTCATCGACGGCGTACCGCACGTCGCGGTGAAGATCGCCGCCGGGTTCTACGACAATCCCGCGAAGGGCCTGCCGAGCGGCTCGGGCCTGATGGCCGTGTTCGACGCGGCGACCGGACAGCCAGTCGCGCTGCTGCTCGACAACGGGTTCCTCACGGATATCCGCACGGGCGCCGCGGGCGCAATCGCGGCGGACGTCCTGGCGCCGTCCGCCGTCACGACCGTCGGCGTCGTCGGATCCGGCCTGCAGGCGCGCTACCAGGTCCGCTGCCTCCGATGCGTACGGGCCTTTTCGCGCATCGTGGCGTGGGGCCCCGATCGGCGCCGCCTCGACGCGTACATCCGCGAGATGCGCGACGAGGGGTACGAGGCGCGTGCCGCCGCGACACCCGAAGCCGTGTGCCGGGAGGCGGACGTCCTGGTGACCGCCACGCCGGCGCGCGCGCCACTCGTGCAGGCCGAGTGGCTGCGTCCCGGACAGCACGTGACGGCGCTCGGATCGGACTCCCCCGGCAAACAGGAGCTCGACGCCGGGTGCCTCACGCGGGCGGATCTCGTGGTGGTCGATCGGCTGACGCAGTGCGCCGCGTTCGGCGAGCTGCGCCACGCGTTGGACGCGGGCCTCCTCCGCCCCGATCGCGTTCACGCCGAGCTCGGCGAGATCGTCGCCGGCGTGAAGCCGGGGCGGACCACGGCACAGCAACTCACCATCGCCGACCTCACGGGCGTCGGCTTCCAGGACACCGCGATCGCGAGCGTCGCCATCTCCAATCTTCAGTCGCCAATCGCCAATCGCCACTGACATGCCCCGCTTCAAGCTCGTGATCGAATACTCCGGCAGCCGTTACAGCGGCTGGCAGATCCAGAAGAACGCAAAGACGGTCGCCGGAGAAATCGAGCGGGCGGTGCACGAGGCCACGCGGCGGGAGGCGTTCGAGCTGTACGGCGCCGGGCGCACCGACGCAGGGGTGCACGCGCTGGCGCAGGTCGCGCATCTCGAGCTCTATACCGATCTGCCGCCGCAGACGCTGCGTACACGCGTCAACGATGCGCTCCCCGCGGACATCTACGTCCGGCGGATCGACAAGGTGGCGCACCGGTTCCACGCGCGCCACGACGCCGAGGCGCGGAGCTACCTGTATCAAATCTCCCGCCGGAAGACGGCGTTCTTCAAGCCGTACGTCTGGTGGATCAGGGAGCCCCTCGACGTCGCGCGGATGCGCGAGGCGGCGCGGCCGTTCGTCGGCATGCAGAACTACGCGTCGTTCAGCGCGGACGAGCCGGGCGAACAATCGACCAGGGTTCTCGTCGATCGGCTGGAGATCGTCGAGGACGGCGATCTGGTCCTCGTGCGCATCGTCGGATCCCATTTCCTCTGGCGCATGGTCCGCCGCATCGTCGGCGTCCTGGCCGCCGTCGGCCGCGGCGAGCTGACGGCCGCGCAGGCGGGGGGCTTCCTCGAAGAACGGTCGGACCGGCCGGCGACGCTCACCGCGCCCGCGTCGGGCCTGTTCCTGGAAGGCGTGTACTACGAGGGCGACGAAGGACCGGGCCCGCTGCGAGCGATCGTATCTATTTTCTGATCATCGGTACGAACCGGACGGGCAGCGTCGCCAGCGTCTCGAGATCGTGCCCGCGCTTCTGCAGCACCCGCAGTTCCTGGTACGAAGTGCCGATCGGCATGACGAGGATCCCTCCGTCCGCCAGCTGTTGGACGAGCGCGGACGGCAGGTCCTCCGCGGCGGCGGCGCCCAGGATGCGATCGAAGGGCGCCTGCTCGGGCCAGCCGGCGTAGCCATCCCCCGCGCGCACGTGGACGTTCTTGTAGCCGAGAGTGTCGAGCGTGCGTCGCGCGCGCTCGGCGAGCGCCGCGATCAACTCGATGGAATAGACCTCGGCGGCAAGCTCCGCGAGCACCGCCGTCTGATACCCGCAGCCGGTGCCGACTTCCAGCACGCGGTGCGCGGCCTGGACCTTCAACGCCTCAGTCATGTAGCCGACGATGTACGGCTGCGAAATGGTCTGGCCGTACCCGATCGGCACCGGGCGATCGTCGTAGGCGCCGGCGCGCTCCTCTTCCGGAATGAACAATTCGCGCGGCACGCGCGTGAGCGCCTCCAGCACGCGTGGATCCCGGACGCCGCGGGCCCGGATCTGGTCGGCGACCATCCGCGCGCGCAGCGCCAGGGATGAGGATGGCGGCATCGGGATCTAGGATCGTCCGCGGCCGCCCGCGCTGTCAATCTCCTCGACGATGGCGCGCGCATCGATGACGGCCGGCGACGCCGGAGACGCCTGAAGACCTTTTTCGTAGCGCGGGATCCTGTTCGAGTGCGCGGGACAGGATCAAACGCTAAAGTTTCGCCTGTGTACGACCGACACATCCATCGGCCCCTTCATGCCCGTGAGGGACTTCAGGTATCACCTGCTATCCATCGGCGTGAATCGCGAGGCGAACGGCGCGACGGTGCGCTCCGCCGAGCGGGATGCATTTGGCGTCTCGTGGACCTTCGCGCAACTTGGCTACTGGCGCGCGGAGCGCAACCGCTGCCTCACGGGCGCCCAGGCCACGCCGTCCGCCATCGACGCGCACCTCGGCTACTGCGCCGGGCTCGACGATCTCGATCTGCTGCTCCTCTTCTGGAGCGGCCACGTATTCAGCATCGACCTGCTGGTTGACGCGCTCGCGCGCGCCGCCGACACGCGCCTCCGGGTGCTGGTCGTCGACACATGCCACGCCGGCGACCGCATGCGCCTGCTCGAGGAGGCGCTCGCCGCGCTCCCCGACGACCGGCGTCCTGTCGTCCTCGCCGCATGCGCCGCCGACGCGCGGACGCGGGAGAACAGCGTCCACGGGTTCTTCACCGGCGCGCTGCTGCGCCAGCTTCGCCGGCCGCGCCGGCCGGGCGCGAAGACCCTGGACCTGCTCGACGCCTTCAACCGCGCCGCCGACGAATCGGTCAGCCGCACGGGCCGCGAGCCGCTGTTCTCTACCAACGGCGCCGGCCGGCTCAGGATTCCCATCCTCACGCAAACCGCCCTGCCGTTTGAGTAAGCCGCGCCTCGCAGATCGCGCCTCGCGCCTCGCGCCTCGCGCCTCGCGCCTCGCGCCTCGATTCAAATATCAATGACCGTCTCTTCCCTGGCCGTGTCCGTCGCGGCGAAGATTTTCCGCGCCTCGGTCCGGATGTCCGCGAGCGCCCGATCGGATCGTCCCGGCTTGTGATGAAACAGCCAGAGCCCGCGGACGCCGTTCGCCGACGCGAACTCCGCGCACTGGCGCCAGTCGCTGTGCCCCCACCCTTTATGCTTCGGCAGCTCCTCGGGCGTGAAGTGCGCGTCGAGCACGATCCCGGCGGCGCCCTTGGCGAAGTCCGCGAGCGGCTCGTCGAAGGCCGGGTTGCCGAGCTCGTGGTCCGTGGCGTAGACGAAGTCCCCCGTCGCCCCCTTGATCCGGTACGCGAGGCAGCCTCCGGGATGGTTCAGATTCAGCGCGTGGATCTCGAACCCGGGGATCGCCAGCTTGCCCACCTGTACCATGCGTACCTGCGGCTTGTTCGGCAGGTGCTGGTAGGGCACGGGAAAGAACGGCGACTTGAAGATCGTGTCGAGCCAGTTCGGGTCGTGTGACTCCAGCGTCGGCGTATGAATCGAGAGCGCGCACCCCGGCTGATAGAGCGCCGCGAAGAACGGCAGGCCGAGCAGGTGATCCCAGTGGTAGTGCGTCAGCACGAGCGACACGGGCCGCGGGTCTTTCGCGAGCAGGGGGGGATGGACGCCGACGATCCCCGAGCCCGCGTCGAGCACCAGGATGCCTCCGCTGCGCTCGTCGTGGATCTCGATGCACGGAGTGTTGCAGCCGTGGATGATCCCCTCGGGCACCGACCAGGGGACCGATCCCCGGACCCCGCGAAACCTGACCCGCATCCGGTCAGGCCCCCCCGGCCACGCGCTCGTCGGCCGCCTTCACGCGTCGCGCGAGTTGACGCAGCAATTCCTGGGTCCGCTGCGGATCCTCCGTCAGCACGTGCCCCAGATCGTCCTTCGTCACGCGCCGCAGCTGCGCATCGGTCGCCGCGATCACGGTCGCCGATCGCGGCTCGTCGAGGAGGAGGCTGATCTCTCCCACCCAGTCGCCCGGCCCGAGGCGCGCGAGCTCGACGGCGTCCGGGCCGGCGCCGCGCCGCACGTCGAGGTGGCCGCGCTCCACGACGTACGCGTCGCCGCCGGGCTCGCCCGCTGTCATCACAGCCTCGCCCGCCTTCACGAGACGATAGCTGCAGCTGTCGAACGGGCACGGGTACTTCTCGGTGTGATACAGCTTCGCGCACACCGTTTGCCTGCCCCACTGGCCGGTGAACGCCGCGGCGGCGGCGAGCGCGCCGGCGATCGGGCCGGCGAAATACACCCACAAGGCGGTGTATTTGCCGGCGAGGATCGCGGGCCCGAGGGTCCGGGCCGGGTTCAGGCTCGTGCCGGTGACCGGGGCCTCGATCATGACGAGCAGCGCCACGAGGCTGCCGGCCAGGAGCCCGGTCAGCGGAGCCACTCTCGGCTTGTTCACGCACACGAAAATCAGGAACACGAGCAGAAACGTGATGGCGGTCTCGGCCGCAAGCGCGCCGGCCCGGTTGTAGCCATCGCCAGGAACGGTCGCCGCGTACTGGACCGCTGTCGTCAGATGCCCCCACGCGACGCCGGCCGCGTACGCGCCCACGAGGGCTCCCAGGAACTGCATCACAACATAGATGACGGCGTCGCGGGTCGGAACCTTTCCGAGGCGCCAGAACGCCAGTGTGACGGCCGGATTGATGTGCCCGCCGCTCGTTTGCCCGAGCGGCGAATACACGACGGCCGTGGCCCCTCCGGCGAACAGAATGCCGGTCAGCAGCCGCCGAAGCGCCCCGTTGGACACCACGGGCACCGGAGAGCCCGGCCCCCACATGAACGCCACGGCACTGACCCCGATGAACAGCATGATGGCCGTGCCGGCGAGCTCAGACAGGTACGCAGCAGCATTGCGGCGCATCGTGGTGCACGCGGATAATACCGCACGCACAGAGGCGGGCTCGCGATCCGCGTGATCCGTCAGGCCGGGGTCGACGAGGGCGCCAGCCGCAGGATCGGCCGCGTCTCGACCGCCTGATCCTGCTGCGTAAGGCCTGCGTCGGCCAGCGCCACGGCCAGCCGCGGACCGAGCAGCTCCAGCATGCTGGCGTGCTCGTCCGTGAACGCCAGGAGATCCGTCGAGTAGAGCGCCAGCACCGCGACGACGGCGCCGTTGTCGACGAGCGGCACGACTACGGACGACCGCAGGGCGGGAGCCGAGCTCACACGAAAGCCGAAATCAAAGATGGGCTCCGCGTTCAGGACCGAATGGCGATTGAGCGCGACCCACCCCGCGATCCCGGCGCCCGCCGGACGCGCGACGCCGTCGAGCAGATCGGCATGCGCTCCGGCGGCATAGCGAACCACGACGTGCGCCTGCGCCGGGTCGAGCATGAACAGCGCCATGGCGTCGCACGGCACCATCTGCCGGAGCACCACCCACAGCAGCGACCCCACGTCCGGGAGCTGGACGCCGGCGGCCACCGCGCACGACAGGCTCGTGATGGCTTGAAATCCGTCGTCCAGACACGCCTGGTTCGTCAGTTTCACGTTCGTCACCTCTGGCGGACCGTCGTCCGGCCGAAGCCGGACACTTCTCGGCCGGTTGCACTCGTTCACGCACCCACCGCTTGATGGGCGTCATGACACTCGGCGAGAGTGTCCGTCCTCCGCAGGACGACGGTCGATGATCAGCTGCTCTGCACGAGTTTCAGGCGGGGCAGCGTCGCCGGAAACGCCTGGCTGTCCTCGTCGGCCATCGCCGCGTCGACGAGCGCGGCGGCCAGGCGCGAGCCGAGTACTTCCAGCAGACGGAGGTGGTCCTCCGTGAAGCCGGTCGCACTCTTCGAATAGATCGCGAGCACCGCGACCAGCGCGTCGCTCTCGACGAGCGGCGCCACGATGCACGAGCGGAGCGCGGGCGCGGACTCGGCGCGGAACCCCAGGTCGAGCGCGGGCTCGGCGTTCAGCACGGACTTGCGATTGACCGCGGCCCATCCCGCAATCCCCACGGCCGTCGGGCGCGTCACGCCGCGCAGGGCGGAGGCGTGCAGCCCGGCCGCGTAGCGGATCACCACGTGGTCCTGCTGCTCGTCGGGCAGGAAGAGCGCCATCGCGTCGCCCGGGACGATCTGCCGCAGCAGCATCCACAGAAGCGCCCCGATGTCGCACAGCTTCGCGTCGCCCGCAAGGGCGCGCGAGAGGCTCGCGAGCGCGAGCAGGGCGTCGGTCACGCCGTCGCCGGCGATGGCCGGCGCCTCGTCGGGCTGCGCGGCAGGCACCTCCGGCGCCGCCGGGCGCGGCGCCGCGTCCCTGGGCGGCATGATGCGCGCGTAGCACCCGACGAACGCGTCCACCACGGCCGGGTCGTACATGATGCCGCGCCGATCGACGATGATCCGCAGCGCCTCTTGTTCCGTCATCCGGCGCCGATAAGGACGATCCGACGTGAGCGCGTCGAAGCAGTCGACGACGGACAGGATGCGCGCGCCGAGGGGAATCTCTTCGCCCTTCAACCCGTCGGGATAGCCCGTGCCGTCCCAGTTTTCGTGATGATGCCGGACCACCGGCGCGACGGGATACGGAAACTCGATCGACGCCAGAATCTGCGCGCCGATTTGCGCGTGACGCTTCATCGTCTCGAACTCGCTGGCCGTAAGCCGGCCGGGCTTGTTGAGGATGTGCTCCGGGACGGCTATCTTGCCGGTGTCGTGCAGCAGCGCCGCCGCCTCGAGGCCGCACAGCGTGCCCTCGTCGGTGACGCCCAGCTCGCGGGCAAGGGCCAGCGTGCCGTGCTGCACCCGCCGCACGTGACGCGGCGTGACGTCGTCACGCGCATCGATGGCGGTCGAAAGCGTGTGCACGGTCGAGACGAGCACGTTCAACTGCGCGATGTGTAGCGCTGAGTCCAAGCGGGTCGACAGCGGGGAGCTTGTCATGGTCTTGTGTGTCCACTTCCAGAGCAGTCGTGGGCTCACTAAAGCAATTGACGAGCCATCTATTCAAGTTTTGATATATCTATATAAGACACTTTAATACAACTACTTAACTGACGTTATCCATATGGGACATCTGAACGGCAGAATATGCCTAATGTTCCATAATTAGGCTCACAAGCCTATATTGTGAACAATAAGTGAAGTTAAATATATGTAATGTAAGTAGTTAAGTGATGTTGTTCTATTATGTAACTGTTGGACACTGCTGCACGCATGCAACAGCTCGAAGCTGAGAACTGAAGCTGACACTGGAAACTGGAAACTGGAAACTGGAAACTGGAAACTGGAAACTGAAAGCTAGAAACTGAAAGCTGGAAACTGGGATCAGGCGGAGGTGGCGCGCCTGACAAGTTTGAGCGGCGCGGTCGCCGACGCCGGCTGGGAGCTGCTCTCCTCGAACGTGACGGCTTCGGCGAGCGACGAGGCCAGGCGCGGCGCCAGCAGCTCCACGAGGCGGACGTCGTCCTCCGAGAATGCCCCCACTCGCTCCCGATACAGCGCGAGCACGGCAACCAGCGTGTTGCCTTCGACGAGGGGTATCGCCAGGCACGACCGGAGGCCAGGTAAGAGGTCCAGAGACCCGGCGCCGAGATCCAGCGACGGATCCGCGTTGAGCGCGGGCGTGCGGTTGACGGCCACCCACCCCGCGACGCCGGTGCCGGTCGCGCGGCTGACCGCGCGCAGCGCGGGCGCGTGCGCGCCGGACACATAGCGGACCGTCACGTGGTCCTTGCGTTCGTCCGGCAGGAACACGGCCATCGTGTCGCACGGCAGGACCTGCCGGATGACCATCCACATCAGCGCGCCGACGTCGGCGACGCGGGCGCCTCCGCTGACCGCGCGCGACAGGCTCGTGACCGCCAGCAGGCCGTCCGACACGCCGGCGTCGGTCAGCGGTGCGGCCGCCTGGAGCCGTTGCTCCTCGCGATCCATCGACAGGGCGTCTCCGATTGCCTGCGCGACGGGGTGGCGGGTGCTGTCAGTCGACGGCATGATCCGGGTGTACGACCCGAGAAACGCGTCCACGACGACCGGATCGTACATGATGCCCCGGCGATCGACGATGATCTTGAGCGCGTCCTGCTCCGTCATCCTCCGGCGATACGGCCGATCGGACGTCAGCGCGTCGAAACAGTCGACGACCGACAGGATGCGTGCGCCGAGGGGAATCGCCGCGCCCGTGAGGCCGTCCGGGTAGCCCGTGCCGTCCCAGTTCTCGTGATGGTGCCGGACAATGGGGACGACGGGATACGGAAAATCGATGGACGACAGGATGTCCGCCCCGATCGGCGCGTGCCGCTTCATCTTCTCGAATTCCGTCGCCGTCAGCTTCCCGGGCTTGTTCAGAATGTGCTCAGGCACGGCAATCTTGCCGGTGTCGTGCAACAGCGCCGCCGCCTCGAGTCCCTTCAGCGTGTCCGGATCGGTCACCCCGAGCTCGCGGGCAAGGCCCAGCGTGCCCTGCTGGACGCGGCGGACGTGATCGTGCGTGACCTCGTCCTTCGCATCGATGGCCGTCGCGAGCGTCTCGACCGTTGACAGCAGCAGTCGATTCAGCTCCGCAACGTGGACCGTCGCGTCTTCGACGCGGCCATAGGACGATCGCACCGTCAGGTAGCAAATCAGCAGCAGCGGCAGGATGAGGGCGACGGCCAGCAGGCCCACTTCGCGGAACGCCACGACGAGCAGCAGCGAGACGGACGCGCCGGCGACGTAGCTCGGGATGAGCGGCCAGTAGTGCTGCAGCCACACTTTGCGGAGCGGCCGCCGTGTGGCCAATCCGACAACGACGGCCGTCAGGCCGCTGTTGACCGCGAAATACGCGCCGGTCATGAGCGCCAGGTAGAGCACGATGTTCCACGAGGGAGCAGGACCCAGATAGAGCGGCGTGATCCGGCTGAAGTAGAAGAACAGGCCGGCGGCCGCCCACATCGACAACCCGAGGTTAGCGAAGTTGAAGACGGTCTGCTGGCGGTTCATCTTCCAGCGGAAGGAGATCCGGACGCCCTCGAGCGCGAGCGTCACCACGCCGACGTCGGGCCCGAAGAGCAGCACCGACGCAAAGGCGAACGCCTCGGACACCGACACGCGCGCCTCGAGCGACGGGACCTTCACGGTGAGCATCCCGCTCGCGATCGTCAGAATCGCGAACAGCACCCACTGCACCGGAAGCTCGGACCGGACGATGAGAAAGACACTGCGCGCGACAACCGCCAGGCCGAGAATGCTGACGGCGGCGACGTACACCCGGGCGCCGACGGGAATGGACTCCGACCGATTCACCCGCGCGCCCTCATCAATGCCCGCCGCCGACGGTGTTGCCCCAGACGATGTAGTTGGAGTCAGAGGCCTCGTTGTTGCCCCAGACGATGTACTCGCCCTGGGGCGACTGGATCGAGTTGCCCCAGACGATGTAATAGCTGCCGGACCAGCCGGCGACATTGCCCCAGACGATGTAGTTCGCGCCGGTGGACCCGAGCGGGTTCGAGGTGCCGAGCAGATTGAGGATGCCCGGCTCGGCGTCATCCGCACTCTGGAACAGCGGCCCGAGGTCGAGGAGCCCCAGCAGGCGGATCCCCGAGCGGTCGTAGATCCGATCGATCAGCGTGCCGTAGTCGCGGAAGGCCGCGCCCGACGAGGCCCCGAGCAGCGACGTCACCGTCGTCAGGATGTTATCCAGCAGGCCGTTGCGCGCGACCTTGATGGACTGCGCGAAGTTCACGCTTCCGGCGCCGGCGCCCACGAGGCCCGCGTCGGGCATGAAGCGCGCGCCCATCTGCATCGCCATCTTGACCTGCGCGGGCGTTAGTGACGGCTGCGCGTTCAGCAGCAGCGCCACGCCGCCGCTGACAACCGCGGTCGACATGCTCGTGCCGCTCAGGCGCATGTAGGCGTTCTTCGCGCTGCCGCCGATGTGCCACTGGGGGTAGGTTCTGCTGAGATACGAGCTCTGCGCTTCGAGCGACACGATGCGCGTGCCCGGCGCGACGACGTCGGGCTTGACCACGATCTCGTAGCGCGCGGGCCCTTTCGAGCTGTAGGGCGCGACGGTGTCGTCCGACGTGTCGAGCGTGCCGTGCGTGTCGACGGCCCCGACGGTCAGCGCCGCCGGAGAATTGCCGGGAGACGTGATGCCGCCGAGGACCGGCGCGCCGGTGCTCGTCAGCCCGTAGTTGCCGGCCGACACCGACACCGTGATCCCCGCGGCCACGGCGCGGACGACCGCCTGGCACAGCGGATCGGTCGCCGACGGCTCGGTCACGGGGTGCCCGAGCGACAGGTTGATGACGCGGATGTTGTAGGCGAGCCGGTTGTCGATGGCCCAGTCGATGCCCGCGATGACGTCGCTCGTGCGGCCCGAGCCGAGCGAGCCGAGCACGCGGATGTCGATCAGCCGCACCGACGGCGCGCTGCCGCCGGCGAACGCCGGCGTGACGTAGGTCGCGGCGGTCCGGTTGCCGCCGATGATGCCGGCGACGTGCGTGCCGTGGCCGAACGGATCGCCGGTCACGCCCGGTTCGTCCGACACCAGGTTCACGTGCGCCACGACCCGCGAGTCGAGCGCGGTGTGCGTCGCGATGCCCGAGTCCACGATCGCCACGCCGACGCCC
>Ga0209647_1003416_pt1 | contig 12290 bp, 9 predicted proteins | sample GraSoi_2013_60cm_FD_185827 | JGI IMG/M metagenome (GOLD analysis project Ga0209647, IMG submission 185827) | Grasslands soil microbial communities from the Angelo Coastal Reserve, California, USA - Sample 9_17_2013_60cm (SPAdes) (version 2) | ecosystem: Environmental > Terrestrial > Soil >... | reverse complement strand
ATAAAGAGAAGGTCCACGGGATGGTGCTTTTGTTATGCCATCCACGTAATCGGTCAATCCATATACGACCAATTTATTGGAGAACGTGGCAAGGTATACTTTGCCATTGGCAATCGTCGGACAATTAAACTTTGCATAGTTTCCCGGATTAGTAAAATTAGCAATCGATGAGTTCCATAGTTCCTTTGTTACATCCAGCGCACTAAAGGCCCGCAAAATACCGGGACGCACGGATTGGTTTGCATCTCCGCCGGCGGCATGGCCTGCCCATAGAATGGCTGTTGAGTCGATGGAGCCGTTGGAGGATACGGAAAGGACTGCCCCATTGTATCCTTCGGGTCCCTGTACCGGACTACTCATCGTATTGATCAGATCAAACTGGTTGGTCGATCGGTTGTACGGAAATCCCTGCAATCTGGCATTCTCTGACCAGACGTAAACAAATTCATTGGCAGCTCCTTTATAATAGGCGAGAGACGAATGGAGATATGCGGTTGCCCCAAGAAGAATGGATTGAATTACATTATTTGACGTCGAGCTGTACCCGCCCATCGCATCCCGATCCAGCAAATAAAGATGACCGTCTTTGCATCCGGTTATAACCCGGTTAGTTCCCGGGATAAGCAACATTTGTGTTACCCCAAAATCAAGATCGTACTGCTCCAGGGTTGGGTAATTGAAAGGAGTAAAAAAACTGCTTACCGTCAGCGTGGAACCTGCCGGCGTCAGCTTCAATGCGCTTTCAGAACGGTTGGTGAGATCCGCCACGTTACCACCCGCTGTGCCCACGCTTCCATTGCCTACTCCTACATAGATATTGCCCGCGTCATCAGCAGAAGGCCCGCCACCGCTCATCCAAATGCCGCCATTATAACCTTCCGGGGTTGTGTTATAAACAATCTTTTGGTCCAACGTTGTTTTATCGTACCCCATGATCCAGCCGTGGTAGGGCCCCCAGTCGCAATGCGAAGCCCATGCCAGATAAACAATTCCATTCAGCAACAGGAGTCCGGCCCGTTGATTTTGCGTTTGCGGATCAAAACTTATTCTGCCGCCGATGTTGCCTGCGCCATTGCCATTGATCTGAACGTAGATGAGCTTAGGGCTGTTTGTTTTTTCCATACCGGTGGAAAGATCAAGGGCATGAAGGAATTGCTGATAGACAGAAGTCGTCAAGACGCGGCTCCTGGAGAGTACATACATCGTGTTGGTCGCCGTATCAATCACAGGTGTACTAACAATTCCCATATTGCCGGAAAAATCCAGGTAGTGCCCGCCACAAGCGCCGACCATGTCGGTTTTCTTTACTACTGTTGAACCCGCAGGAGTTAGATTGACGCTCCAATAGGATTCATTGATGTCCGGCGAGTCTGCATCGAAAGCGTAGACCGTATTGTTGACCGTCGCGACAAAAACAACATTCCTTATACCCACACCGGGCAGGTTTATGTTTCTCGCTACCAACGGTTGAGCATAGATCTGGTCGTCGACGCTCCGGGCGAATACCATTCCGAAGGTACCTGCCTTTACGTTTTTGGTATTGAGTATGGTTTCCCGGTCATACCAGCCGGTTCTGGAAATGGTGTTGTGTTGGGTTAGCACCTGAGCCTGGGGAGCCAGGCAATAACAGACTGCCAGAATCACCAGCACGATGGCCTTGGTTTTGATGGTCAGGGATGACGCATGTAGCGGGGCTGTTGGCAATCTGATCAATGGCTATTTTTCCAGAAATATACATGCTAATTCGAGAAAAAATCAAGGTGAATATGACGGCAGGCCATCGGGAATTCCCAACCTCCCAAGCCTGCCGTTACCGATCAGTTTTCCAGTTTGAAGTTAATCGGTAAGATCATTCGCACAGATACAGGCATTTTGTTTTGCATGCCTGGCTTCCAGTTGGGCATCATTGCGATCACCCGTGCGGCTTCCTTATCACAGTCCTCAGAAATGCCTCTGATAATTTCAACATTGACTACCTTTCCTTCATAATTCACAACGAATTTTACAAAAACCTTTCCCTCAGTACCAATTTGCTTCGCATGGTGGGGATATTTCATGTTCTTTTGAATGAACTTCATCATTGCCTTCAAGCCACCCTCATAGCTTGGCATGACCTCGGCCAAGTCAACAATGGTAGGTGGCGAGGGGGCGGTGGTTTCCATCCCGGTATCAGGCCATCCTTGTAATGGAATGGTTTCACTTCCTGTGTTTTCTGTTCCCGATAAGGGAATATCAGTCGGTAGGGTTACCTCCGTGTCCGGTACCACATCTGTTGTTACCACTGGGACAAGGTCGCGGTTGGTTTTTTTTATGGTTGACGCAGCAGGCTTCACTTGTTCAATGATGGGAAGAGTAGCTTGAAATAAAGTCGGGCGGTCACCTGGCAGGTTGATGAATTTCATTGGCTTTTCACCACTCATAAGGGAAATCACTTGCGGGCCAAGTAGTGCCAGGCTCACAAAAAGTATAGTGGCGAAGGCAGCCTCCGCGAGACTTTTTGAATACGATTTACGGAGCTCGAACGCGCCGTACACTTTGTTCCGGTTCTCAAAAACCAGGTCTTCCCAGGTTGATGATGTGGCTTGTTCCGTTTTCATGATAATGGGGGTTTAGTTTACACGATGAATCGTATAGTACTTTTCATGCTCATAATTATTACAATAGCAAAAAGTCACGAATGGTGCAGAGAAATATTCCTCAAGAAATGTCCCGTAGGGAGTATTATTGAATTTACTAGTGGTGCGGCACGAGTGGATATATTATTAACTCCGCCTTTAAAGGCGGAGTTAACTACGGCGCCCCTGTCAGGCTTTAGCCATGAACGACTGCGTATAAGTCAGGGCTAAAGCCGGCTTTTGTTTCATCTTCAAACTCCGCCATAAATAGCGGAGTTAATCAACTGCTTCCTCCAGCAAAAAGTTATCTCATGCTCCCGCATCTATTAAAAGATAAAAAAACTAAATAATTTCTACCGCTTAACGGATTGGATAACCTCGGGCTTTCTCTCTTTAAGCTCCTCGCTCCTTTTTTTCACCCCGAACCACAGGTAGGATACAATAATCAAGAACAACAAAACTATCACCGTGACAATAAGCGAAAAAGTAAAAAACCGCACCACACGCTTCAGCCGCTTCGAACGCTCGTGTCGTTTCATCAGATCTGGGTAGTTGTGATATCGTAGAATATCTGCCGGATCCAGGTGCCGCCGCAGTTTTATTTCATTCTTTCCCATCGTATTTGATCGTTAAATTGAATTTGGTCCTCAGCCGATCGAGGGCCCGATAGGTGCGCATCTTTGCGCCGCTTTCTGTCATCTCCAGGATAAACGCTATTTCATTGAACTCCTTGCCCTCAAAAAAGCGGAGTTGAAGAACTTCAATCATATCGGTCGGCAAGTCCTTCATGTACTCTACCAGCTTGAACAGGCGCTCTTCATCATAGTCTTCATTTTCCTGAGCGATCAATTCCCGGACACGGGCCTCTTCCAGGCTGAAGACTTTAGCGGTGTTGCGCTTGCGGTAGTACTTGTTGACTTCATTACCGGCTATTTTATAAAACCAGGCCGATACGGGAACCCCCCTGAATTCGTATTTACCGACATTATTCATCGCAATGAGAAACGTCTGCGAACAAAGGTCGGCCGTCAATTCCTCGTCGTCGGTCTGGCGATAAATAAAACGGAAAATGCGGTCGAAATACTTTTCATACAAGACGCCAAAGGCCTTCACCTCTTTTTTCGACTGATCCAGCACTTCATACTCCTGTCGTATTTCGTCGTCTGACATCTCAGCCTTGTTTCGTTTAGTAATAATGCAAAGGGGGCGATAAAGTCACAGGGAAATTGGCCACTAAGACACGAAGATACTAAGTCTTCTTTTTGTTCCTCGCAAGCTGTGGAAATTGACCACGAAGATTCTAAGTCTTTTATTTTTTGCTCTCGCATTCATGACCTGCAAAAAATAACCTTAGTGTCTTTGTGCCTTCGTGGCAAGCTTCCCACTCCCTGTAAAATCTATACTCCAAATTTAGTCAGCTGATCGGTTACCGTTTCCACAAACATCGGCAGCGCAGTTAAATCACTGTCCCATAACGCCGTATTTTGGCATACGTTCATGACGAAGTTTCTCAACGACACCTCCTGACCGGGTTGAACGTCTTTCCAGGCTTCGTAGAAATAGCCGGCCTGGTCGTCCTGGATGAGGTAAAACTCTCCGCTTCTTGATCCGAAATAGTTCGCGCCTTCTTTTTTGACCGCCTTCATAAAAAGCAAATGCGCCGCGAAGCCCTGCACCAGCAAACCGGGAAGCGTTTTGAATTGTTCAACATAGCGCAGCAGCGTGGGGATGTTTCTCATTTTCATTTTTGCAGTGGACTGCATGGTGATGCTGAGTAATCGATGTGCGGTGTACGGATTCCGGAACCGGTCCAAAACATCGAGGGCAAATTGATGGGCATTTTCCTTTGCCGTTACCGGAAGCGTTGGCTCAATTTCTTTCAGCATTACGTTTTCGACGAAGGAGGTCATGGCCTTGTCTTGCATGCATTCGTAGACGGTATTCCAACCCCGCAAAAAACCGAAACACGCTGTTACGGTATGCGTACCATTGAGTAACCGGAGCTTTCGTTCGCGGTAATGGTCGATCTCCGGGGTAATGATAATATCGGAATCGGCCGCTGCAAAACTCAACACCTTTTTAACCCTTTCGTCTCCTGCAATGGCCCACAGCTTGTAGGGTTCCGCTTGAATGGTTAATGAATTGTAGTCCTTTAACGATTCTTTAACCGCGTCGGAAGGGTGAGTGACGATACGGTCGACGAGGGAATCGCAAAATAAAGTCTTCCCGTCAAGCCAGCCGACAAAGTCCGTTTCGAGTTTGTTGTGTACCGATAATTTCAAAACAATTTCTCTTAATTTCTTTCCGTTGTCCGGAATGAGCTCCGTTGGAATGACAACCAGCTCCGGACTGTTCGTTCCCAGTTTTTTATAACGTTCATAGAGAACCGCCGTCAGCTTTGCCGGAAAAGACGTGGGTGGATTCTGAAAAATAGATTCCGGCTCAAACCGGATGCCGACTTCCGTCGTGTTTGAAATGATCACCTGGACGGTCGGGGTGATCGATGCGGCCAGCACAACGGGCCATTGTTGTTGCGCAGATACTACCCTGGAAAGAGCGGCATTGACGCTATTTTCCTCTATTTTTCTTCCCTTATGAATACCGCGAACGCACGTCGTAAATTGGAATTGATGCCGTTCAAAATCCTCCACCGGACCGGCAGTCGATTTTACGACCAGTATGCTGCCGTTAAAAATTCCAAGGCGGTTGGCTTTATCAATGAAATAATCGGGAAGCCCACGAAGCAAAATGCCCGTACCAAATTGCAAGACTTTTTCAGGGAACGGAGTCGCGGGCATGAGGAATGGTTTGGATAAATTTAGCGGATTGGTGGGATAACCCGAAACCGATTCTTTTCCAACGGTAGAAGTTTAATAAATTTAAAACTCACGATGAAGGGGGAAAATCCACTTCAACATTCATTATTCAGCATTCAATATTCAATATTCAATATTCAATATTACTCTACTACCTATCCACCGCTTCTAATCCATTTGAGCCTCCCCCTCTTAAACAAACATGTACTCTGGTAAATTAATATTAGCAGTCAGGAATTTTGAATATTGAATGAAGAATAATGAATAACGAAGGTAATGCCCACCTTAAAATCTACAGGCGATCTCAAACAAAAACGGACCGCCAAATAGCGGTCCGTTCCCATGGAAAAGTCAAATCTAACTACATGTCATACGCCTGCTCGCCATGCTCAACGATATCAAGCCCCTTGCGTTCGTCCTCCTCAGAAGGTCTCAGTCCGACTACGGCGCCGGTGATCTTATAGGCAATGAACGCTACGACCCCCGACCAGACTAAGGTCAGCAGGACGGCCTTGAGCTGTATCCAGAATTGTGCGCCGATCCCGGGATAACCGGTAGTGGCAGTAACCCAGTCGGTCACTAAACCAGGACCACCCAGGTCAGGAGAATTGAATACGCCGGTGAGCAAAGCGCCGGTAATCCCTCCAATACCGTGAACGCCAAATACATCCAGCGAATCATCCGCCTTCAACATTTTCTTCAGGCCATTGACACCCCAAAGGCAGATAAAACCAGCGGCTGTTCCGATAGCAAACGCTCCTGCAATCCCGACATTTCCTGCGGCTGGAGTGATGGCTACTAAACCCGCCACGGCTCCCGAAGCTGCGCCCAACATAGAAGGTTTCCCACGGAATATCCACTCACCCACTACCCAGGCCAATACGGCACACGCAGTAGCCAGGAACGTGTTGATGAATGCGAGTGCTGCAAAGCTATTGGCCTCCAAAGCTGAACCAGCATTGAATCCAAACCAGCCAAACCACAGCATGCTGGCTCCGATCATGGTCATTGTCAGGTTGTGCGGCGGCATGGGTTCCTTTCCGAAACCGGAACGCTTGCCCACCAGAAAAGCGCCTGTCAGGCCAGCGATAGCACAATTTATATGAACGACGGTACCACCGGCAAAATCCAATGCACCCCATTGCCAGATAAGTCCGGCCTTCGCATTCATCGCATCGACGACGGAAGCATCCGTATAGGCGTCGGGTCCCATCCAGAACCAGACCATGTGGGCAATAGGACAATAGCTAAACGTGAACCAGATCACCATAAATAGCAGTACCGCAGAGAACTTCATCCGCTCTGCGACCGCTCCCAGAATAAGCGCACAGGTAATAGCAGCAAAGGTCGCCTGGAAGGCTACGAACACTAGTTCAGGAAGCACGACGCCTTTACTAAAGGTAGCCGCCATCGAGAAGGCTCCCGTGGCGGAGTCAAATGTACCGGCCAAAAACAACCTGCTAAAGCCACCGAAAAAGGCATTGCCTTCTGTAAAGGCAAGGCTGTACCCATAAATACACCAAAGCACGGTTATAAGGGAGAAGGTGACAAACACTTGCATCAGCATCGACAAAATATTCTTTGATCGGACCAATCCACCGTAGAAGAGGGCCAGGGCCGGAACACTCATCATCAAGACCAACGCCGTACAGACCAGCATCCAGGAAACATCGCCCTTATTCACTGTGGGCGCAGCGGGAACCGGGGCAACCACGGCAGCAGCCGTCTCTACTATTACTGCCGCGACAGCGGAATCCTGTTTTACAGTATCCTTCGGAACATCTGCCGTAGCATACGCTGCTCCCGTGATGGTCAAAAGAAACAAAAAGATAAAGGAGATCAGAATGTAAGGGGAAGGAGCGATCTTTTTCTTAGTTGAAATTCGCAGCCGGGTTTTCGCCTCTTCCGGACAGAATTTTAATATTCCTGGTAAAGTTTCCATTAGTATCATTTTTATTTTGTGTTTAGGTTCGTGTGGTTCAAAGTGCTTTTTCCCCTTTTTCTTTTGTTCGAATGCGATAGGTTTCTGCGATATCGTAAACGAAGATCTTTCCATCACCGACTTTTCCGGTGTAAGCGGTTTGCAGCAGGCAGTCGATCACTTTGGACAGCTTGTCGTCCGGCACGGCGATATCCAATCGAATCCGGGGGATATAACCGATATCGTACGCTGCTCCCCGGTACTGCTGCTTATCCGGGTGTTCCATGCCAATCCCCTTCACTTCCGAGTAGGTCATGAAGCTGATACCGATCTTGGCAAGCTCGGTATGCACATCTTCAAATTTGGCGGTTCTAATGATCGCTTCTATTTTTTTCATAGTTTATGGTATTATTTTATGCACAATATGAGAAAACCTAATCATTTTATCTATTAGTGGGTCATTTTGTATCCACTTTTGTCAAATCTCAACTTATATTGCTTATCCCAACTTCATTTTCTTCCGTCAGGCATTATATTGCATCCGACTCTCAATTTTTTTTTTACTATGTGCGAATACTTTTGTTCATCAATTTTCAATGGAAACCTATATTATTTTGATCTTTGTCTTGGGCTATCTCCTGATCGCCCTCGAGCATCCTGTTAAGATTAACAAAACGGCCACGGCGCTGGTCACCGGCGCGTTATGTTGGACCTTATTTGCCCTTGCCGTGCCTTATTCTTCCTTTTTGGATAGCGATCATTATAGTGCTTTTGTTAAGGATCTTAACAGTCCGATTGATCCCCATAGCGCACAAATCTATCACCGCTTTGTTGAATCAGAACTAGCTCTTCATCTTGGTCAGATTGCTTCCATTCTTTTCTTTCTAATGGGTGCCATGACCGTTGTTGAGCTGGTCGATGCGCACCATGGCTTTCGATTTATAACCGATCGCATTAAAACGAAAGATGTCCGAAAACTACTTTGGATAGTATCCTGGACGACGTTTTTCCTGTCTTCCATTTTGGACAACCTGGCGACAGCGATTGTTATGGTCTCCCTGTCCCGTAAACTGATCCATGAAAAAGAAAAGCGATTATTTTTTGCCGGTATGATTATCATAGCGGCCAATGCAGGCGGGGCATGGACGCCCATCGGAGATGTTACGACTACGATGCTGTGGATTGGCGGCCAAATTTCAACCCTTGCGATTATGATGAAGCTGCTGGCACCCAGCATGATTTCCCTTCTTGTGCCACTACTCTATTTGAGCTTTACGCTAACGGGAAATTTACAGGATCCTCACCTTCACGAAAAGAAGGACGAACTATATGGGAAGGGTGGAAAGATTATGCTGTTTGGTGGAGTTGGTTTGCTGATTTTTGTTCCTGCATTTAAGGCAATCACGGATTTGCCCCCTTATCTGGGTATGCTTCTGGGTTTAGGGATATTGTGGGTCGTGTCGGAATTGATCAATCCTGATTTGGATGAATTGGAAAAGAAAAAATACTCGGCTGCAGCTGCACTCGCCCGTATTGATATTTCAAGTGTTCTTTTCTTTTTTGGGATTTTACTTTCCGTAAGTGCCCTCGAATCCATGCAGACTCTCCATCACTTTGCTGAATATCTGGGAAATGTGTTGGGTGATAATCGGATCATCATCACGTTTATTGGTCTCTTTTCTGCAATCGCAAATAATGTGCCCCTGGTGGCTGCTTGCATGGGAATGTATCCCCTGGATACGTATCCGATCGACCACATGATCTGGGAATACCTGGCTTATTGCGCCGGTACGGGGGGAAGCATATTAATCATCGGATCGGCTGCCGGAGTGGCGGTGATGGGCATGGAGAAAATAAACTTTATCTGGTATTTAAAAAAGATGAGTTTCCTCGCGTTGATTGGATATTTAGGAGGTGCGGCAGTCTATCTGTTCTTTGATTATTATAAATAAGAGAAGCAGGGCTTCCTTCGTTTTCGTATTTGGCAATAAAAACAGCGCCGGCTTGCGATAGTTAATACCAACAGACCGGCGCTAGGTTACAGGCTAGAACATCTTTACTTTACAAAGTCACTTGCCAATGAATCCCTGTCTTCGTATCCTTTAACACCCATTTCCGGTACATCGAGTCCGGCCATTTCATCTGCAGCACTGACCCTGATACCCATTGTCTTATCGCACACTTTAAAGAATACATACATCGCGACAAAAACAAATATAATACAAACGGATCCGCCAATTAATTCCGCAAAGAATTGGCTGCTGTCGCCATAGAACCAACCCTTAACTGGTCCGGCCACACCATTCCATCCGTCACCATACGAGCCGTCTGCGAACAAACCCAGCGAAAGCACACCCCAAAGTCCGTTCGCACCATGCACGGAAATAGCGCCCACAGGATCGTCTATTTTCAGCGTTCGATCGATAAAAAATACAGATAGAATCACCAGTATTCCAGCTACAGCCCCGATGATAACAGCTGACAAAGCCGTTACAAAAGCACATGGGGCAGTAATAGCCACGAGCCCGGCCAGCATACCATTTGCGATCATGCCAGGATCCGGCTTTTTATATCGTATCCACATATACATCATTGAAAAAAATGCGCCGCTCGCGCTGGCCAACATAGTATTGACCGCTATTACAGAGATTCGAAGGTCTGTTCCAGCTAAGGTCGATCCTGGATTGAATCCAAACCATCCGAAAGCAAGAATAAAAGTACCGATAATGGCCATGGGGATATTATGACCAGGCAAAGCATTCACGGAACCGTCTTTACCATATTTCCCGATACGAGGTCCCAAAACAATAGCTCCTGCCAATGCGGCTGCTCCGCCCACCAAATGCACGACAGATGAACCTGCAAAATCTACGTGCCCGTGTCCCAATCCGAAGTTGGTCCCCAACGTTGCAAGCCAGCCGCCACCCCAAACCCAGTTACCAAATATTGGATAAACAAACATTGATATGAAAAAAGCATAGATCACAAACGATTTGAATTTCCAACGTTCAGCCATAGATCCGGTAGGTATGGTAGCGGTTGTATCCATAAAGACCATTTGGAATAAAAAGAGGGCAAAAACTCCTACGTCATATACTGAGCTGTTGAGAAAATATCCGGCGGAACCCAGAATTCCAAAGGTCTTGCCAAAAAGTTCTATCGTAATTTCGCTGGTCAGGCCTGGAGTTCCACCAAGCGCTCCGAGGGCACCGATACCTCCGAACATAAAAGCAAAACCGCAAATCCAAAAACCCAGCATGCCTAATGCATACACCAAAAAGTTCATGGCCATTGTATGCGCCACGTTTTTCGCTCTCGTAAATCCAGTTTCCACCATGGCAAATCCTGCCTGCATAAACATGACCAGGAATCCGGTAATGAGTGTCCACATAATGTTGATCGATATTTTGGCGTGGCCAGCTACCTCTGCAACTTCATTGATAGTAGGCTCGCCAGGCTTGGCGGCCGGTACGTCCTTAATTGTTCCGGTTCCAGCCCCCGAAGGATCCTGTGCAAGTGAGGGTTCGGCAATGACAAGCAACATCAAAATGGTTAGAGAGACAAACGCATATATAAATAGAGTCCTTTTCTTATGAATCCATAGACGTGTGATGAGTCCCGCCATAAAAGAGGTTAGTTTAGTTTTTTGCATAACTATAAGATTTTAATGAGGTTTATATTTAACAAACTTTATGTTTAAAGACCCTTCTCTCCTTTTTCCTTCGTTCGAATCCGGTAGACATCAACGATATCATAAACGAAGATCTTCCCATCTCCAACCTTCCCGGTATACGCAGCCCGTAAGAGGCATTCGATCACGTTGTCAACTTTGCCGTCTGCCACAGCGATTTCCAGCCTGGTTCTGGGCGTAAACCCGACATCGAATGTTGTTCCTCGATACGACTGCGTTGCCGGATGCTCCAAGCCGATCCCTTTCACTTCCGAGTAGGTCATAAAGCCAACGCCTATCTTGGCAAGTTCAGAGTGGACTTCTTCAAATTTTGAAGTTCTGATAATAGCTTCTACTTTTTTCATAGGTTAGGGTTTATTTTGATCCAAAATCTGATAAAAGATATTCATTTTTTAAATCTATGGGTCATTTTTAATCATATTTATGTCCGAATACGATTGAAATGCCATTTTCACGGTCTAATTAACACCCAACAGGCATGCCGCAGTCTTGAACGTCTTTTCCTGTCCACTTTGAAGGGCATGGACCATGATCAAATCCGAAAAAGCGATTAGGAAGCGAAGGAGGCCCTTTTATTGTAAAAAGAGTCTCATGAGATTGATAGTTTTTTTTTTAAAAGGGGTATAAAATGACATAATATTTACAAAATGCATTATTTTTTTCAATAGTTGGATGAAAATTAGCCCGATTTCAATCGGATGCGGTAATTTTTTTTGCAAATGGGGTAAAATATTACACGGTTATTATGAAGTTTGATTAAATGTTATACATAACCCCTCTTTTCACTAACCCAATTCACAACGATGAAAAAATCTTACTTTTTTTTGCTACTCCTTCTGGCTGTGAGCCTGCTGGCTGTCTTTATGCCAGCGGTTCCCGGTCCGATCGTTACGGAAGGAATTAATTCAGGAGATGTAGCATGGATGTTGGCCGCATCCGCTCTTGTATTACTCATGACCCCGGGTCTGGCCTATTTCTATGGAGGGATGATCGATACAAAAAATATCATCTCCACCATGCTCCAAAGTTTTATTGCCATGGGCGTGATCAGCATCCTGTGGATCGTCGTGGGATTCAGCCTTGCCTTTGGAGACTCGATTGGAGGGGTCATTGGTAATCCAGGCACTTTCTTTATGTTCCAGCACGTGTTGGATGGCAAGCCATGGTCCCTTGGACCGACAATCCCGCTGGTGCTCTTTGCTTTCTTTCAGCTGAAATTTGCGATCATCACCCCCGCCCTGATCACG
>Ga0209647_1003415_pt1 | contig 12290 bp, 6 predicted proteins | sample GraSoi_2013_60cm_FD_185827 | JGI IMG/M metagenome (GOLD analysis project Ga0209647, IMG submission 185827) | Grasslands soil microbial communities from the Angelo Coastal Reserve, California, USA - Sample 9_17_2013_60cm (SPAdes) (version 2) | ecosystem: Environmental > Terrestrial > Soil >... | reverse complement strand
ACCCGGACTTGTTGGCGGGTCATTTTCATTCAACTTGATGACTTTCGTGCAAGGCGGAACGGCCCCATTTAACTGGGCCATCAAATCCGGAACGCTGCCCGCCGGCCTCAAACTAGACGCCAAGACGGGAATTGTTGCTGGAACTCCGACGGCGGCAACGACCGCAGCGGTCGTCATTGTGTTCACTTGCACAGACTCAGGAACTCCTCCCACGACCTCGTCTGCTAACCCCCAAATTTCTCTCACTATTAACACACCTTCACCCCTCACCATCACCTCCGGCGCCCCACCGGATGGGACTATGAATGTGCACTACGGCCCGTTCAGCCGTGGGACCTTGAGTTGTGTTTGGCAGCGCTTGGGCGTGATCTTCCCCGTCTTCCAACTTGTTTGCACTCCATGTTCTGGTCCTTCGGCATGCTCATTCCTTTCGCCTTGTACGGGAGACATACACGTGTCGCCTTGTCGCGAAACGGGAACGATTTTTCCAGGGTTCGCACTGAGCGCCACAGGTGGAGTACCTACTTATAGCTGGACGCTGGCACTGGACTCCTCACTTCCACCAGGATTGACTCTGTCGCCGAACGGGATAATTGCTGGTACGCCCGTGCAGTTCGGAACCTTTAACATAACAATAGTCGTATCCGACTCAGCGTTACCGGCCAAGCAAACAATCGCGCCCTATGCCATAAAGATCGCACCACCACCACCTCCCGTCATCGGCGCTGTTCCTCGACTTCCGATTGGAACGTTGAATTCGCCATATGTAGGTTTCACCTTCACAGCTTCGGGCGGGCTTTCTCCACTTACCTGGAGCGAAACCGGAGCACTGCCTGCTGGCTTGGTGTTCAGCGACGCCGGGGTACTCTCCGGCACACCGACAGCTGCCGGATTATTCCCCATCACCGTCCAGGTGCAAAACTCACTCGGCCAAAATTCTGCGACGCAGACATTCACAATCCAGATTCTGGCAAAGGGCTTCGCGCCAGCGGGAAGCCTGGGCGATGCGCGAGTTCAGCACGTGGCCGCGTTGCTCACCAGCGGGAAAGTTCTCATCACGGGAGGAACGAATACGAACGTACCCCCCGTGACGGCCGAGCTTTATGATCCCGCAACCACGACTTTTTCGTTCACGAAGGGAACCATGGGAACCGCGCGCGTATCTGCTACGGCCACGGTGCTCAAGAGTGGGAAGGTTCTCGTCATCGGTGGAAATGGAACGGATGGCATTTCCGTAGCCACTGCTGAAATCTATGATCCGGCTAGTGACACGTTCGCGCCGACGATAGGAATCATGCAGTCCCCGCGCGCCTATCACACGGCAACGCTGCTTAACGACGGGACAGTTCTCGTAACTGGCGGAGCCAGTGGGAATTCCGCAGTCGCACTTACAACGGCGGAACTGTTCGATCCAGCTACCACTAACTTTACGTCTGTTGCCAACATGGCCTTCCCGCGCTACTTCCACACCGCCACATTGCTAGCCAGCGGGAAAGTGCTGATGACTGGCGGGATCGCAACTGGAAACGGACTCAATACAGCGGAGCTATACGATCCAGTCACCAAGACTTTTTCGCCTACGATCGGCAACATGATCTTTGGGCGTGCCGGCCATACAGCAACGTTGCTTAGCGGCGGCAAAGTGCTCGTCGCAGGCGGGGCGGCTAGCGACGGCGGCACAGCTATGTCAACAGCCGAACTTTTTGATCCTGCGGCCGCCGCTTTTTTCGCTGTCAATGGTGAGATGGTGATTGCCCGGTCCCTGCATACCGCCACCTTGCTCAACAATGGGCAAGTGCTTCTAACTGGCGGCGACTCCATCTTCACTATCGGCGGTATCTTTCAGTCTCTCTCAGCGGCAGAACTATTCGACCCTGCGACTGGAAGTTTCACCTCCACCGCGGACATGACCGCCGTGCGCGAATCGCACACCGCGACGCTTCTCGGCAACGGCCAAGTGCTCGTCGTAGGCGGAGCTGACAGCACGTTGGGTACTGTGGTCGCCACCGCCGAACTGTACCAGTAGCACATACTGGCTGGTGCTGGAGCGCAGGCGTTCCTTTTTCAGCACGCGGGCGTCAAAACATGCCACTGGTTAATTTTCACGCGGCAGCAAGCTGTACCCGAATTGGTGAAATTGTCCCAATTTGGAGGGCATCATGAAGAGTCATACCGTCTTGACCCTTCCGTTCGCACGATGGGTAACGACAGGCCGTGGAGCGGGTCGAGGCCAGATCAGCTCCACCGTGCTCACGACCGCCGAGCTCTATAAATAACGTGAACCCGAAGATTGGGAGCAGGAGGGTTGCTCAGCTTGGTTTTTCATTTAAAAGTCGAGACTGCCTAGACAGGGGGCGGAAAAAATCAAGTGGCTATATTTAAGTTTATTCAATTATTAATTATAGTAAACAAAGAAAAAGCAGTAGCACGGCGCAAATCGCCGCATATTTACTGGTGATTGTAGCTGTGGCGGAGAGGGGGGGATTCGAACCCCCGGTACAAGTTTTGGCTCGTACAACGGTTTAGCAAACCGCCGCCTTCAGCCTCTCGGCCACCTCTCCGCGGGACTTGCCATAAAAATTGTATCGTATACCTTGCCGGAGGGACAGTGTGAAAATGCACGGGTATACTGATGGCGAGGAAATCTTTATAGTGCGCTCCTGCAAAAGGAAGACCGGCGGGCTTGCAGTTGAATGCGGGTGCCCTACGTGACAGATCGCCGTTATCGGGTGCTCTTTGTTTGCGGGCATCCCGTACAATATATGTCGCCGCTGCTGCGGCGAATGGCGCAACATCCGCGACTCGAAATAAGTACCGCCTACTGCCGGTTACGCGGCGCCGAACCGGGGGTTGATCCCGATTTTGGCGTAAAGATCCAATGGGACATTCCCCTGCTGGATGGATACGACTGGGTCGAGGTTCCCAACAAAGGGACGGATTCTGAAGGATTCTGGGGATTGTACAATCCCGGCATCTGGAAACTCGTTCGGGAAGGAAATTTCGACGCTGTGTTCTGCGTCACGGGGTACAGACGTGCTTCCTTCTGGATCACATTTTTCGCCAGCAAGGTCTCTGGCTCGGCTTTTCTGTTCGGCACGGACACCACAAAACTCGCCCCTCGGGACTCCAAGAAATGGAAGCTTCCCGTAAAGCGCCTTTTCTGGCCGCTGTTGTTCCGGCTCGCCAGTCAGGTGTTCGCTCCTTGTACAGGCACGTGCGATCTGATGCGTTCGCTGGGAATTCCCGATGAACGCGTGACTCTGGTGCCAAACGTTGTAGACAATGACTGGTGGATTGCACAATCCGCACGTGTCGATCGTGAAGCCGTACGCGCCTCTTGGGGGGTGGGCCCGAACACATCCATAATCGTCTTCTCTGCAAAGCTTCAACCATGGAAACGCCCGCAAGACTTGCTGCAGGCCTTTGCCCTCGCAAAACTTTCGGATTCTCTCCTACTCTTTGCCGGAGAAGGACCGTTGCGCGAAACTTTGCAATCGGAAGCCATACGCCTCGGCTGTTCCGATAGAGTGCGTTTCCTGGGATTCGTCAACCAGTCGCAACTCCCCGCTTGCTATACTGCCGCTGACCTGCTCGTCCTCCCCTCCGAGTACGAACCCTTCGGACTTGTAGTCAATGAAGCAATGCTGTGTGGTTGCATGGCCGTCACCAGTGACCAGGCGGGCGCAAGCCGAGACCTGATTGCGCCAGTGGACCCATCCTTCATCTATCCGTGCGGGGACGTTGATGCGCTAGCGGCGCTTCTTCGCCGAGCCTTCTCCGACCGACAGCACCTGGCCAGGCTCCGCATCGCAGCCGGCGAACGAATGAAGACCTGGTCGCCCCAGGAATATGTCGATGGCACGGTGGTCGCCGTCGAACGCGCCGTATCTCGCATCCGGCCGAAATCGTAGCCTGGCTCCATCTGGCACCGGGCAAGGCATTCCAGCAATTTCCTAACTGTGCTAAAATCCAGGGGTTCCAGAAAAGTTTGCCTTGCAACCGGGTTCGACTTTTCGCGGTTCATTCTCGGTCTCCGCACAGGGCGACCCCGCAATGCAGGTAGGATGAGCCACGCGTCCATTCCTTGGCAGTGGCGGGGGCCATTAATCCAAATTCAGCTGACCGCCAGGCGGTCGCGAGCGATAAAGAGGATTTGTCATGTCTGGGCACTCAAAATGGGCAACAATCAAGCACAAGAAAGCGGCCACTGACGCCAAGCGGGGCCGCGTTTTCACTAGAATTATTCGTGAAATCAGCATCGCCGCCCGTATCGGCGGGGGCGATCCGAACTCCAATCCCCGCTTGCGAACGGCTATTTTGGCGGGCAAAAACGAAAACATGCCGAACGAAAACATCGAGCGCGCCATCCTCCGCGGAACCGGCCAGCTTGAGGGCGAACAATATGAAGAAGCTATGTTCGAGGGGTACGGCCCAGGCGGCGTGGGCTTGCTGATCCAGGTGGTCACGACGAATCGCAACCGCATCGTGGGCGAATTCCGACATTTAATGACGAGAAACGGCGGCAACATGGCCGAAGCCGGCGCAGTCGGCTGGATGTTCCATCGCAAAGGCGAGATCACCGTCCCGAAGGAAGCAGCCAGCGAAGAAAAATTGCTCGACCTGGTTCTGGAAGCCGGCGCCGAGGACATGAAAGACGATGGTTCCGCCTGGTACATCGTCACGCCGCCGGAATCTCTGGAAACAGTGAAAGAGTCCCTGGCAAAGGCTGGAATTACTCCGGGGGCGGCCGAGATCGGCATGGTGCCGCAGAACTACATCAAGCTGACCGGCGCGCAAGCCACCCAAATGCTGCGCCTTGTGGAAGCACTCGAAGAACACGACGACGTGCAGCACGTTTACGCGAACTTCGACATCGACGAGTCGGAAATCCAGGCGGCCGTCGGCGCAAATTAAGTACCCCCATCATCTCAATTCTGTGAACAGGCCATCCGGTAGAATCCGCGATGGCCTTTGTTGTTCGCGGCCTCAACCCGGCTTTAGGATTTGGCGCGCGTGATTCCTTGCCGTAGACTATCGAGGATGCCAGCACCCCGCAACACCGCCGAAATTCCCCCGCTCCGCCGCATTCTGGGCGTGGACCCGGCGGCTTCCGGACCGACCGGCTACGGTGTGATCGAAACTGACGGCCGCAATTTCCGGGTGTTGAGTTACGGCGCACTGCGCATCGCGGCCAAGCGTCAAAAATCCTCAGCTGGGGCTTGCCTTCATGATGTCCACGCACTGCTTTGCCGGCTCATCGAAGAGTTTCGGCCCGACGCTATGGCCGTCGAATCCGTGTTTGCCGCGCTGAATATGCGCACTGCACTGCGCCTGGCGGAAGTGCGCGGAGTAGTGCTGCTCGCCGCGGAACAGCATGGCGTGGAAGTTCGCTCTTATTCCCCGCGCGAGGTAAAAGCTTGTGTGGCCGGCTATGGCCACGCGGACAAAAAACAGATGCAATTGATGGTGCGCGCTCTTTTGAAGATGGAGGAAACTCCCGAGCCCTCCGACGCCGCTGATGCGCTCGCCGTCGCGCTCTGCCACATCCAGGGTGAACAATTCGCCCGGCGCTTCGGGCTTTCCGCGGGCCCGGGCACTTCACCCGCGCAACGTCTTGCAACAAATTCCGCTTCCCGCCGGCAATCCTCCGCAAGAATTTCCGGTCTGCAACCATCCCGATGAACGTAATTTCGCGCCGCCTCTGCCTTCTCTTTTTATGCGTTGCGCCTTTTTCCGTTTCCACGGCTGCCGGCCCCACGGGCAACTGGTTCTCCTACCGCCGCATATTTAAGTCCAGCAGCCCGGAATTCATCGAGATTCGCATCCGGGAAGACGCGGACGCAGCCACCTATGAAATCCGCCAGTTGGACGAGGACGCGGGCGCAACTCCGTTCGAGGTTGGTCCGGCCCTGCGAGGCAGGATTTTTCAGCTCGCATCAGAGTTGCACCATTTCAAGGGCCTGGATCTCGACGTCCACCGCAAAATCGCAAACCTGGGCGAAAAAACTTTCCGTTGGGAATCGCCAGCAGGCAACAGTGAAGTAAAATTCAATTACACGCTCAACTCCGCCGCCACCCAACTCCTGCAGATCTGCGAAGGCCTTGCCCGTCAGCAGGAGCTGATCGAACTGCTCCAGCGCCGCATCAAGTACGATCGCCTGGGCGTCAACGACGCCTTGTTACAATTTGAAAATGAATTCAGCAAGAGCGTGCTTCCGGAACCCGAGCGCGCCTTGCCTCTTCTCGACCAGATCGCCGGCGATTCCCGCTTCGTCGAAATTGCCCGCCAGCGCAGCCGCGCCCTGGCCGAGCGGATCCGCCATTCCACCTAATGCAACGTTTAGGGCGCCATGGACGTCCAAAAGTAAGGTATCCTCGATGAAAATGAAAAACCTGCAAAGCACCACGGTTAACCGTTGGCGGAAGCACGCCGCAATGCTGCTGTTCGCTCTTCTTTTCTTTGCACCAGCGATTTCCGCCCAGAAAAAAGAAAAGCTTGCGAAAACGTATCGCGATTGGCTGGAGCACGACGTCGTCTACATTATCACCAAGGACGAGCGCACCCGGTTTCTTGCGCTCGCGACGGATGATACAAGAGACAAATTCATCAAGGACTTCTGGGAGGTCCGCAATCCCGTTCCGGGCTCCGAAGTAAACACTTATAAAGAAGAAATCTACAAACGCATCGCCTTCGCAGATTCCCGGTTTGGCATCGGCTCCGGCACCGACGGTTGGCGCACCGACCGCGGGCGCACCTACATTACCCTCGGCGCTCCGCAACAGAAGGACGTCCACCGCAACGCCGCAAACCTGCGGGCCTTCGAAATCTGGTTTTATGCGAACGTCACCCCCATCCTTCCGCAGTCCTTTTACGTGATGTTTTATGACAAGGATGGCGCAAACGATTACAAGTTTTACAGCCCCTACCTGGACGGTCCCGATAAATTGACCACCGGGGTGGAGGCCATTAACAGTCCGCAGGCCGGCCTCAAGATGATCGAGGATTCCGTAGGGTTCGAAATCGCCCGAATCTCTCTGAGCTTGATTCCGGGCGAGCCCGTTGATCTTTCCAACCCCCGCCCCAGCCTCACCTCCGACGTAATGATCATGATGCTCAAAGGCCTCTCCGAGCAGCCCGGCTATCGGGACGATATTCGTCGCAAGTGGATGAACCGTGAACAAGTCAGCACCAGCATGATTCTTCAGGGGCATAACCTGGACATTGTTCTTTTACCAGTACGCGATGAGCGAGGCATTTCACGTCTGGATTATTCTCTGGCCCTGAAGTCGCCGAGCGACCTGAGCGTGATCGCAACCAAGGACGACCGGTTGATGTATAACCTGCAGGTCCGTGTGCAGGTTTTTGATAAAGACAGCAATAAACTGATTTTCGTAGCCCAGAAAGACCTGCGCGATACGTTCGACAAGAGCCGTTACCAGGATATTAAAGACAAAGCCTTCGCCTACGAAAGCATGCTGCCGCTTCCCGCGGGAAACTACCGGCTCGCGTTTCAGTTTACCGACTGGAACAAAAACGTTTCTTATCGAACTGAGCGCGAGGCCTCCGTTCCCAAAATTGATGTCAATCAATTCCAAATTCCAGGGATCTTGCCGTTTGCATCCGCTGAAGAAGTCGATCCGGTCGCCGCTCCTGTTCTTCCGTTCACTTTGGCTGGGGTACATTTCGTTCCACTCTCCACTTCCAACCTATTCTTAAGCACCATGCAGAATTTTCAGGTGGCCTACCAGGTCTGGACATCGCCCAAAAATCCTTCTCTCGGGCAAGACAATAATCTTCAAATTGAATACGGTCTCGGCCAACCCTCCATTCCAGGAAGCGCCAAGGCGATCAAAGATGCTGCCTCCCTGAAGCAATTCGATTCGGGTGGCTCGATGGTCAACGGAAAGAAACTTTCTCTGGACGGAAACCCGGGAAATTACATCCTTACTGTTGCTTTAACCGCTCCAGATGGAAGCGCTCCCAGTTTTGCAAAATTGAACTTCAAGGCCGTAGATCCATCCGGTCTTCCACCAGCCCCCTGGATTGTCATCGACACCACGATTCGCGAGGACATGGAAAAGGGAGTATTCGATCGGAACCGCGGCCTCTCTTATATGGTGCAGGGTTTGAGTGCGGAAGGGCGTCCATGGCTCCGGCGGGCCTTGGCCCTTGACCATTCGGATGAACTCGCCCGTGCCCGGCTCGTTGAAGCCTATTTCTCTCAGCAGGACTATAAGGCCGTAGCCGCCCTCTATAAGGACACTGGGGTAACCGACGCGGCTGACGCGCAGACCCTGCTTCGTATCGCCACAAGTGAACGAAGGCTCGGCAATGAGTCCGAGGGGCTGCGCTTACTGGAACATGGCTCCGAAGCCCACTCCGGGGATCCGGCCATGTTCGTCGCTCTGGCAGACTATTACACCCAGATAGGTGACTCTGCAAAAGCGTCTGTAGCCCTCCAGAAGAGCAAGACCTTGGCTGTCGCGAACTGAGGTGTACCATTTGGGAGGCGAGCTAGGTCCAAAATTCCCTCACCTCCCATTTTTGGTATCCTCCCTATAATTCAGTAGATTCCCCTAGGACTTCACCTCCAAGCCTCCCCTATCCTCCTTTTAACTATTAGATTTATTTGTACTTATTAACTTTTAAACAGGGGTGCGTTTGGCATTCTCATTGCATCTGTGTTCTCCATCATTAACAGCGTGTGGTTTGTACTCGGTTCCTAAGACATAGTTCCATCCTTAAATTGGGGAAATTGAAAGGAGTATTACTTTGAATAGAGCGAAGTGGTTTTATCTGCTCGCAGCTTGCCTCTTGTCGCTTAGTCTGGGCTTGGGGACTTGGGCGCAGGACCAGAGTTCGTCCCGCGGTAATTTGAGCGGAGTCGTTCTCGACGCATCGAAAGCAACCGTTCCGGGAGCGCAAGTCACGATCACCGGACCGATCGGAAATTTGACACAAACCACCAACGATCAGGGCAACTTCCTCTTCTCCACCCTGATCCCTGGCTTCTACCAAATCAAAGTTCAGAAGGCTGGTTTCAAAGTCGCCAATGTCGCGGCCACCGAAGTTCTGATTAACAAGACCACCAGTATTGAAGTAGTTCTGGAAACCGGTGAAGTGACTCAAACTGTTGAAGTTAGCGCCGCCACGGTCACTGTGGATACAAGCGCAGCCTCGGTGAATTCCGAATTTTCGGATACCTTTTATTCCAAGATTCCATTGGGCCGCGGCGTGAGCAGTCTGTTTTATCTCGCACCGGGCGTAACCTCGGGTATCGGAACGGGCGTCGAAAATCCGTCCATCTCCGGCTCCTCGGGTCTCGAAAATCTGTACGTTGCGGACGGTGTCTCTATCAATGACCCCGCGTTCGGCGGAATTGGCGTATGGTCCCGCACCTATGGTCCGCTCGGCACCGGCATCAACCTCTCCTTTGTGAAGGAAGTTCAGATCAAGACCGGTGGGTTTGAGCCTCAGTACGGCCACGTCAGCGGCGGTATCGTCCAGCTCGTCACCAAGTCAGGTGGCACCAAGTTCTTCGGCACCCTCGGCGGATATTTCAACAGCCGCTGGATGCAGGACACCTACCAGAACTCAGACGACCCGAAGTTTGCCACTCTGAACAAATTTGGCAGCCGACTGGAAGACGCCAACTATGAAGGCGACTTCGAACTTGGCGGTTATGTCCCAGTGGCGGGCCTGAAGGATCGCCTCTTCTTCTTCGGCACCTTCAATCCTTCCTGGAACCACAACTACTTCCAGCCCGCGATATACAACACAGGCAAGCCCTCCGGGTTGTTCACCACCAATCCTTTGATAGATCATGCGATTACACGCTACGACTATGCGGCCAAATTGACCTTCAAACTCAGCAATTCGCACACGGTTGAGTCCACCGTTTCGGGCGACCCTTCTCACACTAATCCCTCTGCATTCAGTAACCTGGCGATTAACAATAATTCAGGTTTCTCGAAGCAGGATTATGGGACTCGCCAGTGGTCCACCCGGTATGACGGGGCGTTCGGCAGTTCCCTGCTCGTTGACGCTGCTTTTACCTGGAGTTGGAATCACTTTAACGAAACGGTTCAGTCTCCGGATGTCTATGGCATTCAGGACAATACACAAATCGCAGGTTTCCCTGGCCAGTCCGGAAGTTTCATCGGGTCAGGCTATTTCAATCCCATCGAACCTTATGACTCAAATACCAAGGGCCTCAGTGGGGATGTCACCAAAACCGTACACTTTGCTGGTACACACAGCATCAACGTGGGTTACACGTGGCAGTTCCCCAAGTACTTCGAACGCCAGTTTTGGCCCGGTGCGAAATACCCAATCCCCGCTTTGAATGCAACCGGTGGCGATCCCCTTCATAACTTCACCGGGGTACCAGTGGCTGGCCAGTTGACTGACTCGCAGCTTGTCCTGGAATTGGCCTCCACTCAAGTCGCGCCGGGTGCCTGCACCCTCTGCCCATACATGAGTATCCCCGGCTTCGATACCCCGCAGCAGGTCGTATTGCAACAGGTGCGTGGGCGCTTCGACGGCGGCGTCACCAATAGCGAAGGAAAATATCATGCCGGCTACATTAATGACGCCTGGCAAATCAGCAAATATGTCACGATTAACGCCGGTGTTCGGTGGGAACAGCAGCGGCTGAAGGGCATCTTCACGCAGCATGCTTTCACGAATATGTGGTCTCCTCGCGTCGGCATCGTTGTCGACCCGCAAGGGAATCGCAAGCAGAAGATCTACGCCAACTTCGGGCGCTACGCCTACGTGCTTCCTCTGGACGCAGCAGTGCGGGCGCTCGGCAACGAAGAGGACTTCCAGAATTCCTTCTGGCGCCCGGACTTCACCACAACCGGTTGCCCGGCGGGAACTCCAGCCGGAGGCTCCTGCGTTGTCACGAATGCTCTGGGAACCGTCACCTTTGTCCCCGATGCAAACCACAACCTGAATGCGGCAACTGGCGGAATTCCGCGCCACGCCGTAGCCTTCATCAGCGGTTTTGAACCCTTCGCAGCCGGAACGCGCATGGAATTCACGGACGAATTCCTCGTTGGTTACGACCGCGAATTCAAAGGCGGAGTCGTCGCTAGTGTTCGCTATATCGACCGCCGCTTGAAGCGGGTCATTGAAGACGAGAGCGGTAGTTCCATTGAGCAGAACGATGCGGGTTTTCCCTTGTTCTACGCCATTGGCAACCCGAATGCTAAGCAAGACATCTTCGTCAATCCGAATGAATTTACCTTCAGCCTCGGAGCAACATTCAACGCCCCTACAGATGGCCTGGGCAATCCACTGCCCTTGAATGCGGCCAACATGGCTGCCTATGTGGCAGCAGGCGTTCCTTCTGCTTGCTTTGATACCCATGGCAATCCCTCTCCGTTCTTTGCCTTTGACCAGTTCACCGGCGTCGCGGGCGTCACCGGAGGTAATCCTGCCGGCAGTGCCTGTTTCCCAGCCGTAAACACGAACACCTGGACAGACTCCAGTGGCAACGTACTCCCGGATTGCACGAGCTTTAAGCAGAGCCAGACGCCAGGGGCTTGCGCGGCATTCGGTAGTGAGACTTATGCCGATGGAAAGCCTGACACCTACAGGGACCCCAAGCGTGAATACGAAGCGGTCGAATTCGAGGTCCGCAAAGCCTTCACGCACAACTGGGCCCTTAGCGTCAACTACCGTATTGCCCAACTAAAGGGCAATTACGAAGGCGCCTTCCGCAACGACAACGGCCAGGCTGACCCGGGCATCAGCTCCCTCTTCGACTTCACCGAGGGCAGTCTGGGGCTCATCGCCGGCCAGCAGAGCATCGGTTCCCTAAGCACCGACCGCAAACATGTTCTCAACGCCCACTCCACCTTCGTCGTGCCCAACGGTAAGCTCAAGGGCTTCGTAATCGGCGGAGGCGTGAGCGTTCTTTCCGGGAACCCCCTTACCTCGCTTTACGCGCAGTTTGCCTATCAGAACCAGGGCGAAGTGCCTTTCTTCGGCCGTGGCAACCTGGGCCGTGCGCCGGTTACCGGCAGCGTGGATGCGCACCTGGAGTACCCATTCAAGCTATCCGAGCGGTTTCAAGTCAAGGTAGCGTATGACCTGTTTAACATCGTCGACTCCACCCGCCAGACCACGATTAACCAGTTTGGCGATCTTGGGTTCGGACTGCAGAACGTCGACTTCCAGAAACCACTTACCACTTCGACGTTCCAAAACCAGGGCTTTGTGAATCCGTTCAGCTCGCGGCTTTCGGTCCTGCTTACTTTCTAACTAATCTTTAACCAAAGAG
>Ga0209647_1003414_pt1 | contig 12292 bp, 13 predicted proteins | sample GraSoi_2013_60cm_FD_185827 | JGI IMG/M metagenome (GOLD analysis project Ga0209647, IMG submission 185827) | Grasslands soil microbial communities from the Angelo Coastal Reserve, California, USA - Sample 9_17_2013_60cm (SPAdes) (version 2) | ecosystem: Environmental > Terrestrial > Soil >... | reverse complement strand
AGGGGAACTGCAGTCCGCGATGCGCGGCCGCTCCGAGGAAGCCGCGCTCGTCAGCCTGCTACAGGGACAAAAGAAGCCGCGCCGCGAGCGCTCGCTCGTACCGCTGCTGCGCCGCGGCCTGATTACGCGAGCACATTGGCCGCAAGCACCGCGGCCAGGATACAGAGGCTGACGAGGAACAGTCGGTTCATGCGCTCGATGCGTCCGAGCAAGCGACATTCCCGGCACGCGGGCTGCTCGACGCGAAGCGCGCACAAACTCATCGGCAGCATCGCGACGGTATGCGCGCTCGAAAGCCCGGGCAGTCGCATCCGCACGACGCCCGAGGTACCGCAAACGATGGGCCTCGCGCAGTGTCGCGCTGACAGCCGTCGCGGGGCTAACGCGGAGCGCAAGTCGAGCGGGCCGGAAGCTACCGGCATGGGCTCCGGCGCGGGCGCCACTTCGGGAACGACTGGTGGGGCGAGCTTCGGCGGATCAGCACCGCGCTGAACGGCACGTCGCTTGCACGTGACCGAGCGCAGTCCGTCCTTTCACCATTACCACAGGAGCAAATTCATGACCTTGAAACTATTGGTCTCGGCCACCGCCGCAGCGCTTTTCGCGATGTCCGCGGCCGCCCAGACGCCCGCCCCGAGCGGCAGCACCGGAAGCAGCAGCAGCACGGGTAGCAGCGTCGGCGGCAGCACCACGACCGACAGCAGCACCAGCGGCTCGGCCTCCACGGGCGCGAGCACCGGCAGCGCACGCTGCCAGTTGCTCACCGGACCCGATAAAGAGCGTTGCCTGAAGGACGACAGTTCCGGCGCCGCGGGCGGCACTTCGAGCGGCACCGGCACCGGCAGCATGGGGTCGGGCTCCAGCACCGGCGGCAGCAGCACCGGCACGGGCACCGCGCCTGGCAGCGGCACGCTCGGCGGCGGCGGCCTTGGCACCGGAACCGGCACGGGTACGGGCGCCGGCGCGGGCGCACCCGCGGGCGGCAGCAAGTAACAGCCTGGAGCGGGCCGCGCGAGCGGCCCGCTGCACTACTCTGCTTTGATGCCGGCGGCCCGGATCACGGGCCACCATCTTTCCATCTCCGCCTTCTGAAACGCGGCCAGACCTTCGGGGCTCTGTTGCTCGCGCGAGGCGATGTCGAGTCCCAGATCGGAGAAGCGCGCCTTGACGCTCGGATCGGCTAGCGCCTGCACCATCGCGGCATTGAGCCGGGCAATGATGTCCTTCGGCGTGGCGCTCGGCGCGAACAGCGCGAACCAGCCCGACGCGTAAAGCCCGGCAATGCCGCTCTCGCCCGAGGTCGGCACGCCGGGCACCACCGACGAGCGCTCCGGCGAGAGGTTGGCGAGAATCTTCACCGTGCCGGCGCGTGCCTGCGGCAGCGTCACGGCGGCCTGCACCACCATCAGGTCGACTTGTCCGCCGAGCATCGCCTGCATCGCCGGGCCGGCGCCCCTATAAGGAATGAACTGCACCGTGGTACCGGTCGCCTGCTGCATCAGCACGCCGGTGACACGAGCGGCCGCGTTCTGGTCGACGAAGGTCGCCATGCCGGGATTCGCCCTCATCCAGGCGACGAGCCCCTTGAGGTCGTCGGCCGGGAATCCCTTTCGCGCGATCATCAGCTGCGGATTGATCGACAGCATGCCGATCGGCGCGAAGTCCTTCTGCAGGTCGAACGTGATCGGATAGATGATCGCGCCGACGTGCGTGTCCCACTGCCCGATGTCGATGGTGTAGCCGTCGGGCGCGGCGCGCGCCACGCGAGCGAGCGCGATGGCGCCGCCGGCGCCGCCGACGTTCTCGATGATCACCGACTGTCCGAGCGGTACGCGCATGCGCTCGCCGATGATGCGCGCCGCGGTGTCGGTCGAGCCGCCCGGCGGGAAGGGCACGATCAGCGTGACGGGCTTGGCGGGAAAGGTCTGGCCCCACGCCGAATTCGCCGCGAGCACCAGAGCAAAAAGCAGACCGCGCATAATGGAATTTGGTGGAGTGGAGGAGGATCGAACTCCCGACCTTCGCATTGCGAACGCGACGCTCTCCCAGCTGAGCTACCACCCCTCGGAGAGCCGCGGATTCTACCGCAAGCGCTGGGCGCCGGGCTATCATCGCGCTTCCTAGACCGAGGATTCCCATGCAGATTTCCCCACCTTTTGGCTACAAGGAAGTGGTGCCGTTTCTCAAGACGCAGAAGGTCCGCCTGCTCGCGCCGGGCGAAGTTCCCGACTTCGTGCAGCACGGCAATGCGATCCCGATCAGCCTGAGCGAATTTCAGCCGGTAGCGCACGACTATCCGATCGTCTTCACCGCCACCGAAGGCACGCAGTCGTTCGCGCCGGTCGCCGTGCTCGGGCTGACCAGCGGCGAGAACCTGTTCTACAAGGGCGACAACTGGGCGAGCGGTGTCTACATCCCGGCCTATGCGCGCCGCTACCCGTTCTGCATGGCGCGGGTGAACCTCAACCAGGTCGAGCAGAAGGATCGCCTGATCTGCGTCGAGAAAAAGTACATCGACGACCAGGGCGAGCAGATGTTCGACGAGAAGGGCCAGCCGAACGCGAAATGGAAGGACCTCGAGCGGCTGCTCGGTGAATACGAGGCGGATCTCGAGCGCAGCCGCGAGATGTGCTCGATCCTCGCCGACTATGGTCTGTTCGAGCCGTTCACGATGCAGGCCAGCCTGCGCGACGACGCGTCGAAGCCGATGCAGATGGGCGGCATGTTCCGCGTCGTCGAGAAGAATCTCGAGAACCTGAACGCCGCGCAGCTGAAGAACCTGATGCGCAAGGGCATCATGCCGCGCATCTACATGCACCTGCTGTCGCTGGCGAATTTCGGCCGGCTGCTCGACCGCAAGGCCGCGCGCAAGCCGAACTAGTATTCGCTCAGATATCAGGCATTTGTGTAGGGACTTGCCTGACATTACTCTGCCTTTTCCAACGTTCTACGTCACCTTGGGCATCCAAGGTCTTATCACAGGTAAACGCCCACTTACCATTCTCAATGGCAGACAATTCCCACGAAAACGGGTACAAGGCTGTCAGGGGAACCCTGACGTGGACGCCGTTCAAATTTCCGTCGTTCGCACGCAGCGCGTACGAGGCACTGAGGAGATCACGCACCTAGGTGCTGCGCTCGGCGCCGGCACCCGCTGGTTCACGCTGGATGAGGTGATCGAAGCGATCGAGCGTGGCGAGCGCTTCTACGTCCAGGCCGGCGCCGAGAGCATGCTGATATCGGTGCACCACAACGGCGATGGCAGCAAGACGCTCCGCGTAGGATTCGATGCCGGGCTGGGGCGCCTGCTCACGCTGCCGCGCCACCAGTAGCTACGGTGGGCCGGGTTGGATTCGAACCAACGACCAAGGGATTATGAGTCCCCTGCTCTGACCGGCTGAGCTACCGGCCCGGTCTGCAAATGAAAAGGGCCGCTTGCGCGGCCCTTTTGTTTTCTTCTTGGCGGCTCAGCCTTCCTGGTCGAGGAAGCTCTTGAGTCGCTCGGAGCGCGAGGGGTGCCGCAGCTTCCTCAGCGCCTTGGCCTCGATCTGCCTTATTCGCTCGCGCGTGACGTCGAACTGCTTGCCGACTTCTTCCAGCGTGTGATCGGTCGACATCTCGATGCCGAAGCGCATGCGCAGCACCTTCGCTTCGCGCGGCGTCAGCGTATCGAGCACTTCCTTGGTCACATCGCGCAGGCTGGCAAAGGTCGCCGCATCGGAAGGCGCGAGCGTCGACTGGTCCTCGATGAAATCGCCAAGATGCGAGTCGTCGTCGTCGCCGATCGGCGTCTCCATCGAGATCGGCTCTTTGGAGATTTTGAGGATTTTCCGGATCTTCTCCTCGGGCATCTCCATCCGCTGCGCCAGCGTTGCCGGATCGGGCTCCTGGCCGGTCTCCTGCAGGATCTGGCGCGAGATGCGGTTCATCTTGTTGATGGTCTCGATCATGTGCACCGGGATGCGGATGGTGCGCGCCTGGTCGGCGATCGAGCGCGTGATCGCCTGCCGGATCCACCAGGTGGCGTAGGTCGAGAACTTGTAGCCGCGGCGGTATTCGAACTTGTCGACCGCCTTCATCAGGCCGATGTTGCCTTCCTGGATCAGGTCGAGGAACTGCAGGCCGCGGTTGGTGTACTTCTTCGCGATCGAGATCACCAGGCGCAGATTGGCCTCGGTCATCTCGCGCTTCGCGCGGCGGGCTTTCGCCTCGCCGGTCGACATCTGCTTGTTGATCTCCTTCAGGTCCTTGATCGAGATGCCGATCTTCTGCTGCACGCCCTGGATCTTCGAGAGCGCCTCGAGGATCGACGGCTCGACGCGGATCAACGCCTCGGTCCACGGATGGCCGGCGCTGAGCTCGGTCGACAGCCAGCGCTTGGAGCCCTCGGTGCCGGCGAAAATCTTGATGAAGTGCGGGCGCGGCATCTGCGCCTTGTCGACCGAGATGTCGTGGATCTCGCGCTCGTGGCGGCGGACCTCGTCGACCAGGCTGCGCACGCTGTCGGACAGGCGCTCTACGGTGCGCGCGGTGAAGCGGATGGTCATCAGCTCGTGCGAGATCTGGTCGCGAACGCGCAGGTAATCCTTGTCCTTGGAGCCTTTGTTTTCCAAAGCCTTGAGAAGCTTCTCGAACAGGCGGCGGATGCGCGCGAACTTCTCCAGCGCCTCGCCTTTGAGCTTGAGCATGCTCGCCGACTGCGCGGCCTCGGCGGCCTCTTCGTCCTCTTCGCCTTCTTCTTCCTCGATCTGCGCTTCCTCGTCCTCCGGCGTCGGCGCGGCCTTCTTCGGATCGAAGCTGTCCTTGGCGTTCGGGTCGATCAGGCCATCGACCACCTCGTCGATGCGCATCTCGTCCTTCTCGACCTTGTCGGCGAGGTCGAGGATCTCTCTGACGGTAGTCGGGCAGGCGCTGATCGCGAGGATCATGTGGCGCAGGCCGTCCTCGATGCGCTTGGCGATCTCGATCTCGCCTTCGCGCGTCAGGAGCTCGACCGAGCCCATCTCGCGCATGTACATGCGCACCGGGTCGGTGGTGCGGCCGAACTCGGAATCCACGGTCGAAAGCGCGGCCTCGGCCTGCTCCTCGACATCTTCATCGGTCTGCGCCACCGGCGCCGCGTCAGCGGCGATCAGCAGCTGCTCCTGGTCGGGCGCTTGGTCGTAGACCTGGATGCCCATGTCGCCGAACGTGGAGATGATCGCTTCGATCTGCTCGGCATCGACCAGATCGTCGGGCAGGTGGTCGTTGATCTCGGAATAGGTGAGGAAGCCGCGCTCCTTGCCGAGCTTGATCAGGTTCTTGAGGCGCGTGCGCCGGGTCTCGGCGTCTTCCTTCGGCATCTCCGCCGGGATGTGCCATGCGTCCTTGCCGCCGCGACGGCCGCCGCGGCCGCGCTTGCCTTTGGCCTTGACCTCGTTGACCTTGGCTTCGAGGAGCTCGAGCGCCGCCTTCGCGCTCTTGATCGGCGCCTTGGGCGCCTTGCCGGTCTTGTCGTCGGGCTTGCCTGCAACCGGCTTGCCGGCGATAACCTTCGCCGCCGGTGCGAGCTTGCGCGCGCGCTCGGGCTGCTTCGCGCGAGCGACTTTCTTATGCGCGCGCGCCTTCGGGACGTGACGCTTCAGCGCGCGAGCGACGTGCGCCTTTTTCTTGGCTGCTCGAGCTTTCTTGACCTTGGGCTTGCGCTTCTGATGGACCATCCGTCCCCCGACAAAGACTGCTAAAAGAACCTTACCGACCGCGGCAAAAAGAACCGCGCATTATAGTTGACAGCTCAAGGGCTTGGAAGTGCCCCTTGCAGTCTTTTGTAGGCGAGATTTTTTTCCTGCCATACAAGCTGCTCTTCGCGGGAGGCGAGCCCGCCGGCCCGCAGCTGGTCCAGCTCCTTCTTGCGCCGTGCGAGGTCGAGCTTGACCAGCGCCTCGGTGAATTCCGTCTCGGCTTCCTGGGCGCTGAACCGGATTTCCTCCCCATACTTATGGGCGCGCAGCACGATCTCAAGGGCCGGGCTTCCCTGCAGCCGGTCCAGGAGCAAGCCGAGCGACGGTTCCTCTTCGAACTCACGGCAGGCTTCCCGAACGGCCAGCAAGGCCTGCGATTCCGCGCGCTCGGCATTGAGCGCCTCGGGGTCGATGTGCTCCACCAGCGCCAGGTTGCAGAGCAGGCTGTAGAGCAAGCTCCATTCCGGACTGTCGGGCCCGGCATAGCGGGTGCGCGGCGGCGCCTGGCGCGAGAAGCGCGGCCGCTGCGGCAGCTCAAGCAGCCGGTCGATTTCCCCTTCGGCCACGCGGGAAAGCTCAGCGATCTCGTTGATGAGCTGCAGCCGCAAGGCCGGCGCGGCGACCTTCTGCACGTGGGGCTTCGCCACCGAAATGAACCGGGCGCGGCCCTCGGCAGTGGCGAGATCGCATTCCGCCCGCAGCTGCGCGAGGAGGAACTGGGTGAGCGTTTCGGCCTCGCGGAGCTTCCGCCGCCAGCCTTCCTTGCCGTGCTTGCGCACGTAGGTGTCCGGGTCCTCGCCGTCGGGCAGGAAGAGAAAGCGGATCGGCTTGTGGTCGGGTGCGAGCGGCAGGCTCACTTCGAGCGCGCGCCACGCCGCCTTGCGGCCGGCCGCGTCGCCGTCGAAGCAGAACACGATCTCCTCGGCGAGCCGCAGGAGCTTCGCCACATGCACCGGCGTCGTGGCGGTGCCAAGGGTCGCGACGGCATTACCGACCTCGTACTGCGCGAGCGCCACGACGTCCATGTAGCCCTCGACCACCAGCGCATGCCCTTCAGTGCGGATCGCGTCGCGCGCCTGCACCAGGCCGTAGAGCTCGCGCCCTTTTTCGAATAGCGGAGTCTCCGGGGAGTTGAGGTACTTCGGCTCGCCATCGCCCATTACGCGCCCGCCAAAGCCGATCACCGCGCCGCGCGCGCTGAAGATCGGGAACATGACGCGGTCGCGGAAGCGGTCGTAGCGCTTGCCCTCTTCGCCCTCGATCACCAGGCCGACCTCGACCAGCGCCTTGTCCTCGTAGGCCGGAAAGGCCGCCTTCAGCCCCTGCCAGCCCTCCGGCGCGTAGCCGATGCGAAAGCGCGCTGCGATCTCACCGGTGAGACCGCGTCCCTTGAGATAGTCGATGGCGCGCGGCGATTTCTTGAGCTCCGCGCGATAGAAGTCCATCGCCTTCTCCATCAGCGGGTAGAGATCGGTCTCGCGCTCCTTGCGCGCCGCCTCCTGCGGCGTCGGCGGGCGGGCATCCGGCACCTGCATGCCGACGCTCGCCGCGAGCTCTTTCACCGCGTCGACGTAGCCGAGCGCCGTATACGCCATCAGGAACCCGATCGCATTGCCGTGCACGCCGCAGCCGAAGCAGTGATAGAACTGCTTCGCCGGACTTACGCTGAACGAAGGCGACTTCTCGTTGTGGAACGGGCAGAGGCCGAGGTAGTTGGCGCCGCCCTTCTTCAGCTGGACGTAGCGCGAGATCACATCGACGATATCGATGCGGTTCAGCAGGTCCTGCTTGAATGATTCAGGAATCACTTAGCGGCCCATTTTCCCGCGGAAAATGGGGCTCTGTGCCTGATTTTTAAGTCCCGAGCCGGGCCTTTACCAGCGCAGAGACCTTTCCCATGTCGGCTTTGCCGGCAAGACGCGGCTTGAGGAGCGCCATCACCTTGCCCATGTCCTTGACGCCGCTCGCGCCCGACTCGGTGAGCGCGGCCGCCACGGCTTGCGCGATGTCGGCCTCGCTCATCTGCGCCGGCAGGTAACCCGACAGGAGCACGAGCTCTGCCTTCTCGGCGTCGACGAGATCCTTGCGCGCGGCCTTCTCGTACTGCGCGATCGATTCGCGGCGCTGCTTGATCATCTTCTCGATCACGCCGACTACCGCGGCATCGTCGAGCTCGATGCGCTCGTCGACCTCGCGCTGCTTGATCGCCGCGAGAATCAGGCGAACGGTCGACAGCCGTGCGGCGTCCTTCGCCCGCATGGCGGTCTTCATGTCCTCGGTGATTTGCTGCTTAAGAGAGATGCGGCTAGTACATCTTCTGCGGCAGCATCTGGCTGCGCAGGCGCTTGTGATGGCGCTTCACCGCCGCGGCGAGCTTGCGCTTGCGCTCGGCAGTCGGTTTCTCGTAGTACTCGCGGGAACGCAGCTCGGTGAGAAGACCGGTCTTCTCCACTGTCCGCTTGAAGCGCCGCATGGCGACTTCAAACGGCTCGTTTTCCTTGACCCTTACTGTCGGCATCCAGCCCTCGGCTCTTTGGGGGGCTGAATTGTATCAAAATCAGTGCCATGCTCGTCCTCGGAATCGAGACTTCGTGCGATGAAACCGGCGTCGCCTTGTACGACGGCACGCAGCGCCGGCTGCTCGCCCACGCCGTGCACTCGCAGGTCGCGATGCACGAGGCTTACGGCGGCGTGGTGCCCGAGCTCGCCTCGCGCGACCATATCCAGCGCCTGGTGCCGCTCACGCGCCTGGTGCTGGAGCGCGCGCAGCGCCAAATGGCTGATCTGCAGGGTATCGGCTACACCGAGGGTCCCGGACTCGCCGGCGCGCTGCTGGTTGGCGCTTCCTTCGCCCACGCGCTTGGCGAAGCGCTATCGGTACCCGTGCTGGGGATCCACCACCTCGAAGGCCACCTGCTCTCGCCGCTGCTTTCCGCTCGCCGGCCGCAGTTTCCGTTCGTCGCGCTGCTCGTCTCCGGCGGCCACACGCAATTGATGCGGGTCGATGCCGTCGGCGAGTACCGGCTGCTCGGCGAAACCCAGGACGATGCGGCGGGCGAAGCCTTCGACAAGACCGCCAAGCTCCTCGGCCTCGGCTATCCCGGCGGGCCGGCGCTTTCCGCGCTGGCCGAACGCGGCGCACCCGGGCGCTACCGGCTGCCGCGCCCGATGCTCGCGAGCGGCGATCTGGACTTCAGCTTCTCGGGACTGAAGACCGCCGCCTTGATGCTCGTCAAGCAGCAGGGAAATCCGGCCGACATCGCGCGCGCCTTCGTCGACGCGGTTGTCGAGGTGCTGGTGGCGAAGTGCGTGCGTGCGCTGCAGGCCAACAGCCTCACGCGCCTGGTGGTAGCCGGCGGCGTCGGCGCGAACAAGCAGCTGCGTGCCGCGCTCGATGCAGAGGCGAAGAAGCGCGGCTTCGAGGTGTTTTATCCTGAGCCCGAGCTTTGCACCGACAACGGCGCCATGATCGCCTTTGCCGCCGCGCAGCGCCTGAACTCCCGCACGGCGAGCGGGCAGCACAGCTTCAGCGTCAAGCCGCGCTGGGCGCTCTAGGCTTTCTTGGCGCCGATGCGCGACTCGGTGCCGGCGATGAGCCGCGAGATGTTGGCGCGATGACGCCACGCCAGCAGCGCCGAGATCACCAGCACCGCCGCGAAATAAGCGTCCAATCCGAGCAGCAGCGCGGTGAAGAACGGCGCGAACGCGGCCGCGACCAGTGCCGCGAGCGACGAGTAGCGCAGGAACGCCGCGATGATCAGCCACGTGGCGAGCGTGCCGAGGCCGATGCGCCAGTCGATGCCGAACAGCACGCCGGCCGCGGTGGCGACGCCTTTGCCGCCCTGGAATCGGTGATACGCGGGAAACAGATGGCCGAGAAAAACAGCGAGCGCGGCGTACGGCGCCGCTTCCGGTACGAAGACCAGCGCGAGCCATACCGCGAGCCATCCCTTGGCCGCATCGCCCAACAGCGTAACCACCGCGCCGGCTTTGCTTCCGGTACGCAGCACATTGGTCGCGCCCGGATTCTTCGAGCCGTAGCTGCGCGGATCCGGCAGGCGCATCAGCCGGCTCACCACGATGGCGAAGGAGACCGAGCCCAGCAGATAAGCCGCAAGCACGGCGAGCACGATCTGCATCGCGGCGATTCTATAGAATCGGCCGCAGCATGGACGCCATCGTCATCCGGGACCTGCGCGTGGAGGCGCTGATCGGCATCCACCGCCGCGAGCGCCATGTGAAGCAGACGCTCTCCATCGATCTCGAGATCGGCCTGCCGGGCACGGCGGTCTTCGCCAGCGACAAGGTGGCCGACACCATCGACTACGAGCAGGTGGCGCTGCGCATCCGCGACCTCGCCTCGGCGCAGCACTACCGCCTGGTGGAAACCTTCGCCGATAGCATCGCGGCATTCCTCACCAGCGAATTCGGCGCGCCCTGGGTCAAGGTGAGCGTCGCCAAGATCGGCATCCTGCCGAACGCCAAATTCGTCGGCGTCACCATCGAGCGCAAAAAATAAATGGGGACAGACCCCATTTTTCTCATTTAGCCCCGAGGGTGGTGCTTGGCGTGCAACTGCTTCAACCGCTCGCGCGCCACGTGCGTGTAGATCTGCGTCGTCGAGATGTCCGCGTGCCCGAGCAGCATCTGCACCACGCGCAGGTCGGCGCCGTGATTGATGAGGTGGGTGGCAAACGCGTGGCGCAGCACATGCGGCGAGAGCCGCTTGCCGGGAATGGCGCGCGCGCCATAGCGGCGGATGAGATGCCAGAACGCCTGGCGCGTCATGCCGGCGCCGCGCGCCGTGACGAACAGCGCCTCGGACTCGCGCTTGCCTTTGAGCTCGGTGCGCGCCTCCTTTAGATAGCGCGCGATCCAGTGCGCCGCTTCTTCGCCGAGCGGCACGAGGCGCTCCTTGGCGCCTTTGCCGAGCACGCGCACGACATTGGCATCCAGATTGGTGGCCAGCGTCTTCAGCCCCACCAGCTCCGAGACGCGAAGGCCGGTGGCGTACAGCGTCTCGAGCATCGCGCGATCGCGCAATCCCATCGTCGTGCCGGTCGGCGGTGCCGCGAGGAGCGCTTCCACCTCATCCTCGGACAGGCTCTTCGGAAAGCGCGGCGTGCGCTTCGGCGCATCGACCTTGAGCGTCGGATCGGCGCCGATCAGCCGTTCGCGCAGGCAGTACTGATAGAAGCGCTTGACGCTCGAGACGCGGCGCGCGGCGCTGGAGGCGCGGCCCTTCTTCGAGGCGAGGAAAGCGAACAGCGCCTCCTGATCCGCCTTGAGCAGCGCGCCGCCGAGAAAGGCCTGCAGCTGCTCGAGATCCGCGCGATAGGCGGCGATCGTGTTCTGCGCCAGCCCGTCCTCCAGCCACAGGGCGTCGCAGAACGCGTCTAGGGTGTCAGCTCGAACGCGTCCGCGCCGCACTCGTGGAGCAGCAGCCAACGCTTGGCCTCCAGCAGATAGCCGTCGGTCGCATGCGCAAAGCCGCCGATGCCGTTCGCCGCGACCACGCGATGGCAGGGAATCACGATCGGCAGCCGGTTGTCGCCGCAGGCCTGGCCGACGGCGCGCGCCTCGGCGCCGAGCCGCTGCGCGAGCTCGCCGTAGGTTAGCGTCTTGCCGCGCGGAATGGTGCACAGCGCGTCCCAAAGACGCCGCTGGAACTCCGAGCCTTCTATCAGGAGAGGGAGCTCGAAGCGCACATCCGGGTGGTCGCGGTAGCGCTCGAGCTGCCGTGCCGCGCGTTCGGCGAGCGGATTGGTCGGCTTCTGCACTTCCACGGACGGCGGCAGATAAGTGATGTCGGTGACGCGGTCGTCGCGCGTTCGAACCGCCACCTTCATCTTCGGGAATTCAATGATCGCGTCGTACATAGGCGTTGACTGTAATCTTGATCTGACCCGGCCGCATCCCGTTTATTGCGCCAGCTTCTCGATCTGCGCCAGCAGCTCGTCGGGCACTTCGATGCCCTGCGCCAGCGCGCTCTTCTCGGCCGCGAAGCGGCGGGCGCCGGGCAGGCGCACCTCCGGATCGGCGAGCATGGTGCGCACCACGGTCTCGACGCGCTCGAGGTAAGTAGCGGTCCCGGCGAGCGCGCCAGGATCGATGGCGATGAACGCCTGGCCGATGCGCGGCCGGTTGCCCTCTTCGGAGAAGAACGAGTCGGCCTCGGGCCCGATCGCTGCGCCGGTGAGCGAGGCGCAGATCAATTCGAACATCAGCGCCAGCATCGCGCCCTTTGAACCGCCGATCGGGTACAGGCTGCCGTGCTCGATCGCTTCTTTGGGATCGTTGGTCGGCTTGCCGTTGCGGTCCATTGCCCAGCCGTCGGGGATGCGCTCGCCTTTGCGCATCGCCATCATGATGCGGCCGCGCACCACCGTGGTGAGCGCGAGATCGATCACGATGGGCTGCTCCTGGTTAGCTCTGGGGAAGACCGCCGCGATGGGATTGGTGCCGAAGAGCGGCTTCTTGCCGCTCCAGGGCGGGATCGCCGCCGGCGAATTGGTGAACGCAAAGCCGACCAGGCCGGCACGCGCCACCGGCAGCAGGTGGATGCCGAGCAC
>Ga0209647_1003410_pt1 | contig 12297 bp, 9 predicted proteins | sample GraSoi_2013_60cm_FD_185827 | JGI IMG/M metagenome (GOLD analysis project Ga0209647, IMG submission 185827) | Grasslands soil microbial communities from the Angelo Coastal Reserve, California, USA - Sample 9_17_2013_60cm (SPAdes) (version 2) | ecosystem: Environmental > Terrestrial > Soil >... | reverse complement strand
ATGATTTACGCTGGGGGCGGCATCATTTCTTCTCATGCAGCAGCCGAGCTCCTGGACTTCGCGGAACGCACCCAAATCCCAGTGGCGACCACTTTAATGGGCATCGGCGGGTTCCCAGAGGATCATTCGTTATCCCTGAAATGGTTGGGGATGCACGGCACCGTGTACGCTAATTGCGCGGTCAACGAGTCGGACTTGTTGCTGGCGTTAGGAGTGCGGTTCGATGACCGGGTGACGGGTAAAGTCGAAAAATTCGCTGAGCACGGCACGATCGTTCATATCGATATCGATTTCTCGGAGCTGAATAAGAACAAGGTGGTTCGGTTACCGATCCATAGTGATATCAAGTACGCTCTGACCGAACTGAACCGGTTGTTAGCCGAAGGCGGCTATGAGCGGCATTCAAACAAGTTCACCTTGCACGGGGAATGGTTCGATCAAGTGCAACAGTGGAAACAACGTTATCCGCTCGATTTCCTGGATACGGAAGACTTGATCCAGCCTCAGTATGTGGTGCGGCTGTTAAACGACATGACCAAGGGCGAAGCGATCATCACTACGGGTGTGGGCCAGCATCAAATGTGGGCCGGGCAGTATTATCAGTTCAAAGAGCCGAGACAATTCCTGACTTCGGCGGGCTTGGGAGCGATGGGTTTTGGGTTCCCGGCTGCGATGGGTGCAAAGGTGGCGCATCCGGAACGCCAAGTAATTGATATCGACGGTGATGGTTCCTTCCTGATGAACGTCCAGGAGTTAGCCTGCGCTCATATCGAAGGGATCGGGGCAAAGGTGATCATTTTGAACAATCAACACCTGGGGATGGTGGTGCAATGGGAGGACCGGTTCTACAACAGCAACCGGGGCCATACCTTCCTGGGTGATCCGCGGGATCGGGCTAGGATTTATCCGGATTACGTCCAGCTCTGTAGCGGGTTCGGAGTTAAATGCGAGCGGGTTGTGCACAAGAAAGATCTCCCAGCCGCGATGCAACGGATGCTGGATTCAGATGAGTGCTACGTACTCGATATCATGGTCCCGTACACCGAGCATGTGCTCCCCATGATCCCAGCGGGTAAGACCTATCGCGATATCATCATCGACGAGCGGCACGGAAAATTCGAAGGCTAGCTCGATGAACCTCCGGATTCAGTTGCCATGCTGGGTCGGCATTGGGTTGCTGTTCTCGGCCTGTGCGACGTTGGAAACGGAGGGTCCGGATCTAGCCCTGATCAAGTGCCCGGTCAGCCCGGCTCAGGCGTCAACTGCGCAAGTTCATGTAAAGCGGTACTTAGCCGCGGTTGCGGCAGGTCATCGGCCGCCGCCGAGACACCGGTATGTTGCGGTGAAGACCTTGTCGCCGAACAAGAAACAGACCGCCGTCTATATTAAGAAACGTGAAGCAGCAGCCGCTGCGGCCGCTGCAAAGAACGAGGCGTTACCTGCGAAATGGGTTGAGCCATCCAAGCTCAAGTGTGTGATGATCTTCGATACCCAAAGCAAACAATTCGTCGGAACGGTTTGTTATGTGATCAGTTCAGAGCCGGCCATCGGAGAAATCGCACATTTCGATACGATGAGCGCGGAGTTTGTTGGAACCGGGGCTGAAGCGCCACCTGGTGGGCAGTGAGTCTCAGAAGTGATTGGTGAATGGTGATCGGTGATTCGTGGTCAGCCACCAATCACCAACACTCCATCGCCCCTTGTTCACCAATCACAGTTGTACCCTCCCCAATTGCGGTTTAAGTCAAGCGCGATGGAAGAGAACGAGCTTTTGGCGATTCGTCGCCAAAAACTGCAACAATTAATCGAAAAGAATTGGTCACCGTTTGGGGGACGGTTTGATGTCTCCGGTTCGATCGAGGAGATCCGGCAAGGATTTGCTGAGGGCAAGAAAGTGACTTTAGCCGGCCGGATCACCGCTCATCGGAACATGGGCAAGAGCCAATTCCTGGACCTGAGTGACTTAACCGGACGGATGCAGGTCTTTTTAAGCCTCAAAGAGTTGCCGCCTGAGCAAGCCGAGTTGTTCGGCCTGGTTGACATCGGAGACTTTATCGGGGTTACCGGTGAAACGTTTGTCACTAAGACCGGCGAACCTACCGTGCGAGCCGAATCATTTCGATTGTTGTCTAAGACATTGCGGCCGTTGCCCGATAAATGGCATGGAGTGACCGATGTCGAGATCCGATATCGCCAACGTTATCTCGACTTGATCGCAAATCCGGAATCGCGCCGGACATTTTTGATCCGGAGTCGAGTTCTCCGCGAGATCCGACAATTTTTCCATGACCGGGGTTTTATCGAGGTGGAAACGCCGATGATGCAGACGGTGGCCGGCGGCGCTGCGGCGCAGCCGTTTCAGACTCATCATAATGCGCTAGGAGTTGACCTTTTTTTGCGGATCGCGCCGGAACTTTATCTGAAACGCTTATTAGTGGGCGGATTTATCAAGGTTTTCGAATTGAACCGAAACTTTCGTAACGAAGGGATTTCGCGCCGGCATAACCCGGAATTCACTATGCTGGAAGCTTACTGGGCTTATGCAGACTTTGAGCTGATCGCGGAGCTGGTAGAAGAATTGATCTGTCACTTAGCTGAGATGGTAACCGGCGGTTTAACCATTGAACATAAAGATGCAGAAGGTAATGTCCGGCGAACCGTCCGGCTCCAACGACCTTGGCGCCGAGCCCGTTACCATGACTTGATCAGAGAAATTGATCCGAACTGGTTTGAGCTGACCATCAACCAAAAACGGCGTCGTTGTCAGGAGTTGGGAGTTGAGATCTCGCCGGGGATGGTTGAATTCGAGATCACCCAGCAAGTATTCGAGAAGTTAGTTGAAGAAAAAACGATCGATCCTTTGTACGTGACGCATCTACCAGCCGAACTAGTACCATTAGCGAAACAGAATTCAACGGATCCGAGCAAAGTAGACGTTTACGAGCTGATCATTAACGGACAGGAATTCTCGCCTGGTTATTCCGAATTAAATGATCCAATTACCCAACGGCAAAGATTAGTTGAGCAAGCCGGGGAAGAAACGCAAAAGGTCGATGAAGATTTTCTGTTGGCCCTGGAATATGGGATGCCACCGGCCGGCGGGTTTGGGTTGGGTATTGACCGTTTGGTAATGCTTTTGGCGGGCACCGAATCGATTCGGGATGTTATTCTATTTCCGCATTTGAAACCTAAACCCCGAGAATGAGTGTAGCGGTTTCCGATGAGGTCAAAAGGGATTCGGCGTATGCGCATCAGTTCAGCTTGTACAACCAGCTGAATTTCCAGATCACGTTAGGGACACCGATGATCCTGTATGCGAAGTCGCTCGGAGCGAGTTCGACGACGATCGGTATTGTAGCCGCCCTAGCGCCGTTGCTAACCGTGCTGCAACTGCCCACGGCTTATTTCATTCCCAAGGTCGGTTACAAACGGTTTGTCCTACTTGGTTGGTTTTCACGTACCTTGACCGTATTTAGTCTGGCCTTGTTGCCGTTAGTCGTCGCATTTGATAACGCGACGAAGACCAGTCTGATGTTAATGGCTTTGTTCACCTTCAATGTTTTGCGAGGGATCTCAACCGGTGCCTGGCTACCTTGGTTAACTACGCTTATCCCCGAACAACGCCGGGGCCATTTTCTCCGGAGGGATCAGACTTATATGCAATTCGGCGGGCTGCTGGCGATGGCGCTCTCGACGATCGTGCTTTGGAGCAGCGGTAAGTCGTGGCGGTTCTCGCTTTTGTTTTTCTTGAGCGCCTGTGCCGCGACTTTGAGTCTGTACTTTATTCGCCGCGTTCCGGATGTCGAAGTCGGAGATCAAATCAAAACTTCGGGCCAGCCGGTGCCGTGGGCGGCAATGTTGAAGCATCCGCCATTTAAAAAACTGCTGATCTTTACTGTGGTGTACAACTGGGTGATCGGTGGGTTAGCAGCGTTCATCGTTGGGTTCCTCCAGAATGCAGGTGGGTTTAGCGATGGGATGATTCTAGCGTGCAACATGTTCGCATTCATCGGAGCGGCGCTTAGTATCCCGTTGGTTGGCGGTCTTATGAATCGGACTGGAACCAAACCGGTGCTCCGGATAGCGCTGGTTTGTTATTTTTGGGCAGTAATTTGCTGGCTACTGATCTCGAGTAATCTGTTAACCACCACTCCACTGATGGTGATATTGATTTACTTGATCCTGGGTGTGGCCGGCGGCCTGTTTGGGATCGCTAACACGCGAATTGCGATGGACACCATGCCGTTAATGGGGAGAAACCATTTCTTCGCCCTGTTTACCGTGTTTACCTCCATTAGCCTAGGATTGGCGCCGATCTGTTGGGGGATCTTTCTGGATAGCGTGGGACGCGCCGAGTTCCAGTTGGGGGTATTCCATGTGAACAGGTACAGTCTCTACTTCCTGATGTTAACGATTTTGGTTGCGATTACCTTTGTTCTGGCTAACCCGCTGGTGGAAAAGAAAGGCGAACCGTTATCTCTCGCGTTGCGCGATGCCGTCATCTACGCTCGGCTCCGTCTGTTTGCCAGGTTGCTGAACCGATGATGGAAGGACGAAATGTGGAGCGGCCTGAGGGGCAAGGCCGGTTGTCCCATGGTGGGTTTGACGCCCCGAAGGGGCCAAAGAATTTAGCCCAGGGCTTTAGCCCTGGGTTGGCGTTTCAGAAAATGCGCCCTGAAAGTGGCGCCAGAATTCGGTCATTCTCCCAGTCCCTTTCAAGGTTGATAGGTCGACCGGCGTCACCCGTATCTTGTGCCTCTTTCAGGGCACGTGGCCTTAGAACGACCAACCCAGGGCTAAAGCCCTGGGCTGAATTGTTTTGCCCCTCCGGGGCAAGACCTGATCGTCAGCCTCGCAAGCGAGCCCGTTCCACGATCCTTTTCATTTTCTTTCCATGGTGAAAAAACCATTACTGCCTTTTAGTTATTTTATCGCGCTGCGATATCTGAAGCCGAAACGGACCTTTCTTTCGGTGATTACGCTTATCTCGATCATCGGGGTAGTGCTTGGGATTAGCGTGCTGATCATTGTCATTTCCGTAATGACCGGCTTTGAACGTGAGCTGGAACGTAAAATGATCGGGTTTGAGGCGCATATCACTATTAGCCATGAGCCGAACACGTTTCTTAGTAACTGGCGAGAGGCGATGAAGGCGGCAGAGAAAGTACCGGGCGTTATTGGCGTAACCCCGACTACTCTGGAGCCGGTGATCATCGAGTTTAGACAAAGCCGTATGACAGTGCTGGTTCGCGGGCTCGACCCGTCACTGGGCAGCGATCAAGTGCTCGGATTGAAATCAGCAATGGTAGCTGGCAAGTTCGATTTAAATGGCAGCGACAAATGTGTGGTTGGCTCTGAGCTGGCTTCTACACTCGGACTCGAAGTCGGCGACAAGTTAACCCTCTACTCAGGTGGCAACCCTAACCATATCATCGATCTGCTGAAACAAGCGCAAGACCATCCTGAGAGTAAAGAATCGATTCAAAAAGCGATCGATCTGATTGTGCCGACTGAATTAGAGGTGACCGGCATTTTTAGCACCGGCCGTTATCTGTACGACTCGAATTATGTGATCGCACCTCTCAACGTGGGTCAGGAGTTATATGGCTTGGGAGATGCTGTCCACTATGTCCTGGTAAAAACGGCTAACCCTTACCAGGTCGCGGAAATCACGGCTCAAGTAAATCAAGAGCTTAGCCAGTTAAATCCACCGTTGCGGGCTGTTTCCTGGTTAGATCAAAACCGGGAATATTTGGATGCGTTGCGCGTGGAACGCACCACGTTGTTCTTTATCCTCACCTTTGTTGTAATCGTCGCCGCGTTCGGTATCATGAGTACACTCATCACAACTACAGTCCAAAAGACCAGGGAGATCGGCGTGATGAAAGCACTGGGCGCTACCATGGGACAAATGCTCTGGGCATTTCTCGCCCAAGGCACATTGGTCGGGTTCTTCGGCACTTTGATCGGCCTAGGCACCGGTATATACCTCGTACAGTACCGCAATCAGGTGCGTGATTTTCTCTCCCACACGTTCCACCTTCAACTCTTCCCTGCGTCGGTTTACCAGTTCGCCGAGATCCCAGCAGAGATTGTGCCCCATGATGTGGCCGTGATCTGTATCAGTGGATTCCTGATCTGTACCGTAGCGGCCCTGATTCCGGCGTTTTTTGCCGCCCGGCTCGATCCGGTGAAGGCGCTCCGTTACGAATAATGTTCTGGAGTCGGCTTTTGTACGTATTTAATATAGCGCGATTTAGCGGTTACGTAGATACTCACCACAGAGACACGGAGAACACGAAGCTGTGATTGAAGAGAGATGACTTGTACGACTGGGCGACCTCCCACTTCTCGGCAATTATTAGTCAGCTTTCCGCTCTTCGCGACCTTTGTGTCTTGGCGGTGAAATAAGCAGACGGGCCGGCAACTATGATTGCAGATTGGGAAACGTTCGTAGCGCGGCACAGCGGACGAGCTGAGTTCGATCTCGGTTCGGTTCGGCCGGGAGACACGCTTCGAGTGGTGACTGATCATACGGATTACGTGTTTGAGATCGTGGAGGGAACGGAGGCCCAACTTTGGTGTTCCCGTCCAGATCGTCCGACCGGCCGAGTCAGGATCTCAGGCTGTGGGTTTGCTTTTTCCACGACATTTAAGCCAGGGAGATTGTTCTGCGGCGGCCGCCTGGAATTCACCTTTGTGCGGAATGATATACCGGCCCGTTACCGGACGACGTCGATCAACGCGATCGTGCATAGTCATCGGGGGGAGCTGGACGTAGACGCGGAAAGATTCTAGGGATAGGTCGGCGTTTTCCGAGGTGGCGCGGATGTGATTAGTGATTGGTGCCTGACCATCAAATGGTCCAACAGATTAGCCCAGGGCTTTAGCCACTCCCTTGTTTCTGCGCACCTCTGCGCTGGAATCCCCGTTCGGCGATCGCATATAGAAACGTGACCATCATGGCCAAGGTCAAGAGGAGTGCCGGCACGTAACCCGTGCGGTATCTGTCCAGGTCGAGTGTGTGGACAATGCCCACCGTCAACATATTCCCGTAAACAGCAGTGCTGACCATGACAACGGCAAACGCTGGTAACCGCAGCTCGAAAAATCTTCGCATCAAGAATACGGGAAATAGGACGATGAAGAATCCGATCTGGATGACGGCAGCAAGTTTCGCAAGGATGATGGCAAGATAGCGCAACGAGTTGACGCAATCGATCTGCCAACCTTCTATATAAAGCTGCTCCAGATTCCGGAGATAAGCGAGATAGGTCGGTTGATTCCTCAAGTAGTCCTTTGATTCGGCCTCTGTCAGTAGAGCTTGCGGTGAAAGGCTGAACCGCGCCGAGATATCCAACGCCTGCCGTCTCTTCACTGAATGAGCGGCGAAATCACGGCTGGGTGCGGATAAAAAGATGAGTATCTCTTTGCCGATCTTGGTCAACATAGCGCCGGGCGATTCGATCCAGGTCTTGAAATAGGTTGAATAACAAAGATTGATCAGTTGGGAATCGTTCAATTTCTGCTCGGAAGCGAAGGCCCTGAAAAGATCCTTCGTGTACATGATGTAGTCGGGCGCGAAACCAAGGGTGCGACAACCAAGCGGGACTTTGCGGGCTTCGAGCCAGGCTTGCTTTAGCTCCTGATAAAACCGTGCCTCATTATCCGTCGATGGAGGATCAGCCGTTCCAATCAGATGATTCTTCTCTGCGTTTTGCAGGATCTGCGCGGCATGAATTGAGACCAGGGTGAACGGCAGAAATGTTCGTGAACCGGTGTCTTGCTTGAATCCGAGCAAATGCGGCAGCGTGAAGAGACCACCGGTGATCAGGACGGCTAGAAGCGCTGGGGCAATGCGTAAAGAGAGTGGGCTGGCGCCGAACATGCCAACGATGACCAGGATAAGACTGGGGAACAGAGCAAATCCCCAACTCGGTTTTAGGAGGAGAACGCTGTAGGAAGTAAGCAGGGAGGCGGCTCCGAAGGCAATGGCAGGCAGAGTTTGACCGGAGACCCAACGCGCCCTGATGTACGCGAGCGCAAACGCAAGATAACCCAGAACAAAAAACGGTAATATCCCTTCCGGTTGGATGGTTAGCTCGAAACGAACCTGCGTAGTGTTTAACAAATAGAATGCGGCTGCCGCCGCTCCCATAAAATCGGCCAGTCCATGGGACACAGCCGACCGTCCCCGGAAAAGAGACAACCAGATCCGCAAACTAACCCAGAGCAGAGGAGCACCGGCTAAACCGAGGCATTGTTGAACTCGGACAATCCAGGAGAAATCGTTTCCCAGTCGGAGTATTAGGGCGATGAAAGCAGGGTAAAGCCAGTCTCGCCCCTCGGTTTGCTGAAACCCGGCGCCGCCCAGCCAGGAGAGCGCCGGATGCAAATAGCCCCAGGAATCCTGTGTTAGCAGCGGCACAGCCGGTATGCCGCTGCGCTGTTTGATGCCCCAAACCACCGCGGCAAAAACGAGGACGAGAGCGGCAATGTCGAGTTTGAGAAAGGAAGGGCGGAAATTGATGATGCGGCAAAGATAAAGGAGCTAGGAGCTAGAATCTAGGCTAGGAGCTAGGAGGAGGCGCTACGGAACCCCTGATTGGTGGGGCGAAGGACTCGGCGCGCCCAAGATGTATTCATCTTATTAGACTAATCCGCGCCGGTTTTGAGCCGTTCCGTGCGCGTGACATCGCCGGGCATTTATCAAATCACCGGAATCGCTAATCTAAGCGGCCGTTCGAAATCAATGAGCGATGCCACCTGCACGGCACGGCTCAAAACCGGCGTGGGACAGTTTAAGCGGTTAGCCGAATCTTCGGCGCGCCGAGTTTTTCGCCCCACCGATCAGGGGTTCCGACTGGCCGTCCTCCTAGCTCCTTCATCTGAGCCCGCTTCGTACCACCGCGATCGTCCGATCCAGATCAGCGGAGGTATGAGCCAAGCAGAGAAATCCGGCTTCGAACTGAGACGGCGCAAAATAGACCCCTGAACTCAAACAATGATGAAAGAACGACTTGAATGCGGTCAGATCCGCGCGCCGGGCATCAGTCAGATTGTGTACCGGTGGTTCACAGAAATAGAGGCAGAACATTGAACCGATCCGGTGAAAGGTGTAGTTCCGGCCGGTTTCAATCAGCGTTTGCCGGAGGGCGGCTTCCAATTCACTACCGAGCTTTTCTAAGCGGTTGAAACCGTCGGTTCGCTCAAGTTCATGAAGTTGGGCTAGGCCTGCTGCCATCGCCAGGGGGTTCCCGGATAAGGTACCTGCTTGGTAGACGGGGCCATCCGGAGACAATTGATCCATGATTTCGGCCCGACCGCCAAAGGCGCCGACGGGCAGTCCGCCTCCGATTACTTTGCCGAGGGCAGTCAAATCGGGACCGATTCCAGCCAATTCCTGGTAACCGCCTTTGGCCAAGCGGAACCCGGTCATTACTTCGTCAAAGATCAACAATGAACCGTGGGCGGAACAGAGCTGGCGTAGCTGCTCCAAAAAGCCAGGCAGCGGCAGATAAAGTCCGGCATTGCCGGGGACAGGTTCGACGATTACGCCGGCGATCCGGTCACCTTCGGCGGCGAATACTGCACTCAATTTTTCCGGTTCATTGAACGGCAATGCGATAGTGAGTGCTGCTAACTCTTTAGGGACGCCGGCGCTGTCGGGTGAACCATGAGTCAAAGCGCCGCTGCCGGCCTTTACCAAGAGAGAATCGACATGGCCATGATAGCAGCCTTCGAATTTGATAATCAAATCGCGTCCGGTAAATCCGCGCGCCAACCGGATGCAGGACATGGTGGCTTCGGTGCCGCTGTTGACCAGTCGCACTTTCTCTACGGACGGCACCCAATTGCAGATGAGCCGGGCCAGCTCTACTTCTGATGGATTCGGAATCCCAAAACTCAGTCCATTCGCGGCTGCCTTTTGTACCGCTTCCACTACCACATCTGGCGCGTGTCCCAGGATGGCTGGTCCCCAAGTTCCGACAAAGTCGATATATTCGCGCCCATCGATATCCCAAAGATGCGAGCCTTTGGCTTTAACAACAAAGAACGGTTCTCCGCCGACGTTGCGAAAGGCTCGGACCGGAGAGTTAACGCCGCCGGGAATGTACCGGCGCGCTTCGGAAAATAAGGATGCGCTGCTGTTTTGAGTCATGTGGATCCATTCAATTATGAGCCAGTTGAATCATCGGTGACAACCTGCCCAATGCCTGAATGCATTGGTCCCGCGCAATCATCACTTGATCGTTGGTTGGTTTTGATGGGGAAGGGCGCTGGGCGAACACGTAGCTCCGAAGCCCGCCTTGCGGATCGATCAGGATACGATGGACCATGTTGAGTTGGCCCGTTCCCACCGAAGACGCAACCGAGTAAATGATATAACAATCGGCGCCGAATCGTGAGATCGAAGCGCCGGTCCCAGGTCTCTGGGTATTTATCGCCTGGCAAAGATTATCCGCAAAAGTGTTGATATCTTTCGCGGCGGGAAACCGGGTTAAAACCAACTTTCGCGACCAGTTCGTCTCGGTCTCTCCGTTAGTAAGATAATCGTTTTCGATTTTTTCCACATCAGCTTCCTTGGCGGAAAGAGTAAAACTCTCGTCCGCAAATTTCAGAGTCTGGGCTTTGAGCGCCGTTGTGAGGAACAAGGCTACAACCGCAGCAAAAATAAAGAGAGGAAGCTTCTGCATGCGCTCCAACATAAGCAGAGCCATGGTTTTTGTCCTGTGGGGATTGCCAGTTGGGACGAGCTCCCGCTTGTCCGGATCGCAGCCGGAACTCGCCTGAAGCTCGTCCAGAATAGCAAATAGCAGATTGCAAATCTCCGCAATACTTCGCTCGGCTGAGAAGCCCGATTTGCTATCTGCTATTTTCTATTTGCTATTCCGGACGAGCCTCAGGCGAGTCCGGTCCCCCTTACGACGCCTCCAAACCTCCTGTACTCGCGAAAACAAACCGGCCTTTCCTGCCCGGGGCAGTCATCGCGCTTAATCGCCAGGTGAGCAGGATCGCCGCGACAAACAAGCCGGCGGCGAGTCCGATCCAAACTCCCGTTGGCCCCATCTGAACGTGGAACGCGAAAATATATCCAGTCGGAATGGCGACGGCCCAATAACAGAAAATGCCGATCAACATCGGCAGCCGGATATCGGCTAGTCCGCGTAAACACCCGGCCGACGTAGCCTGTATGCCGTCGGCTATTTGGAATATGCCGGCGATGATCATCAAACGGGCGGCGAGGTCGACCACCTCTGTCTCATTCGTAAACAAGAGAGCGGTTTGCCGGCCGAGCGTTAAATAGATCACGGCAAAACCGACTGACATCAGCACCGAAATCATGATGGCGCCAAGAGCGATCCTGCGTAGGGCCGAATACGTCTGCGAACCGACCGCGTGGCCGAGACGGACGGCGGCGGCGATCGAAATTCCGAGCGGAAACATAAATGTCGTGGCAGCGCAGGTTAAGACGATCTGATGCGCGGCTAGCGGGATGGTTCCGATCCATCCCATCATGATCGCGCCGAAATTGAACGCCCCGGCCTCGGCAATATATTGGCAGCCGATCGGCAGCCCGGTACGGAAAAGGCTGCCCATCTTCTGCCAACTCACGCCTGAAAGCGTTAAAGCCTGCCAGCGTAACCGGGTCAGGAAAAGGGCATACCCAATCGTGCCGATCAAAACGAAGATTCGAGCGCAGAGGGTGGCGATGGCTGATCCCGTCAACCCGAGCGCCGGAAGACCGAACCAGCCGAATACCAAGGGCAGGTTCAAAGCAACATTTAAAATCACTCCCGCGTACAGGATCACCGTCGGGATGACCGGTTTACCTAGCGCCTCGCAGTAAGTCTTGGCGGTCATTGAGCCAAGCGCTGGAACCAACGATAGACCAACAATCGCCAGATAGGGTCGGGCGGCGATTTCTACGGGAGCCGGTTCACCGAAAATAGTTAACACTGGTAATAACGCGAAAACGACGACTGCCGTCGATGTGCCGACGAAAAGTGACAGCCAAAACGCGGACCGTAATACTTCGACTTTGGCGCTATCCAGTTTTGCCCCATGCGCTTGGGCAGCAAATATGCCGACAGACGCTAAAACACCGATGCCACCGACATAGAGTGTCCCCAGTAGCGTGTTGGAAAAACCAATGGCCGCGAGTTGAACCACGCCGACTCTACCCAGGACCAGGGTGTCGGTGATGCCCATCAACATCTGGCCGAACTGCCCAACCATCATAGGAATGGCCAGTGAGAGAGTTGCTCCCAACTCAGCTAGAAAGAGCTTGGCTCG
>Ga0209647_1003407_pt1 | contig 12302 bp, 10 predicted proteins | sample GraSoi_2013_60cm_FD_185827 | JGI IMG/M metagenome (GOLD analysis project Ga0209647, IMG submission 185827) | Grasslands soil microbial communities from the Angelo Coastal Reserve, California, USA - Sample 9_17_2013_60cm (SPAdes) (version 2) | ecosystem: Environmental > Terrestrial > Soil >... | reverse complement strand
CGGGGCCGACAACCAAGGCCCCAATGAACGTGTAAGCCGGTCACAGCGTTTTGCCTTCGGGCGAGCATGCCTGGTCCGCTGTGTTCAGCCCAGGAATCCCCTGCCTTTAGGCATGGGGAGAGGTCAATTTGTCGCGCTGCCCTGGCTGGTGCTGCGTGTGGTGGATGCGCCGCTAGCCCTCTCGCTCGTGCTCGGCACGTCAGCCGCCACCCTCGGCGCGAGTACGCTCGCCGGTGGCGTGCTGGCGGACCACTACGGTCCGCGCAACCTGATGCTCGGCGCGGACGTGCTGCGCCTCGCGGTAGTCGGCGTGCTGGCGGCGTGTGTGCTGGTGTTTGTGCCGCCGCTCTGGCTACTCATCACGCTGGCGGCGCTGCTGGGCATCGGCGGTGGGCTCTTCTACCCAGCTTCGGCCGCCATGATCCCATTCCTCGTGCCGGAGGAAGAGCTGCAACCCGCGAACAGCCTCGACCAACTCACGCTGCAGACGAGCAACTTCGTCGGCCCCAGCGTTGCCGGCGCCCTGCTCGCGCTGACACAGCTGGCGCTCGGCTTCGTGATAGACGCGCTCACCTTCGCCGTCTCGGTGGCCTCGCTCTTCGCGATTCCGCTGCCCAAACGGACGCCGGGCGCGCCGGCAGCAGGGCGCGGCGGGGGACTCGCGGCCCTAGGCGAGGCGTTCGCCTTCCTGCGCGCGACGCCGTTCCTGAGCGCGTTGCTGGGCGTCTCACTGATCGCCAATTTCGCTGTTGGAGGGCTGATCGAAGTCGCGACGCCGCTGCTGCTCAAGCAATGGGTGGGCCTCGCCGAGGGGCCGCGTGCGCTGGGCATCGTCATTGGCGGCTTCGGCCTCGGCTCCATTTTCGGTGCCGTGGTCGTAGGCATGGTGACGAAACTGCCGCACAAACCACTCGTCGCGATCGTGTTGATCGTGCCCATCGCCGGCCTGATCGCCTGGATGCCGTTTGTGGGCAGCGTGCTGCCGCTGGCAGGTATCTTCGCCGCTATGGGTCTGGCGCTCGCCATCTCCAATGTGCTGTTCATCACGCTGATTCAGCGCTTCATTCCCATCGAGATGATGGGCCGCATGATGAGCATCACACTGCTCGGCACCTTCGTGGGCACGCCGCTGTCCATTTTTGCGTATGGGGCGGCTGCCACGGTCGTGCCGTCTCTCGCCGCTCTCTTCCTCGTGGGTGCCGCGATGCTCGGTTTTGCCTGCCTACTGGCGCTGACGCGCAAGGTGATCTGGCAGACGCCCTAGCGCCACGCCACCCGCGGGAAGTGATTGGCGGTGGCCAGATACATGTGCTCGTCGCCCTCGATGAGCAGCTTGTGCATGAGGATGACATCCGCCTCGGGCAGCGCGTCCAGAGGCTGCAAACACAGCCGCTCGATCACGCGTCCCCCTTCCACCACCTGTACCTGGCCGGGGCCGCGCGGCACGCGGTAGACACGCTCCGCCCGGTCACGGCTCGGCACTTCCAGGTAGGCATGCGCGCGCAGCTGCGTGTATTCCTCATGCGTCAAGACGTCGCGCAAGAGTTTCTCGGCGGTGTGGTCCGCCGGCACCGGCCACCAGTCGTGCAGTCGCAGCCACGGCCAGATGCGCGCGCTCACGGACGGCCAGGCGCTCAGCAGCAAGACGACGCGCGCCGCCGCAACGAGCGTGATGACGAAGAAGACGCTCGCGGGAACCACTGTGCTCATGACGCCGCCGCCTACCTATCCACCGACGACGCGCGGAACCATCACGATCTGCTCGGCAGCAGGATCGAACTCCTCGATGCGCTCGGCGGGCCGGCCAGGCGCCAGGCGCAGCGCCACCGCGCCACGCGCGCGCTCCTCACGGAAAATGCGCTCCGCCTCGGCAACCGCCGCGACGGCCTCCGGATCGTGCGTCCGAACCGCGTCCGCGCTCCACTCGAACCGATCGTCACCATGTCGCGACAGCACTCGTAAGACATTCATGCGGCTATCCTCTCCCTGCACTCAACTACGCCACCTGGCGCCCGCAGCATACGGACGCGCCAATTGGAGAGTACATCAGCGACTACAAGGAAGCGGAGGCTAGCAGGACTCGTTCCAGCGCCTGCCAGCGCGTTTCCGGCTCTGCCCCCTTCCGTCTGGGGCGGAGGGGGCGCCACAGGGACGCTCTACATATTGCGACTGGTGTGCTCAGAATATCACATCCCACGACGCGCAAGACTGCGTAGTACCTTACCAAAGCCGCGCAGCTCGAGCCACTCGCGCGTCGCGCCCGTCACGACGGCGGGCACGCCTGCCAGCGCGGGGATGGTGCTCGCCCCGCTCAGCTGCATGGCAACCTTGAGCTCGGCGATGAACTGTTCCATGAAGGCTCGCAGCGCTTCCTCGCCCTCGCTCGCCGCCTTCAGGAACGGAAAGCCCATGCCAACCAGCCGCGCGCCGAGCGCCAGTGCACGTGCCGCGTCCAGCCCCGAACGCACGCCGCCGGTGGCGATCAAAGGCAGCGCCGGCGCCCCCTGCGCCGCCTCGACCACGGCGATGGGGGTGGCGATGCCCCACTCGCGAAACAGCTGGCCGATGCCCGCGGTCCGCGCGTCCCCCCGCGACGCGGCGCGATGGCTCTCCATCGCCGCCATGCTGCTGCCGCCCGCGCCCCCTACGTCGATCGCGGAGACACCAACCGCCGCCAGCGCCCGCGCCTGTTCGAAGCTCACGCCTGCGCCCGTTTCCTTCGCGATCACCGGCACGCCCACCGCAGCCGTGAGCGTGCGCAGCGCCGCCAGACAGCCACGCGCGTTGCGGTCCCCCTCCGGCTGCGCCGCCTCCTGCAGGAAGTTGAGGTGAACGGCGAGGGCCCCCGCGCCAATCATCTCGACGGCGCGCCGGGCATCCGCCACCGTGAAGGGCGGCTTGCCGTGCTGCGCGATGAGCTGTGGGGCGCCGATATTGGCGATGAGCAGCGCGTGAGGAGCGCGCTCGCGCGCCACGCCGTACGTGCCCGCCAGCGCGGCGTCCGCGAGGCCCGCGCGCTGGCTGCCGACACCCATCGCCAGTCCATATTCCTCGGCGAGGGCCGCCAGCCGGGCGTTGATGCCTGCGACATCGGGATGCCCGCCGGTGAGCGAGGAAACGAAGACAGGATGCCGCAGCCGGTGGCCGAGAAGCTCCACTCCCGTGTCGATCTCGTCCAGGTCCACCTCCGGCAGCGCGCGGTGGACGAGCCGCACATCGGCCCACGACGCCTCCTGAGGAGCCGCGACGTCCTGCTGCAAGGCAACGCTGACGTGCTCGGCCTTGCGCTGCGTGACCTGTTCGGACATGGGGTACCTTCCCCTCCCTAGTCGGCGACCCCAGCGGCGGCCAGCAGCGCGCGCCGCGCAAGCTCGCGCGCCAGCGCCACCTTGTAGCCGTTGTGCGCGAGCGGCTGCGCCGCCGCGACAGCACGCTCCGCCACCGTCGCCGCCAGCGCGGGCGTGAGCTGTTGGCCCACGAGCAGCTCTTCCGCCGCGCCCACGCGCAGCGGAACATTGGCGACGCCGCCGAGCACCAGGCGCACGTGGTCTACGTGCCCCGCACGCTGGGCGATCTGGCACGCCGCCCCCACCAGCGCGAACGCCCAGGCGCGGCGGTCCATCGCTTTCAGATACACACCAGCAGCATCCGCGGGCTGCGCCGGCACCTGAATTGCCGTCAGGAGCTCGTCGGGCGCCAGTCGGTGCTCCACACGCTCCGCGTCCTCGGGCGGCCGCAAGAGCTCAGCGACGGCTACGGTGCGTGTGCTCGTTCCCGTGCCCGTCCCAGTGCGCCGCTCCAGCACGACCTGCGCGTCCAACGCGATCAGCGCGGGCGCGAGATCGGACGGGTGGACCGCCACGCACGGGCTCTGGTCGAAGATCGCGTGGTACTTGTTCTGCCCCTCGCGGGCGAAGCACTCCGTGCCACTCTTCAGCCAGCAGTCGAACTGCCCGCGGTAGTACCAGCAGCGCGGGCGCTGCAACAAGTTCCCGCCGACCGTCGCCGCCGCGCGCAGCTGTGGTGTCGCGGCGTCGCGAACGGCCTGCGCCAGGATCGGCAGCCGCGCCGCGACCTCCGCGCTTCGCTCGATGTCGGCGAGCGTCGCCAGCGCGCCGATCTGCAGCGTGCCGTCCGCCTCGAAGCGCAGGTAGCGCAGCGCCCGCGCGGGCTTGAGGTCGATCAGCTGGTCCGGTGCCGCCAGGCCAGCCTTCATCAGCGTCAGCAGATCCGTGCCGCCAGCGATGATAAGCGCGCTCCGCGGCGCTTGCGCGAGCAGTGCCAGCGCTTCGCCGCTGCTGGCCGCCGAGTGATGGTCGAAGCTGTTCATCGGTGGTTACCTCAGGATATCGAGCACGCGGTCCGGCGTGAGCGGCAGCGTCGTGACGGCCCGGCCGATCGCATGCGCGACGGCGTTGGCAATGGCGCCAGGCGTCGGGATGATTGGCGGCTCTCCCGCGCCGAGCGCCCCCAGCGTGTTGGCGCGCACGTTGGAGCGGTCCAGCGCCACGACATCGATCCGCGGCACATCGCGGATCGTCGGCACCTTGTAATGCTCGAGGTTGGCGTTCATCACGACGCCGAAACGCTCATCCACGACGCGCTGCTCCATCAGCGCCAGCCCGAGGCCCTGGATGATGCCGCCCTCGATCTGGCTGCTGAATGTCAGCGGATTGATGATGCGCCCGCAGTCGTGTACGGCCACGATGTGCAGCGCGCGGACTTCGCCGGTGCCGATGTCCACCTCGACCTCGGCAAACTGAGCGCCGAAGGTGCGCACGGTGACGTCTTCCGCATTGGGACCGCGCATGCCGCGCGCCGTCACCTCGTGGCCCCCAAGCTGTCCCAGGAATGCGGCGAGGGTGCCCATTTCCCTACCCGTCTCGCGGTTGTACACGCGCCCGTCGCGCAGTTCCAGCGCGTCGGCTGGCGCCTCCGCCAGCTGGCCTACCACTTCGAGCACCTCTTTGCGCGCGTCGGCGGCGGCCATGCGTACGGCCGGCCCCACCGACGCCAGCGTCATGCTGCCGCCGCTGGGCGGTGAGAAGACGCCCAGCTCCGTGTCGCCAAGCTCCACCCGCACGCGCTCCAACGGCAGGCCAAGCTCCTCCGCGGCGATCTGCGCGAGGACGGTGCGCGTGCCGGTGCCGATGTCTTGCGTACCAGTGACGATCACGGCGCTGCCATCTGGCAAGATCTTAGCGATGGCCTGCGCCGGCGGGCCGCCGTCGCCGCCCCAGAGCTGACTGGCCATGCCGACGCCTCGGCGGAGCGACCCGCTCCGCCCCTGCGGAAAGCGCCGCTCCTCCGCGTCGCGTGTGGCCCAGCCAATCGCTTCCGCGCCGATCTGATACGCTTCGAGCAACGTCTTGGTCGCGTAGGGGCGTGCCATCGCCTGGTGCCGCGGCGCGTAATTCTTGCGCCGCAGCTCGAGCGGGTCCATGGCCAGCGCGAGGGCCAGGCGATCCATGGCGATCTCGAGGCCGGTGACGCCCTCGACGTAGCCCGGTGCGCGGAAGGAGGCGAAGGTGCCGAGGTTCGTGCGCGCCGGCCGGTCGATCGTGCGTACGTTGGGGCACTCGTACAACTCCTTGGCTGGACCCGCGATCGGCGGGTACCAGCCGCCCCAGGCGCCGATGTTGGCGACGCCGCTCAGCTCGATCGCGGTGAGCGTACCGTCTCGCTTCGCACCGAGCCGATACTCCTGGATGCTCGCCGAGCGATGGCCGGCGGTCACATTCTCTTCTTCCCGGCTCAACATGTATTGGACGGGCCAGCCGAGCCGGTGGGCAGCGTAGGCCGCAAGCAAGCCGGACTGGTGGGCGCCAAACTTGCTGCCGAAGCCGCCGCCCATGTACTGCTTGATGGCGCGCACCTGGTTTTGCTGAAGCCCAAGCGCATTGGCCATCTGCCGGCGCGCGCCGAAAAGGTCTTGGGTCGAGAGCCAGACCGTGAGTGTGCGTCCGTCCCAGACCGCCGTCGCCCCGTGGGTTTCCATGCTGTTGTGCGGCGTGGCCGGCGTCTCGACACGCACGGCGACCGTCGCCTCCGCCTCGGCCAGCCCCTGCTCGACATTGCCCCGCTCGTAGGTGCTGGGACCCTCGTCCGCAATCGAGTTGTGCGCGTAGCGGCTGCTCACATGCGTCGCGTTGCTCTGCAGGGCTGCTTCGGGATCGACGACGAACGGCAGCAGCTCGTACTCGACCTCGATCGCCGCGGCGGCATCGGTGGCTTGCGCGCGCGACTCCGCAACCACCAGGGCGACCAGGTGGCCTTGATACAGCACCTCTTCGCTGAAAAGCGGCTGGCCGTTGTTGGGATCGGCGAGGTCGCCGGCGTTGAAGCGATGGAGGACTGCCCGCACCCCTGGCATCCGCTCCGCCCGGCTGGCGTCGATGCGCGCGACGCGGGCATGCGCGTGGGGCGAGCGCAGCCCAGAGGCGACGAGCATGCCGGGGAGCTGCACGTCGTAGGTGTATTCGGCAGCGCCTGTGACGCGCTCGCGGCCATCCACGCGTGCGGTCGCCTTGCCGACGATGCGAAGCTCGGCGTCTTCTCCCCAGACCACCGGCTCCTCGCCCTCCATGACGACGCGCTGCTCCGACACCCGCCCTTCGAACTCGAGATGGGTCGTGATGATGCGTATGGGCATGAGAGTCGTTCCTCTTCGTCACTCGCCGCAACCGCCAGGCACAGCACTGGGCAGTTGAGGTGCGCCTACGGCTCACGGCCCGCCAGCGCGCGGCCGGCGCGCAGAATCTTGGCGTACGCGCCGCAGCGGCACAGGTTGCCCGCAAGCCCGCGCTCGATCTCCTCATCGCTGGGATGTGGGGTGCGCGCGAGCAGGGCCTTCATGGCCAGCACCTGGCCCGGGGTACAGAAGCCGCACTGCAAGGCGTCGTGCTCGACAAATGCGGCCTGCACCGGATCCAGTTGGCCGTCGCCGCCCAGTCCTTCTATGGTGGTGATGCGCTGGCCCGCGCACTCGACCGCCAGCAGAAGGCAGCTGTACAGCGCCTCGCCGTCGACGAGCACCGTGCAGGCGCCACACGTACCCACATCGCAGCCGGGCTTCGCACCAGTCAGGTGCAGGTTTTCACGCAGTGCCTCGAGCAACGTGCGCCGCGGCTCGCCGTCGAAGACGTAGGCCGTTTCGTTGACATCGAGGCGCATCTGCACGCGCGGCCTCGTCATGCCGTCTGCCATACTTCTCTCGCCTTCTAACGCGTCCCGTCCGCGGCCGCATCCACGCCCTCTTCCTGCCCAGGACGCGATAGGGACTGTAGCACACGCGCCGCCTCACTCACAAATCGTGGCTCGGCGGCTGCGCTTATGGCCCGGCGGGGGCCGCCTGGTGGGCGGAAATCTGCTGCCAGAAAAGGTCTGCCAGGATGGCGTAGCCCTGCGACGAGGGGTGAAAGCCGTCGCTGGCGACGAGATTTGGGTGGCCGGCGAGGGTGGAGCGGAAAAGGTCAACCAAGACGTCGCCATGCCTGGCAACTGCTGCGTTGATGACGCTGTTCCATTGCCCAACGAGCGTGCGCACCGCGTCTGCGCTGGCGCCTTCCACGCAGACCCCGCCACTCGGTGCGCCCTGTTTGAAGTACGGCAGTTGACTCATATCCGGCAGGTTGGCGACAAAGACCTGGGCCTGGGTCTGGTCATGGAGCTGCGCGAGCAGCCGGTCCAGGTCCGCGCCGTACTGCGCCAGCGGCACGCAGTCGCGAAAGTCGTTGCCGCTGAGCCAGACCGTGACGAGCGTCGGCTGTATGGCGAGCGCTTGTGGCAGCTCCCGCGCGAGCGCGTCGTGCAGCTCGATGCCGCTGACGCCCAGATTCAGCGCCTGCGAGCGCGCCGGCAGCCGGGCGATGAGACGCGGGATGTAGCCTTCTGTGTTGGGATTGCCGGCGCCGACGCCGAGTGCGTCCGACGCGCCGAGCGCGACATAGACAATCGCCGCGCGCACGGTCGCAGTGGGCGTGGCGCGCGCACCGGTGGGACTTGTCTTGCCGGAGCCGCATCCCGCCACAACGAGAAGCACGCCCAGCAGTGGGAGCGCCCTCCAGATCCTACGTCGGGCGCGTTGCGCCCGCATGTTCGTCTTGTCCGCCATCCCACATCTCTCCGAGTGTCCTCTCGGCAGCCACACCCGACTGTAGCACGCCGTGTCCTCGCGCGGCCACTGCCGTGCGCGCGACACGTCTTGCGGCGGCCGGGCCTGGGCTGGCCTCGACTCCCTTGCCGGCGGACGGCACTGGACCCTATACTCCTGTGCGTAGAGAGGCAGAGTATCTGACACGCCGGAACATTTAGACGCCGCGCGGTTCCCGGGCGGCGGCCGAGGATGGAACGCATGCGAGTGCTGGTGACCGGCGGGGCTGGCTATATCGGCAGTGTGATCGTCGAAGAGCTGGTGCGGGCTGGGCACGCGCCCGTCGTCTACGACTCGTTCGTCAAGGGCCACGCGGACGCGATAGATCCCCAAGTGCCGGTGATTCGTGGCACGGTCGGCGATACGGAGCTGCTGCGCCAGACGATGCGCGCGCAGGGCATCGAAGCCGTCATCCACATGGCCGCCCTGATCGAGGTCGGCCTCTCGGTCACGTACCCTGAGCGCTTCTTCGACAACAACGTCGCCGGCAGCATCAGCGTCGTGCGCGCGATGGTTGACTGTGGCGTCAAGAAGCTGGTCTTCAGCTCCACCGCCGCCCTCTACGGCGATGCGGACGACCTGCCGATTACGGAGGACGCGCCGGCCAGGCCGACCAACCCCTACGGACAGTCGAAGCTCATGGTGGAGCAGATGCTCGCGTGGACGGCCCCAGCGCACGGGCTCACCTGTACGGCGCTGCGCTACTTTAATGCGGCCGGGGCAACGGAGCGCAATGGCGAGGACCACGAGCCGGAGACGCACTTGATCCCCCAGGTGCTTTTGGCGGCGGAAAACGGCTCGCCGGTCAGCATCTTCGGCTCCGACTATCCCACACCGGACGGCACTACGGTGCGCGACTACATCCACGTGGTGGACCTGGCACAGGCGCACCTGCTGGCGCTGGGACGCGACGAGCCGGGCCTGCGCATCTACAACGTCGGCAACGGCGATGGCTATTCCGTCCGCCAGGTGATCGACGTCGCACGCGAGGTCACCGACGGGCCGCTGGAGGTCATCGAACGCCCCCGGCGCGCAGGCGATCAGGTGGCGACGGTCGCCAGCGCCGAGCGTCTACGGCACGAGCTCGGGTGGCAGCCGCGCCAGGCGGATCTGCGCTCCATCGTGGGAAGCGCCTGGAGCTGGCGGCAGCGGCATCGCCAGGGGTACGGAGCGGAGCGTTGACACTCCCCAGGCGTAAACGCCGGGGATTCTCAGACTACGTATGCCCCAACGGGCTGCGTTAGCGCCTGAGGGCTCTGCCCGAGCCCACTTTGCTGTCCGAGTCGCAAGATGTTCAGCGCAGCGTTCTGGTCCCGATGCAGGCTTGTTCCGCACTGTGGGCATATATGCCACCGGACGGACAAGCCTTTCGAGACGATGGCGCCGCAACCCGAACAGGCTTGCGAGGTATAGGCAGGCGGCACGGCGACGACTGAGCGACCGGCACATGCTGCCTTGAAGCTCAGGATGCTCAGGAACGTACTCCACCCGGCGTCGGCAATGGACTTCGCCAGGTGATGGTTCTTCAGCATGTTGGCCGTCTGCAAATCCTCATGATAGACGGTGTCGTACTGGCGCACCATGGCCAGCGCCGTCTTGTGATGGAAGTCGGCCCGCTGGCGCTTCACCTTCAGATGTGCCTTGGCTAGCAGCCGTATCGCTTTGCGGCAGCGCTTGCTGCCCTTCTTCCGCCGTGATACCCGGCGCTGCGCGCGCTTAAGATTCATCTCAGCCACACGAAAGATGCGCGGATTGGCGATCTGACTGCCATCGGCGAGGGTAGCGAAGGACTCCAATCCGAGATCGATACCCGTTTCTTGGCCCGTGAGTGACAGTGGCTGAGTGGGCACATCCGCACAGGAGAAGCACACGTACCAGCCATCGGCTTCCCGACTGATCGTCACCGTCTTGGGCGTGCCCTCCAAGGGGCGACTCCAGCGCACCGCCAGCCGCCCGATCTTGGAGAGGATGAGGCAGCCATTGTCGAGCGTGGCCCCATTGCCGAACTGCGGATAGGTGAGGCTATTGTAGCGGTCCCGCCCGTGGAAGCGGGGATAGCCTGGTGTTTTGCCTTCCCTGATACGCTGGAAGAATGCCTGGTACGCGCGGTCTACGCGCAGCACCACATCCTGCAAGACCTGGGAGTGGACTTCGGCATACTCCGGCATGGCCGCTTTGATGTCAGGTAACTCGGCCTTCTGCTGGTAGTAGGTGATGGCGACGCCGCGCATGCGCCAGGCCGCTTGTCGCTCACCCATGGCAGCATTGTAGACATGACGGCAGAGCATTAGGATACGGTCTATCGCCACTTCCTGGGCAGGAGTGGGGCGGAGCCGATACTTGAAGGTTTTCCGAATAGTTGAGGTATTCATACTCATCTATTCTATTGGTTGCACAACCAGTGCTATCTAATACGATTAGTCGCCTGCGGGCGACGCGGCTTTCATCCCCAGCCCTCAAGGGACAGGAGCTTCGGCCACCAGTTCGCTAACCGGCCACATCCAGCCCGATCTGCGAGAGCGACGCACGGAATGGTGCCGCCGCGCTCGCCACCATTGCTTGCGCACGCTCCGCGCCCATCAAACTGGCACAGCGCACCTCGAAATTGGTGAGCAACGACGCCACTGCCTCCGCCACGTCGTACATGCTAAAGCGCAGGATGGCCGTCTCGTCCGTCGCTTTGAGCCACACAGAGCTGTCGACCTCCACGTCACGGAGCACCGGCGCGCTCCTCGCGACGTGCGCCAAGGAGCTGCGCAAGAGAGCCGCCGCCATGTCGGCTCCCACCAGCTCGCTCGCCCGCTCGACGACTTGGTGCACCACCAGCGCCAGCAACTGCCACTGTGGGATCGTCATGGCATCCGCCGCCGACGCCGCGGGCAGGGAGTGCGGCGCGGGAACGAGCGGGGCGTCGCTCGCCACGGTAAGCGGTGGCAGACTCTTGGCGCTCGCGAGCGGCGGCGGCATCTCGGCCGTCGGCACGGAGCGCGGGCCTGGTTGCCCATTCTGCCAAACGCGCGCGGGCGGGGCTGGTTGCACGACACCGCGCGCCTCCAGCTGGCGTAGCACGGCGGTCAGCGCCGTCTCGAGCGTGCGATCCACCGGCGACGGCGGCAAGCCGCTGCCGATTTCATCCTGGCGAATGACGCCGAGCTGCCAGGTTGCCAGGTCGACAAGGCTATTGAGCGGGGTGTTCAAATGCCCCTCGACATGATCGAGATGGCCATTGCGAAAATAGAGATGAACCAGGCCGAAACGCTCGGTGTTCCGCAACACCAGGCGCGTTGGCCGCCCGCGCGCCCGTGCCGCCGCGACGAATGCCGCGAGCCGAGCCAGTGGATGCCCATGTTCCATTCTCGCTACCTCACAACGTACGTGGACGGCGGGTAGCGTGAACCACACTCCCGCCTATCGCTGCGCAGCCAGCGGGAGCGCGCCGTGGAAAACTGACCCGTCCCGCCAATCTGCCGGCTATATCTGCGCTCGTGGAGCACCACATCTGGGACAGTATACCTCACCCGCGGCCATCGGATGCCCATAGATGCACAGAATGGGCCCCGTCGAAGCGCCAGCCTCGCCCGTGTAGGGGAGGCTGCTCGCGATCGGGGCGGACGACTGCGACAGCGATTGCGGCTGCGGCGCGGCATAGTAGCCCGCACCGGATGTCTGGCTGGGAGCGCTCGCGCTCGGCGGAAAGCTGCCGGTCGAATACCCTCCGCGGGCAGCCTCCCCTTCTGCCGGTGGTGCGGAGGACGGTACGGGCGCGCCTGAGTATCCCATCGGCGGCAGATAATTGCTCGGGGAGCCGTACCCGCCGTAGCTGGAAGACGGGTCATAGCTAGACGGCGACCCGTAGCTGGAAGGTGGGCGGTAGGAGGATGGCGACCCATACGAGGACGACGGGCCATAGCTAGACGGCGGACCGTAGCTAGACGGCGGACCGTAGCCGCCATATCCGTTCGGCTGATACGGGTACTGCCCGTACAGTGCTTGGGTCACTGGCGCCGCTGCCAGGGCCGGGCCGGCGGCGTGTCGGCGCAGGCGCACGAGCAGCACGATGATGAGCACAGCGGCCAGCAGCAGGGCGAGCGCGGCGCCGCCTTCCTCCAGCGTCGTCAGTCCGGCGGTCGGCACCGGCTCCGTAAGCGCG
>Ga0209647_1003406_pt1 | contig 12302 bp, 11 predicted proteins | sample GraSoi_2013_60cm_FD_185827 | JGI IMG/M metagenome (GOLD analysis project Ga0209647, IMG submission 185827) | Grasslands soil microbial communities from the Angelo Coastal Reserve, California, USA - Sample 9_17_2013_60cm (SPAdes) (version 2) | ecosystem: Environmental > Terrestrial > Soil >... | reverse complement strand
AGGTACTACCTTCATTTGAAACAATGCTGAACGCGATCCTTTCAGGAAAGTAGCTGACAACAAATCGCACGACTTAGCAAAGAAAGGCAACAAGGAATGATGAAGCTTTATCTCTTCCTTGCATTCGGAGCAATTGTTCTTGTGATTATCGCGATGTGGAATTTTCCACATTGAGAATTTAACCGAACCTCAATCGACGAACGCGGGTTTTTGCGCATTGCTGTTTGCTACTTTGTCATGGGGGATGAAACGAAGACCGTGTCATTCGGCATCGCGATCCGGGAAGCTTCAAGGCCACTGAGCTTGTGAATGACACAGGGGCAGACTTGAGCGGGTGCGCGGATGCCTTGCGTAAGAACGGGATCTATCTGGAAGGAGCTGCGAACTTCGTACATTAGAAAACTCAAGAGAAAGGCTAATCCTTTAGCACCAAAGTGCGATTGTCAGATCACATCGGAATTCGCCATGATGCAGTGATAAGAGTAAACAAGTATGAGCGTTGAAAACGAGATTCGCAAAGCATCAGGTAAATTCTACGCAGCGCTAAACAGCGTCCTAAATGGCGATTGGACACCTATGGCGGATGTGTGGTCACGCAATCCAGATGTTTCCATAATGCACCCTATCGGGGGTGGGCGAATCGGCTGGGACGAGGTCCGCAAATCGTGGGAGGGTCAGGCCAAACATTGCTCAAAGGGGCACCTCAGACTGAGTGATCAGCGCATTTACGTCGGAAGTGACTTTTCCTACGAGTTAGGCACCGAACATCTGGATGTATTGCTGGCGGGAAATGAAGTCCACACAAACTTTCGAGTAACCAACATCTATCGTCGCGAAGGGAGCGACTGGAAAATGGTCCACCACCACGCTGACCTCAATCTGACGATAGTGGAGATTCTAAGCATGTGGGAGACCGACCAGGAAACATCCTAAGAGCGGTGAGGGAATAGGTGCTTTAGGGTTCCAAGAATGCTCTTTTGAAACACTCACCAATGCCCGGTGCGCCGTGGCAACAATCCGTCGTATGCCCATGGTTCGGCCTCTGTGCCGTTAGCCGGTCGCTTCACCACTAGCTTCATTCCTCGCCTAAAATTCGCATTCCGACCCACGCGGACAATACATCGGCGTTCTTCGCTTCCCGCCCAATACCGACACAAAATCATTCGCGGATTGGCAGGGATCCTCAACACTTCCAACTCAACGACCGGCGCATTCGCGCTTGCCGAAATTTCCTCCTCTCTTTGCACCTCACGAGACTTTACACTCGCGATATCGGAGTTAAGCCCAACCTTTGGCGGATCACTATCTTTTGCGCGTTTTCTCCCGACTGTGATTTTTGCGGGCAAGTCTGTTCGAATCTCAAATTCCATTTCCTCTTTTCTCCTCGCCTATCTTGCTTCGATGCTCTCGTTTTCTGTACGCCTCCTCGATTTCCCGGAACTTGCGATGCAGCGCTTCCTTCTGCCGACCTGCCTTTCTTTCCCGCCAATCCTTCCACCGAAGGCCTACGTTCACCCTTTCAACATGCGCTTCTCTCGCGATTCTCTCCTCGACCCGCGCCTCTGCCTCTCGCTCTAACCACTGCAGCACGATTCCGTTCACCAAGTCTTTGAGCGCTATTCCCGCTGAGCGCGCCTTATTATCACATCCCAAAAATGCCCGCGGCTCCAATTCAATCTGCCGGCACTTTGGTGCTTCATACTTTCCTCCTCTCAGCTCCCTTGAGGCTTGGCAGAGCTTGAGCAGCCACGCAGCCACCTCAAAACTCGCATTGGGGACCGTTGCCAATATTTCTAGTCCTCTGAGGACGTCACAGTGCAAAAGCCTGTCTCCCGCCAAAAATGTCCAGCCGATGTTCGCTTGCTCACGTTTTTGCTCTTCCAGAAATGCGGCGGCCTTCTCCAAACTCCAAAACATGTTCTGCTTCCGTTTCCAGCGTAGTCGACCGCCGGCGCTTTCTCTGACTGGATAACTCACCATCCACGCGTCACGCCCTTTGTTCTTTATCGCTGTTATATAGTAGCGCCTCATTTCCTATCGCCAGCATAACCATCTAATTCACATGAGGCCATCTCTACTTATTTTTGTAAGCGGAAAATCTCGTTTGATTTCGAAACGCCTCTTCATCCTCACTCCACGGTTATGTGCCCCTTGCCAAGAATTTGGATGATTTGGACCGGTCAGTCCTCCCGGAAAATTCAATTCCCAGGAGCGTAGCGCAACGCCCAAAAGGCGTAATCTCGAAAATCCAAAACCTGATCCTGATGCGCCAATTTATGAAGGCGTCCGCCGGATTAGCATCGAGTAACGGGACCGGGTTTTGGGAATTGGTCGTCAGTTTACAGATGGTCAGGTTAGCCAGGTTAGACACGTCGCTCTCCTTACCTTATTGGTAAAAACATCGCTTTGCCTAAGGTATGAACCTGTCCGACCTGACTCACCTGACCGTAGCCGGTTGGTTTTATGAGCCATTTCTCTCAGCGCTTTGTAAAGCGCAGGTGCCATCCCCTGAGTCTTTTTCGGCGTGAATTCGGTGAACCGGGAGCTTGAGGGGGTATACCTCGCATACCTCGCATACCTTTTCCGCTCCATATATGAAAGTTATTTGAAGTAAAATCCCCGTTAGAGTGGAAAAGGTATCCAAGGTATCCAAGGTATCCCTACCCCCCGCTCCCAGACAGGATCTGCGAGCCGGCACACCTCGGGATACCTGGATACGTTGGGTCGAAAACTCGTCAGGTCTCTCGATTTTCAGACCGCTTCAATGGAATAACGCCTGGTTTTCGGGGTATCGCCTGAGAGGCAGAAGCGATAGGATTTGGTAACGGTTTTGCCCGTGGCATCTTGTTCAGAAACGCTGAAAATACGTCCGACGAATTTGCGGATAATGACACCGAGTCGGGTGCTTTGCCATTTTTCTAGGTCGCCCTGTTCCGGAACAAGCTTTGGGAAAAGTGAGTCATCGCGAGCTGTATCAACTAAATCACTGAACCGATATTCGCTCTTTGGCACCATTGCGCCGATGAGTTTTTCCATGTCCTGAGTCTCGGTATCGCCTCCGGTCTTCAGGATGGGAAGCTGACAAGGCGAGCTGTAGCCGGCGGCTTCGACAATTCCGGCAACCACTTCACTCCAGCCTTCAAAGCTGGGCAGAGACTTGCTCCCGGCGGGTTCACCGTTTTCGTGCCAGTATTTGATAAAGGTCCAGAAAATCGAGAGCAGCTCTGAACGGTTCTTGATGAGTGCATCTTCATCCAAATAATTTTTGATGATGCGTTCTTCAGCACGTGCTTGTTCCAGAATTAACTCGATTGCCAAAATGCGTCGGCGCAAATCCGGACTATAAGTCGCGAAATTAGCGGTGAGATAGACTGTCGAAAGGTTTGGAGCCTCGTTGTAATTGGTTGTGCCTAAGAGTCGATAGCTACGAGTTGCGCTGGTGATAAAAGCCTCAAGTTGAGCTGAGCTTAGATGACCTTTGAGATTATCAAAAAAGATGATCGGCACTGCTTGATGAACGGCTGCATCAAGGATTTTGCGCATTTCCTCTTCATCACGAGGAGCTGACCCGGTCGGAACAAAGCCGAGCTTGGCGACCATACCAAAGGAGAGCAACAAAGTTTTTCCGGCACCTTCGCTGTTGGCGGTAACACCGAAAGCGGGACGTTTCGCTTTTTCTGGAAGCAGGTAGATGCACAATGGCGTAAGAGCGGCCGCTAACGCAACAGCAATAGCTCGTTCACGTTCAGGTTCCCGTTTGCGTACGTCCGGTTCGTCTTCTGGAGTCTTGCCACTTTTGGAAAAACAGAATTCGGACATAAGTTGGCGCCACCGCCTGTCAGCTTCTTCGATGGTCAGAGTTTCATCGATTTGGGGCGCATCCGGCGAGGTATAGATTCCGCTCACTGGGTCATAACCCGGCGGACTCAGGACAATCGTTCCATTGCGTCGGATAGGTAAGCGGACGTCAGTCCAAAGCTTGATCTCCGGTAGTACGCGCAGGAAATCTAAACAGACTAATGTCCGAGCAGCGATATCGTGAGTGATAGATTTGCGGACAAGCTTTCTTTTTTTTCGTCGCATCGGGCGACAGTAATTCTCGATGATCGTGCTGAAGACAGGCGCAGTCAGTTCGACCAATTTTTTGACCTGGTGCTCTTGGCCGTTGCGTCCTTTAAGTGTGACATCACGAATTTGGACTGCGCGTCCGTTGTAACGATAAAATCCTTGGGTTTTAAGAATCTGCCCTAGTTCGCCGGCGAAATCGCTAATGAAACGATCATCGTTAGGATGCATGATGATCGGGCGCGGATCGGAGGCTTTGCTGTTGCTCTGCTTAGTATTTGGTCGGGAAGTTTTCGGTTTGCAGTCTTGTCTTAGCTCCGCTCCCAGTCCCGCTAGTCGAACAAATTCCTTGAATGCATCCTTGGCGGTTTTGCCAATCGCTAATTGATAAAAATCGAAGCTATCACCACGATGAGTTGGGCGCCCGGGATCATGATCTTTGAAGTTGCGTCCTTGGTTGTAGATAGAAAATGAGGTGTCTTTATCATCGGGGAACCAAGGTGATCGGACTGGGTTACTGAAGCGTTCGGGATAGCCGAAATGATCCCAGAGAAAATCAATCGTCAGCCGCTCGATTGCGCGCTGCAGCAATGTCTCCTCAGCGCTCGCCGTTTTTGATCTCGGCCGTTTCAGTACCCAGGGAAGCTCAATATCATTAGGCCATCGGATTAGAGCGAAATCGATTGCGATCGGGTGGGCTACGACTTGCCAGGTATAATTGAAAGAACTCGGATGAATACCCCGAACGACCGATTGACCGCCTTCAGCGCGGAATTCGCCAATTGAGATATTGCCGTCAGCGTTTGGTTTCTCCCTGGTACCGATTGCAAGCGGGGAATCCTTTTTTACGGCCAAATTGTGGACTTGATGGGGCCGTTCCCCGGTGACATAGGCCCAGAGCTGCCCTCCGGAACCTCCTCGGGTCTGCAACGTTTTTTCGAATTCTGGATTGAGCCTCAAGAATTCGGCCAAGAACTCATCAGTATCACAATCGATAGTGCACAGATTATCGGTGACGCCTAGTAAGACGCCAGTATTAGCTTTTGAATAGAGACGCGATTGATAAGCAGGTGTCAGGGTTTCTTCACAAGTGATTTTCGACCAGCCTCCCCATTGCGGCCCTTTCTCGCCGGCGTTGATAGGCAGCAGTATCGGATGTTTACCATCTGCGCGGCCAAGCACGTCGTAGACATCATCGACGGTAGGAGAGTTACCGTTAATCGACATAGATTCACGATGGGGTTGGCTGGGAGATACCGGTCTTCTGGCTTAACACGGGCGACTGAGAGTTCTGCTGATCAATCGCTCGTTTGAGTAGATCGGGCGAGGAGTGATGAGATCGCTTGCGACCACTACCAGGAGGGTAAATCGGCATCAGGAAACAAGCCTCCTTTTACGCCAAAAAGAAAAATCTCGGAGCCGACCGTTGAGAGCTGGAAAAGGCAACAAGGAGAGCCTCTCCCAACGATCAGCTCCGAGATTTCTCTGTAGATAACGCTTCCTTGTTTTCATCACGGTTTCCAGACCGCTTTTTCAATTGGTTAAATACCGATTGATCAGTTTTAAGACCGCTTCGCTGTCCCTCCTGATACCGCGCTTCCTCCAGGTTCGCTGTTCAAAGGAATTGTTTGATCGAAGAACCGCGTTTTTTTACAGGTCAGTAAAAGACCCTCTTTTCGCGTGTAGCAGTTACAGTAGCTATAGGTTCGTCGTAAGTGGTTCAAAATCAGGCGTGGTGTATTTTACAGTATCGCCGTTGTATGATGTTATGTAGTGGAAGGATGGATAGCGGCGGAGTTCGGTTCGCACCGCCGAGCAAGCGTTTGGAAAAAATGTCGTCCTATCCAACTAGGGGGGAGGGGGTCGACCCGTTGCGGCCTATGATCGGCTCGACCGGTTAAGTTGCCGGAATTTTTTTTTTCGTCGTGGCTTTGTGAGCTATTCGACTTCGTTCTTGGAAAATCTGCCATTTGTTGGTCGCGGCTTTCATTTCGCCGCGGCGAGTTGTTTCTCGTTTTTTCCCCGCAGCGCGGGGGCCCGATGAAATGGGCGAGAGGCGCGCCACTTTCCTAGCTCGCTGAGCTTATAACGGATAAGCCCGCAGCCCAGAACGTGACAAGGGGCGCCTTCTCTTCGCCACCGACGGATGGTGGCCGGATCGAGGTCCCAGGTTTTGGCAACGCTCGGTCCGGAGTGGAGTTTTTCTTCAACATCTAAGTGCTTCATAGATATAGCATGGATATATCCATATATCGGCGTGAATACAACCGAAAAGATATAGACAAGACATATCTATTCCCGTAGATATCCGCACAATGCCAGCATCCGTTCAGCGACACAATCTGGCGAGGTTACGCGAAGCACTGCGTCTGACTCAAAGTGATTTGGCCGACCTGATATTGCGTAGTCTCCCTACCATCAAAGCCATTGAAACTGGCAAATTGCCGCTTTCTGAAAACCTCGCGACGCTGATATCAGAGGTTACTGGAGTCGATAGGCTATGGTTACTCGAAAATAACCTTGAAGCTCCGGTGCCGCCGCTCAGGCCATTGAGCGCAACGTGGGCTCCGGAAGATCGGGCCTATAACTGCGCGTGTAATTTGATGGTGGATCTATTCTCCCGGCTTTTCGCGGTGTGTCGCCGGTTACAAGAAGGTGATGGGCGCAAAGGCCTCGCGACCCACATCAAAGATGAATTGCAGGTTTTCGAAGAAACTGGCTATGAGCCTGACGCTATTCAACGGGTCCGTGCAACCGTCGAGCCTTTTGAGTTCTTCGAAATGCATCCCGAATTATTCGATTATGATTTAGGCCGACTCATCAATCTCGATTTTCTGATCAAAGACGCGTATCAAGCCCAAATGCTTGGACAAAGGGCATTTCGCAAAGCAGCTGAGAACGTCAAGAAAAAGAAGAGGCAGTCTAATTCTGTTTCAACCGATGCCGTTTCTTCCACACCGGCGAAGCCTGTTTCGGAAACTCGGTCACCGCGGCGCCGGAAAGGATCGCGCCTAAGCCGGAAGTCGTCCTAACGGTGCGATCGACGTAATAGGCATTGGTCAATTCGATCGAGCTATGCCGCAGGGCTGCGGAGGCAGCGAAAATCCCGTGTCGTTCGGCAATCAATGAGCCAAAAAGTTTTCGCAGAACGTGAAATGGTTTGTTGCCATGGATTCCGTTAAGCCGTAGCCAGCCAACCAACGAATCGAATACGTGATCAGCTCGGTAGTAATGGTAACTCGCGTCTGCTCGCGGCGGCCGATCGGATTCGATCACGAAGGGACCTGAAGCGAGCGCGTGCCAGCCCTTAAATAGGGCCATGAATTCTGGATCCAACGCAAGCGTAGCGGCGCTCTCGCGAGTTTTCAGCGCGTAGTACTCGGTTGGCTGAACCTGCACGGTGCCGGCTGCGAAATCGAACGAGGACCATTCGAGCAAGTCGACTTCTTTGCGGCGAAGTCCCAGAGTAATCGCCAGTAAGAACGCCTTGCATTCTTCGCTGCGCTCACCGCTCAATTCTTTGACCGCGGCTCGAAGCAGCGTTGGCGCATCGATGCCCGCCCCATAAAACTTCGTGTCGACTCGAGGAGCAAGTCCAACATCTTCGAAGAGGTGAGGGCGAGGAATCTCAGGCAAATGTTTCAATATCTTTCGTTCTCCGAAGAGACTCCGCGCCTGGCGCAAAGTAGAATTGACGGAGACTGTGTATTGCTTACGCAATATCGCGTTATTTTTTGCCTTATCGATCGACCGGGTTTTCCACCGGCGCACATCGTCGGGAGTAATCGATTGCAACCTTACGGAATCGATTTTGTCTCTCCATTGCCTGGAGCCCGTGCCTTTGGCGGCAAAACGCTTCCGACTTAGTTTGAACCCCTTGATCTCAGCGACGATTTGCCGCAGGCGCGGCAGATAACTATCCAGGGTTCTATCGGAAATCAGATTCCTCGAGCGAATCAAAGCGATGTACTGGCCCAAGGTTAGGTCTTCTTTCCTTCCGCTTTCGGGCGGTTTGGGTCGATGCTTTTCAAGCAATCGCTCCCACCCGCCGGCAACCAGATCGAGATACATCCGGCGCGCTCGTTGCGCTGCCTCCTCGCGATTGGCCGTTGCAAGCGAAAGGGTCATCCGTTTACCAGCGGACTGCAGTTTGATCGCAAAATGTTCGCTCTGAACTTTGCCATTGGCGCGGACACTGACCGGTTTAAACACTCGTGTCCGCCAGTACCGTACGTCAGTTTTTGAATATTCTTGAGAACGGAATTCTCCGAGTGACTTAGATTCACCGGCCGAGCCATTGCCAGTGGTATACCCACTTGATACCCATTTCCTCGGTTCAACTTTGCTCGTCATTGCCCGCACATTTTGTTTCTTAAGGAAGTCAAAATCAATAAGTTAAAGCGCAAAATGCGGATTTTATCGAACAACCTTAAACGGTTGTTTTTGTGACTCTTAATCACTGGGTTGTAGGTTCGATTCCTACACGGTGCAAGGAACTTACGTAAACAAGCGCCTTTTATAGCGCACCAGTAGCGCGGTTTTTCGAAGCGCGAAGCGCCCTTTATTCTACACAGGCTTCCTCCTCGAGGTTGAGTCTTCAAACCGAAGCGCAGCAAATCACTCTACCCGCATCGCGAGACTGATTGCGATCGAACAAGCCGAACAAAAGGGGGACAGCGAGGGTGGGACAATCATCAAAAGCCTCGAGAGATCTGACTGACGCATTGCTTCGCAATTGGTGGCGAGAAGGTACCGTGTCAGCACCGATACAAGAAAACAAAATTTTGATTCTCTGGCTGCATGCCCGGCCATTTTGGTTATCAAAAGCCAAATACCAGATCCCATCTGCGGCATAGACATCTACGGCTTCGTGACGAGCTTTTTCTATCGCGGCAGGAGCTCGCTGTCCGGTGGGCGATAAGCGTCCGCGAGATTATTAAACGCGAAAAACACGGCGAGCTCAAAGGGCTTGTTCACAGATTTTCGTACAAAATGATACGTTACAAATTGAGCGATATTATTCGGGTCGAAGAGAAGGCAAAAGTCAACGAACAATGACCAGAAACATTCCAGATATTGGCCGGCTGGAGCCTTATCTCCAGGGTGCAATAGACGCGGGAGCATCCGCGGCTTTGTACGCAAACATGATCCGTCAATACACCTAGACGTTATTCACTAGAATGGATAAAGATCGCTCGCAGCTGAGTAGAGAGGAATGGGATTTCTCGACCTGTTCCAATTGGGAGTTGGAGGAGTGCTGGCATTACGAATTTAAACGAGAATCACCCCGGGTGTGCCAAATAATCGTCAATTGGCGGAATGTCTATAAAACGCCAAGCTTTGATGAATTACTAAGATTGGCCCAAACAACGTTGATGCCTCCTGAGCGTGTACATTTGTATGCTCTGTGTCCGGAATGGCCCAGTTACCCATATCTGAGTATTCCCCTGGCTGAGCGCGAACGCCGCTTCAGTCAATCGTTTCCGGATCCAAGGAAGTCTCTTGCTGCTGAATTAGAGCCCACGCCTGCGGCTCCAGGCGATCTCTCGGTGGAAGCGCTGAACTTTATCAGAGAACTCTTGGGGTACGACGTAAAAACTCAGGAACACGTTACCTTCCGAATCCCTTGGCGGATGGCAGATAAGGAAATCACGCGACGGTTTGCGGCCTGGCTGAAAATACATCGACGCATCAGAGCAAGCATCAACGCATCGACCCGTGTTCTCCGAGCCGATCTGAAAGCATTGGGTGCTCTTCGGATACTGAGAGTCAACGAGGACTGGAGGAAGGGACCGGAACTCTATCTCGAATGCTCCGAATGGACCAAAGCGAGAAAACGAGCTCAGAAAATCATCCAGACCATTGAGAGCGGTTGGACCCGATCAATCTCGGCGTAAATACTTTCCTCGCCATTGGCGTTGAGAAGATGTCGTCTCGCGACCGATACCGGCCAACTTTTTTTTGGTTGAATGGCTGGCATGTTTTCATCCAGCAAGAGCCTCGAATATGAAAAACCGGGGCTATTCGAGCGTTTACCCCCTCCGCGCAAACGGCTGCTCGGCTGCGAGCGCCATGTTCTTCTCCGACTTCATGACGCCGGATTGATCAGGATAATTGAGGTCAAACAGCCCGGCTTCAAGCGTTCCCTGCAACTGGTCCATGTCCCCTCGGTCATCGCCTATTTCGAGCGGGTTGAGGAACTAGCCCGTGATGATCGGCTCGCCAAAATCCGAGCTGGATACGCCAAGTATCACCAAAATCACTTCTCTTCACAACCGGCCGAACCGCAGCCGGTTCCCTTTAAGCAGCCGGAGGACCCACAGCCATGAGAATCGATACCGGGCCACCGCGCAGACCCAAAGACGTCGAACCCGCGGGGGCGAACCGCGGGTTCCTTAAAAGTCGACGTCAACTAGCTGCTAAGCACGAAAATCCCGAATCTAGCCTCACGCGTCAAGTCCGCACGTGTCCGATCGGACTCGTGTGGGTGGAAAAAGCCCTACCGCTCCGAGATTGGATCTGGCTCCGAGCACGGCTAGCGAAAGGAGGGCGTCGAACTGGATCTGATAATCAACAAAGGAATTCTGTGAGTCGTTATGATTGTTAGCAATTATCCGCCATTCCTGCAGGATCTACTCGATAGTTGTCCGAATGCCGGGGAGGGCGTTCATGCGTGGCTTTTCAGGGTCGCACGATATTTGCACCGGTATCACTCTGCGGACGAAATTCGCCAAATACTCGAAGATCGCGTCGCCGGTTGTGGGCGCACCGTATCGCCCCACGAAATCATTGATGCGGTGACGAATTCGGGCCTGTGCGCTTGGCAACCCTCAGGCAGGACAGCAAGTGAGAGACGTGCGGAATGGATCGCATCACCGACAACGCGACGTGTGCCAGTGTTCGATCCAGAGCTTGCAATACGGACCGCGTCTCGCGTTCCAATCGATATAACGGCGGAGTGGTTGAAAGCGCATTCACCGGTACCGGTTAATTGTTCAACGGGGGAATTTCTCATGCTCCTTTTCGGCTCACACGAGAAGGTGCTGATTTTCAGCCGATACAAGAGCCAAGGGCACCTTTGGCCATCGGAGATTTCGATTGAACGCTTCAGCCGAAGACATTGGCCTGAGGGCGCCTGGTTTCTATGCAACCCGGTCGACGGACAATCTCACTGGAATCCGCGGATGCTCAAAGACAGCAGGCGCAGCGAGGAAAGTGTCACCTCATTCCGGTTCGCCGTCCTGGAGTGCGACCAGGAACCGAAAGAGAAATGGCTTCCAATCTGGTTCAAAATCCTGGTCCAACTGCCGCTCGAAATTGTTTCGATCACCGATAGCGTCGGCAAAAGTGCTCATGCGTTGGTCCGCGTATCTGCGTCATCAAAAGCCGCCTGGGACGCGATAAAACGAAGTATTCTGCGCCCACTAGTTGCTCTCGGCGTTGATGACGGCGCACTGACTGCGGTGCGCCTCAGCCGGTTGCCCGGCTGTTATCGTGGCGACCGTGTCCAAGAGCTTCTTTACCTGTCTCCGGGTGCGGACGGGACTTCCATTTTTCAACAGAAAGCCGCTCCATGAATTCCAGCGACATCAAAGCAATTCTCCAACAGTTCGGACCGCCCGCATACGAGAACGCCAAAGGCGAGTTGTCCCGTCTAAACGAGAATTTCTGGGCTGCTTATTACGCCAAGGGGAGAGAGCAGATTATCTTCGAGCGGCTTGAACAGGAATTCTACGACTATGATTCTGGCTCGGGGATTTTCGTTCCGAAAAGTTCCGATACAATTCGTGTTGAACTGAGCGCTTTAATGCTAAAGCGATCTCAGGACTGGCAAGGGTTTAAAGCTCTCGAACAATTTCGCAGCGCCCAAAATCTCAACGGCGTAATCACGTTTCTTCGCGGCCAGGTCGAGGAGGGCGATTTCTTTAATCAGGAACATCATTATGTCCACCTCGGCAACTGCACGCTCAAGTTTGAACCCGATGGCAGTAAGTACAGCGTCGAAGATTTTAGCCATTTGCACCGAAGCCGGAACCGGTCTCCGGTCCATTTCGATCCTACAGCAAGGTGTCCTGAGTTCGAAGCGAAACTGCTTGGTCACTTGCCCAACGATGATCGCATTCTGCTTCAGAAATATTCCGGCCAATGCCTGCTCGGTAGGAATCGGACACAGCGTTTCTTGATTCTGGACGGAATGGCTGGCGCTTCCAAAGGCGCACTTGTGCTGACTTTGAACG
>Ga0209647_1003405_pt1 | contig 12305 bp, 9 predicted proteins | sample GraSoi_2013_60cm_FD_185827 | JGI IMG/M metagenome (GOLD analysis project Ga0209647, IMG submission 185827) | Grasslands soil microbial communities from the Angelo Coastal Reserve, California, USA - Sample 9_17_2013_60cm (SPAdes) (version 2) | ecosystem: Environmental > Terrestrial > Soil >... | reverse complement strand
GGATCTTCACGCGAAGGCAAATCGTCCCAACCTTTTCATCAAGATTCCAGGCACCAAGGAAGGGTTACCTGCGATTGAAGAAGCGATCTTTGCCGGCGTGCCGATTAATGTGACATTGTTGTTCTCGGCGGTACAGTACGCGGCAGCGGCAGAAGCTTACATGAAAGGCATCGAAAGACGCATAGCGGCAGGACTTCCGCCGCAGGTTGCATCAGTCGCGTCAGTCTTTATCAGCCGGTGGGACGCGGCGGTAATTGACAAAGTGCCGGAACCGCTGAACGACAAACTCGGTATTGCCATTGGCAAATCAGTCTACAAAATATACCGAGACCTGCTGGCTTCGCCGCGTTGGCAGCGCGCCTTCAATAGTGGGGCTCGTCCGCAAAGGTTGTTATTTGCGAGCACGGGAACGAAAAACCCCAAGGCCTCCGATGTCCTCTATGTCAATGAGTTAGCTGCTCCGCTCACAGTTGATACGATACCGGAGAAGACGTTGAAAGCATTCGCTGAGCACGGCGAGGTAGATAGGACATTACCGCTAGATGGCGGCGATAGCGATACCGTATTCGCGCAGTTTGCGGCTGTGGGTGTCGAAGTTGAGAGCCTAGCCGCTAAGCTTCAGTCCGACGGAGCTACCGCTTTCGTTAAATCTTGGAACGAACTAATGGCGGTAATCGAGTCCAAGAGCGCCGCGCTGCGAAAGGCGGCGTGAAGATCGAAAATATCCGCAGATTACACAGATTTAATAAGTTAAAGCTAAAGAGTATCTAATGGGGTTGCGCTTGGAAAGTGTAGCTAGTTCCGACCTAACCTTCTTCTGATCTGCGTAATCTGGGTAATTTTCGGATTTTTAAATTCGGATTTTGGCTTCAAAACGAAAACCAGACAAAAATGACATCGACCAATCGTTCTCTGCGGAACTATCCAGCCTGGAAAGCCTTGGAGGCGCACCACTCAAAGGTGCGCGAATTACATTTACGCGAGCTCTTTGCTGAGGATCCAAAGCGGGGGGAACGCCTCGTGCTAGAAGCCGCTGGCCTCTATCTCGATTACTCAAAAAATCGCGTCACGGACGAGACGTTGAAGCTGTTGCTGCAACTAGCCGAAGAAGGCGGCTTGCGGGCACGGATCGACGCAATGTTTAGCGGCGAGAAGATTAATATTACCGAGAACCGCGCCGTGCTTCATGTCGCTCTGCGAGCGCCGAAAGGGGCATCAATTGTGGTTGATGGTGAAAACGTAGTGCCGCAGGTCCATGCCGTGCTCGACAAGATGTCTGACTTCTCAGACCGAGTTCGCCGGGGCGATTGGAAGGGCCATACCGGTAAACGAATTCGCAATGTGATTAACATCGGCATCGGTGGCTCCGACCTGGGTCCGGTGATGGCCTATGAAGCGCTGAAAAATTACAGCGATCGGTCCATGACCTTCCGATTCGTCTCTAACGTGGATGGAACCGACTTTGCCGAGGCGGTCCATGACCTCGACCCCGCTGAGACTTTGTTCGTGGTTTCTTCCAAAACATTCACGACGCTGGAAACCATGACCAACGCTCACACCGCTCGTGAGTGGTCGTTGCAAGGGCTGGGAGGCGATAGCAAAGCTGTTGCTAAACATTTCGTGGCGGTCTCTACCAACGCGGCCAAAGTATCGGAGTTCGGGATCGATACCGCTAATATGTTTGGGTTCTGGGATTGGGTCGGCGGGCGTTATTCTATGGACTCGGCTATCGGCCTTTCGACGATGCTGGCGATTGGTCCGGAAAACTTCCGCGCTCTACTGGCAGGATTCCATGAGATGGATGAGCATTTTCGTACTGCGCCGTTCGAGCAGAACTTGCCTGTTCTGCTAGGACTTCTAACGGTGTGGTATACCGATTTCTTCAGCGCCGAAACCGTGGCAGTCTTACCTTACGAGCAGTATTTGAAGCGGTTCCCCGCTTACTTGCAGCAGCTGACGATGGAGAGCAACGGGAAGCACGTGAACCTGGCTGGAGCCGAGGTCGATTATCCCACCGGACCGATCTATTGGGGAGAACCGGGAACGAACGGCCAGCATTCGTTTTATCAGTTGATACATCAGGGGACACGATTGATTCCCGCCGACTTCATCGCCTTTGTTGAAACCCTCAACCCGCTGGGGCGGCACCACGATATCTTGTTAGCCAACGTGTTTGCCCAGACGGAGGCCCTGGCGTTTGGCAAGACGCTCGAACAAGTGAAGGCTGAGGGTACTCCGGATTGGCTGGTGCCGCATCGCGTATTTGCAGGCAACCGTCCGTCCAACACGATTCTGGCTGATCGGCTCACCCCGCAGACACTGGGCAAGCTCGTTGCTCTATATGAACACAGTGTCTTTACCCAGGGTGCGATCTGGAACATCGACTCGTTTGACCAGTGGGGGGTTGAACTGGGGAAAGTTCTCGCTCAGCGCATTATCCCGGAGCTCGAATCCAAAACGGCACCGGATCTCCGGCATGATAGTTCCACTAACACTCTGATCCGCCGTTATCGGAAACTCAAAAAATAGGAATAGAAAGAACTCATTATGCAACTTGGAATGATTGGGCTCGGAAGGATGGGGGCAAACATGGTGCGGCGACTTTTGGTTGGGGGACATACCTGCGCCGTTTTCGACGTCTCATCGAAGGCGGTTGAGGAGCTGGTCCGGGAGGAGGCGGTTGGTGCCTCCTCCCTGGCCGATCTGGTTAGAAAACTTAGCGCACCGCGTGCCATCTGGCTTATGGTGCCGGCCGCGATTGTGGACAAGACCATCGCCGAACTTCTGCCATTACTTGAACCGGGTGATATTGTGATCGACGGCGGCAATTCGTACTACGTTGACGATATCCGGCGGGCCAAAGAATTGGCGGCTAAGCAAATCCACTACGTTGATGTGGGCACGAGCGGCGGGGTTTGGGGCCTGGAACGCGGTTACTGCATGATGATTGGCGGTGAAGCCGCAGTGGTTAAACATCTCGATCCAATCTTTGAAACTCTCGCACCCGGGCGAGGTGAGATTGATCGCACGCCCGGCCGGGAAAAGCTCAACAGCACGGCTGAGCTTGGTTATTTGTACTGTGGACCTAATGGGGCGGGTCATTTCGTCAAAATGGTCCACAATGGGATCGAATACGGAATCATGGCGGCCTATGCCGAAGGACTCGGAGTCTTGCGCGCCGCCAACGTCGGTCGGCACACTGACACCATAGATGCCGAAACCACGCCGTTGCGTGAACCCGAACACTATCAATATGACCTGAATCTCGCCGATATTGCAGAGGTATGGCGGAGGGGGAGTGTCATTGCTTCCTGGTTGCTGGATCTGACGGCGACTGCGTTGCTCACGGATCCGGCTCTTTCCAAGTTCGCCGGTCGAGTGTCGGACTCGGGCGAGGGCCGTTGGACTATCAAGGCTGCCATCGATGAGGGCGTGCCAGTGCCAGTGCTAACGACATCGCTCTATGAACGGTTCAGTTCTCGTGGTGAAGCAGATTTCCAAGACAAACTGCTTTCCGCCATGCGATTCGAGTTCGGTGGACATTTGGAAAAAAAGGCGCAGTGAGAAAGACGTCATGACGGATTTTCATTCAGATGCACTAGTATTTTTTGGCGCGACCGGTGACCTGGCGTACAAGAAAATCTTCCCTGCTTTGCAGGCGATGGCCAAGCGCGGGCACTTGAATGTGCCGGTGATCGGCGTGGCGAAGGCCGGTTGGGGGCTGGATCAACTTAAGGCCAGAGCACGAGATAGCGTCGAAAAACATGGAGGCGTCGATCCGGCTGCGTTTGAGAAGCTCGCCGGGCTTTTGCGTTACGTTGACGGTGACTACAAAGATGCAGCCACCTTTCAGACATTGCGCCGGGAGTTAGGTTCTGCCCAGCATCCAGCGCACTACTTGGCCATTCCGCCGGTGCTATTTGGTCTCGTGGTTGAACAATTAGCTAAATCAGGCTGCGCTCAAGGCGCCCGGGTAATTATCGAAAAGCCGTTTGGACGTGACCTGGCTTCTGCGCAAGACCTGAACGGGATCTTGCTTAGCATTTTCAAGGAGACGTCGATCTTCCGGATTGATCATTATCTCGGAAAACGACCGGTCCACAACATGGTCTTCTTCCGTTTCGCCAACGCGATCCTGGAGCCCTTTTGGAACCGTAACTATGTGGAAAGCGTACAGATCACCATGGCTGAGAATTTCGGGATCCAGGGACGAGGCGTTTTTTACGATGAGACGGGCGCCATCCGCGACGTGATCCAGAACCATTTATTTCAGGTTATGGCCAACCTCGCTATGGAGCAACCACCCAGAACTGACAGCGAGTCCGTCCGGGACGAAAAGGTGAAGGTACTCAAAGCGATTTCCCCATTGGAACCAAAGAATGTGGTCCGCGGTCAGTTTAACGGATACAAGAAAGAGAAGGGTGTCGCTGCGGATTCGGTGGTGGAAACATTTGCGGCAGTGCAATTGGAGATCGATTCTTGGCGTTGGAAAGGGGTCCCGTTTTATATTCGGGCGGGGAAATGTTTGCCGGTGACTTGTGCCGAGATCGTAGTTCGGCTTCGCCAGCCTCCGACGATGTATGAAGGGTATAACCTGGCGTCCAACCATTTTCGTTTTCGCATCAGTCCAGAGATAACATCCGCGTTCGGCATGAATAGAGTCGCTCTCCAGAGCGATACAGTTAGCGAAACCGCCGAGCTAATCGTAAGCCGGCACCCGTGCCCGGATGAGATGGATGCCTACGAACGTGTGCTTGGCGATGCCATGGCCGGTGACGCCACCCTTTTTGCTCGGGAAGATTATGTGGAGGAAGCGTGGCGAATCGTCGATCCTGTCCTGAAAGCGGGTACGCCAGTGCATGAATATGAGCCTGGTACCTGGGGGCCGGCCGAGGTCGATCGAATGATGTCTCCGCCAGGCGGGTGGCAGAATCCGGTTGTTGAAAATTGAGCCGCAACCAAAAGGAATAGCCGCAACAGACGTCGTCCGGCAGCCGCCGGACTATGTCGGTCAAGAAAGAGCGCAAAGAACGCAAAACGGGAACCGCAGATGAACGCAGATATACGCAGATTAGAATGATCCGCAGATTACACAGCGCGAAATTCTCGGAAGCGGAATTACGGAAATAATATTTTAGGTTCGACTACTACCAAAAAGCGAAAGATACCCTTGTCAAAGTGGCCACTACAGATTGGCGCTATGATCGAAGCCCATAACCAAATCTGCGCAAATCCGCGTTTATCTGTGGTTCGTTTTTTTGCGTTCTTTGCGAACCTTTTGCGGCGATTTCGTATCGTATTCTTATGAAGATTGAAGTATTCGCAGATGCTCAAACCGTGGCCGAGCAGGCTGCTATGTTCATCGCCACGGAAGCGCGATCGGCAATCGCCGAGCGCGGACGTTTTGTGTTTGCAGTGAGCGGCGGCCACACTCCCTGGATTATGCTCAGGGCCTTGGCCAAAGAGGACGTTGCTTGGGACAAAGTGCATTTGGCCCAAGTCGATGAACGAGTTGCTCCCTCTGGAGATCCGGACCGCAACCTCACTCATTTGCGCGAGAGCTTGCTGGAATATGCACCTCTTCCTCCGGAGCAACTCTACGCCATGCCGGTGGAGTCGCCTGACCTGGAAGCCGCTGCGAAAGAATACGCCAAGGTGTTGGAAAAAATCGCGGGCGCTCCTCCGGTTTTGGATTTGGTTCACCTGGGGCTTGGACCGGATGGGCATACCGCTTCATTAGTCCCGGGTGATCCGGTTTTGCAGGTCGGCGATGCCGATGTCGCGGTTACCGGCGTTTATCAAGACAGGCGCCGGATGACATTGGCTTATCCCGTGCTCAATCGAGGTCGGCGGGTCCTCTGGTTAGTGACCGGGGCGGAAAAGGTCGAGATGCTGAAGCGCTTGACAAAAGGCGATCCGTCGATTCCCGCCGGGCGTGTCAATCAAGAGAGAGCTCTGGTGTTTGCCGATCGCGCGGCAATAGGAGAAGCATAATGAGAAGGGGAAAACGCTTGGTTTCATCTCTGCTGGACCTGTCGAACTTATCCCGAAGGGATGATAGGACTGAGCCCGGGGTTTTAACCCCGGGTACCCATAAAAGAAGGATCCGCCCCGAAGGGGCGGTAGGATGGATCGTTACGCGCCAGATGAGAATGAGGTCTGGAACGGATTGTCTGCCGCCCTTTCAGGGCGGGTTCGTGACCTGGATTATCCCGGGGTTAAAACCCCGGGCTGAGTCCTTTTATCCCTTCGGGATAAGTTCTCTCCCAACCGGAGCCGTTGCCTAACTACCCAGCGAAAACAGCAAGGAATCGAGAAAACATGCGAGTTGGAATCGTTACTGATCACGGTGGATTCGCTTTGAAGGAAGAGATTGTGAAGCGTCTGCAGGAGACCTCTGTCGAGGTCGTCGACTTAGGAGCTCATAAACTCAACCCGGAAGACGATTATCCGGATTTTGTGATCCCGCTGGCTAAGGCAGTCGCAGAGGGCAAGGTCGATCGGGGTGTCGCCATTTGTGGTAGTGGTGTTGGCGCGGCGGTCTGTGCGAACAAGGTAGTGGGCGTCCGCGCCGCGTTAATTCACGACCATTTCTCAGCCAGGCAGGGAGTTGAGGATGATCATATGAACGTCCTTTGCATGGGCGGCCGCACTGTAGGCCCGGAAGTAGCTTGGGATCTTGTGCAGACATTTCTGTCTGCAGAATTCAGCCAAGCCGAGCGGCATCTGCGGCGCCTAGGTAAAGTCGCCGCGCTGGAGTCGGCGGCAGGTAAGCTTTAACTCGAAAGGTAAACGCAATGACTGACCAGGAATTGGACCAATTGTCCATTAACACAATCCGTACGCTCTCTATCGACGCCGTACAGCAAGCAAAGTCTGGGCATCCCGGAACGCCGATGGCGCTCGCGCCGTTGGTTTACACGATCTGGAACCGGGTTATGCAGTTTGATCCGGAAGATCCGATCTGGCCGAACCGTGACCGGTTCGTGCTCTCCAACGGTCACGCATCGATGTTGCTTTGGTCGGTGCTTCACCTGACCGGAACGAAAGCGGTCAACGCTGAGTACGAAAGGCTGGGGCAACCCTCGGTTACGTTGGATGATATCAAGCGGTTCCGGCAGTTGGACAGCAAGGCGCCTGGCCATCCGGAATATCACTGGGTTTCCGGAGTGGAGACGACCAGCGGGCCGCTCGGCCAAGGTGTCGCCACCAGCGTTGGTATGGGCATTGCGCAGAAATGGCTGGCTAGCCGGTACAATCGGCCCGGCTTCAATATTTTCGACTATCGCATTTACGCAGTGTGCGGGGATGGATGCATGATGGAGGGAGTTTCTTCGGAAGCTGCTTCGCTCGCGGGTCATCTCGGTCTGGGCAACCTCTGCTGGATCTACGATAACAACCACATCACGATCGAGGGAAACACCCGCATCACCTTCACGGAGGATATTGCCGCCCGTTTCTTAGGTTACGGCTGGAACGTTCTGCGGGTTGGCGATGCTAACGACATCGATCGGATTCAAGAAGCCCTGCGGGTTTTTCAGCGAACGACCGACCGGCCCACCTTTATCATTCTGGATACCCATATCGGCTACGGTTCTCCTCATAAGCAAGATACTGCGGAGGCGCATGGGGAGCCTCTCGGCGAGGAAGAGATCCGTCTTACCAAGCGCAGCTACGGATGGCCCGAAGAGGCGAAGTTTCTGGTACCGGACGGAGTCCGGGAGCATTTCGCTGCTGGCATCGGTGCGCGTAGTGCGAAAGCGCGTCGCCAGTGGGCTGATCTTTTCTCAACCTACGCGGTTAAGAATCCTGAACTCGCTAACGAGATCGACCTTATGCAGCGGCGTGAGTTGCCGCCTGGCTGGGATAAGAATCTGCCGGCTTTTCCGGCTGATCCGAAGGGTATCGCGGGTCGCGAAGCTTCCGGCAAAGTGCTCAATGTTCTAGCGCAGAACATCCCTTGGTTTCTGGGCGGATCGGCCGATCTCGGACCATCGAACAAGACGACCTTGAAGTACGAAGGCGCCGGAGATTTTCAGGCAGATAATCCCAGCGGTAAGAACCTGCATTTCGGTATCCGAGAACATGCCATGGGCGCCGTAGTCAACGGACTATCGCTGTCGAAGCTCCGGCCTTTCGGCGCCACGTTCTTTATCTTCAGCGATTATGCGAGGCCTTCCATCCGCCTCTCCACGCTGATGGAATTGCCAACTCTTTTTGTCTTCACTCACGACGCCATGGGTGACGGAGAAGATGGTCCGACCCATCAACCCGTAGAGCACCTAGCGTCATTACGAGCTATCCCTGGCCTCGTGACGCTGCGGCCGGGTGACGCTAATGAAGTCGTCGAGGCGTATCGTTATGTTCTTCAGTTGCGCCACCAGCCGGCCGTCTTGACGTTTTCACGCCAGGCTTTGCCAACTCTGGACCGAACCAAGTACGCGCCAGCGAGTGGGGTTGCTCAGGGTGCATACATCTTAGCGGATGCTCCCGGGGGCAATCCCGAATTGATTCTAATCGCTACCGGCAGCGAGGTAAGCCTGGCCGTGGAAGCCTACGAGCAGTTAGTCAAGGATGGGATCCGGGCTCGAGTCGTTTCGATGCCATCCTGGGATATTTTTGAGCGCCAGACAGCGGAGTACCGCAATCGGGTATTGCCGCCGGACGTAAAAGCTCGAGTGGCCATCGAGCAGGCCTCCACGTTTGGGTGGGAGCGTTATGTAGGTGACAAAGGCCGCGTCGTCGGCATGCACACATTTGGAGCGTCGGCGCCGCTCAAAGAGCTGCAAAAGAAATTTGGGTTTGTACCGGATCAAGTAGTAGCTGTGGCTAAGGAGGTATTAGGGGTGCTCCGCTAGGAGCTAGATATTTATAGATATCCGGTACCCAAATCGCGATTAGCTCCTTAGGAGCGGCATATTATGGTAACCAACCCCTACACGCTGATTGAGGTCCGTTTGCTCCCATACAATCTCAACTAGATGTCGCTCCTACGGAGCTAACCGCAATTTTCTCGTGGTGATGGCTATAAAGATTGAGCTCCTACGGAGCCAGAAACCGAAACCGTGAACCCCGAACCGCAAACCGCAAACTGTGAGCTTACCCGATGAAACCGTACACCAATAAAGATCCGATTCGATTGGTCCTGGCCGATGTTGATGGGACCCTGGTAACACAGGAGAAAGTGCTGACCGCTAAAGCAAAAGAGGCGGTAGCAAAATTGAAGGAGGCAGGAATTCCTTTCGCTATCACTAGCGGACGGCCCCCCGGCGGTATGCGGACCGTGATTAAGGAGCTGAACCTAACAACGGTGGTCGCAGGTTTCAATGGAGGAGTCTACGTGACGCCCAGATTGGATCCGATTGTGACACGTGATTTGCCGAAGGACGCCGCTACGCGAGCGGTCCAGCTTATCCAGGAGCATGGCTTAGTCGCCTGGCTCTACACGGATACGGTTTGGTATGTCCAGGATCCGAAAGGGCCGCATGTGGACCGCGAAAGCTGGACAGTTGGATTCGAGCCCGAGGTAACTTCGGACTACTCGCCCTACCTTGGACAAACGGCGAAGATAGTTGGGGTTAGTAACGATTACGACGCGGTGGCGGCCTGCGAGAAAGTGGTCCGGCAAGAGCTTGGGCATCAAGTTTCGGCGGCTCGCTCTCAGCCTTATTATTTGGACGTGACGCACCCCGCAGCTAACAAAGGCGCCGTGGTCGATTTTCTATCTGCCGTTTATCTCATACCGGCTAGCAGCATCGCTACTATCGGTGATATGCCGAATGACGTCCTGATGTTCGAGAAGAGCGGGATGAGCATCGCCATGGGTAACGCCAGTAAACAGGTGCAGGAACAGGCTAACTTTGTTACTTACACAAACGAAGAGGAAGGTTTTGCCCACGCTATGGAGGAATTCGTGTTGGACGGCAGGCGGCGTAGCCGCACCTAATCGTACTCGTCCTTCGTCGTCGTCCTCGTCCTCGATTTGGTTATTGCCGGACGCGCTGCCTTCGTAAGTCGAATGCTCGGTAGTTCATAGACTTGCGAAGAAACGCCTTTCGAGGACGAGGACGAGAACGACGACGAGAAATCCTACCGAACTCGATCGTGGCAATCACGAAACCTCCTTTCGAGTGATAGCTATTAGTCCTTTTTAATTCTACTCATAAATTATGTCGGAGCACCCTCACACTGTCGTCATCGTCGGCGGAGGTTTCGGCGGCTTAGCCGCCGCTAAAGCTCTCCGGAACACGCCGGCACAAGTCATCCTGATCGATCGTTCTAATCACCATTTATTTCAGCCTCTACTGTATCAGGTGGCGACAGCTGTGCTTGGACCCGCACAAATCGCCTCTCCGATCCGGAGCATTCTACGCTACCAAGGCAATGTAACCGTTGTCATGGGAGAAGTTACCGGGGTGGATAAGGATCGGCGGCAGGTGTTAGTTAGTAGCGAGGATAGAGAAGGAGTGGCGCTGGACTATGATAGCCTGATTTTGGCCACCGGGGCCCAGCATAGCTACTTCGGGCACGACGAGTTCGAGCACTATGCGCCAGGCCTGAAATCTCTGGCCGACGCGGTCGCGATTCGAAATAAGATCCTAAAAGCATTTGAGGTAGCTGAAGCCGAAGAGGACCCCAGTCGCCATCAGGATTTATTAACCTTTGTGCTAGTTGGCGCCGGCCCCACCGGCGTGGAAATGGCGGCTGCGATCGCGACCCTAGTCCGGACGAGCTTAAGATCGGATTACCGACGGATCGATCCAACCAGCGCACGAATTGTTTTGGTGGATCGCTCGAAACGGGTTTTGAACTCCTTTTCTGAGAGTCTTTCAGAGGCGGCTCAAAACAGGCTCAAGAACCTGGGCGTTGAAATCCTATTGGAACGAGGTGTCGATCAGATTGACGAAGAGGGCGTGATTGTGGCCGGCGAACGCATCGCCAGTAAGACCGTGATCTGGACCGCCGGCGTAAAACCGTCGCCGGCCGGCAAATGGTTAGGGGTGGAGACAGATCATGCTGGGCGCGTGCGTATCCAGAGCGACCTAACAGTGACGGGCCATCCGGAGATTTTTGTGGTCGGCGATACCGCGTCGCTTGATCAGGATGGGAAGCCTCTTCCCGGCGTGGCACAAGTCGCGATGCAGCAAGGGCGATACGCAGGAAACCTGATTCGCAGACGGATGGCAAATAGATCTGCATCTAGACCGTTTCGCTACTTCGATAAGGGCAATATGGCGGTCATTGGTAAGGGGTTTGCGATCCTCGAAACCGGCAAGGTAGCGATCAGCGGCTTTCTAGCTTTTCTGGCCTGGGCCGCTATCCATCTCGAGTTCTTGGCCCAGCAGAGCCTGCGAGTGAGTGTTTTTGTTCAATGGGTTTGGACCTTTATCACTGATCAGCGCGGTTCGCGGATCATCATTAACTACCACGGCGGACCTGCGACCACCGCGGAGAAAGAGAACGCTCTAATTTCGAACCACTAGCTGGCTTATGGAATCAATCACACAAACTACCAAGTTTTCAGGGGCAAAGCCGACCGGGCCCTTTGTGAAGATCGTTGCTGGCACAGCGGCGTTAGCCGGTCTTCTCTTCGGCTTTGATACTGGAGTCATTTCTGGCGCTATTCTTTTCATTAAGGGAGCATTTGGGCTAAGCCCATTTGCGGAAGAAGTGTTGGTGAGCTCGGCTCTGGTGGGCGCGGTTTGCGGTTCGATTCTGAGCGGCCGTCTTACCGATATCCTCGGACGGAAACGCGCGATTCTCATCACGGCGGCTATCTTTGCCGTGGGTTCAATCCTCTGTGCAATCGCTGGAAGCATACCGTTATTGATCGTGGGACGCCTGGCGGTGGGCGTCGCTATCGGTGTGGCTTCCTATACGGCCCCCCTCTACATCAGTGAAATGGCGCCGCCAAACCTGCGCGGCGCACTGGTTACTCTAAACCAACTTGCCATTACCACCGGTATCTTACTGGCCTATGTCGTCGACGCGGTGTTCGCTCCCAGTGACGGCTGGCGACTCATGTTTGCCTTCGGCGCTCTTCCGGCCATCGTGCTCGGGTTAGGAATTGCCGTGCTCCCGGAAAGCCCGCGTTGGTTATTGCTCCATCGCCATAAGGGAGAGGCAATTAAGGTTTTGATGCGGATTCGCGGAACCCAAGATGTGATGCCGGAGGTTAATGAAATTTTGGAACATGCAGACCCGGGGCGCGGTAAGCTTGCCGATTTGTTTTCCCCCATCGTGTTGCCGGTTCTTTTGTGTGGCATTGCGCTCGCCGTTATTCAACAAATCACAGGAATTAATAC
>Ga0209647_1003403_pt1 | contig 12306 bp, 10 predicted proteins | sample GraSoi_2013_60cm_FD_185827 | JGI IMG/M metagenome (GOLD analysis project Ga0209647, IMG submission 185827) | Grasslands soil microbial communities from the Angelo Coastal Reserve, California, USA - Sample 9_17_2013_60cm (SPAdes) (version 2) | ecosystem: Environmental > Terrestrial > Soil >... | reverse complement strand
CCCGCCGCATCTAAAAAGCTGACAGGAACAATTTGGATTATGAAGATTCTGGTCTGCATGAAGCAGGTCCCGCAGAAAGACGCGCCTCTCAAACTCAATGAAAGCGGCACGTGGATCCGCGACGACGTCTCCTACGAAGTCAACGAGCCGGACGCTTACGCCCTGGAAGAGGCTCTGCGGCAAAAAGAGAAGCATACCGGCGAGGTGGTGGTCATCACCGCTGGCCCGGCGCGGTCGCAGCAGGTGCTGCGTGAAGGGCTGGCCAAGGGCGCCGACCGGGCGATCCATTTGGAAGACAACGGCTTCGTCGGGCTAGACGCGTTAAACATGGCCAAGGCCTTCGTCGCCGCCATCAAAGACGAGAAATTCGATCTCATCTTCACCGGCCTGCAATCGGATGACTATGGCTACGCCCAAACCGGCGTGATCATGGCGGAGCTGCTGGGCTGGCCGCACGCCACCATCATTATGGAAATCCAGAAGAGCGACGCCGGCGGCGTTAATTCGCAAATCAAGGTCAAGCGCGAACTGGAGTCCGGCTTCTTCCAGCACGTCAGCATGCCGTTGCCGGCGGTGCTCACCATACAGTCAGGCATCAACAAGCTGCGCTACGCCACGCTGCTGGGCATCAAGCAGGCCAAGAACAAGCCGCTGCGCAAAGTCACCATGGACGAAGTCAAGTCCGCGCTCGGTGAGAACATGCAGAAGATTGAAAAGCTTTACATCCCGCAGAAGACCAAAAAGACGGAAATGCTGGAAGGCTCGCCCGGCGAAGTGGCGAAAAAGCTGGTGGACAAGCTGCGGAACGAGGTCCGGGTAATCTGATTCAAGAATTTCTGTTCAAGGAGTGCGCCATGGAACGAATGGAATATGACCCTGAAGGCGGAAATTATCAACCTGTAACCGAACATGAGACCGGCGCAACTTTCATGGTAGTTGGCCTGGTCATGCTGATCGCGGCGCTCGGCTGGATGCTCTTTGTGGGCTGGGACATCCGCGGCGGCGGCGCGCTGATGGAGGCCCTCTTCGCCGCCGACGTCGTTATCGCGCTGGTCCTCATCACTCTGGGATTCGTCAAAAAGAAACGGCAAATAAACTAGATGGCAGACACAATTCTTGTAATTGCGGAACAACGTGAAGGCAAACTGAATCGCGTCTCGTGGGAGACCGTCGCGGCCGCGCAGGCAATCGCCGCCGAAACCGGCGCCACCGTGGAAGCCGCGGTTTTCGGCAGCGGCCTCAGTGGCATCGCCCAGGAAATCGCGGGCAAGAAGCTGGCCAAAGTGTACGCGATTGAATCACCCAGGTTGGCCAAGTACGAGCCCGACGGCGTGGTGGCGGCGCTCAAGAACTTCATCGGCCAGAAAAAACCCACGCTAGTGCTGATGCCGCACACCTACCAGGTGCGCGACTTCGCGCCCCAACTCACCACGGCGCTCCAGCGCACGCTCATCAGTGACGCCATCGGCTTTCACAAGAACGGCGACAAGCTGGTCTTCACCCGCCAGATGTTTCAGGGCAAGTTCGCCGCTGACGTTTCGTTCGCCTGCCCCGCACCGCATTTCGTCACCTTCCAGGCTGGCGCCTTCCGTGGCGACAAGGCCGAGGCTGGCGCATCGGCCGCGCCGGTCGAAACCGTCAACGCCAATATCGCCGATGGCGTCCAGCGCAACCAGCCGGAAGCCCCATTCAAAGAAGCCAAGCAGGCTGTGGACCTTACGCAAGCCGAGATCATTGTCTCGGTCGGCCGCGGAATCAAAGAACAGAAGAACATTGAACTGGCCAAGGCGTTGGCGGACGCGCTTGGTGGCGAAATCGCCGCGTCTCGTCCCATATGCGACTCCGGCTGGCTCCCCATGGATCGCCAGATCGGCAGCTCCGGCCAGACGGTCTCACCCAAGCTTTATCTGGCGGTCGGCATCAGCGGGGCCATTCAGCACATTGTGGGGATGAAGGGCTCGCGCAGCATCATCGCTATTAATAAGGATGCGGAAGCGCCCATCTTTGAGATCGCCGACTTCGGCGTGGTGGGCAACCTGTTTGATATCGTCCCGGCATTGACCGAGGAAGTGAAGAAAGCCAAGGGAAGTTAGCAATCAGCAGTCAGCACTCAGCATTCAGCCCCGAAAGAGTATGGGTAAAAAAGAAAAACCTTTGAAACACAGAGGAAAGGAGTAAGCGGAGGAATGGGAGATCAATGATCTGGTGATCAGAAGATGGCCTGATCCGATTTCCGATGATAACAATTCAGCAACCTTTATACCCTCCGTTTCCTCCGTTCCTCTGTGTTTCAAAGGTTTCCGTCGCTAAGCAATACTGTTTCATGACTGAAATGCTGAGTGCTGAGTGCTAAATGCTATTTTTCCGCAAACCTCTTGAAGCTGTCGAACGCCCGCAGATGGAAGCGGACGTCACCATCGTCGGCGGCGGGCCGGCCGGGCTGGCCTGCGCGCTGCGCCTTTCGCAGTTGATTGACCGCCACAACCGCCGCAACCCAGATGCGCCGCTGAGCAAAGAAAACATTTACGTGCTGGAGAAAGCCCGCGAGCTGGGCCAGCACTCGCTCTCCGGCGCGTTGCTCGATCCCCGCGCCATGGACGAGCTGCTTCCCAGCTGGCGCGATGAAGCGCCGCTTGATGCCGAGGTCACCCACGAAGACGTTTTCTTCCTGACGGAGAAGGGTGAACACCACCTGCCGCTGACGCCTCCGCCTTTGCAGGACCACGGCAACTACGTGATCTCCATCAACCGCTTTGTGAAGTGGCTGGGAGAAAAAGTTGAGCAGGCCGGCATCACCGTCTTCACCGGCTTTGCCGGGTCAGAGCTGCTGACGGAAGGCGACCAGGTCACCGGCGTGCGCACCGATGACAAAGGCGTGGACAAACAGAACCAGAAGAAATCAAACTTCGAGCCCGGCTATGACCTGAAGTCGAAGATCACGGTGCTGGCCGAAGGGCCGCGTGGGTCGCTGACCAAGCAACTTGTCGGCAAGTACGATTTGCAAAAAGGCCGCAACCCGCAGGTCTATGGCATCGGCGTAAAAGAGCTGTGGGAAGTGCCTTCGGGCGCGATCAAAAAAGGCCAGGTGATTTACGCCATGGGCTGGCCTCTGACCACCAAGGAATATGGCGGCGGCTGGATTTACGGATCGAAAGACAACATTGTCTCGCTCGGCTACGTGACCAGCCTCGACTACCAGGACCCGCGTCTCGACCCGCAACGCGTGCTGCAGGATTTTAAAATGCATCCGCTGATTGCCGGGCTGCTGCGCGGCGGAAAAATGATCCGCTACGGCGCCAAGACGTTTCCCTATGGAGGCTGGTTCTCCATGCCGCCGCTGGCCGGCAATGGCTGGATGATCGTGGGCGACTCGGCCAGCTTTCTCAACTCGCAGCGTCTCAAAGGCATTCATCTGGCCATCAAGAGCGGCATGCTGGCGGCGGAGACGGCTTTCACCGCGCTGCTGGAAAACAATTTCAGCGCTGCCAGACTCAGACAATACAAAGAGAGCGTGGATGCAAGCTGGATCAAGGACGAGTTGTGGGAGGTGCGCAACTTCCATCAGGGCTTTGAGAACGGGCTGGTTTCCGGGCTGGTCCACACCGCGCTGCAGCAGATCACTGGCGGCCGCGGCCTGCATGAAATGTATCCGGCGCAGGCCGGACACACGCGTATGAAGCATCTGGACGAACTACCCGCCGATGGCGGCAAGCGCGCGCACCTGCTGGGCAAAGCCAAAGGCGACGGCAAGCTGACCTTCGACAAGCTTACCGATCTCTACTACTCCGGCACCAAACATGAAGAAGATCAGCCCTCGCACCTGATCATCCATGACACCAACATCTGCAACACGCGCTGCGTTACGGAGTTCGGCAACCCGTGCCAGAATTTCTGTCCGGCCAACGTCTATGAGATGGAAGAAGACGCGTCCGCGCCGAAGGGCAAATCAATCCACCTGAATCCCTCGAACTGCGTGCATTGCAAGACCTGCGACATCATGGATCCTTACGAGATCATCACCTGGGTCCCGCCTGAGGGCGGCGGTGGCCCGAATTACGATGGGATGTAGGCGCGATGCTTGAACGCGGACAGGCATTGCTGACCGTCAGCATCGACAACATTGAGACGGCTGAATACCAGCAGGCATATAAGGCAATCCTGCGCAAGGATCGCCAGAGTCTCACGATCACTTACGTCATCGTGATGTTTGTTTTCTTTTTTTTGGCCTATTGGTTGTTTGATCGTGATCCCATCGCAGCCGGAATTGTGCTGGCGATTTTGCTTTTATTGTTAGGGTATTTCAAATCGCAAGAGGTTCGTCAGCTAAGAGCGGCTGGAACACGCGCCAACAAAGACCTGCCGGTGCGAATCATTTTCACGGAAAACGGAATGTTGGGGGAAACGCAATACGGCGAACATTTTCGCAAATGGGAAGGCTTTGCGGGCTACACGGAAACTCAGGGAACAATTGCTCTGGCACCCACACATCGCACCTACTCAGTAATACCCAGACGCGCTCTGGATCCCGCAACCATCGCTAGCCTGCAACGGCTGTTGCAGGAGAAATTGAAGAGACTTTAACAAGTCGATGGACCTCCGACTTCTTACCGCCGACGACGCTGAAGCCTTCTGGCATCTGCGCCTTGAAGCCTTGCGCAACGATTCGCCTGCCTTTGCCGACTCCGCCGAGGAACACCAGGAGACTACGGTCGACACAGCAAGAGAACGTCTGGGCGCGAGTGATCCTGCGTGCAATTTTGTCGTCGGCATGTTTGAAGACGGAAAACTGATTGGCACCGCGGGCTTTTTCCGCCGCCTGAACAACAAAGAGCGCCACAAAGGCCACATCTGGGGTGTTTATGTGCGGCCGCAGTCGCGGGGCAAGGGCGCAGCCAACGCGCTGATGCGCGAGATTGTCCGCCGGGCGCGCCAGATCGACGGCCTGGAGCAGATCACGCTGGTGGCATCGGCTAACCTGCCGGCGCAGCGGCTTTATAAGGCTATGGGATTTGAAAGCTACGGAATAGAGCCGCACTCATTAAAGATCGGCACAGAGTACGTGGATGACGTGCTGATGGTGCTCTGGCTTTAAATCCCCAAAGCACAGACGTAGCGTGCTGCGTCTCTACGGGAAATGGGTATTTGCCCAGGAAATTTTGTCACTTTCAGCGGAAAACATTTAGGGTGCGCGCCCTGGGCTTCCTCACTATAATAAGGAGATAGGTTCCGACCACCTCCCGGCCTAAGGCATACCCGGCTGGATGTGGCGGCTCCTTGCTGATTGCAAGGACGAGGGTCCGGCGCGGAAACGCCTGGGCCTCCCGTTTGGAAAGGAACCGGAAACGCCTCAGGCGTATTTCCCTCCTTTTGTCTTCCTTGCAAATTCAAGTGGCGAACCATGCGGCTGCGCGACAAACACGGACGCTCCATCACTGACCTGCGGGTCAGCATCACCGACCGCTGCAATTACAAGTGCGTCTATTGCCGGACCGGCAATGAAGGCGCGCAATACGCGGAGCTGCCGTTTGCCGACTACTTGCGCATGGTGCGGCTGTTCGTGGGCCTGGGGATTGAAAAAGTCCGGCTCACAGGCGGCGAGCCGCTGCTGCGCAACGGCCTGGTGGATTTCGTCCGCGCGCTTGCGCAACTGCGCACCTTGGACGGCCAGGAACTCGATCTGGCCATCACCACCAACGGCCATCTGCTGGCCGAACTGGTGCAGCCGCTCAAAGATGCCGGCTTGCGTCGCGCCACCGTCAGCATGGATGCCGTTGACAAGGAAAAATTCGCCCGCATCACCCGCGTTCCCAACGGCTATGACAGCGTGCTGGCCGGAATTCGCGCGGCCAAGCGCGCCGGTCTGGAGCCGGTCAAGGTCAACTGCGTGCTGCTCCGCGGATTCAATGAAGATCAGGTCGTTGAATTTGCCCGCTTCTCCCGCGACGAAGGAGTCGTGGTCCGCTTCATTGAATTCATGCCGCTGGAAGAAGACCGCGTATGGTCGCCGGACGTGGTGGTGACAATGGACGAGATTCTAGAGAAGCTGAACGAATTCCGTCCCGTGCGCCAGCTTCCCAACGCGCCCAGCGAGACGGCACGGCGTTACACCTTTGACGACGGCCTGGGGGAGATCGGAATTATCGCGCCGGTATCGCATCCTTTCTGTGGGCACTGCTCGCGCGTGCGCCTCACGTCTGACGGCAAGGTCCGCACCTGCCTCTTTTCCCTGCTGGATCATGACCTGGCCGGACGCATGTACCGTGGCGCCAGTGACAGTGAATTAACTGATTACGTTCGTTCAGTGGTCGACCAGAAGGAAGCCCGCCATCACATTGGCGAAGCTGGATTTATCAAGCCTTCGCGCAGCATGGTCCACATTGGCGGCTGAGGTCGTCGCGACGGTAACTTGCAAACGTATAAATAAGGTTAGTAAGATTCGCCCAATTCTCCCCAGCAAGCGAAGGCTACGAATCTCCTCCAGCACTATTGAAATTCCCCCACATTACGCATTGAAAACGGGATAATGGACTCGAAAGGGACAGAACGGGACAATTCAGCGTTTCACACACAGGGCCCAGATATGGCGCTTGCGGTGGATGTTGCCGGCAAAACCGATGTCGGGTGCGTGCGCACGAACAACGAAGATAACTTCGGCTACGATTCGCGCTATGGCATCTTTGTGGTCTGTGACGGCATGGGCGGCCAGGCCGCGGGTGAGGTCGCAAGCAAAATGGGTGTAGACATCCTGCTGGATTATTTCCGTAAAGAAACGCCTCCAGCCGCGCCCGACCAGCCGGTGAACGGACAAAAGCCTTCGGCCGGGGCCAGCAGTCTGGCCGGAGCGATCCAACTGGCCAATCGCACCATTTACCAGGCTGGGCAGCAAGAAAATGGGCGCAACGGCATGGGGTCAACGATTGTGGCGGCGCTGGTGCGCGGGAACTCTCTGGCCATCGCGCACGTGGGCGACAGCCGGATTTACCTGGTCCGCCAGGGCACGATCCTGCAACTCACGCAGGACCATTCGCTGGTGATGGAGCAGGTGCGGCGTGGATACATCACGCTGGAGCAGGCGCAACAGTCGGAGATGCAGAACATTATCCTGCGCGCGCTGGGGTCGGAAGAAGCGGTGGAGGCGGACGTGGAAGATCTGCTCGCACTTCCCGGCGATCTTCTGCTCATGACCTCTGACGGGCTGACCCGCCACGTGAACGACGAAGAGATTTTGGAGATCGTGAAAGCGCCGGACGATCTTGAACAGACTTGCAGCAAGCTGGTGGAAACGGCGAAGCTCCGCGGCGGTGATGACAACATTACCTGCCTGCTGGTGCGGATCGTAGACCGGCCGTGGTACCAGAATATTTTCAAGAAGCTATTTTATGGAGGGCCGCAATGGCAAAACTCTATTTAAAGTTTGAACAGTCTGACCAGGTGCTGAAAGAGGTCGCGCTCTCACAGGCCACCACCACCATCGGGCGCTTGCCGGACAACAACGTCCAAATAGACAACCTTGCCGTCTCCGGCCATCACGCCAGGATTTCCTGGGAACAGGGCCAGTACATTGTGGAAGACCTGGGCTCGTTAAACGGGACCTACGTCAACAATGAGCGCGTGGGCAAAGCCGCCCTAAAGCATGGCGACAAGGTGAAGATTGGGAAACATCTCGTAGAATTCAAGCATGAAGGCAACGCGATGATCTTTACCGCAGCGGCAAAAACCGGCCCCGCCGCCCCCAAGCTTGAGGCCACCATGCGCCTTGATACCAAGCAAGCACGCGAACTGCTGGCAGACAAGTCTGCCCCGGCTGCCGGTTCCGGCCCGCTGGGAATATCGCGGCCCTCGTGGATGTCTGAGCCATTTGCAGCGGCGAAAGACCGCGTTGGGCTGTTGAGCATCCTTGCCGGCCGCACTGACCAGGAGCGCTACGTGCTGACCGGAAAGATGACGATGATTGGCAAGTCGAGCATGGCTTCCATCAAGCTGAAGGGCTTTTTCGCGCCGACCACTGCCGCGCTGATCAGCAAGCGCGACAACAAATATTTCATTTCTCCATCTGAGAGCAAGGCCAAATTGAAAATCAACGGTGAAGACGTAGTCAGCCAGCGCGAGCTGGCCGCCGGCGACGTTATTGAAGTGGGGAAGGTGAAGGCGGCGTTCAGCTTTCAGGATTAGTCCTCGCGCGCGTCTTTTGCCGCAAAGGTGCAATCCGGAGCGCGTAGGAACGGCGGTGGCATCACCCGCCGCGAGTGTTACGCTTAAGCCATCACTACTCTCAGCCAATCCGGCCCAGCCAGCCTTGCGGTGTCCGTCCCGCTGAAAACCGACACCAGCGCCATGGCGATGGTTTCCACGCTGTTTTTTGCCTGGGGCTTTCTCACTTGCCTGAATGACATTCTGATTCCGCACCTGAAAAACATCTTTGACCTGAATTACGCGGAAGTCATGCTGGTGCAGTTCGCTTTCTTCTCTTCGTACTTCCTTTTTTCCATGCCGTCGGGAAAGATCGTTGAGTGGATCGGCTACAAGCGCGCCATGGTGACCGGCTTGCTCACAATGTCCGCGGGCGCGCTCTTGTTTGTGCCGGCGGCTGGGCTTCCGTCATTCCCATTGTTCCTGACCGCGTTGATTGTGCTGGCTGCAGGCATGACCATCCTCCAGACTTCAGCCAATCCCTATGTGGCGATTCTTGGCCCGCCGCGCACCGCTTCCAGCCGCCTGAATTTGACGCAGGCTTTCAACTCGCTGGGAACCACGCTGGCGCCGCGGTTTGGCAGCTGGCTCATCCTGGGCGCAGCAGTCGCGCCGCTGAGCATGGAAGCTGTCCGGGCGATGAGCGCCGCTCAACAGCAGTCATATCGGATTCAGCAGGCCGCTTCGGTTAAGGCCCCGTACATCGGGCTGGCGATCGCGCTGTTTGTGCTCGCTCTAATCGTAGGCTGGTTCAAGCTGCCGGTGATCGAATACGCTGAAGCGCACGGCCACGCCACCGGAAGTATCTGGCAACATCGGCGGCTGGTGCTGGGTGCGGTGGCCATCTTTGTTTATGTGGGCGCGGAAGTTGCCATTGGCAGCCTGATGACCAATTACTTCAACCAGAAAGAGATCGGAAATCTGCCCATACCAAAGGCAGCGGGCTACTTGCAGTATTACTGGGGCGGCGCCATGCTGGGGCGGTTTGTAGGTTCGGCCCTGCTGCAAAGACTGCGCACGCAGAACCTGCTGGCTTTCAATGCTGTGGCCGCAGCGTTACTGGTGACAATTTCCATGCTCACGTTCGGACACGTGGCTATGTGGAGCCTGATACTGGTCGGGCTGTTCAACTCCATCATGTTTCCCAGCATCTTCACGCTCGCGATCGAAGGGCTTGGGCCGCTGACGGGAAAAGGCTCAGGGCTGCTGGTAGCGGCGATCGTGGGCGGGGCCATTGTTCCTGAGCTGCAAGGCGTGCTAGCCGACCACATCGGGATCCATCACGCGTTCGTGCTTCCCGTGCTCTGCTACCTTTACATTATCTTTTATGCGCTGAAAGGGGCGGCTCCTGAAGGCGGTCCAAGACGCGCCACTTAGCCCGTCTGAACAAAACATGCATAGGCGGCAAATCCAGCTATCATGGAACTTGCACGTCCCCCGCACAGAGCGGCCAGAGAGGCAGTGCCGATGTATTTTGAGCAGTTTTATCTGGGATGCCTGGCCCACGCGTCGTACATGCTGGGCTCCGAAGGTGAAGCGGCAGTGATCGATCCACAGCGCGACGTGGAGATTTACCTGAAAGCCGCAAACGATCGTGGGCTGAAAATCACACATATTTTTGAGACCCATCTGCACGCCGATTTTGTCTCCGGACACATTGAACTGGCCGCCCGCACCGGAGCCAGGATTCACATTGGCGCGCAAGCCGGCGCCACGTTTCCTCACGTGGCGTTGCATGACGGATCAGAAACAAAGCTGGGCAAGGTGCGCATCACAGCACTGGAAACCCCGGGACACACACCGGAAAGCATGTGCCTGGTGATCATCGACGAAGAAAAATCCTCGAAGCCCTGGGCGGTGCTTACGGGCGACACGCTGTTCATCGGCGACGTGGGCCGGCCCGATCTTTCCAAGGCGCACACGCCGCAGCAACTGGCTGGACTGCTTTATGACAGCCTGAACGGCAAACTGCTCAAGCTGAGCGACGATGTGCTGGTCTACCCGGCGCACGGCGCAGGCTCGCTTTGCGGACGCAGCATGCGCGCGGAGCGGTCGTCGACCATCGGCACGGAACGGCTCACCAACTACGCGCTGCAAATCAAGTCGCGTGATGAATTCATCCGGCAACTCACGGAGAACCTGCCGGCTCGGCCGGAATACTTTCTGCAGGACGCGCAGATCAATCGCGCGGGCGCGCCCGCTCTGGCAGACCTGCCTGCGCTCCCAGCGATTTCCGCGAAGGAACTGAAGCCGCTGCTGGAACAGGGTGTTTTCGTCCTCGACGTGCGGCCGAACGGCGACTTTGCCGCGGCACACGTGCCCGGCTCTATCAACATCGCATTGTCAGGCCAGTTCGCGTCGTGGGCGGGAACCATCATGGGATTGACGGCGCGGCCGGTGCTGGTGGCCGACACATCTGAGCAATATGCCGAAGCAAGGCTGCGGCTGGCGCGCGTGGGCATTGAAGATCCGCGCGGCTTTCTGGAAGGCGGAGTCACAGCATGGAAGCAGGCCGGCCTGCCCTTGGCTCAGCTGCCGCAGATGACAGCGCAGGAGCTGCACGAGCGCCTATATAACAACGGGCTGCAAGTGCTCGATGTCCGGCGTGAGCCGGAGTGGCAGGCGGGACACATTGCGCAGGCGGCATGGTTCCCACTGGATCATTTCAAAATTTCGGCTCCCGACCTCGATTCCGGCTTGCCTCTCGCGGTTCATTGTCAGGGCGGATATCGCAGCATGATTGCCTGTAGTCTGCTCCGGCGCGCCGGCGTGGAGAACGTGATCAACTTGATCGGCGGCTTTGATGCCTGGCGCAACGCCGGCCTGCCGGTGGAAGTTGCAGTCACCGAGGAAGTTTAGGAAATCGTCCCCTTCTGATGGCTCACAAATCGCGACGTAACCTGCCACCTAGTAAACGATCTTCCGCCTCAGCCGTCCAATATTCATTCAACTTCCTGTACACTAAACCGCGATTCGTGAGGGACCTTCTAATGAGCTTTTGCAGATCTTTACTCGCCGCACTTCTGTTTTCCTCTTTAGTATTTGCGCAGAACTCAACGCAGGATCAACCAGCGCAAAAGCCTACCAAGCCGGGTATCGCCAATCCAGTGCTGGTGGTGGACGACAAGCCGGTAACCGCTCTGCCCTATACGCCCAGCCTGGACCTGCCGTCTATGGACAAGTCGGCGGACCCATGCGTGGATTTTTACGAGTACACCTGCGGTGGGTGGATGAAAAACAATCCCATTCCCGCGGACCAGGCAAGTTGGAGCGTCTATGGGAAGCTCACGGTCGATAACCAGCGCTTTCTCTGGGGCATTCTCGACGACGTGGCAAAGAAAACCACCGGGCGTACCCCGACCCAACAGAAGATTGGCGATTACTTTGGCGCATGCATGGACGAGGCCGCCGTGGAGAAGCTTGGCGCAGCGCCGCTGAAGCCGGTGCTGGATGAAATTGCGGCGCTCAAAAATAAAAAAGACCTGGCCGCGGTGCTGGGCCAGGAACACCTTACGAATGCAACGCAAGGATTGTTCTTCGGTTTTGGATCTGACCAGGATTTTGAAGATTCCAGTCAGGTCATCGCTTTTGCCACGGCCGGCGGTCTGGGTCTTCCTGATCGCGACTACTACACCAAGACCGACGCGAAGTCAGAAGAGATCCGGCAGAAATATCTGGCTCACGTGCAGAAGATGATGGAACTGCTGGGCGACTCGCCCGCTACGGCCAAGCGCGAAGCTGCAACCATCATGCAGATTGAGACTGCGCTGGCCAAAGTTTCGCTCACGCGAGTGGAGCAACGCGATCCCCACAATTTGTTCCACAAATTTGACCGCAAGCAGCTTCAGGCGCTTACTCCAGACTTCGACTGGAACACCTATCTCAAGACCAGCGGTGTGGACCAGGTAAGCACGTTCAACGTGACTGAGCCAAAGTTCTACCAGGAAGTGGAACGCCAGATCCAAAGCAACAGTCTGGACAATCTCAAGACCTATCTGCGCTGGCACATTGCCAGCGCTAACGCGCCGTACCTTTCTTCAAAGTTTGTAAAGCAGAACTTTGAGTTCTATAGCCACACCTTGCGCGGTGTGGAGCAACTGCCGCCGCGCTGGAAGA
>Ga0209647_1003402_pt1 | contig 12307 bp, 7 predicted proteins | sample GraSoi_2013_60cm_FD_185827 | JGI IMG/M metagenome (GOLD analysis project Ga0209647, IMG submission 185827) | Grasslands soil microbial communities from the Angelo Coastal Reserve, California, USA - Sample 9_17_2013_60cm (SPAdes) (version 2) | ecosystem: Environmental > Terrestrial > Soil >... | reverse complement strand
CGCCAGCGCAAAGACTGGACCCGTGGACGAAGGGGCCGTCGGCGCCGGCACCGGCACGGTCGCGTTCGGATGGAAGGGCGGCATCGGCACGTCCTCGCGGATCGTGCGGCAGGGCTCTGGCGACAATGAGACGTGGACCGTCGGCGTCCTCGTGCAGAGCAACTACGGCGGCAAGCTCGTGATCAACGGCGTGCCGGTCTGGAAGGAGCTGACGCCGCCGTCCGCGCGCGGAGGAGCTCCTCTTCCGCCTCAAGGCGGAAGCCACGTGAATTCCCAAATCGACACTCGTGGCTTCCGCCTTCAGGCGCAAGAATCCGCAGATGGATCCTGCACGATCGTCGTCGCCACCGACGCCCCGCTCGACGCGAAGACCCTCCAGCGGCTGGCCGCGCGGGCCGTCTTCGCTCTGGCGCGCACCGGCTCGACCTACTCGAACGGCAGCGGCGACTTCGCGATCGCCTTTTCCACCCACCAGAGCCTCCGCGTCACCAGCGCCACAGGACCGCAGACGCGCAGCGTGCTCCCCACCGACGGCGTCTCGGGCCTGTTCGAAGCCGTCCTCGACGCCACCGAGGAGGCGGTCGACAATTCCCTGCTCAAGGCAACCGACGTCACCGCCGGCGGCCGCACCATCAAGGCCATTCCGATCGACGCGCTGCAGGCGTTACTGAAAACGTACGGGCGCTGAGGGAGCCAAGGAGCGCGGCGGCGACACGATCTCTCGCAGGGGCGGCGACAAGCCGAGGGCCGCACTTGGGTCGTGTTAGGAATCAATCGGCGCGCTGTCCGCGTGTCCGCGCCCTCCGCGGGAGATCCGGACGCCTCGCCACGCCGCTCCTCCCCGCCCGTTTAGTCATAGAATGGGCCCCCGAATACGATCCTGAAGGAGGAGCCCCCATGACACCGTCCACGCGTGGCCGCACCCTCATCACCCTGGCCGGCGCGCTGCTCGCGTTGCAGTGGTCGCTCACGGCGCAGACGCCGGTGGCGGCCAAGCGCCCGCTCACCTACGACGTGGTGGACTCCTGGAAGTCGATTCAGGGCACGCGGCTGTCCGACGACGGGCAGTGGCTCGCCTACGCGACGTCGGCGCCGGGCGACGACGGCGAGCTCGTCGTCCGGAACGTGCGCAGCGGTCAGGAATTCAAGCACGGGCGCGGCACGGCCCCCGTCTTCACGCCGGACGGCAAGTTCGTGGTCTTCACGATCGCGCAGGCCAAGGCGGACGAAGAGAAGGACGCGGCCGCGAATCCCGGCGGCGCGGAAACGCCGGCGGCCGAAGTGCCGGCGGCACGCGGAGGGCGAGGCGCGGCGGCGCGCACGCCAAAGACCGGGCTGGGGATCATGACGCTGGCCGGCGGCCAGGTGAAGACGTTCGACAAGGTGGGCAGCTTCAGCCTGCCGGAAAAATCCTCGACGTGGCTCGCGTACCACAAAGGCCTCGGCGGCGCCGGAGGCGGAGGTCGTGGCGGCCGAGGGGGTGGGCGAGGTGCGGCAGGGGTGCAGGAGGCGCGACCCCGGCGGCGCCCGGCGCGAGCCGCGAAAAGCGCAAGGATCCCGGCGCGGATCTCGTCATCCGCAACCTCACCACCGGCGACGAGGTGACGATTCCTGAAGTCAACGAATACGAGTGGAACAAGAACGGCGACTGGATCGCGTATGCCGCCTCGTCGACCGACGCGGCGAAAGACGGCGCGTTCGCGCGGCACATCGCCGACGGCGCGGTGAAGACGCTGCACGCCGGCCGCGGCCACTACAAGAGCCTCGCGTTCGACGAGGCGGGCGCCCAGCTCGCGTTCCTCAGCGACGAGGCGGACTACGCGCAGAAGGTCTCGCCCTACCGGCTGTATTACTGGAAAGCGTCCCCTTCGACCGGCTCAGGGCCGGCGGACGCGGCCGCGACCGAAATCGCGTCCGCCGCGACCGCCGGGATGCCGGCGGGGCTCGTCGTGAGCGAGTTCGCCGCGCCGCGCTTCTCGAAGGACGGCGCGCGGCTCTACCTCGGCACCGGCCCGCCCCCCGAGGCCCCGGCCGATCCGAATGACAAGACGCCGCCCGTCACGAAGGTGGACCTGTGGAACTTCCACGATCCCCTGATCCAGCCGATGCAGAAGGTGCGCGACCAGCAGGAGCGCGAGCGCAGCTTTCGTGCCGTCGTCCACCTCGCCGACACGCGCTTCGTGCAGCTCGCGACGCCGGATCTGCCCACCGTCAACGCCGGGGATGATCCCGCGCAGCTGCTCGGCACATCCGACATGTCGTACCGCCAGGAAATCTCCTGGGATCAGGACTACAACGACGTGTACCTGCTCGACGTGAAGACCGGCAAGCCGAAGAAGGTCCTCGAGCACTGGGGCAACGCCGCGACGATGTCGCCGGCGGGCAAGTACGTGCTGCACTTCGACGAGCGGATCGGTCACTGGCTGACGTACCGCGTGTCGGACGGCGTGCGCGTGGATCTCACCGAGAAAATCCCGAGCAAGTTCCAGCTCGAGAACAACACGCCCGATCTGCCGGGACCGTACGGCACCGGAGGCTGGACGGCCAACGACGCCTCCGTCCTGCTCTACGACAAATTCGACATCTGGGAAGCGAAGCCCGACGGCACGGGCGCCCACATGATCACGAACGGCGAGGGCCGCAAGCAGGACGTCACCTTCCGCTACCGCTCGCTCGATCCTGACGAGCAGGCCGTGCCGGCGAACACGCCGGTGCTGCTGTCGGCCGTCAACGATCGCACCCGCGCGAGCGGTTTCTACCGCATCCCGAGCCTGGCCGCCACGACCGCGCCCGAGAAGGTCGTGATGATCGACAAGGCATTCGGACCGGTGACGAAAGCGAAGAACGCCGACACGGTGGTCTTCACGCTGTCGCGGACCGAAGAGTTCCCCGATCTCTGGACGAGCGGCACGACCTTCAAGGACATGAAGAAGGTGTCGAACGCCAATCCGCAGCAGGCGAACTACATCATGGGCACGTCCGAGCTCATCGACTACGTGAACGCCGACGGCAGGAAGCTGCGCGCGATGCTGACCAAGCCGGAGAACTTCGATCCGAACAAGAAGTACCCGTTGATGGTCTACATCTACGAGGAGCTCACGCAGGGGCTCCACAGTTACGCCGCGCCGAACGTCGGCACGAGCATCAACATCCCGCACTACGTCAGCAACGGCTACATCGTCCTGCGCCCCGACATCGTGTATGAGACGGGCTACCCGGGCCAGAGCGCCGAGAAGTGCGTCATCCCCGCCGTGAACACCGTCCTCGCGATGGGCTTCGTCGATCCGAAACGCATCGGCATCCAAGGGCACTCCTGGGGCGGCTACCAGATCACCTATCTGGTGACGCGGACGAACATGTTCGCAGCGGTTGAAGCCGGCGCGTCGGTGTCGAACATGATCAGCGCCTATGGCGGCATCCGCTGGGGCACGGGCATGTCGCGCGCCTTCCAGTACGAAAAGACGCAGTCGCGCATCGGCGCGCCACCCTGGGACGCGCCGCTCCAGTTCATCGAGAGCTCCCCCATCTTCTGGGTCAAGAAGGTCCAGACGCCCTACCTGACGATCCACAACGACGAGGACGACGCGGTCCCCTGGTACCAGGGGATCGAGTGGTACAGCGCCATGCGGCGGCTCGGCAAGGAGTCGTACATGTTCAGCTTCAACGGTGAGAAGCACGGCCTCCGGGATCGGAGCAACATGAAGTACTGGACCGTCCACATGGACGAGTTCTTCGATCACTACCTGCTCGGCAGGCCGCGCCCGGAGTGGATGGACAGGGGCGTGTCGTACCAGGATCGCGGCAAACGGGACGTCACGCCGCTCTTCAAGAAAAAGAACGCGGCGTCCTCCACCACGCAGCAGCAGGAGAAGCCGTAGTGCGGTTCCTCCCGTCGGCGCTCGTGGTCCTCGCGCTGACCCAGGCGGCGGCCGCGCAGTCCCCGAAGGCCAGCGCGGCGGTGAAGATCGATTTCCGCGCCCTGACCGAGGAGGGGCAGCAGGTCAGCGACCTGAAGACGGACGAGATCATCCTGAAAGTCAACGGCAAGCCGCGCCAGATCCAGTCGCTCGGCGTGTTCCACGCCACGGCCGCCGATCCGTCCACGGGCGGATCGGCGTTGCCACCGCCCTACGCCACCAACACGGTCGGCAAGAACGGCCGCGTGATCCATGCCCTGATCGACGACGACTCGATCACGCCAGGGCGCGAGGGGCAGCTCAAAGAGGCGATTCGCCTCCTCGTGTCGGAGCTGGCGCCCGGCGACATGCTCGGCGTGCTGACCACCCAGGGACAGATTAATCTGCGTCCGTCGACCGATCTCGCCAGAATCCAACACGTGGTTGACGGCATGACGGGCCGGAGCCCCTCCAGCGAGACCGATTCCGATGCCCAATGCCGCACGACGCGCGTGCTCGCGGCGCTCGGATCGATGCTCGCGCTGACCGGCGGCACGCCGACGACGATCGTCGTGTTTTCCGGCGGCCTCACGCCGCCGGCCCAGAAGATCATCGACATGACGAGGCGGCAGAACCCCACCGCAGCCACCGGCGCCACCGCGTCGAACGACGTCTGCCCCGTCAGGGTGGAGGATTTCGAGAACATCGGCATCCTCGCCTCGTCCGCCCGCGCGGACCTGTATCTCCTTCACATGACCGAGGCGATGGCGAACCGGTCTTCCACCCAGGACGCGGGGTTCGAAAGCCTCGCCGGCGTGACGGGCGCGGAATTCGCGCGCCTCACCGCCAGCCCGCAGGCGGCCATCTCGCGGCTGCTGCGCGAGACGGCGTCGTATTACACCGCGACATTCGATCCGGATCCCTCCGAGCGCAACGGGGGGACGTTCCGCGTTGACCTGAAGTCAACGCGAGACAAAGTGAAGTTGCGCACGCGGCCCGCGGTCGAGATTCGCAAGGACATCGCCCGGGCGGCCGCCTCGCCGAAGGACATGCTTCGGACCCAGACGGTGTACACCGACCTCCCGCTCCGCGCGGCCGGCCACACCTCCCGCACGCCAGGGAGCGACGAGGTCACGGTCGTGGCGCTCTTCGAAGGGCTCGACCCGTCGGTCGCCCTGACCGCGGCCAGCGTCGGGTTGTTCGACGAAAAGAACACGCTGAAGAAACAGTGGACCGCGCAGGCGGCGGACCTGACGAAACGGCCCGTGATGGCCGCGCTCTCCGCCGCGGCCGGCACGTACCGCGTGCGCGTGGCCGCGCTCGACGCGTCGGGGCGCGCCGGGACGACGGACTACGAGCTGAAGGTGGAAGTGCCGCGCGCCGATCCGCTCAAACTGAGCACGCTCGTGCTCGGCGTGCAGCAGCAGGGGGCGGGCTTCGTGCCCCGCCTGGACTTCACCGACGAGCCGGTCGCGATCGGGTTGGTGGAGATCTACGGCGTCCCGAAGGGAGGTACCGTCACGGTGGATCTCGACGTGGTCTCGACCCCCGAAGGATCCGCGCTCGCGACCGCGCAGACCTCCGTCAATCAGGGGAAGACGGACGACACGCGGGTCGCGTTTGGCGGCTTCAACATCGGCGGCCTGCCGGCCGGCAACTACCTGATGCGCGCCGTCGTGAGCCTCGACGGCAAGCCCGTCGGCAAGGTCGTCCGCACGCTGCGCAAGTCCTAGTCTTCCGCCCTGAAGGCGGAAGTCTTGATCCGATCGATGTGCGCGCAGAGCGCCGCGGTCACCCGCGTGGGGTTCTGCAGCCCGTCGATGGTGCCGAAGGTCGGACGCCCGCGGTAGAAGTCAATCAGCGGCGTCGCGAGCGAGGCGTAGGTCGCGAGCCGGCGGCGCACCGTCTCGGGATGATCGTCGGAGCGGCGGACGAGGTTGCCGCCGCAATACGGGCAGCCGTGGCGGTCCGGGTCCTCGTCATCCGAGACCGACTGCGTGATCGCGCAGTGATCGCAGACGCGGCGCGACGCCAGGCGCCGCACGATCTCGTCGTCAGGGGCGACGAGGAGCGCGACGATCAGCGCCGCCGGATCCACGATCGTGTCGAGTGCCGCGGCCTGCGCCGGGGTCCGCGGAAACCCATCCAGGACGCACCCCGCAGCCGCATCGGGCGCGGACAGCCGTTCGCGCACGAGATCCGTGATCAGCTCGTCGCCGACGAGCCGGCCGGACGCCAGCGTGTCGGCGACCTGCTGGCCGAGCGGCGTTTCCGCCTTGACGGCGGCCCGCAGCGCGTCACCCGTGGAGATGTGCGGCACCGCGTAGCGCGCGGCGATCCGCGCGGCCTGTGTCCCTTTCCCTGAGCCCGGCGGGCCCATCAGCATCACGATCACCGGGAAAGAGGGTACACGACGGCCGTGCGAGCCGACCAGCGCCATTCATGCGGCAGTTCCTGAAGACGATTGGGGCGATGTCCTTGTTGAAGGGTCGGAGGGGACCCGCTGCAGCCGGCCGTCACGCCCAGTGCGACGAAACAGAGCCTACTTCGGCGCACCGGCCAGGGGCGGCATGGGATGCGGACTCGGGGTGGCGTCCGTGAGACCGAGCGCCCACCGCATGGCCTCGAAATACATCTGCTGCACGGCGCGGAGGTCCCATGTCTCGGCGGCGTGCGCGAACGATCCGAAGAACACCCGCCCCTTCCCATAGGTCTTCGCCCAGGCGAGCGGATAGTCGCCGTTCAGGTGCAGCGCGGGATTCGCCGGAACGCCCGTCAGATCGAGGCGAAGGAGCACCTCGACCTTGTCCCGCGACAGGTCCTTCGGCTGATAGAACTCGTCGTTGAACGCGAAGGTCGCCGGGAAATGCTTCGTCGCCGGGAAATTCGGCGATTCATTGACGATCGTACCGGCGCCGACGATCGGGTGCTGATCGAAGCGGCCGCCGAGCATGTCGCCGAACTCCGGCCACGACTCGAGCGCCGTCAGACCGACGTGGGCCGCGACGAAGCCGTGCCCGTCCCTGACGAACTGCAGCAGTTCGGCCTTCTGCGCGTCGTCCAGGGGCACTTCGCGGTGGCCCATGAAAAAGATCGCGTCCACGTTGCTCAGGCTGGGCCCGCCGCTCGCCGGCGAGCCGTCCGTCCTCTTCGGCGCCGCCGCGATGATGTTCGAGTCGGTCCGGATGAACGTATCCCACATCCCCGACTCGTAGCCGAGCCGCTCGATGATCGCGAGGGCATGCCCCACGGATTCGTGCTGGGCCACTCCGTTGCGAGTGTCGGCCCAGGCGAGCACGCGCTTGCGCGCGGGCCCGCCGCCCGCGCGTCCGCCGCGTCCCTGCCCCCGCCCCTGTCCGCGTCCCTGCGCATCGGGCGCGGCGCCGGGCGCGCCGCGCCCCGCGGGGGGCTGTTGCTGGCCCTCGACTGTGCTCGGGGCAGCCTTGAGCGCGTCGAAGGGCTGCGGCGGCTGCGCCAGCGCGAGCACACCGCAAATCACGACCGCGAGTGAGGTCGCACCGAGCCGGGTCTTCGCAGGTCCTCTCACCGCAGCTCCAGTCTCTCGATCAGAAATCGTACTTGAACGCGAACTGCATGATCCGCGGCTGGCCGGCCGTCAGGATCTTTCCGAAGCTGGTGCTATTGAGGCCCGATGTCGGATTGTTGAAGTTCGCCTTGTTCAACACATTGAAGATCTCCCAGCGGAACTGGAACGGCTTCTCCGCAATCCGGAACGTCCGCGTGACGGCCAGATCGTTCTGGAGCTGGGACGGTCCGACGAAGGCGTTCGGCTTCAGCGTGCTGTAGGTGCCGGCGGCCGGCGAGGTGAAGGCGGCCGGGTTCAGAAAGTTATTGACCGACTTGTCGCCGTAGATGTTGTCGAGGACCTGCACGGCGCGCTGGCCGCCCATGCCCGACAGCGCGTTGTCCACACCGGTCGTGACGCTGTATCGGCTGCCGCTCTGGAAGCGGACGAGCGGCGCAATCTGCCAGTCGCCGAGCAGCGCTTTCAGCGCGGTCCTCGAGAAGGACGGAGACCGGACGACCAGCGACACGTTCACCACGTGCCGGCGGTCCGCGTCACAGTACGAGTAATCGCCATTGGGATTATTGGGATCGGTAATGGTCGGACCGGTGATTTCCGTCGTGGCCGGATCGCTCGTGCACTTCGACAGCGTGTAGTTGGTCAGCGCGGTCAGGCCGCGCGCCAGCCGGCGCTGCGCGGAGATGAGCATGCCGTGATACGTGCCGCGGCCCGTGTCGTCGACCTGGCCGATCGTCCCGTAGAAGGGTCCCCACGTCGGGTTCTTGAGCGTCAGCCGCCGCCGGGCATTCGTCGTGGCCGTCGTCGCGCCGACGGAATAGACGGCCGGGTTCAGCTCGGTGGCCCTCCAGAGGTGACTGGAGTGGTTGCCCAGATAGCTGCCGGTGATCAGCCACGTGCCGGCCTGTCGCTGGGCCCCGACATTCCACTGCTGGAGCGACGTCGGCTGCGTATTCAGCGGCGAGTTGACGTAGACCCCGGCGGTCGGGAAGGGCTGCGTCTGCCACCCGGTCGCGAGCGCCGGGAACGGGTTCCCGCCCGGATAGGTCAGGTACGGATTGGCAAAGCCGCCGGCCGGACTGGTCAGGGTAATCTGCGCCCCCCAGGGCGGATTGTTCGCGAAGCGCGTGTTGAAGAAGAGGTGCGGTGTGTCGTAGAAACGGCCCCAGCCGCCGCGGATCGCCGTCTTCTCGTTCACCTGCCAGACGACGCCGGCGCGAGGCGCGAACTGATTCAGCTTGTTGTGCATCGCCGCCGATCCGGGGAATCCCGCGTCGCCCGGGAAGAGCAGTCCGGGCGGCGCCTGCGGATAGACCGTGCTGCGGGTCCCGGCGTCGAACCGCGCCTCGTCGAAGTTGCTCACGTAGTTCCGCGAATTCTTGATGGCGAGGTAAGGCTCCCACCGGAGGCCGACGTTCAGCGTCAGGTTCTGCCGGAGCTTCCATTCGTCCTGCGCGTACGCGCCGATGTAGTCGTTCTCGTCGAAGTCATAGACCGGATTGCCCTGGACGAAGTTGCTGACGCGGCCCAGCATGAAATCCGCGAGACCCAGTCCCGTCGACTGTCCGTTGAACGTGAACTGGCCGTTGGTCGGACGATTGTTCACCGTCTCGATCTTCGTGCGGATCCAGTTGCCGCCGAACGAGAACTGGTGCCGGCCACGGATGATGTCGAGGTCGTTGGCCAGCTGGACGCTGTTGGAATCGAAATAGCCCGGATTCGTGCCGCCGGTGCCGATGTTGAAACCATTCGTCACGCTGACACCCATGTAGCCGGGCTGCGGGCTGTAGACCGATGCGCCGAGATCCGACGGCGAGAAATACTGCGGCATCGGCCGGTCGTTGATCGTCTTGTTGAACGTCGCGTGAAAGGCGTTCAGGATCGACGACGACAGAATCCAGTTGTGGCCCGCGACGAAGGAATGCACCTGGTTGTTCTGGCTGGTCCGGCTCAGCGTCAGCGCGTTTTTCCCGTCGTAGGTCGCGGGATTGTCGTACACCGCGTACATGTAGCGCCCGAACAGGCTCTGGCCATGGGACAACGTGTAATCGGCCCGGCCGAGAGTCTGGTGCTCGGTGTTGTTCGTCGGGATGCCGTACTGCAGGCGACCGCACGGGTCGGTCGAGACGGGCACGTGCTCGAGGAACTTCAGCGCGATCGGGCTGAATGCCGACGGGCTGATGGTGTTGCTCACGAAGCCGGCCGCGGCCGACAGCGTCCGGGGAGTCCCGCATACCGCGCTGGTCACCTCGGTGAAGTCGCCTGCCAGCATCTTCGCGGTCGGCACGAAGCTCACCGTCGTCGGCGGGTTGCTCTTCTCGACCCGTCCCTGGTAGCCGCCGAAGAAGAACAGCTTGTCCTTCAGGATCGGCCCGCCGAAGGTGCCGCCGAACTGGTTGCGCTCGAGGCTGTCGCGCGCCGGCGCGAAGAAGTTGCGCGCGTTGAGGTGGTAATTCCTGATGAAGTCGAAGGCGTTCCCGCGAAACGCATTGGTGCCCGACTTCGTGACCAGGTTCACGGCCGACGCCGCGTGATGTCCGTAGCGCGCGGGCAGCGAGCTGGTCTCGACCTTGAACTCCTGGAGCGCATCCGGGAACGGCGTCGGCAGGTTCAGGTTGTTGAACGGATCGTTGTGCGTCCCGCCATCCATGATGTAGGTGATGCCGTTGGCCTGGCCGCCCGCGACCGAGATCGTCACCGTCGGAAAGTTCTTGTTCGTGTTGAGGTCCCCGCCCGGGGCGGACGTCGCCAGCCCGGAGAGAAAGATCAACTCGGTGGCCTGCCGGCCGTTCAGCGGAATCTCGGTGACCTGTTGGTTGTCGATGACCTGCCCGACACCGGTGGACCGCGTTTCAACCGTGGTCGTCGCGGCGGTGACCGTCACCTGTTCGCCGACGTTGCCAACCGCGAGCGCCACGTCGAGCGTGGGGTTGGTGTTGATTTGCAGGACGATGTGCTCCTGCACGTAGGTATTGAAGCCTTGTAAGACGACCTTGAGCCGGTACGGCCCGACCGGCAGGTTCGGAAAGACATAGGCGCCGTCGGCGCCCGTGAACACGGTGCGCGCCGTCCCCGTGTCGGTCTTGGTGATGGTCACCTCGACGCCAGGGAGCACGCCACCGCTGGAATCCTTGACGACACCTGACACCTGAGACCCCGCGACCGCCTGGGCCCAAACGGTCCCCCCGGCGATCAGCCACACGAGAGCCACGCCGAGGATTGTCCGCCACGTTCTCACGTTGGTACCTCCAGTTTCGTTAGGACGGCATGCGCCAGCCGGATGGCAGGCATGCGCGCCGGTCGACGGTACCATCAGGTTGCCCGTCCGCCTACGCCGTAACGGTGGTGTTACCGTAACAAACACCCGGTGGCGAGGCCGCCGGTATACTGGGCACTTCATGGATCCATGGCGTTCTGCGATCGCAACTTCTGACGCGACAAACATTTGGATTCGGGGACACGCGGTCACGTCGCTGATGCAGGGGGCGACGTTTACCGACACCATCGTCCTGCTGCACTTGGGACGTCTGCCCTCGCCCGGCGAGCGGCGGCTGCTCGACGCCGTCCTTATTGGTGTGGCGGATCACGGCGCGGGCGCTCCCTCGTGCGCCGCGGCGCGGCTCGCGGCCTCGGGCAACCGCTCGTCCATCTCATCGGCGATTGCGGCGGGCATCCTGGCCATCGGCGACGATCATGGGGGCGCGGGCTCCAACTGCATGGAGCTCATCGCGGCCGGCCTGGCCCTCGCGACCCGTGACGATGTCAGGCCGGCGGTCGCGGCCCAGCGAACGGTCGAGGCGGCCGTGCGGGAGAGGCGGCGGCTGCCCGGGCTCGGCCATCGCGTGCACACCACCGACCCGCGCGTGAAGGTGCTCTTCGACATGGCGCGCGCCGAAGGCATCGCCGGCGACGGCATCCTCTTTATGGAAGCGCTCGAGGCGGAGGCGCGCACGCGGATCAAGCCGCTGCCGATGAACATCGACGGCGCGCTCGCGGCGATCCTGCACGACATGGGGTTTTCGCCGCCCGCCGGGCGGTTCCTCTTCATCGTCGGACGCGTGGCCGGTCTGACGGCTGAAGTCGCGGAGGAGTACGCGCGCGAAAAGCCCATGCGCATCAAGTTCCAGGTCGAGTACGACGGACCCCGGCCGATCTCGGGACAGACGGAGCGAACGAACGCAGAGAGTGAGCCACGCGAGCGGCGCGGGGTCGGGGTCCCCGCTCCTCGGCCAGGCTCGGGGCGCCCTGAGCGCGAGTCGAAGGGCGCGAGCGAGCGTGCAGGGGGGGCCGGCGGGGCGAAGCGCCCCGATAAATAAATGGCACGGACCATTACGGCCGAGGAAACTGACGTCGTCCACGCGCTCGTCGGACGCGCGCGCGCCGCGATGGCGGCGATCGCGCACTACGACCAGCCGACCGTCGACCGCATCTGCCGCGCGGTCGGCTGGGCCGGCGGCAATGAGTCGACGGCGACGCGCCTGGCGAACATGAGCGTCGACGAGAGCGGCATGGGCCGCCGCGAACCGACCCGCCGGGCCAAGGTGCAGGGCATCCTGCGCGACGCGCTCCGCCAGAAGAGCATGGGCATCATCGAGGAGGATCCGATCCGCGGCCTCGTCAAGTACGCAAAGCCGGCCGGGGTGATCGCGGCCTTGATCCCCGTGACCAGCCCGTACGTGACCCCGGTCGGCATCGCGATCTACGCGATCAAGTGCAAGGACGCCGTGGTGTTTTCTCCTCACCCGTCGAGCCGCGGCACGACGATCGAGACCGTGCGCGTCATGCGCGCCGCCCTGACGCCGCTGGGCGTGCCTGAAGACGTCCTGCAGGTCGTGGAGCGCCCGAGCATTCCGCTCGCCAACGAGCT
>Ga0209647_1003401_pt1 | contig 12308 bp, 9 predicted proteins | sample GraSoi_2013_60cm_FD_185827 | JGI IMG/M metagenome (GOLD analysis project Ga0209647, IMG submission 185827) | Grasslands soil microbial communities from the Angelo Coastal Reserve, California, USA - Sample 9_17_2013_60cm (SPAdes) (version 2) | ecosystem: Environmental > Terrestrial > Soil >... | reverse complement strand
AATGAAACGACCACGCCGGCGATCGACCTGGCGCTACAGGTGCTGCAGAAATTGCACAAGCAGGGAGTGACGGACGAGCAGTTGAAATCGGCTAAGAGTTATATCAAGGGGCAGTTTCCGCCGAACATCGAGACTTCGCGACAATTGGCGCAGGTTATTGCGACGAACGAATTTTACGGGCTAGGCGACGACGAGATCAATCAATTGGAGGCGTGCGTCGATGCGGTGACCCCGGAGATAGCGAAGCAGATGATAGAGAGACATTTTCCGTCGGAGAATCTGGTGTTCGTGCTGATTGGGAAAGCTTCGGCGATCGGCTCGGCAGTGCAGAAGTATGCAGAGAAGCGCGACGCAAGAGCGATCAGCGAGCCAGGTTTCTGGCCGCCTCCGAGTGGAGTGATTAAGTAGCTGGTACTCATAAGAAGTAACTCGTGATGGTAACTGGTGACTTGACCCGCGAGTGGCGGACCTCTCGCGGCGATTAAGTACCGGATGTAGAATTCTAATGATCTGCGGACATGGGGCGCAGCGGTGTGCTGCGCCCCAACGATTTTGGTGCGATTTATGCCGGAGCTTCCTGAAGTTGAGACAGTCGCGCGGGGACTGCAAAAGTCCGTCGCGGGGCGGCGAATTGTGTCGGTAAGGATGGGGAAGACGGATTTCATTGACGATCCCGTCGCGGTGGAGCAGCACGTTCCGGGACGACAGATTGAAAAAGTGGAACGGTATGGAAAATTCATGCTGCTACGGCTTTCTGCGCGTGAGAATTCCGCCGGCAGTTCGGAAAATGGAGATTCGGAAGCGGCTTCGCTGCTGGTGCACCTGGGAATGACGGGGCAGCTTGCGCCGTTTGCGGCGGCGCAGCCCTCCGCAAAGCACACGCATGTGTGGTTCGGGCTCGACGATGGACGCGAGCTGCGCTATACGGACCCCCGTCGGTTTGGGCGCATGGCGTACCTTACCGGGGCGCTGCTGGCTGAGGAATTGATGGCGTTTGGGGCTGATCCGCTGCTGGTGAGCGCAGAGGAGTTTGCATCGCGAATCCGGTCGCGAAACGCGCAAATTAAAGCGCTGCTGCTAGACCAGAGCGTGTTGCGCGGCGTGGGCAATATTTATGCCGACGAAAGCTTGTGGCGGGCAAAGATTCATCCGGCGCGGCGGGGAACCGAGCTGAGCAAAAAGCAGGTGCTGGCGTTGCGACGGGTGCTGCAGGACGTTTTGCGGAAGGCGATCTTGGCGCGTGGATCGTCGATTTCCGATTTTCTTGACGCCGAGGGCCAGCCGGGAGAATATCAGCGGCACCATCGGGCGTACGGACGCGAAGGGAAGCGCTGTTACCGATGTCGGACGGCGATCCAGAGGGTGATTGTTGCAGGTCGTAGCAGCTATTTCTGTCCGAAATGCCAGCCCGCGCCGCGTTCGCGGAAACAACGCAAGCGGCGCAAACAGGTGCGAAACGGCTAACGGGCTTGCGCACGTCTAAGAAGCGATTGGGAGACGGCGGGAGCTTACCGCCGCGTGGTGGAATCAGTAACAAAAATCCAGATTTACTTCGAGGGAGACGAATGACCTTGCGTCGATTCAGCGTACTTGTGTGCAGCGGCGTGTTGGTGTTGGTGGCGGTGCGCGGGGGCTTGGCGAAGCCGACCGGCGAGGAGAAGAGTCCATTTGCGGCGGCGGATGCGCAGATTCTCAGCGAGATTCGCGAGCACAGCGAGGCGGCGGCGAATCTCGAGTACCTCTCGGACAGCATCGGGGCACGGCTGACCGGGTCGCCGCAGCTCAAGCAGGCGAATGACTGGACGCGAGACATGTTCGCGAAATATGGCGCGGTGAACGCTCATCTGGAGGGTTGGACGATCGAGCATTCGTGGACACGCGGGAAGGCGAGCGCGCGCATTGTGAGCCCTACGGAACACGCACTGACAATCGCGTCGGCGGGCTGGTCGCCGAGCACGCCCGGAGCTATTGCAGGGCCGGTGGTGTACTTCGATGCGAAGGAGAAAAAGGATTTCGCGAAGTTTCACGGAAAGCTGAAGGGCGCGATTGTCATTTACCAGGAACCGGCGAGCCTTTCGCCGCCGAAGCCGGAAGATCCCCACGCGCCGATGAGTCGGCCGATGCAGCAGCCTCCGCCGCGAATTGGGGAAGCGCCGCTAGAGGATCCGTACGCAGCTTTTCTGAAGGCGGCAAAAGAGCGGACCGAATTCTGGAAACAGGAAGGCGTTTTGGGGGTTTTGCGCGATTCGAACAAGCCGCACGGACTCCTGAACATGACGGATGCAAGCCTCGCTCGCTACGGCATTGGGCCGATCCCAACGGCGTTCCTTACCGGAGAGGGCTACCGCACGATTTTCAGGATGCTGCAGCGGCATCTGCCGGTGCAGGTGGAGATGGAAATGACGAACACCATCGGCGAGCAGTCGATGGAGGTGTACAACACCGTGTCGGAGATTCGCGGGTCGGAAAAGCCGGACGAGGTGGTGATTATCGGGGCGCACCTCGATTCCTGGGACCTGGGTACAGGCTCGACCGACAATGGAACGGGCTCAATGGCGGTTCTGGAAGCAGCGCGCGCGCTGGCCAAGCTAAACCTGAAACCCAAGCGGACGATCCGGTTTGTGCTGTTTTCGGGAGAAGAGCAAGGGCTTTACGGCTCACAGGAGTATGTGAAGGCGCACAGGGAAGACCTGGATAAAATTTCGGCCGTTCTCGTACACGACACCGGAACAGGCCGGGTTCTCACACTGGGGCTGCACGACAATTATCAGGACCGCGAGTTGGTGGACCAGGTTCTCGCGCCGCTGCACGAATTGAAATTGCTCGAGCCGCGCATTGCGCGTTCCTTCGGAACCGATCATCTTTCCTTCGACGAAGTTGGCGTGCCGGGATTTTTCTGCATCCAGGAACACGCGGAATACAACTTGACGCACCACAGCCAGTCGGACACGTTCGACAAAGTTTGGAAAGACGATCTGAATGAGGGGGCGGAGGTGTTGGCCGCATGGGCCTACAACACGGCAAACCTTCCGGATCTGCTACCACGGCGGCCCCTGCCCTATAACCCTGCCAAGGATGCGAAGAATCAGGAAGCGCCAAAGCCCGATCCAATTGCGGAAGTGGACACCAAAATTCTGGAGCAGGTCAAATCCGATGAGCCGGCCTTGAAGGCGGACCTGACGTATCTGACGGAGCATATCGGTCCGCGCCTCACAGGTTCGGCGAAACTGGACCAGGCAAGCCACTGGACCACGGAGCAGTTTAAGGCGGCGGGTCTTTCGAACGTACACCTTGAAGACTGGACAATCGCGAATAGCTGGACGCGCGGACCAGCGACCGGCCGGCTGATTCTTCCGAACGAGCAGACGTTGACGCTGGCTGCAGCAGGATGGTCGCCGAGTACGAACGGCGCGGTGCGGGGACCGGTTGTTGGCGTGACATTTGAAAAAGTTGAAGACCTTGAGCAATACAAAGGGAAGCTAAAGGGGGCGATTGTCCTGTTGGGGCGGCCGCGAAAGATGGAAGCCCCGGAGTTCCCGTTGGTGACTCCCTGGGACAAGGGCACGATTCCACTGATGCATCCCGTAAATGAAATGCCCATCGACCCGGCGGCTTACCGGCAGGCGCGGCTGGCGGCCATGAAAATGTTCGCCGAGGAGAAGGTCAACGCAGTGTTGATCGCTTCGGAGAAGGAGTTTGGGCTGCTGAACATGTCCGTGCAGTCTCGTGACTACCAAGCCGCGCAAGTCCCGGTGGCATATGCGGTTCGCGAAAATTACGAGCAGTTGTGGCATTTGCAGGAGGAGGGGCGCGCGGAGGCAGAGGTAAGCATCGAGGGAAGCTTCAGTGGGAAGCCGGTGCAGGTGTACAACACCGTGGCGGAGATTCGCGGCACGGAGAAACCCGACGAGTTTGTGATCATTGGCGCGCACCTGGATTCCTGGGATCTGGGCACCGGCGCCACAGACAATGGAACAGGATCGATGGCGGTGCTTGCCGCCGCGCGGGCCCTGCAGAAAGTTGGCGTGAAGCCGAAGCGCACGATCCGGTTTGTGCTTTTCACCGGCGAAGAGCAGGGTTTGAACGGCTCGCGCGCTTATGTGAAGGCGCACAAAGACGAGCTCCCGAAGATTTCCGGAGTGCTGGTGCACGATTCGGGGACGGGCAAAGTACTGACCATCGGATTGATGGGAAATTATGGCGTGCGCGAGACAATTGACCATGCGCTATATCCGCTCGCTAAGGCAGAGAGCATCGGATTGGTCGAGCCGAGCCTGCGGCGGGAGGGCGGCTCCGACCACGTACCATTCGATGAAGCAGGCGTACCGGGATTCTGGTGCGTGCAGGACGTCGCCGACTACGACAAAATGCATCACTCGCAGGCGGATAGACTGGAGCATGTGCGCTGGGACGACTTGACCGAAGGCGCGCAAGTGCTGGCGGTGTTTGCGTACAATGTGGCGCAATTGCCGGACCTGCTGCCGCGCAAGCCCGCGAAAGAGAAAAGAGCCGATCAGTAGGTACGGCAGGCAAGCTTCTGGGGTTGGGGTCCTTCGCCCATCCTCAGCGGGCGGGTTCAGGATGACAGCTCTTGTTTGTTGTGGCAACGGGCGACAACGATTGAATCTATGCGAGCTGTGGTGCAGAGGGTTAGTCGCGCGCGTGTAACGGTCGAAGAGCGGGTCGCCGGAGAAATCGGCGCTGGGTTAGTGATTTTGCTTGGCGTGGGCCGGGAAGATTCTCCTGAGGTGGCCGCATCGATGGCTGAGAAGGTCGCGAACCTGCGCATCTTCGAGGATGATCAGGGGAAAATGAACCGCTCCCTGCTGGACGTGAAAGGCGGAGCGCTGGTAGTTTCGCAATTCACGCTGTACGGCGACGCGCGCGGCCAGCGCCGCCCGAGCTTCATTTCCGCGGCGCCGCCGGAGCAAGCGGCCGCGTTGTATGAAGCATTCAATGCGGCCCTGCGCGGACTTGGCGTTACCGTGGCTACGGGAATTTTTCAGGCCACGATGTCGGTGGAGTTGGTCAATGAAGGCCCAGTCACAATTCTCCTCGATAGTGATAAAGCGTTCTAGAATCGGGTTCGCATTGTGGATCGCACAAGCATAAGAATTCGGAAGGCACGGCGCAGCGATGCCGAGCGGATCGCACAGCTCTCCGGTGAGCTGGGATATCCGGCTACGCCGGCCCAGATTGCCACGAGACTGCGGCAGTTGAAGCCAGCCTCAAAACATGCGGTGTTTGTCGCGGAGTCCCCCGACGCGGCCACGGGACTGGTCGGTTGGCTGCACGTGAGCGTATCTCACCTGCTGGAAAGCGATATCCGAGCCGAAGTGAACGGGCTGATTGTTGCGGAAGGGCAGCGCAGCGCGGGAGCCGGCGCGAAGCTCCTGGAAGCCGCCGAGGAGTGGGCGCGAAGGCATGGCGGCCAAGCGATGAACGTACGATCGAACGTGATCCGTGCGCGGGCGCATGTATTTTATGAACGGAACGGCTACGAGCATTACAAGACGCAGAAGGCGTTCCGCAAAGCGCTTTAGTTCAGCCTTCACTTAAGCCAGCGCCGGCAGAATATCGATCCCACTCTAATGGGGACCGCCTTCCACCTTGATCTCAAACAACTTCGACCAGTTCTTGCCCGTAACGAATAACCTGTCTCCGGCTTTGTCATAGGCGATCCCATTCAATACGGCTTTGTCGCTGTGATGTTCCTTCGATACGATTGAAGTGAGATCAATCCAGGCGAGTACCTGCCCAGAGCTCGCGTCGATGCGAGCGATCCGCGGGAGTGCCAAATATTGGCGAAGATTTCGCCCTTGACGTACTCCAGCTCATTCAAATTCACGACACCCTCACCACCTGTATACAGTTCGATCGTGCGTGTCACGCCAAACGAAACTGGATGGATGTACCGGATCTTGTTCGTGCCGTCACTCATGATCAGCGACCGGTCATCGTGCGTGAGGCCCCAACCTTCGGTGTCGTACGGAAATTCCCCAACTTGGCGGAAGCTGCGAAGGTCATAGACAAACCCTTTTTTCGACAGCCACGTTAGCTGGTAGATCTTTCCGCGAAAAATCGTCAGTCCCTCGCCGAAGTATTGCGACGGAAGACTGACTTTCTGGAGGACTTCTCCGGTCTCCAGCGCGACCTTGCGGAGAGTCGATTGGCCGGCGATCCCGGTGCTTTCGTACAGGTACCCGCCGTAATACTCCAATCCCTGCGTGAAGGCGTGCGGGTCATGAGGATACGTTCGGACCAATTTCACGTTCAAAACCGGGATTTGTCCGGTTTTCTGAGGATTTCCAGCCGCAGGAATGAGCCTCGCCGCCTCAGTGTCTTGCATGTCAGCGCAACCGCCGCCAAATAGCGCAAGCGCGGCGAGCAGCCGGGAACCTGAGCGGAAGCGCTGCAGCATGCCATGCCGTCTCATTCGCTGGACCACAATACAGCAGAATCCGCGGGATTATAACTTGGGATCCCAGACCCGGCCAGAGAGAGCCAACTGTATCGCAGTACGATATACTAAATGCGTGACGGCGGAGATCAACACTGACGAGTACCGGGCCCTGGCTGAGCTGCGCTATCGCATTCGGCATTTCTTGCATGAAGGAGATGCCGTGGCGCAGGCCGCGGGCCTGGAGCCTCAGCAGTATCTCCTGTTGCTTACGATTCGAGGACTGCCCGCTGGCGAAGAAGCGACCATCCGGACCTTAGCGGAGCGGCTGGCCTTAAAACATCACAGCGCAGTGGAATTGATCGACCGTCTGGCAACGCACGGCTATGTGCGTCGTACGCGGGGGCGCGATGACCGGCGACGCGTGTTGGTGTCGTTGCTTCCCCGCGGGGAGCGCCTGCTGGAACAAGTAGTGCGGCATCGCATCGGTGAATTGCGCTCCAACGGGCGTGAGTTGGTTCGCGCCATCGAAAAATTGCTCGAAAAGACTCCACCGTTGGATGACAAGAAACGTTCGTCGAAACGAGAAAAGCGTGGATAGAGAGGCGATGGCGGCGAAGCCGGAGCAAACAAGTGCGAGACGGTGGTGGGCGCCATCGCAACGGTGGGCCGCGCTGCTCAAGCAGCGCGAAGAGCAAGTGTTTCTGCTGGTGACGCTGCTGATCGGTGCGCTCGTTGGCGCGACGGTTGTGGCGTTCATCGTGTTGACCGAGCGATTTGGCGCACGGATCGATGCGGCTGTAGCTCCGGCTTGGCGGCGCCTGGTTGTTCCCATTGTAGGCTCGCTGTCCATGGGATTTCTGCTCTTCAAATATTTTCCGGATGCGCGCGGTAGCGGCGTGCCGCAAACGAAAGCGGCCCTGTTCGCGCGCGGGGGGATCATTTCTCTGCGCACCGTGCTCGGAAAGTTTTTCTGCACCTCGGCGACGCTTGCCAGCGGCATCCCACTCGGGCGCGAAGGTCCGTCAGTTCAAGTGGGCGCGGGCATCGCGTCGCTGCTGGGGCGCGCGCTCGGGCTCAGCCCTGAAAAGATAAAGGCGCTAATCCCCGTGGGCGCGGCGGCGGCTGTCGCCGCGGCCTTCAATACGCCGCTGGCGGCAGTGCTGTTTGCGTTGGAAGAAGTTGTTGGAGACCTGCACGCTCCGGTGCTGGGCTCCGTGGTGCTGGCTTCGGCGACTTCCTGGGCCATGCTGAGATTGCTGCTGGGCAACGATCCTCTGTTCAAGGTTCCGCAGTATCAATTGGTCAGCCCGGCGGAGTTCTTGATCTATGCAGTCCTTGGACTGCTCGGCGGCTTGTTGTCCGTCGCGTTTACGAAACTGCTGCTCAGGCTCCGAGAGCGCTTTATGCGGCTGCCTCGAAAAACAATGTGGTTCCAGCCGGCCGTTGGCGGAGTGGCGGTGGGCATCATGGGTTGGTTCGTGCCGCAGATTCTGGGCGTGGGCTACAGCTACGTCGGGCAGGTGCTGAACGGCGGGATGGTTCTGCGATTGATGGTGCTGCTGTTGGTCCTCAAGTTCTTTGCGGTGATCATCAGCTACGCTTCCGGAAACGCGGGCGGCATCTTCGGACCGGCGTTGTTCCTGGGAGCGATGCTAGGTGGAGCAGTCGGCACGGTCGCGCACAATGTTTTCCCTGGACATGTGGCTACCGCGGGCGCCTACGCGCTGGTCGGTATGGGGACCGCGTTCGCGGGCATTGTGCGGGCGCCGATGACCTCCGTGGTCATGATCTTCGAGACGACCCGAGATTACGCCGTGATCGTTCCGCTGATGATCTCCAATCTGGTCAGCTTCTTCATTTCCTCGCGCTTGCAACCCCAGCCCATCTACGAAGTCCTTGCCTCCCAGGACGGCATTCACTTGCCGACCGCGGAATCCCGCGACAGTTCCGGCCAGCGGCGCGTGATTCACGCCATGCGTCCGCCGAACGAAATACTGAAGGCAGAAATGACGACGCAAGAAGCCTTTGAGAAGGTGTCCGCCAGCGCACTGCGAGCCTGGCCGGTGACGGATCAACGAGGTGTCATCGGCATTGTAACCCTGGCTGCGTTGAAAAAGGCTGGCGCTGACGGGCTTTCGAACACCAAGCTAATTGATTTGATCGAAAGGCGGGAGTTTCCGCATCTGCATGCGGATCACTCGCTCACCGTCGCGCTGGAACGCATGGGAGCGGCGGGTGTGGATGCGCTGCCGGTGGTCAGCCGCGCGGACGTGCACAAATTGGAGGGGATTGTCGCAGTGCAGGATGTGCTGAAGTTTTACGGGTTTGCCTCTCAAATCGAGCAGCCCTGTCCCCCGGGCCCTTAAGCCGCAAGATCGCCAGCATCACTACCGCAGCCTAGAAGCCGCCACCACCGCCGCCGCCGAATCCACCACCGGAGCCCCCACCACCCGAGAAGCCGGAGCCGCCCGAGCTACGCGGCGCGGAGGCCATCACGCTGCTGGCGCGGGAAGACATCGAGCTCAGATCATTAGTGAACATCATGGGATAGAAGTTGGGGCCGTACGAGGAGCCGCGGTACCACTGCGGCGGCTGAGTCAGGATTCCCTGGAAGGCGCGGCTCCAATTTTTCTCGACGCCAAGCGCCATTGCGAACGGTAAGAACTTCTCGAACATTTCGGGCGTCTTGATCATGCGGTTGAAGCGTTCCGATTCGACGTGAATGAGGAAATCTTCAAAGCCCAGCACGCCTTCCAAGGCTCGCGTTCCCTGCTCGGTATGCGCGGGCATGAACCAGCCAAACGCGCAAACGATCACACCTGTCAGGAGTCCGGCGATGATGAAAGCGAGCGGAGCCATGCCCCGGTCGGAGGCGATTTTGACTCCTCCAAATACGAGGAGAAGGCCGCCGATGAAGCCCGCGGCGATATATGCGGAACGTACGCTGTCCGGGCGCCTGCTGTAGTACCCGTCCGCCATTAGCGAAGCGAAGATGTTGCTCTTGATGTTGGGCAAGTTTGTGTAGAAGTGATTTTCCAGGCTGGACATCGAAACGGATTCGCCCACCGCTCCGGTAGTAAACAGACCCTCGAGTAGGGTTTGTTCGTGGGGCTTCAGCTTCGACCATTCCGCGCGATCTTTTTGCACGATAAAGTTGTAATCCTTGTCGTGCATCAGGCCGAGCATGCGATCCTTCTCGTGCTCCTCGATGGCGATGTAGCCGCGCACGGCCAGGTCGACAATGGATGCCGTGATGTCGCGCATGTCCGCGGAGTTATCCACGAGCGTGCCCACTTCTCCGGGCGTGAGTTGGTCCGGCGGCTCATATTGCGCGGCGATCGGCCGAAGGCGCGGGTCGCGGCCGCGCGTCCACCACAAATAAAACATCACTGCAAATGCCGCGATGGGAATGCCGAGCGGCCAATTGCTGCGGAAGAATAGGACAACTTTGCTCGCCGCGGTCGGCTCGTGAACGAACCCTTTGTCGAACGCGACGGCGACGGTCAGTCCTTCGTGCAAACGCAGCGGCTCGCGCGTACGGACTTCGACGCCATTTCCGGCGATGTCCACGTCCGCATTTTGTGCACGCGAGCGGTAGGCGCCGGTAAACACATTAGCGCGAATATTCGTGGTGCCCTCAGGAAGGATGATGTGCGCACTGGCGGACTGAATGGGAATGTCCCATCCATCGCCGGTCACGTTCCAATAGAGCTCGTCGTGGTCCTCGAAAAAACGAAGCGCATCGGAAACCGAATATTCTATGGAAATGTTCTGTGTGGAATTGTCGGCATCCGGAACATAAATCTTGAGCTTACGGTAATGGCGCTCGCGGCTGGTCTCGTACTTGAGAGCGCGGCCGCTCACGTCGACCACGCGCTTAACATCGAGAAACAGCGAGTAATTCAGCCCCTGAGGCGTAACGTATTCAACCGGGATCGTTCGATAAAGCCCGTGCCAGGGCCCGCCGATAAAATGCGCTTGAATACTCTCGGTGACATCGATCGTGCCGTCCGACAGGACGATCGTTTCGGACTGGAAGTTTTCGATGCGCAGCTCGCGGGTGCTGAGAGCCGAAGCTGCAGGGAAAACAAAAGCACAAACTAGAGTGATTGCGGAGAGCGAGCGGATGGCAACGCAACGCACGCGCGTCATTCCGTGTGCGGCTCCCGCCTCATGCCGTTGGCGCGCTAAAGCTGACTTTGGGTGCTTCGCGTTCCGCAGGCGCAGAGACTTCGAAGAACTCGCGCTGCTTGAATCCGAGCATGTTGGCGAAGATATTCGAAGGGAATTGCTGAATCTTGGTGTTCAGGTCCCGGACCACGGCGTTGTAATAGCGCCGCGCATTCTGTACGGTGTCTTCGATCTGGGTCAGTGAGTTCTGCAGCGACGTGAAGCTCTCAATAGCTCGAAGCTGCGGATACGCTTCGGAAAGTGCAAACAAACTCTTCAGCGCGCCGGAAAGCATGTTCTCCGCTTGCGCCTTGTCGCCGGGGCTGGTCGCGGTCATGGCGCGATTGCGCGCGTTGATCACCGCCTCCAGCGTGCCTTTTTCGTGCCCTGCGTACCCTTTGACCGTTTCCACCAAGTTAGGGATCAAGTCGTAGCGCCGCTTGAGCTGCACATCGATGTCAGCCCAGGCGTTGTCGCAGGTGACCTTGAGGCGCACCAGGCTGTTGTACATCCCGATCAAGAAAACAATGATCAGGACCAGCGCGATCAAAATAATCCAGCCAATCATTGGCCAACCTCACGCGGGAAGGAGTACGTGCACAAAGCCGATAAGCCAATATACGTGTCTGCGTCGATGACTGTAAAGAACCGTAGGGGCCTGCTGTGTGCCAGCGATACTCCTGCGGGATTGTTACCTCTGGCGTATCGTTGCGCATTGGTTTATGCTGCGCTCTGCGTTTCGCCCGCTTCCCTCTCTTATGCTCTTCAAAACGCTCAGCGCTTCCGTCTACGGCATCGACGCTTACCTCGTTGAAGTGGAGGTCGACGTAGGCTCCGCGCGCATGACCGACTTCAACGTCGTCGGCCTGCCGGATAATGCGGTCAAAGAGAGCCGCGAGCGCATCAAATCCGCGCTGCGGAACTGCGGTTTTGAGTTCCCCCATGGGCAGGGCGTCACGATTAACCTGGCGCCCGCCGATGTCCGCAAGGAAGGCTCTGCCTTCGATTTGCCGATGGCGCTGGGGCTGACCGGCTGCATGGGACATTTCTTCGGCAAAATGCTGGACCAGTGCATGTTCCTCGGCGAGCTCTCGCTCGACGGCAGCGTGCGACCGGTGCGAGGAGCACTGTCAGCGGCGCTGGCCGCCCGCGAAGTCGGATTGAAATCAGTGGCCGTTCCCGAGGCAAACGCGCGCGAAGCCGCGGTTGTGGAGGGCGTGGACGTCTTCGGCCTGAAGTCGCTCCCCCAAGCGGTCGATCTGGTGAATTCGCCGGAATCGTTTCAGCCGGTGCGCGTCGATGCGCACCAGTTGCTCACCGAAGCGGCGCAATACGCCGTCGACTTGCGAGACGTCCATGGCCAGCAGGCCGCGAAGCGCGCTCTGGAGGTCGCTTGCGCGGGCGGTCATAACATTTTGTTCATCGGACCGCCCGGAGCGGGCAAGACCATGCTCGCCAAACGCATCCCCACAATTTTGCCGCCCATGTCGCTGGATGAAGCCATCGAAACCACGCGCATCCACAGCGTCGCCGGAGTTCTGGAAGATGCCCGCGGCCTGGTGGGCACGCGGCCCTTCCGCTCGCCGCACCACACCATCAGCGATGCTGGGCTCATCGGCGGCGGAGCCGTGCCGAGGCCCGGCGAGGTGTCCCTGGGGCACAATGGCGTGCTCTTCCTTGATGAATTGCCGGAATTTCAGCGCAATGTTCTGGAAGTAATGCGGCAGCCGCTGGA